>JADMIO010796489.1_pt1 | contig 81157 bp, 67 predicted proteins | sample 8958161 | NCBI WGS metagenome assembly JADMIO01 (sample SAMN16585339, study PRJNA669376) | soil metagenome | isolation source: Crop rotation soil | place: USA: Cullars Rotation, Alabama | collected 2011
CGCGACTTCAAGTCACGTGAATTCCAAGCTTCGGATCCCACTGTGCTGGAAAGATAAGATTTTTTTCATGATTAAATTTTTATTTGAGTGATTTGAAGCGAAAAGTTATGCCTTAAATAAAAGATAGTATGTAAATGTTTTTTAAAATTATTTAAGCGGATCAAAATTAACTATAAGATACCGATAAAATTTTTGGCAATTCAGGATAACTATTCCTTTGTTAAGCGGAATGTTTAAAACTGTATATTTTTAAATCATTGGTACAAGAATTGACTTTAATCTATAAAACATATATATGCCACAAAAAGATGACATGAATACACTGAGCCAAATACTGAACAAATTTGCAGTAAAGGGTTATGACAACGAATTCAGGTGGACAAAGGAAGGTTTTACATTTAAAGATAAAACCTACCAGCCTGAAGATTTAACCATTGTAAAAACATATCGCTTTGAAGGCGTTTCCGATCCTTCCGATATGTCAATACTTTATCTTATCAAAGCAAACGACGGGTTTATCGGTTACAGCCTCGATGCTTACGGTGTTTACAGCAATCACGATGATGAAGAAGGTTACGATAATTTTATCCGGCAGATTCCTGTTAAAGATAATGAAGAGCAAATGCTGTTTGAATTGTAATTAATGCCTTTTAAAATATTGAACGTCTTCCTCATGTTTTTTTGCTGCTTCCAAAGTAGAGAATGTTCCTAGATTCCTCCGTTTGTTTGTCTTAGGGTTTTTCTTTTTTGAATAAAGGCGGTATTCACCTGATTTTAATTTACGTATCATATACAATCGTTTCAAAAAAAATTCACAAGCACTATGCCATATCAAAATAAAAGTTTTGCATTTTTTATTTCTTTCATTTTTTTCACGGTTGAATTATGAGCTCAATTATAATTATTGGTGGTGGCGCATCTGGTTTAATGACTGCTTACGAGTTGTCAAAACACAATAAAAATGTTACGCTGCTTGAAGCAAAACATCGTTTGGGCGGAAGAATACATACGGTTTACGATAACGCATTTTCTCAGCATTTAGAAACAGGCGCTGAATTTATTCATGGCGATTTGCCTATTACACTTTCGTTATTAAAAGAAGCCGGAATTTCTTACCACTCAATCAGCGGCAAAATGATTCATCTTAAAAAAGAAAAAAATAAGATTGTAAATGATGATGCTGATGATTATTGGGATAAGGCAATGCGTCAAATGGAAAAGCTGAAAACCGACATGCCTTTGAAAGAATTTTTGAAAACTTTTTTTAGTGGCGATAAGTATAAAGAGTTGCGCTCATCTATAAAAAATTTTGCCGGTGGTTTCGATCTTGCTGACATTTCAACCGCAAGCACAAAAAGTTTATACAGAGAATGGAAAGAAGAATGGGGAAATCAATATAGAATTGATGGTGGTTATAAATTATTGATTGATTATTTGGAAAAGCAATGCAGAAAAAATGGTTGCATCATTCAAACAGATTGTTGCGTTAAAAAAATAAGCTGGCAGCAGGATGAAGTAAATATTCTTACCATGTGCAGCCGGCTTTTTAAAGGCAATACAATTATCATAACAGTTCCTGTAAGTGTATTGCAGGCAAATGCAAAAAGTGAAGATTACCTGGAATTTGAGCCATCAATTCCTGAATATATAAAAGCTGCTAAAAACATTGGTTTTGGCACCGTAATAAAAATTTTTGCTGAGTTTGATGAAAATTTCTGGGCTGAGAAATCGAAAAACGCAGGTTTTATTTTAACGGAAGAAAAAATTCCAACATGGTGGACACAATTGCCGGTTAAGAATAATTTACTAATCGGCTGGGTTGGTGGCGATAAAGCTATTTCACTAAAAGATAATACTGATGAAGAGATTCTTGCATTAGCATTGCAATCTTTGGCGAATGTTTTCGATATTAATGTTGAGACTTTGAAACAAAAATTAAAAGCATATACAATTGCAAACTGGTGGAAAGAACCTGACATTAATGGCGGATATTCTTTTAATACCATAAAAAGTGTGCAGGCAAAAAAGGTTTTGCTAAAGCCAATTGATAACACAATATTTTTTTCAGGGGAAGCTTTATATCAAGACGTTCCTATCGGCACGGCGGAAGCTGCACTGGCCAGCGGTAAAAAAACGGCGGAACAAGTTTTAAAAATTGTTCAATAACGGCACAAAATTTTCTTTATTAATCTATATGAATAAATCAAAAACAAATAGTGATCCTGCTATGAAAAAAGATCCCGTTTTAAAAAACAATGATGAACTTTTTGAAAAGGAGAACATTGAAGAAGATGAAATTGAATCTGATGGTTCTGCAAGCGCGTTTGATGGAACTGAGAGCGTAAATGAAGATAATTTTGATAATCTTTCTGAAAAATAATTTTTATGAATAAGCCAAATGAAAAAACATCATCTGAAAAAGAAAATAAAAAAGTAAGAATTGACAAGCAGTCTAAAGATGATAAAGTGCGTGAAGATGAAAATAATTCCATCTACAAAGAAAATAATGATAAATCTGCTTATCCTTACGAACAAACACAGGACAAACAATTTAATAATCAGCCAGAATTTATTGACCGAAACGCGGAATCGAAAGATAAAAGCTAAATATTATTTTGCCTGGTATTGCTTTACAAAATCTCTGAAGGCCGCACCATTTTCTCTCAAATCGCCGGTTAAATTTTGCAAAGCAACCGCTCTGCCTTCTCCCCCATCAGAGCTATAGAAAATTGCATACTGAAGGTTCGAATTGTATACCGCTTGCAATAAACCTCTTGTTAATGATGGTGCAGTATTAAACACACCAAATTCATTTGACATCACTGGTTTGCCCGTCATTGTTTTAATGTAGTTAGCAACAAACTCGAATATTTTTGTATCAACAATGGTATCTGTTTTGCCAACACCGTTTGCGCCTCTCGCTTTTACAGGTTCATACCAATGAAAGTTTACATAATCAAGATCCAACGTTTTATAAGCAGCAATAATTTTCCTTCCGAACTCAAGCTGTCGTTTAATCTGCGGGCCGGATGCATTGCTTAAACGCATCAGCATAGCCGGAGGAAAAACTTTATTTGCAAATTCTTTTGCTTCCTGTTCTTTTCCATGCTGCATCATGTCGTCATAAATAATAGCACAAACTTCGTGGTAAGTAATTCCACCGTTTGTAACTTTTAGTCCTTTGGAATGTGCGATTTGAATACCCGTTTTAAGTTCATTGATATAATCGTTAGCGTCGCCGGTGTGATAATTCGGATTGTCTTCTTCATTTTCAATTACCACTACTTCAGGTTTATACTTATCTAAAATAGAACTCAATGTTTTGCTATATGAAGCCATGTCTGTTGGAAAAGGAATTGGTGCTGGCTCACCTGTTGCACTTCGCGGAATACCGGAATTAACATTTAACAATACTTTCAACCCGGCATCTTTATAAATATCATACGCATCGTTTGAACCACCCCAGCTATCAAGATCAATTCTTGCGCGGATATAATTTACACCTAAAGTCTTTGCAATTTTTGCCTGTTGAGATGGAGGAACAACTGTGCCTTGTGTTTTCGCAACCATCACACCAAAACGAACAGACTTTGTTGTATCAGCGCTTGCGTGCACATCAGCCTGCGAAGTTTGTGTGTCTGAATTATCAGCGTTTATTGCATCTGTACAATTTTTATTCAACGGTAAAAACAAAAAAGGAAAAAGCAAAGCCTGTAGTTTCATGTGTAGATGTTTTTTTATTGACAGCTGTAACTAAAAATAAGTTTAAACGTTCTGAGCCTCAAACTTACGTTATGCTGAGAAAACCGGATTGAATGAACATTTAACTTCGATCTACGTAAAATTTCGTTAAAATGCGTTTAAATGTTTATTAAGCACACCTTAAAAATTGTTGCATCGTTAAACAGTAGTTTATTTAGTGTTTTTAATCTTGTAATGCAAAATTCTAACCATGACTAAACTAAGCGTCAATATCAATAAACTGGCAACACTGCGTAACAGCCGTGGTGGAAATAATCCTGATATTATAAAAGCAGCGATTGATGCGCAAAGATTTGGTGCTGATGGAATCACCGTTCATCCGCGACCTGATGAAAGACATATCCGTTATGATGATGTTCGAAAAATAAAAAAGGTAATCACTACAGAGTTTAATATTGAAGGAAATCCGCAGGAAGAAAAATTTATACAACTGGTGTTGGAAACCAAACCAACGCAGGTAACGTTGGTGCCGGACGCTTTAAGCCAGGTTACGAGCAATCATGGCTGGAATACAATTGAACACAAAAAATATTTAACTGATATAATTGCTGTTTTTAAAGCGGCGCATATCCGCACTTCTATTTTTGTTGATCCTAAAATTGAAATGATTGAAGCAGCTGCCGAAACCGGAACCGACCGCGTAGAATTATATACAGAAGCGTATGCACATAATTATGCAACGGATAAAGAAGGCGCCATCGGAGCATATTTAGCAGCAGCGGTTGCCGCACGTGAAATGAATATTGGTTTAAATGCCGGTCATGATCTCGATTTAAAAAACCTGCATTACTTCATCAAAAATATTTCATGGATTGATGAAGTAAGTATTGGTCACGCGCTTATTTGCGATGCTATTTATTTTGGTTTTGAAAATACGATCCAACTCTACAAACGCCAGATGGTTTTGCAAGGCGACTACGTGGTTTAAATACAGAATTTTATTATTACTGAAACATTTGCCGTTGTTGCAATGATTTATTTATTGGTGAGTTATTGCGGCTATTATTTTAAAGAAGCCCGTTCGACGTTGATATTTTCCATAAACGCCGAAGTGGTTTCTGCCATTGTGCGGTACTAAAAAGACTTGTCGCTGATTTGCTTATTCAAGTTCGATTTTTACTGGCAAACTAAAGCTGAATGTTGCGCCTTGAGCCAGTTCACTTTCAACCCAGATCTTTCCACCTTGTGCCTCAATAAAATCTTTAGAAATTGCAAGGCCTAAACCTGTGCCTTTTTCATTTGAACCCGGCACTTTAAAATAAAGGTCAAATATTTTTGGTTGATATTCCTGTGCAATGCCTTTGCCATAATCTTTCACAGAAAAAATAATTCGCTCATTTTTTTTAAACACCCGTGTTTCAATTGTGCTGTTTTTAGGTGAATACTTTATAGCGTTCGTTAAAAAATTATTCAGTACCCACGTAGTTTTATCTTCGTCAGCTTTTATAAAAGGCAAATTTTCTTCAGCATAATTGTTTATAGTGATATTCTTTTCTTTCGCAGTTGTTTCAACAATGCGTATGGCGTTTTCAATTATTTTTTTTGGATCAACTTGTTTTATTTCCAGTTGCAACTTTCCTGCTTCAACCTGGGTCATGTTCAACAGCTCGCTTAATATTTTCAGCATGCGCTGGTTATCATCTTTCAAATTTTTTATTAGTTCTTTTTGTTCTAATGATAAACTTCCTGTACGCTCATCTTCCAATAACTTCAGGCTAAAATCTGATGCAGCCAATGGCGTTTTCAATTCATGTGAAACGGTTGCGATAAAATTTGTTTTGGCAACATCCAGCTCTTTAAACGAAGTAATGTTTTTTACAACAATAACTTTGTTTTGCGTTTCGTTTTGATCAATATCAACTGTTTCTTTTATAAAATAATTTTCATGATTTTGAACAACAATCTTAAAAGGTGTTGAATTGTTATTTTCAACCAGGAACTTAAACAGGTCATTTCTCAAAGCAATTTCACCTGCCTTTTTTCCAACAATATCTTCGTTACGCATATTCAGCAATTGCAAAGCCTGTTCATTGGCAAACAGCACAACGTTATTTTTATCTAAACCAATACTTGCGTCTTTCAAACTGTTTATTACGGCTTCTGCACGGCTTTTTTCAAACATTAATTTATTCAAATTGCTGCTTTCAAAATATTCAAGCCGTGCAGCCATTTCATTGAACGAATCTGCCAGCTTTCCAAACTCATCTTTATTATCAATATGAATGCGATAGCGATAATTTTTATTGGAAATTTCTTTTATTGCATCGGTCAATTTCAAAATAGGATTTGTAATAACAGAAGGAAAATTCACAATAAAAGTAAAAGCAATCAAAAATACTGTGCCGCCAAATGTAATAATGATAGTAAGCGCTCTTTCAGCCGTGTCTTCAGCAATTTTACTCTTTCGTTGAATAGCCCGCATATTTAAAATAAGAATGGTTTGTATCTGTGTTTCCATCTCACTTATTGTCTGCTGACTTGTATCACCATTCTTAAGTTTTGAAAAATTATTCCGTATAGCCGCTGCTGCTTTTGCTTCACCTTCTTCAGTAATATTATGTTCTTCTTTTTGTAATATTTTATCAAACTCGTTTACACCAATTACATGTTTGCCATTAGATGTTTGTATCAATTGCTGTTGCATTGCATGACAATAAGAAAGACTTTCATAGTTATCACGCAAAACATTCTTTGTATCACTTTTAATTTTTGCAGTGTAGTAAATAGCCGTTGCGCCTGTTAATATTAACAGGATAAAAAGAAACAAAGTGCCTAACCATATTTTCTTTTTAACTGTAAGTGCCATTATGAAAGAATAACAATATCAATATTATTTTTTGAAAGTGTTTTCAGCAATTGGTTAAATGAACCTGTTCTTAAAATTACCTGTAAAAGGTTAATGTGCGGTTTGCCCAAACAAATTGTTGTGATATTATTTTCCACGGCTGTTTCAATAATTGCAGCAGCAATATTATTTTCTTTTTTTTGAATGATTTCTGCGCCAAGCTCGGTTGCATTCTTAAAATTATTGATCAAATGTCTTTGCGCTGCCAATTGAATTTTGTTTGAAGACTCTTTTGGCGTTTGCACATATAGCACAAACCATTTGCTGTTGTAGTAAGAGGCAAGTCTTGCAGTTTTACGAATGATGTGTTGCGCAATTTCATGATTGGAAGATATGCATGCTAGAAATCGCTCATGCCGAAATGGTGTTTGTTTTGCGGTGATCTGGTAATCTACTTTTCGTTCAACTTGCCCTGCAACTTCTTTCAATGCAAGTTCTCTTAGCTGCAAGATTTTTCCAGGCTGAAAGAAGTTTGTTAGTGCCTGTTGAATCTTTGTATGATCATAAATTTTGCCTTCTTTTAAACGCGCTATTAGTTCGTCTGCCGGCAAATCAATGTTCACCACTTCATCTGCCAATTGCAACATTTTATCAGGCACACGTTCCTGCACATCAACACCAGTTATTTGTTTTACTTCAGCATTAATGCTTTCAATGTGTTGAATATTGATTGCTGTTATAACATTTATACCTGCATTAATAATTTCTAAAACATCCTGCCAGCGTTTTTCATTTTTACTACCCGGAATATTTGTATGCGCAAGTTCATCAACAATTACAATGTCAGGATGCAATAATAGAATTGCATTCACATCCAGTTCATCCAACCTTTTCCCTTTATAAAAAACTTCCCTGCGTGGTATTTCCGATAAACCATCCAACAAATCCTTTGTTTCTTTTCTGCCATGCGTTTCAACCAGGCCAATTTTTACATTTATATTATTGCGTTGCAATGCATGCGCTTCCTGCAGCATACGATATGTTTTACCAACGCCGGCGCTCATGCCAACGTATATCTTCAAATTGCCTTTCGCATTTGTTGCTTTTTGTAAAAGATCGTTTGCAGTATCGTTATTTATTTCATTCATTATTTTAATCTATCTAAAGCGAGATTTAATTTCAACACATTCACTTTCGATGGACCGAGAAACCCAAATAAGGGTTTTTCTGTATGCGCATTTACTAAAGTATTTAATTTATTCTCATCAATACGACGAATTGCAGCAATGCGTTTGATTTGAACTTTTGCTGCAGCAGGAGAAAGATCAGGATCTTCGCCACTGCCCGAAGCCGTTACTAATTCTGCAGGAATATCTTTTTTATCAACGCCAGGATTGTGCGCAAGAAATGTATCAATCCTATCCTGCACTTGTTTTAAATAACCAGGATTAGTTGGCCCTTTGTTTGAACCGCCTGAACCCGCTGCATTATAATCAACTGCTGATGGACGGCTGTTGAAATATTTATCATCAGTGAATTTTTGTCCAACAATTGCATAGCCAACAACTTTACCGTTTACTTTAATTGTTTCGCCATCGCCTTTGCCTGGCGTTAATTTACCAAGCGCTGCAATGAACAACGGATATATTACTGCAAGCAAAATGATAAGTGCGAGTGTGAGTTTTAATGACGGAAGAATATATTGTTTCATGAGTAATTTTTTAAATGCTGAATAAAGAACCTGACGTACAAGGGAGTGACACAACCGTGCTAAATAGCATTTCTGTCGCTCACTACATAAAAATTATTTTATAAAAACAGTGATTAACATATCAATCAATTTTATTGCAATGAATGGAAGCACAATCCCACCAAAACCATAGATGAATAAATTTCTTCTTAACAAAGCACTTGCACCAATTGGTTTGTATTGAACACCTCTTAATGCCAGCGGGATCAATAACGGAATAATAATCGCGTTAAAAATTACTGCTGAAAGAATTGCGGTTTGCGGGCTTGTAAGATTCATAATGTTTAATGCATTCAACGAAGGAATTGACACGATAAACAGTGCAGGAATGATGGCGAAATATTTTGCAACATCATTCGCAATAGAAAATGTTGTAATGGTTCCTCTTGTTATTAAAAGTTGTTTTCCTATTTCAACAACTTCAATCAATTTGGTTGGATCATTATCAAGATCAACCATGTTGCCAGCTTCTTTAGCAGCTTGTGTTCCGCTGTTCATTGCAACACCAACATCGGCTTGTGCAAGAGCAGGCGCATCATTAGTTCCATCGCCCATCATCGCAACTAGTTTTCCGCCTGTTTGTTCTTGCTTTATGTAATTCATTTTATCTTCAGGCTTCGCTTCTGCAATAAAATCATCAACGCCAGCTTTCTCGGCAATGTATTTTGCTGTTAGCGGATTGTCGCCGGTAACCATCACAGTCTTCACTCCCATTTTACGCAAACGCTCAAAGCGTTCTTGTATCCCTGGTTTAATGATGTCCTGCAATTCAATCACACCGGTTGCTTCATCGTTATAACTTAATATCAATGGCGTTCCGCCGTTGCTTGCTATTTCTTTTGTTTTGTTGATGATGAATTGAGATATGTCGTTGCCTGCTCTTCCAACTTTATTTTTTATGGCATCAAAAGCGCCTTTGCGAATATGAATACCTTCCATATCAATTCCACTGCTTCTTGTTTCTGCCGTGAACTCAACAAAGTGCGCTTCTGTTTTACTGATATTTGGTTTTGAAAAACCTTTTGATTCTGCTAATTCAATTATTGATTTGCCCTCAGGTGTTTCATCTGCCAATGATGCCAACATACAAGATTCTATAAACTCTTTTTCTGTTTGAATGCCATCTGCCCAAAAGTTTGTTGCCTTACGATTACCAATTGTTATTGTTCCGGTTTTATCCAACAATAACGTATCAATGTCACCGGCAGTTTCAACGGCTTTACCACTTTTTGTAATAACGTTTGCGCGCAATGCTCTGTCCATTCCTGCAATACCAATTGCACTTAATAAACCACCAATTGTTGTTGGAATTAAACAAACGAACAAAGAAATATAAGAAGCAATGCTGATGCTCGTGTTGGCATAATCTGCAAACGGTTTTAATGTTACACAAACAATAATGAATATGAGTGTAAAACTTGCAAGCAAAATTGTAAGCGCAATTTCATTTGGAGTTTTTTGTCGGGAAGCACCTTCAACCAACGCGATCATTTTATCTAAAAAACTTTCGCCGGGTTCTGTTGTAACACGCACTTTAATTCTGTCGCTTAAAACTTTGGTGCCGCCCGTTACTGATGATTTATCTCCGCCCGCTTCGCGAATTACAGGAGCACTTTCACCGGTAATTGCGCTTTCATCAATTGTTGCAATGCCTTCAACAATCTCACCATCCATCGGTATTATATCACCTGTTTCGCAAAAGAAAACATCTCCTTTTTTAAGCTCTGATGATGAAACTATTTTTATTTCACCAACAAAAGTTTCGCCTACACTTAAAAATTTTTTTGCAGGTGTATCCTGTCTTGTTTTGCGCAAACTGTCTGCTTGTGCTTTACCTCTTGCTTCCGCAATTGCTTCAGCAAAATTTGCAAACAACACGGTTATAAAAAGTATTGATGTTATTGTAATGTTGTATGCTAAACTACCTTGTGATGTTTCACCCGTTGCAATCCATACACAAACGCCTGCCATAATAAATGTTCCTATTTCAACAGTAAACATCACGGGATTGCGCACCATGTAACGCGGACTTAATTTTATAAATGATTGTTTGAATGCCTCGTTGATTAAAGAAGCCTGGAATAATTTACTTGAATTTTGTTTTGACATGGTTATATTTTTTAGGCTATCAGCTAATAGCGATTAGCTAACAGCTTTAATGCTGCATGCTAAAATATTCTGCGATCGGGCCGAGTGCCAATGGTGGAAAGTAAGAGAGTGCTGTTACGATAACGATCACTGCAATCGTCATAACACCAAATGTTGCGGAGTCTGTTCTTAATGTGCCGGCAGATTCAGGAATAAATTTCTTGTTTGCAAGAAGACCAACAATTGCAATCGGGCCAATGATCGGAAGATATCTCCCAAGCAGAAGAGCAAAACCTGTTGTAATATTCCACCACATGTTATTATCACCTAAACCTTCGAAGCCGCTGCCATTGTTTGCATTGGCAGACGTATATTCATATAACATCTCAGAGAAGCCATGATAGCCTGGGTTATTCAACCAGGATGAAGGTTTTGCTGTCCATGCAACATAAGGATGATGTACAAACATGTAAGCGGCGAATGCGGTTCCAACCTTAATAATAAAAGCTGATAATATTGTTATGAGTGCCGCAATCTTTACTTCTCTCGCTTCTACTTTATGACCCATAAATTCAGGCGTGCGTCCAACCATCAAACCTGAAATAAATACCGCGATAATGATGAAGATGAAATAGTTTAGTAAGCCAACGCCAACACCGCCATACAATGCATTAATCATCATGTCAATTAAAACAACGCCGCCTGATAATGGCATTAAACTGTCATGCATTCCGTTTACAGAACCGTTAGATGTTGATGTTGTAGCAACACTCCAATATGCGGTTGCAGCAGAACCAAATCGTATTTCTTTTCCTTCCATCCCACCAATATTTTGTGCAATGCCCATTCTATTTATTTCAGGGTTTCCTTTCGTTTCAAAATACACGTTGTTTATGACGAACAAAACAAAGAACAATGTCATCACACTAAAAATAACATACGCCAATTTTTTTTTGTTAAGATAATAGCCTAACGCAAATATTAGAGCAATAGAAATTAACGGAATAGAAATTGCCTCCACGAGATTGGTTAGATAGTTTGGATTTTCAAACGGAACAGAAGAGTTTGCACCAAAGTAGCCACCACCATTTGTACCTATTTGCTTTATTGCAATTATACCCGCAGCAGGACCTCTTGAAACTTGCTGCGTATCACCTTGTAATGTTGTAATGGTGTCTTTGCCTTTGAAGCTTGTTGGCGTTCCGTTGAATGCAAGAATAATTGCAACAACAATTGATAAAGGCAATAAAATTCTTGTCGTTGACTTTACAAAAATATCCCAGAAGTTGCCGACGTTGTTTGTTGTTTTTGCTTTCAACCCGTTGAATAATGCAATTAAACAAGCGATGCCTGTTGCTGCGCTTACAAATTGTAAAAAACCAACAACAAATAATTGCGTTAAGTATGTTAGCCCGCTTTCACCTGAATAGTGTTGAAGGTTACAATTCACCAAAAAACTTATAGCAGTATTGAAAGCAAGATCAGGTGTTTGATCGGGATTCGCATCCGGATTTAATGGCAAATGGCCTTGAAATACCAGCATAAAAAAAGCATAAACAAACCATACAAGATTTACAGTAAGCATTGCTTTTAAAAATTCTTTCCAATTCATTCCTTTCTTCGGATCAATACCGCAAACACGATAAATAAAACGCTCAACAGGATTCATAAAATCCATAAACGTTTTTTCCCCTGCAAAAACTTTTTTGATGTATTTACCAAGCGGAATTGCCAATAAAACGGTGAGTAAAAAAGTAAATGTTACGCCGATGATTTCCGTATTCATAAACTAAAACTTTTCTGGTTTTATTAAAACATAAAAGAGATAAATAAATACCAGCGCTGCGATAACAAGAAGCACATCGTTTACCATAACTAAAATTTTTCGAAATATTCGATTGACTTAAAAAATAAGTAAAAGCAGACAAAGCCTGCGATAATTAAAATGCCTGAAAGCATATTATTTGTTTATAGTTTAATGAGATAAATGAAATATATACGCTATTGCGGTTAACAACACCGCAATACCAATTACCAGCAGAAAATCTTTTAAACGTGGCTCATATAAGTTTTTCATAAAATGATATTGCCAAAGCGAGTGCCTGTTTAAATTGTTAAACGTTGACGACGCTAAAATCCTTGCTATATAAGGATTTGGAGGCTGTCGCATGTAAAAGTTATTGTTACCAAAAACAAAAAAACCTTTCAAGATGAAAGGGTTTTTTTTCAAAATGAAAAGGTTTTAGTTATAAGCTGATGCCGTATTCTTCTAATTTTCTATATAATGTTGTTAAGCCAATTCCCATGTATTCTGCAGCTTTTGTTTTGTTACCTTTTGTGTATTGCAATACTTTTTCAATATGATTTTTTTCAACGCTGCTCAAGCTTAAACTATTAGCAGCAGTGTTGCTTTTATTTTGAATTTCATAAGGCAAATGTTCAGGCATAATAATAGTGTCCGCCAAAATAACAGCACGTTCAATTACATTTCTCAATTCGCGAATATTACCTTTCCATTCATAATTCTTCAAAAACTTTAATGCTTCATCGCTTAACTGTAAATTTTGTTTGCTTTCTTTCGATGAATAAATTTTTAAAAAATGTTCAGCCAATGCGGGAATATCTTCTTTGCGATCTCTTAGTGCAGGAAGTTGAATAGTAAATACATTTAAACGGTAAAAAAGATCTTCCCTGAAACTGCCTTCTTCGATTGATTTTTTTAAATCTTTATTCGTTGCTGCAATAATGCGCACATTAACTTTTGAGGTTTTAGTATCGCCCAATTTTATAAACTCTCCATTCTCCAAAACGCGTAACAGCTTTGCCTGCAATTCAACATTCATTTCACCGATCTCATCTAAAAACAAAGTGCCGCAATCAGCAATTTCTATCAATCCTTTTTTTTCTTTAACTGCACCCGTAAAGGCACCTGCCAGCCGGCCAAACAATTCACTTTCTAATAAGTCTTTGGGAAAAGCGCTGCAGTTAATTGCAACAAAAGCATGAGATGCTCTTTTACTGCTGTAATGAATGGCATTTGCGAAAACCTCTTTCCCGGTTCCTGTTTCGCCCAATAACAAAACCGTCGTATCTGTTACCGCAATTTTTTTAGCAAGATTAATAGCTTGTTGCAGTTGAATGCCATTACCAATAATCCTATCGAAACCCTGTGCATTATTGTCTTTAATTTTTACAGCAGTTTTTTTATTCTGTATTGATTTATTGATTGCCTGGTTTATTAACGGAATGAGTTTATCGTTATCATCGCCTTTTAAAATATAATCAAACGCACCATTCTTTATAGCCTGCACACCATCAACAATATTGCCATACGCCGTAAGTAAGATCACTTCAACCAATGGATACTTTGCTTTCACTTCTTTTATAAAATCAACGCCGTTGCCATCAGGTAATTTCACATCACATAGCAACACGTCAAATTCATCTTTTTGCAAAATTTTTAATGCGGATTTTATGTCCCCGGTTTGTGTAACGGTAAAACCTTCCAAACTTATTATGCGTGACAATAAGATGCGGAGCTTCTCTTCGTCATCAATAATTAAAACATGATTCGCCATCAATAATTATTATGAGTCAAAAATAATTCGTTTAAAAACCAAAATCTTTATAATATGGTTTTTAACTGCGTTAATTACAACCGGGCCTTCATCAGATGTGTTTTCTCAATTCAAAAATGTCCATTAGGCAAAGGTTCTCTTACGGGAAAGATTGATGAAAATACTAAGTTAGATAATTCCGATTTTCGCAATACACATCGCGTTAAGCCAAATCAAAGGAATAAGATAATGACCCGGCTAACTTAAGTTCAAACTTTTTGGTTCAACTATAAATTCATCTTCTTCATTTCATCAACAGCATAATTTGCAGCTCTCGCAGTTAATGCCATGTACGTAATTGAAGGGTTTTGACAAGCAGTTGAAGCCATGCATGCACCATCCGTAACAAAAACATTTTTTACATCCCAAATTTGATTGTGTGCATTTAATACAGAAGTTTTAGGATCTTTTCCCATTCGTGCCGTGCCCATTTCGTGAATGCCTAAACCCGGCGCTTGTCCATCATCATATGCTTCGATATTTTTAAAACCTGCACGTTCCAACATTTCACTTCCGCTGTTTAAAATATCTTTCAGCATCGTTAATTCATTTGTTTTGTATTCGCAATCTATTTCTAACTGCGGGATGCCCCATGCATCTTTTTTGTCTTTGCTCAATGAAATTTTGTTTTCATAATAAGGCAAACATTCACCCATGCCTGTCATCCACATATACCAATCTCCGGGTTCCGTCATTTGATCTTTTAATGATGCACCAATTGTATCGTTCGTGACATTTCCTGTTCCTCTTGCACCGCCCGCAGCAATTGCAAATCCTCTTATAAAATATTTTTGCCTATCATCATTCACATTCCTGTAACGCGGAATATAAATTCCTGTTGGTCTCCTTCCATAATAATATGAGTCCCGGAAACCATCATGAGAGCCACCAAGTTTTCCGCGGTAGTTATGATCCATTAAATAATGACCAAGCACATCATTTGTATTTCCTAATCCGTTTGGAAATTGATCAGATGTTGAATTTAGTAATACTAATGTTGAATTGATTGTGCCTGCATTCAAAAAGATAATCTTCGCATAATACTCTGTTACTTGTTTTGTGTTCGCATCAATTACACGAACACCTGTTGCTTTATTTTTTTGTTGATCGTATATGATGGAATGCACAACAGAGAATGGGCGCAGCGCAAAATTATTTGTTGCTTTTGCAGCTGGAATTGACGCAGAAACACTGCTAAAATATCCTGCAAACGGACAACCACGTGCACAAAGATCTCTGTACTGGCATGGTCCTCTCCCATTTAATCCTTTTGAAAGATTTGCTGTGCGTGAAATAATAACATGCCTGCCGATAAAATTTTTTTCTGTTTCTTCTTTGAAATGTTTTTCAATGCAATTCATTTCCATCGGCGGCAAAAATTCTCCGTCGGGCAAATGCGGAATGCCATCTTTATTTCCACTGATGCCAACAAATTTTTCAACATAAGAATACCACGGCGCGATGTCTTTATACCGAATTGGCCAATCAACACCAACGCCTTCTTTTGCATTCGCCTCAAAATCCAGGTCGCTCCAACGCTGCGTCCATCTTGCCCACATTAAACTTTTGCCACCAACCTGGTAACCGCGAATCCATGCGAATGGTTTGACTTGTATGTATGGATGTTCATGATCCTTTACAAAAAAATGTTGAGTTGCTTCAGTAAATGCATAACACTGCGTGATGATTGGGTTTTCATCTTTCATTTTTTCTGTCAACGCATCGCCGTGTGATAATTCCCATGGTGCAAGTGTTGCTGTTGGATAGTCTTTGATGTGCTCAACATTTCTGCCACGTTCAAGCATTAAAACTTTCAAACCTTTCTCGCATAATTCTTTTGCAGCCCAGCCACCCGTCATGCCTGCGCCAATTACAATTGCATCAAAAGTATTTTGTTTAACACCCTTTGAATTTATGTTTGGTAAACTATCGTTGTTGTTGCCCATTTAAATATTTCTGATTTTGAGATTTCTGATTTCACCAGCCAAAAACTTTTCTTACATATTCGCGACTTAATTTCCAGTCTTCACACACAGGATTTTTCGGCGGATCATCAAAAGCTAATTCAATTGCGGCTTTGCCATTATAGTTAATATCTTTTAGAGTCTTTGCAATCGCAGGAAAATCGGTTACGCCTTCACCAACATATTCAGTCCACTTGCCATTTGCATATTGATCGCGAATATGCATGTACACAATTTTATCAGCGTATGTTTTAATGAACCAAACAGGATCAACACCTGCACGCACTAACCAATTCAAATCAGGTCCGAGTTTTATATCGGGAATTCTTTTTAGCGTGCCTTTTAAATCATGCAAATTATTTGTCACTTCAAACGTGTGATTGTGAAGATTAGGTGCAATCTTATTTTTATCACACACAACTAAAATCTTTTTTAATAATTCAGCCTGCGCGTCTAATTCATCTTCTGTTTTTACATGACCTGCATCGCCGACAGTTAAACCAATCATCGAGCCACCAATTGTATGCAATCGTTCTGTTACTAATTCAATATCATCTAAAATTTTTTGTTGCTGATCTTTATCCCACATATCGCCATAATAAGATGTTCCAATAACAGGCAAATAATATTTTTGAATGAGATCGTTAAATCTCGCAACTGCATCGTCATGCCGCAATAAAATTTCCATCACTTCAACACCGGCAAGACCTGCATATTTTAAATCGCTGAAAACGGTATCTAAAATTTCAGTGCAATCCCAATCCGGTGGATACTTGCTTGCATACACCCATAAATGGGCATACACAGGAGCTGAATTTTCAATAAAAAAATTTCTATTGCTTAACATCAAACCTGCAGTTAATGCGGATGATGTTTTTATAAAATTTCTGCGTGATTGCATGTATCATTTTTTAGGTCACTCCTACGGAGTGATTAAATCAATTCATATCAACGTCTATAAATACGCAACTTCTGCGGAGTCTTTTTAAAAATATTCTCTATAAACAGAAGATTCCTACGGAATTATTTATAATTAATGAGCGATCAGTAAACGCTGCATATAAAATTGCCCCGTAGAAGCATTCTGTTTATAGCATATCGTCACCAGCCGCTATAAACAGGCTCCGTAGGAGCCGCCAATTTATCATCTAAATATTCAAACAAATATTTTTCTTCAAACGGTATTTCAAATTTTTCTAAAAACTCTAAATATTCTTGTTTGAACGTTTTCTTTTTGTGGTGTTCTTCCTGGTTCAATACATATTTAACCACGTATCAATATGTGAATGTGAATAGGAGAACAAGCCGTAACCTTCCTGCCAACTAAATTTTTCTTTGCACTAACCTTTTGCGTTAATGAACTCATTACTTTAATTTCCTTTACAAAATCTGATATTGAAATCACCGGTTTAAATCCTGTGAAAATGTGAACATGATCAGGCATACAATTTACAGCGAGCAATTTTGCCTTGCGATGTTGAACCAAACCTGTGATATATTTATTCAATTCTTCACGATGTTCTTTCGGAATCAGGCTCTGCCTATTTTTTACGGCAAAAACAAATTGCAAATAGATTTGAGAAAATGTGTTTGCCATAAATATTTTAAAACGTTTTTAACAGGGCGCTCCAAACGGAGCGAAAACTCCAGGGCCTTTTTTTTATAAACTGGATACTCCTACGGAGTTGTTTTATGGTAATGCAAAGGCAACATAACTATCACCGGATGCTGTGCCAAGCTTTCCGCCACCACATGCAATTACAACATATTGTTTGCCATTGGCTTCATATGTTGCGGGTGTTGCAAATGCAGCCGCAGGCAATTTTGTTTGCCACAATAATTTACCTGTGCGTTTATTATATGCCCTGAACATTCCATCTTTTGTTGCACCTATAAATAACAATCCGCCTTTTGTTACAACAGGGCCACCATAATTTTCGCAACCGGTATTTGCAGGCGCGCCGGGAAATTGATTTTCACCAAAAACATTTTTCCAAACGTAATCGCCTGTGTTCATATCAATCGCATTTAACACACCCCATGGCGGAGACAAACCTGGTGCGCCGCTTTTTGTATAAAATTTATTATAACCTGAAATTTCATAAGGTAAAATTCTGAATGAATCAATTGCTGTCAACTTAGATTCATATTTATTATTTGCTTCAGAAGTTAAGTTCAACACATAATATGCAATTGCTTCTTTGTCCATTTCCGGAAGATGTTGAAACGAAGGCATCATTCTTCTTCCTGCATTTATAAAACTGATGAACTGATCTTTATTTAATTTTTTATTGATGTCAACAATAGAAGGATAGTTGCCACCTCCTTGCCTGTTTTGACCGTGACATGACATGCAATTTTGCTGATATAATTTTGGGCCTGCATCTTTAAAAGTCATTGCATGTTCTGCAGGATTGATATCAAACATTTGCAGTATCCACGCCATTTGATTACAGTTGCTGTATAAAATTCCTGTTTCGGGATCAACAGCCGGACCACCATATTCTGCACCTCCATCAAAGCCGGGAAAAATAATGGTACCCGCTTTTGATTGCGGCGTAAACATGTGACCCGTATGCACAGTGCCTAAAAGCTTTACAACAGAATCATACTCGGGTTTTGATAAATATGGATTGACATCTTGTTGTGTTAATGCTTGCCTTACTTGCGGCAAAGGTTTTTGCGGAATTGGTTGTGTTGGCCATATTTTTTCACCAATTAAATCTGTAACTGTATCCATTGGCGTTTCAACAACAGGAAACAATGGTTTGCCATTATCACGATCAAACAAAAACACAAAACCTGTTTTTGTTGTTTGAGCAACTGCATCAATTTTTTTTCCATCATGATTAACCGTTAATAACACCGGTGCAGATGATGGATCATAATCCCATGTATCATGATGCAAATATTGAAAATGCCATTTCTCTTTTCCTGTGGCAGCATCTACCGCTAACATGCAATCAGCATATAAATTAGAACCCTTTCTTTTTCCTCCATAAAAATCCATTGAGGCAGAACCAAGTGGAATGTATGCAATACCGCGTTGTTGATCAATCGTCATTCCCATCCAGTTGTTTATGCCGCCGGTATATTTGTATGCATTTGGATCTTCCCATGTTTCATAACCTGCTTCACCCGGATGAGGTATTGTATGAAACTGCCAAACAATTTTTCCCGTTTGTGCATCAAATGCCCGAATGTCGCCGGGAGCTGCATCCATACCTTCGCTTACACGCGTACCTGCAATAATTAAATTTTTATATACTGATGGAGGCGACGTTTCAGTAACAAATAAATCTTTCACATCTTCCATTTCCAAACCTTCATGCAAATCAATTTTGCCGCTATCACCAAAATCATTTTTTATTTTTCCCGTGTTTGCGTCAAGACAAATTAAGTATGGTCCTGCTGCATAAAAAATACGCTTATCATCTTTGCCGTCCGTCCAATAAGTAACACCACGATTGTTATTTAAATTGAAATGTCCTGCTTTGTTTTCTGTGATGGTATCATATGGGGAGTAAACCCATTTTTGTGTACCCGTTGCTGCATCAATAGCAAATACTTTCAACATCGGCGAAGTGCAATACATTATACCATCTACAATGATTGGATTGCATTGAATTTGCGAATGCGCAGCGGTATCATCATCGTGCGTATGAAACTCCCACGCAATTTTTAACTGTGTTACATTGTTGGTATCAATTTCTGTTAACGATGAATATTTATTGCCTTCTGAATTACCTGTTGCTTTCAACCAACCACCGTATTCTTTATTCTCATCGTTGCTTTTACAAGCAATCCAAACAAGTGTAATTAATATTAAGCCTGAAACAATTTTTAAAGCAGAAAATTTTTTCATTGTACTATTCATTAATCATTATTCTTTGTTCTTAATAACCTGGATTCTGTTTTAATGCAGGATTTGAAATAATTATATTGTACGGAATTGGAAAAACATTATAATGCGCATCAGTTGCATCTTTTTCCCACCATGCATCTTCAAATTTTCCAAAGCGTATCATATCTTCTCTTCTAAACATTTCATAAGCAAATTCACGTGCACGCTCGTTCAAAAGTTCGTCCATTGTTAATGTTGCAGTGGTATATTTATTCGTATTCCAATCTGCTGCAGAAAAATCTCTTTGCCTTACCTGGTTTACCAAATCAACTGCTTGCTGTGTTGCAGCATTTCCATTTAAGCGCATTAAACTTTCTGCTTTCATCATTAAAATATCGGCATACCTGAAAACAACCATATCATTATTCATATTCACAAAACCGTTATTGCCATACACTCCATAATTAAACTCAATTTGATATTTTATATTCATCACCCCTTCGTCATCTGTTGCATTCATTAAGTCGTCAATATGCGGTGTTATAACCATATCGTTACCACTCCAATCCGGAACTGGTTGTGTTTTGCCGTGTTCATCAACATAAGTTTGCGGTCCAACAATCCATTGATTAATGCGGCCATCGTTCTTTTTAAATAAATCAAAAAACGATTCCTGCGTACTGATCTTTCGCCAACCGTAATCAACATCGTAAGTACCGGGATTAGAAGAGTATTTATAAACTATTATATTTTCATGAATATTCTGCTCAATAAAATTAAAGTTCTGTGCATTGTTGGCATCAAACGGAACCACATAAATATTTTCTTTACTATTCTCGTTATGCACAAGAAATGGATCATTCCAGTTTTTATCTAATTGATATTTTCCCGAATTAATAATATTGTCACATGCATCTATACAATCCTGCCAATGTGCTGTTCCCGTAATTGATTCTGCGTTCAAATACAATTTAGCCAACAATGCATACGCTGCCGTTTTAGTAAAATGACCATACCAACCATCATCACCTTTTTCGCTGAGATCAGGAATAGCTGCTTTTATTTCGCTTTCAATAAAAGAAAATACTTCGGCGGGTGTATTATTTGAAGGATTGCGTTCATCAGTATGTTCAACAATGGGAATGCTGCCGTAATCACTCAATGCCCAATAATAATGCAATGCTCTTACCATTCTTATTTCTGCAATCATCTGCGCTTTACTTATTGGTAAATTCATGGCGCTCACATCTATATTTTGTATGTTATCAATAAAATTATTACAGTAACCAATTGCCTGGTACATATCCTGCCATTCAGTAAGCAGCCATGGGTCCGCTGCGGTCCATGTATGTTGATGTAAACGAATCCATTGCCCGCCCTGGTCTAAATAGCCAAATAATACGGGCACACAAGCTTCATCTGTTGAAAATTCGGTTACCTGGAAATGCACCTGGTAAATATGTGTTTGAATATATGCATAAGGCAACACATACGCTGCCATCACTTCATCTGCATTCTGATAAAAATTACTGTTGGTATCCGAACCATAGACAGTTTCATTTAGCTTTTTTGTGCAGGCGCTAAAGCCTATTACTATCACAGCAAGTAAAAGCAATATATTGTAATTTCTCTTTTTCATAATTGTACTTCAATAAGGTTAAAAATTTACATCAATACCAAAAGTGAATACTCTTGTGCTCGGATAATAATTGAAAGCAGGTTCTTCACTTGGTCCTAAATCTGTTTCATCATTGGGATTTTGTGGATAGTAATTGATCTGCATTTCCGGATCAACACCAGAAAAACTCGTGAATGTCAAAAGGTTTGCGCCTGTAACATACACATGAATATTTTTGATGTACGCAGATTTTAACGGAATGGTATAGCCAATGTTTATGTTCTCAACTTTCATATAAGAACCGTCTTCAACATAATAACTCGAGAACTGCGGATTATCTTTTAATTTTTGATTAATAGCAGATGTAAATAAATTATAGCGTGTATAATAAGACCAGTTTTCGTGATATATCCTTTTTGCATTTACTGCTTTAAAACCGGCGGCGCCTTTTATTAATATGGAAGCATCAAAATGTTTGTAAGTAAATGTATTGGTGAAACCATAACTGTATTTTGGAATACTGTTTCCAAGATATGCATAATCAGAAGGCGTGATCTCGCTTGCAGGTACAGCTTTGTTATCACTATTGTAAAATAAAAATTTTCCATTCTTTGTTAAGCTTGCAAACCTCGGCCCGTAAAATACCGCTAATGGCTGGCCCGGAGCAAGTATTTGGGTGTAAGAATCTTCCTGGAACCTTGTTATTAAAACTGCAGAACTAAAGAACTGGTCGTTGCTTATTGATAAAACTTCGTTCTTATTATATGCGGCTGTTAACGTTGCATTCCAGGTAAACTCTCTTTGACTTACCAATTTTGCGTTAACCAAAAATTCTATGCCTTTATTTTCCATTTCGCCTGCATTTGCGTAAATCGTCGGGAAAATATATGATGGCTGCTGGGCGCTGTAATTACCTAACAAATTTTTGATCTTCCTGTCATATACGTCAATTGATCCGCTTAGCCACCCGTCTTTTAATAGGGCATAGTCAACACCAATATTTATTTCAGACTTTGTTTCCCATTTTAAATCAGGGTTTGCATTAATAGTTGGACCGTAAGGCAATATCCATGTTCCGTTATCAGGTGTACCAAAATAACCATTTTGTGTACCGCTATAAAACGCGGAAATGGTTGCAAGCGATTGATATGGCGCTAAACTTCCCTGGTTACCCGTAACACCATAACCGGCACGCAGTTTCAGATATTTAATGATGTTTGAATTAGCTAGAAACGCCTCCTTGCTTAAAATCCAGCCTGCTGAAACTCCGGGAAAATTTCCCCATTTATTATCTGTACCTAATTTTGATGAGCCTTCTCTTCTTAAACTTAAATTTAAAAGATAACGCTGTTTGTAATCATAAATAATCCTTCCAAAATAAGAAAGTAAAGTGTTTTCACTGCCATAACTTCCTTCAAAAACACCTCCTCTGTTTGCGGTTGGTGAAAGGTTGTTTAAAGCATTGCCTGCGCCAAGATTATAATATAAAAAAGCATCAGTAAGAAAGCTGTTATTACCTGCACTAAAGCCTTCACTAAATTCATCCTCATATGCATAACCCGCAATTGCATTCAAATGATGATCGCCAAATTTTTTATCATAGTTCAACGTGGTTTCAAGCACAGTATGAGTATAATTATTTTCGCTACGTGACGCAGTACCGCCGGTTCCATTATTTATTTGGAAGAAATCCTCCCTGCTTACATAATAACCGCTCAGGTCGTCTATCTTGTTTAAACTATAATTTACGCCGGCAGTTAAAGACGGTAATATGTGATAGCCAATATTTGCAGTTGCAGATAAAGTTTTTATTTTATCATTATTGGTTGTATGTTCAATACTGGCGACAGGATTCCATTGTAAACCGTAAGGAATATCGAAACGTTCGTAATAAGTGCCGTCAGGATTTTTTACTGGATATGTCGGATTCATATTTAGCGTTTGTGCAAGCGCGCCTGAGTTACCATAATTCCTGTTATCATAAGCGTTTTCTATTATCACGCCAAAATCAACTTTATCATTAAATGCTTTTGTGTTCAGTCGAAAGGTACCGCTGGTAAATTCACGATCGTTTTTTAGATCGATGCCCTGCAGGTTACGATAATTAAGCGATGCATAATAAGTTGTTTTGTCTGTGCCGCCACTTGCAGAAAGGTTATGTGAATGACTGATCGGCGTTCTGGTTACAGCATCAAACCAATCAGTATTTGCGCCTGCATTATCTACAGGAAAATTATTGTCTTGTCCAAATTTTACATATTGCTGCGCGTTCAATACATCATATTTTTTAGAAACAGATTGAGTTGAAACATAACCACTATAATTAATCTGCACAGCCCCGGGTCTGCCTCTTTTTGTAGTTACTATAATTACGCCGCCGGTTGCCCGGGAACCGTAGATCGCCGCAGCAGAGCCATCCTTCAACACATCAATAGAAGCAATATCGTTTGGCGCAATACTTTGTAAATTTCCGCCGGGCACACCATCAATTACAATCAGCGGTTGAGAATTACTTCCCAGCGTTGAGGGACCTCTAAGTGAAAAATCAACTGTGGCGTTGGGATCGCTTCTGCTGGCATTACTAACATTAAGACCGGCAACTTTTCCCGAGAGCAAAGCAACCGGATCGTTTATCTGGCCGGTATTAAAATCTTTTGCACGAACAGTTGTAATAGCACCGGTTACAGTTTCTCTCTTTTGTATGCCATAACCAATTACCACAACTTCATTCAAGGCGTTATTTGCAGGCTGCAAACGAATTAAAACAGAGTTGTTACCGGTTTGCGTTGCAGTAACAGACGTGCTGTTATTATTATCGTAACCGACATATGAAGCAATTAAATTGTAAGTGATTCCTTCGGTCAATCTGGAAAATACAAACAAGCCCTGATCGTTTGTGACCGTGGTGAAACTTGTTTTACCACCCGCCGCAGTTGCCTTAACTGTTACACCTGATAATAGTTCACTGTTCTCATTCATCACCGTTCCTGTAACAGTGGCTGTGTTTTGCGCTGAAGCATTCAATATTATTAATAACAGAACGCAGGTAAGCGAAAACGCTTTGTTGGGCAATTTGATTTTCTTCATACAGTTGTTATTTAAAAAGTTCCCGAACCTCATTTAGGATGCCTGGAGATTATATATTCGTTGTTTTCATTTTTGATGGTTTCAAGATCATTCATTTCCGAAATAGCTTTTAGTATTACCGGAAGCGAATCTTTTTTTGATATTGTTCCCGTAAACCTGATGCCGGCTATCGCAATTGAGTCGTATTGAATTTTCACATTATAAATTGCGGAAAGTTTTTGCATTACCTGTGGCAATAAATCGTTTGAAAAACTTAATTCATTTGCGGAAGTATCTTCAGCAGGTTTACTTGTTTTAAGATTGTTATTAGCGATTATATTGTTTGCATTGTTTATTTTTCCGATGGCAAGCAATGAATTTTGCAGGTTAAATTTCATTTGTTCGCCGGCTAATAAGTACACATCATTTTTCCATCCTTTTAAATTTTTATCTGTTGCATGAATTACAACTTTTCCCTGGAACAATTTTACGTTGATGGTATTTTTCACTGCATCCTTTTTAACGCTGAAGATTGTTCCCAATGCTGTTGTTGCAAATGAACCTGCATAAACTGTAAAGGGTTTTTGTTTATTTTTTGTTACATGAAATTCCGCTTCGCCTTCTAAATAAATATCTCTTCGGTTTCCAGGAAAAGGGTCATCATATTGTACAGTTGATGCAGGAGAAAGTTTTATAACAGAGCTATCTTCTAACACAACATCTAAAATTTTATTTGTTGTGTTAGAAATAAATCTTCGTTCGGTTTTTGCTTGAACCTTAGCTGTAATTACAGGTTGATCTGCTGATTTTTGCTGCGGATAAAAAAACCAAATTGCAGTTGCGATAATTATTAAAGATGCCGCAACTGCAGTTGTACGTTTTATAATAACAATTAAATGTTGCTTATTATTTTTCTTTTGAATGTTTCGCCATGTTTCTTCCCAAAAATCTTCAGGCATAAATTCTTTGCCTGTTGTTTCCCACTCCTCAAGGCTCATGTATTTCTCAAGTACATGCGGATTTGCTTTCAGGTATAAAGCAACTTTTTTAGCTTCCTGCGGCGTGCAATCTTTTCGAAAAAATTTTTCTATTAATTCCGGCTTCAACGTAAAATAATAATAACTAAATACGCTGAAGAAGAAAGAATTCCTTTTTGAAAAAAAATATTTTATAAAAAACTAGCAATAACAAACATGAGAATATAGAGTTCTGCGTTACGCAAATATTTAAGCGCCTTAGCAAGATTGTTATCAACTGCTTTTACAGGAATTTGCAATATTTCCGCGATTTCTTTATAAGAGTAGCCTTCTACCCTATGCAGTTGGAAAACTTTTCTGCGTAGTTGTGGCATTTGAGATAAAATGTTTTGCAATCTTGCTTCGGCATCAAAACTATAAATGTAATCTGCGGCCTGCCTTTCATCGGCTTTCGCTTTAAGACCGCTCTTAATTTTTTGCTGCTTGCCTTCTTTTCTTAAGTAATCAATAAAAACAGTTCTCGCAATATAAAAAAGTTGTTGCTCGGGTAAAAAATCTGCATTCAAAGATTTTCTGTATTTCCATAACTTTAAAAAACTGGTTTGCATCAAATCTTTCGCCGATTCAATGGAATCGGTTTTCTTTAAAAAATACGCCAGCAATTTTTCTTTATAAAGTTGATACAGGTGTTCGAAAGCAGCTGTATTTCCTTCCTTAATATCCTCAATCATACAGCAATATGTTCGTTGGTAAATCTACAAACTAATTTTATTTGACAAACTCAATAATTTTCCCGCTGCATGCAGGAAATAATAATCCAGCAGCGTATTACTTACATTCTGCATGAAGAAACTATACATTTTTTTTATACTCGTTTTATTGATGAATTATACATCGGCGTCTTCAATAATTTTGCATGCACGAAATGCTACTGTTTGGTTACCTCAACAAACAATTGCCGGCAGCGTTTCAGGTTTTTATACAAAAAAGATCAGGGTTCATTTTAATGATTCAATTTTTTCAGTTGCAGTAAATGCGCAGCAAAACTTCAGCTTCAACTTATTATTAAAAAAGAAAGAAAATATTATTTGGGCTGAAAGTGGAAACAAGCGAGATGATATTATATCAGATACCATAATTTTTATTCTGGGCTATAAGCCGTTGCCATCGGTTGAACCATTTGCAACAGCAAGCGGAAACCTCATTTCATTTCATACCATCACAAAAAATAATCCGTACAAGTTGCCTTTATTATTTAAATGGAATGATGATGAACGCAATCCCTCGCACGTAAAAATCATTAATCAAAATGATAGTAATGCAAAGTTGATTTTGCCTTCTGCAAAAGGCAATTATTATTTTAATCTCACTGTAATCGCAGGAAATGATACAGTAAAATTTCAAACACTTGTTATACGATCAGATAGCATCCATTGTTTTAACATACAAACAGATCATGCAAGCTGGATTGATAACGCCGTGATTTACGAAATAACACCAAGTGTGTTTACTACAAACCCAAACTACGACAGCATTACAAAGCGATTGCCCGAACTAACTGCGCTTGGTATAAACACCATTTGGCTGCAACCTGTTTATAAAACACACAAAGGCTGGCAGGGTTATGATGTTACAGATTATTTTTCATTGCGCCAGGATTTAGGATCAGAAAAGCAATTGCAACTTTTGATTTCAACTGCGAAAAAACTTCACATGAAAGTGTTGTTTGATTTTGTTGCAAATCACAGCTCTATTTTTCATCCATATTTCGAAGATGCGGTTTTAAATGAAAAAAATTCGCATTATTATAATTTTTACCAGCACGAAAATGATGGCGCAAAATATTCATCATATTATGAAATTGATACGCTGGGCTTTTATCATTACTTCTGGAAGAACCTGGTGAATTTTAATTATGATAATGACGAAGTGCAGCGATGGATAATTGAAGCATGCAAATATTGGCTGGAAAAATTTGATTTAGATGGTTACCGTTTTGATGCGGCATGGGCTTTCAATGCAAGAGACACAACATTTGCAAGGCAATTACAGGAGGAATTGAAAACTATTAAGCCGGACATTTTATTATTAGCGGAGGATAAAGGTGAAAGTAAAAAGGTTTATGAGAAAGGTTATGATGCTGCCTATGATTGGAAAACAGATACAGCCTGGATTTCGCACTGGAGCTGGCAATATGATTATGACCCGCCAAATAATCCAACAATTTTTAATTTTCCTGATGAAGATAAACGTGGCGCGAAACTTATTAATGCGTTGTTTAACGGCGACACAACACATCTTCGTTTGCGTTTTATGGAGAACAATGATCAGCCGCGCTTTATTGTTGATCATGGTTTGGCAAGAACAAAGATGGTTGCTGCATTAATGTTTGCACTGCCGGGAATTCCAATGATCTACGATGGGCAGGAAATTGGTTGCAACGATAAAGTCTATTCAACAAAGCCGATTTTTAAACCGGGTGAAAGTATCCGGGCACAGGATAAAGACAGTTTGTTTACATTTTACCAGCAACTTATACAATTGCGAAACGAATACAAAAGTTTGCGTTCGCCACACATGAAAAATCTTTCTATAAATGCCGCAGGTTCTGTTGTTGCCTTATATAGATGGATGAACGATGAGCAATTTATTGTTGTAATAAATATGAGTAAAAGTTCTCAACCCACTACAATCGATATAAGCAATCTCAACCCCAACAAAGATGATTCTTTATTTTTTACAGACGTGCTATCAAATAAAACATTTTCATCTGCAGGAAAAAAGTTACAATTGCTTATGCAACCATACAGCACAAAGTTATTGCTGGTGAAAAATGAAGTTTTTGCGAGTAATGAATAAGAATGTAAATATTGAAATTGGATTCAACCAAACGTTACTTCAACCACTTATTAAACCATTCAATTGTTCTTACACTTACATCAATCATGTTATCAAAATTTTCGAACTCATGTCCTTCATCAGGATAAACGAATAACTGAGTTGGAACATTTAACTCTTTTAACGCATGCCAAAATTGAAACGATTGTGCAGGCGGAGATTCGCCATCAAGCTCACCAACTAAAACAAGTGTTGGTGTTTTTGTTTGTTTGATATAAGTAATTGCAGAAACTTTTTCATAAGCTTTCGGATCATCATAAGGTGATGCATTGAAGTAACTCTTCATCCACTTATCAATAGAATTTTGACCATAATAACTTTTCCAATCGCATGCACCTGCGCCGGCAACTGAGGCTTTAAATTTATTTGTTTGCGTAGTTGAAATCATTGCCATCGAACCGCCGTAACTCCATCCTAAAATACCAATGCGATTGCTGTCAATATTATATTCAGTAATCAAACTATCGAGGCCTGTTGTTATATCACGCAAGTCGGCAAAGCCCCAGTTTTTTCGATTTGCCAAAGTGAAATCTTCTCCTTGTCCGTAACTGCCTCTCGCATTTGGAAAGAAAATAAAATAGCCAAACTGCGTGTAAACCGTTGTATTAAAATCTGGTGCAGCCCACGTTGGCGTTGTAATCCACGCGGGGCCGCCATGTACACAAACAAGCAATGGATATTTTTTTGTTGAATCAAAATTTTGCGGATACAATAACCAGCCTTGCACATTCCTGTTTTCATTCATCCATACAAAATTTTTATATCGCAATATTGGTTTTTGAATTCCGTCATTCAAATGTGTCAGCTGAGTTTGTTTTTCTAAATTTCCAAACCAAACCTCTGGTAATTCATTCCACGAATTTTTTATTAATGCAAGTTTGTTATTAGCTATAGATAAACTTGTTTCTTCATTGCTTGCACGAATGGATGCATCAGCTTTCCATAAAGTTTGAGTAGCTAACGTTTTTGTATTTAAAGATGATATTTCAACTGAGCCGCTAACAAATTCTGTAAATAAAATATTTCCATCGGCTTGCCATTTAAACCATGATGGCGTTGATGTTCGATTTGGCGTAAGATCTTTTGGCTGACTATTTTTTCTGGCATCAACAACATAAATTTCTCCGCCAGTTCCACCCTGGTCACTCATCAATCCTTCAATAAAAGCAATTTGTTTTCCGTTAGTATTCCAGCGTGGCAATGCAATTTGGAATTTGGGTTGATAAATCATTGTTGTATCATCGCTAAAAATATTTTGCATGTACAACTTTGCAATATACCAATTGTCATCACCGGGCGGCGGCGCTGCTGTATAACAAAAAGATTTACTATCCGGAGACCAATCATATTCAAAAATGTACAACTGTTCAGGTGTTACAATTTTTGTTTCGTTTGTTTGAAGATTGATAACTGCAATGCGTTGCACATTTTTGTTTACGGAAGAATCAATCAAGCCAATATTTCTGTTTAATGCAGCCATTGGGTTTGGATTGCGTGTTGCATTCTCAACATATAAAACGCTTAAATAATCTCCATCGGGCGACCAATGCAAATGGGAAACATAACCGTTGAAATTTGTAATTGGTTGTTGCGTTAATAAATTTCCGGTGGCTGCGTCGGCAATAAAAATTTGTAATTGATCTTTCGTTTGGGCATCGGATAAAAAGGCTATTCTTTTTCCATCTGGTGAAAACTGCGGGTCGTTTTCATTACAAGTTTGATTTGATGAATCTGCAGCGGTAATTCTTCTTGCGCTATCATTCAAATGCAATAAATATTTTTCATAAATCACCTGGCCGTTATCACCATCATTGCACCATGAGATAGATGTGGCATCGTTATTTAATGTGCACTGATAAATATATTTAACGCTGGCTTGTGTTTGATAGAATAATGCAACTTCTGTTTTTACCGGAGTTGAATCGGAAATATTAGAATGCTTGGGTGAGTTTAAGCTTAGCGCATAAACAAATGAAAGTATAGATATTAACATATCTCAATTGGTGTAACTATTACTTTATGTGCAAAAGTAATGTTTAAGGAAACTGAGTATATTCTCTTTAAATTTTCTAAAGTATTTACAAATCCTTCCGCAAGAAAAACCATGTTATTTTATTCAATAAACGATATAAACCGTTATCCCGGTACATTCACCAAATCCATCATTTTGCAGCTCGCTTTTAGCTATGCTTTTACAGGCAGATTATTTTTTCATAACATCGTGATGACATGATAAAATTTTGCTGCTACATATCAAGCTGAAAACGCAAATATTGCAAATGCAATTGCGGATTGATATATGTTTTTACTGATGCTCATCTTTATTATTTTTTGCCGGTTAAAGATTTAATGAAATCTGTTTCTTTTTTATCGTAAGGTGTTCCGTCTTTTCTAAAAATATCATGAAACCAAATCTTTGGCTCATCGCCGTTTGGCATTGGTGTATCCCATGCATACATCGTATTTGTTTTTCCTGTAACCAAACCCCAGTTAATCGCAACAATTTTATTTTCTTTTAGTAACGGCATAATAGTAAAGAATGTACTGTTGCGCAACCTTGCCATATATTCTGTGCATACCAAAGGTCTTCCATATTTTTTCAATGTGTCAATAGTTTGCCGATGTACATCAACGGGATTATAATCATGATAACTTGTTACATCAGAATTCGCCAATTGATATGTATTCAAATCAGTAAGCTTGCTGTTCCAAACGCCAGCTGTTAAAGGTTGATCAGGATTAATAGTTCTTGCCCATGTAAAAATGTTTTGCAACAAAGGCAAACTTTTGTTTCCATAATCTGAATTGCCCGGCTCATTATACAAATCCCATAAAAAAATTCTTTTATCATGTGCGAATGTTATGAGAATATCTTTCACATAAGCTTCTAATAAATTAACCACAGCCGGACTATCATATAACAATTGCCCCGGATCACGTATCCAACCTGAATTATGAATACCCACTCTTGGTTCGGGTTGTTTGCCTGCATGATAAGTTGGATTCCAGCAGTCATCAAAAAAAACAAAAATGGTTTTAATGCCATGCTTATCTGCGATAGATAAATACGTGTTCATTCTATTTTTAAATCCACTACTATCAACTTGCCACGCTACATGATGTAAAAACACACGCATGACATTCATGCCAATACCTTCGGCATAACCTAATTCACGATCGATAGTTGCACTATCAAACGATTCTGCCTGCCACATTTCAAGTTGGTTAATTGCAGTGCTTGGAATAAAATCGCAACCACGCAACCAGCCATAATTCGCATACCAGGCATTTGCTTTTTGTTTACTCCAAACCTCTCTTTCAGTTTGCGCATAAATGTTTGTTGTAATAATTACAAACAACAATGCAGTAACAATTTTTATTTTTTTCATGATGCTATTTTCGATCGTTTATTTTTTCAAAAAATCAGTTTAATTTATTCTGATGGCACGTTTAAAGCAACTCCTTCTTTCACCGGTTCGCCAAAATAAGGCGTTCCATCTTTATTCCATGAAAATTTTTGCGCTCTTGGTGAACGATACATACCGCAACCTTCTTCTGCTTTATCATTCGCATGATATAAAATCCAATCTTCTTTTCCATCAGGCGATTTAAAAAAAGAATTATGTCCCGGAGCATAAACACTATTCTTTATTGACGCTTTGAAAACAGGTTGTACAGATTTTTTCCATGATGATGAATCCAATAAATTATTTCCCTGTAAACTTAACATACCAAGCGCATAAGCATCCGTCCAGCAACCACTCGCAGAATAAATAATAAACAACTTTCCATCATGCGCTAAAAACTGCGGGCCTTCATTCACGCTTACATGTGGCGGATTAGTTGCATCATGCAAATCACCTTTTGTTTCCCAATCATATTGCGGCGCAGAAATTCTCACACGTTTGCTTTCAATCGTTAATGGGTCTTTCATGCTTGCGATATAAATATCCTGTTCACCATTTACATCACCTTGCCAACCGCTCCATGCAATGTATAAGTGATTTTTATATTGAAAGATGTCTGCATCAATCGCCCATTTATCAGAACTGTCTGCAAGCTTTCCTTTGAAAGCCCATTCACCTTGCATCGGATCAGCATTATCGTTTTCCAAAACATATAAACGATGATGATTGTTGTTACCATCATCAGCAGCAAAATATGCGTACCATTTATTTTGCAGGAACAAAATCTCCGGCGCCCATAATTCTTTCGAATGCATTGTAGCTGCTTCCGGTTTATAGATTGTTTTATGTTCTGCAGTTTTTAAATCAGCCAAATTTTTTGTTTTCCAAATCTCAACTTTATTACCCATTGTATTGGTGTAATAATAAAATCCATCTTTATAAAAACTGTATGGATCAGCGCCGGAAGGCAATAATGGATTAGTGAAAGTTTCTTGCGAAAACGAAAAAATATATATAAAAATTGAAAAAAATAATGCGGTCAATTTCATCTTTCAAATTTATTCTCCCGAAGGTTTTTTTATGGCCATGTTTATTGCAACAGGATTTCCAAAATTTGGTGAGCCATCACTGTTCCATGTAAACTTTTGTATGCGTGGATTTCTTGAATCACCGCAACCTTCACCACTCGTATTGTTTGCATGATAAATGATCCAATTTTCTGTTCCATCAGGTGAAAGAAAAAATCCGTTATGACCGGGACCGTAAGCACCACCATTTGCATTTGTTGTAAATACAGGCGATGATGATTTTGTCCAATCACTTGCATTCAAAGGATTACCATTATTTTTTAATGATAATAATCCTAAGCAATAATTATCTGTTCCGCAAAAGCTTGCAGAGAAACTAATGAATGCATTACCATTTGCATTCGTAATTTCTTCCGGCCCTTCATTTACAGGAAAGCCATTTTTTTCCCAATCATAAGTTGGAGAAGAAATTAAAACACGTGAGCCATCAATCGTCCACGGATTTGAAAGTTTTGCGATATAAATATTTTGTTTGCCACCTGCATTATTTTCCCAACCACTCCACAACAAATACATCGAACCATTGTATTCAAATTCATCCGCATCAATTGCCCAATTGTTTGATAGTTCATTAATTTTTCCTTTGAAAGTCCATGTGCCCGTTGTTGGATCTGCATTCGCATTTTCTAAAACATATAAACGATGCGTTTCATCATGGCCTGCACTATCAGCAGCAAAATAGATGTACCATTTATTTTGTATGAAATGAATTTCAGGAGCCCACACATCACTTGAATAAGCGCTGCCAACAGGTGGCGTCCACACTGTTGTGACTGATGCATTTTTTAAATCAGAAATTGTTTTTGTTTTCCAAATGCTGATCTTGTTTCCTTGTGTTTCAGTGTAATAATAGTAACCATCTTTTTGTGCAACCCACGGATCAGGACCTGAAGACAACAGTGGATTCTTAAAAGTTGTTGTGTCTGTCGGCGGCGGTGGATTTGGATTTGATGTGTCAGAACTTTTTCCGCAGGATACTATCAAGCATATAAATAAAAAAGCGATAACGGGTCTACTCATTGTTTCAAAATTATAAAAGTAAAAAGCAGCCTTGAAGATGAAGACTGCTTTTTAAGACTGTTTTATAAATTACCAACCTGGATTTTGTGTCAGGTTTGGATTTACATCAATATCTTGTTGTGGTATCGGCCAGTATTCATCTTTGCCAACCTGAAAATTTGAAAAACCAGGATCACGACCTGCGAGTTGCGGGCCAAGATCACCCCATCTTAATAAATCTTCCCAGCGATGACCTTCACCTGAAAGTTCTGTGATACGTTCATGTTTTAATTGATTTAGAAATGCTTCCTTGGAAAGCCCTGGCATTGTTGTCGACAACGCAGCTAAACCGGCTCTTTCTCTTACACGATCAACATATTGATATGCTTGCGTTGTTTGTCCTAATTCATCCAACGCTTCTGCATACAACAATAAAACATCAGCATATCGAATGAAACGATAGTTATTTCCTGAATGAAACACTTCACCATTCATTATGGAATCATCTAAAAATTTTCTGAAGCAAACTTCATGTGTGCTGTTGTGTTGATCATCGGGAACATCCTGCAATGCAAGTTGACTCCACGGAATGTTATAAGCAAGTGTATAATCAGGGCCGCGTACATCTGTTGAATCATATAAAAAACTTGCAGCCAAACGAGGATCTCTGTCGCCGTCAACTGTCTTTTCTTTTAAGAATTCCCAAACTACCCATCTGCGTGCCTGGCCATCTGTAAAACCAATTGGCGCCGGTGCAAAGAATGGAGGAATTGATGTTCCATAATTCAAATTGTCTGACGTTCCTATTTGCGTATCATCATCATGATTATCGTTTGGATTAACTGCATTCTGAAATTCGAAAACAGATTCTTTATTATTTTCCGATGGCTCAACAAAATTGCTGCGATAATCAGGCATCAGATCATAATAACCTTTTCCATCACCTTCAACCAACCATTGAAAAGCATCATGTGCTTCCTGCCACATGTGTTGCTGCATGTAAGCTTTGCCTAATAAAGCATACGCTGCACCTTTTGTTGCTCTTCCAATATTTGCATTGTCATATGTTGGAGGCAGATCTTTTGCTGCATCCGTTAAGTCTTGTTCAACTTGTTTCCAAACATCTGCCTGAGATGATGTGGATGGTGCATCATTAGGTGTTGATGTGTGTAATTGCAACGGAACATTTGCCCAATAATCTGCGAGATAATAATAAAACAATGCACGCATAAATTTTGCTTCGGCGAGATACTGTGCCTTTGTTGTTGCATCCATATCTATATTCGGAACATTATCCAATACTTGATTCGCACGGTTGATGCCGATGTAGCAATCCTGCCACAACGAAACAATTTCCCAAAGGTTATAATCAGTAATAATGAAGCGATCGAAGTTGTTTATCAAAGTTGGATTTGGACTTGTGCTATAACCTTCATCAGAACGAATGATGTCTTGAAAAAATTGATTTCTGCAAAGCCCGGGACGATGATATGTACTATAAATTGCATTGATACCTGCTAATGCATCTGCAGATGTTTTCCAATAGTTTTCCGTAGTTGGTGTATTGGGATTACTTAGATCTAATTTTTTTTCACAACCAAACATCAGCAGCGAAAAAAAAGACAGTATATAAATTGAATTCTTCATAAATAGTTTTTTCGTTTTTAAAAATCGAATTGAAGACCAAACATTATAATGCGGCTTGATGGCCAGTTACCATTGTCAAAACCTCTTAATAAAATTCCGCTTCCTACAACATCAGGATCGAGGCCTTTATATTTAGTTATTGTGAAAAGATTTTGCCCGCTTACAAAAATTCTTGCTGTATTAAAGCCAACAGTTTTTAATGCGGCTGGCTGAAATGAATAACCTAATTCAAGATATCTTAATCTTACATAAGAGCCGTTTTCAAGCCAACGTGAACTTGTAGCCAAGTTATTACTTGTAATGCCGGGATCGCCTGTTTCCAATGCAAGTCGTGGATCGCTTGTATTTGTATTTGCCGGCGTCCATGGATTTATGTCTGACCTGAAGTTTGTGTTTTGATAACCATCTAAAACGCGTCTTATATCATCATAAACCTGATAACCAAACACACCAACAAACTGAATGTTTAAAGTGAATTGTTTGTAAGTAGCATTAAACTGTAACCCGCTTTGAAACTTTGGCCATGGTGAACCAAGAAATTGCCTGTCGCCATCATCAATAACACCATTTCCATCTGCATCAACATATTTTATATCGCCGGGTTTTGCATTTGGTTGAATCTTATTTCCACTCTTGTCAACATAATTATCTATTTCATCTTGTGATTGAAAAATGCCAGCATCCTGCAACATGAACCATGCATCCATCGGGTGACCAACTTGCGATCTTGAAAATTCTGAACCTTCCAAATAATTAATACCGGCAGCCTGGTGACCTACACTTACAACTTCATTTTTCATGGTAGTTCCGTTTACAGAAATATCCCAGCTAAACGGAGAGCTATGATGATTATAAGTAAATGTTGCTTCAATGCCTTTGTTGCGAATTGAAGCTGCATTTGAAGTTGCAGACGCAGATGCGCTACCCTGGTAAAAACCTATCGGTACATTAATTAAAACATCTTTTGAAAGATTACTGTATAGATCAAGAGTTATTAAAAACTTGTTGTTAACCAAAGAAGCATCGAAGCCAATGTTTGCTTCATTTCTTGACTCCCAATGCAGATCAGGATTTACAATTTGAGCAGTGTATTCTCCCACTATTGGCGCCTGATCAACACCATAAATTGCACGCGGACTATTATTGATCAAACCCAAATATTCAAAAGCATTTAAAGGATCAATGCCAAGCTTTCCATAAGAACCGCGAATTTTTAAATCTGAAATCCATGGCACACTAAAAAAATTTTCTTTAGCTATTCTCCAGGCACCTGCTGCAGACCAAAAATCGCCGGTTCGAAAGTCAGGGCCGAATCTTGAATCCTGATCAATCCTTCCTGAAAAAGTGACGAGGTATTTATCTGCATAATTATAATTTAACCTGCCCAGATAACCTTGCAGTCTATAAAAAGCGCTTAAATCAACTCCGCCATTTGCAGTGGCCGGTCCGTTTGCAGAAATAATTGTTGTAAATAATTCTCCATTGATATTTTGCAGGTACAATTTACTACCGGATGTATATTCTCGCTTTACATCCTGGTAAGAATAACCAATAACACCGTTGATATTATGTTGTCCAAAAGACTTATTGAAGTTTAGCGTGTGCTCCATAAGAACGTTCGTAAATCTTTCCCTGTCTTCACCAACACTTGTTGCGGGCAATTGATTTTCGTAACGCCAAATACCTGAATCACGAATTTCTTTGTGGTAATCAAAGCTTGCTTCAAGCCCTGCATTAAACCTGTATGAAAGCCAGTTTGTAAATTTTAAATCCGCATAAGCATTGCCAACAACTTTTGCATAGTTGTAGGTTTGCTGATCTAAGGCAGCATTAGCAACATAATTATTGGCAAATGTTGGAATATCATTCGTGCCAAAACCCCAGCCACCTGGGTTTGCTCTTGGATCAATATAATCAGAGCTGCGAACTGCAATGATGGGCAGCATTTGAGGTGCTTCATAAAAAGCATTTACGCCGCCTCCGGGATTATTACCATTGCTGTTACTCAACACCATGTTTTCACCAATAGTAAGAATGCCTTTATGTATCTCTGTGTTTACACGCAAGCTTGCTCTTTCAAAATCATTATCAATTAAAACACCCTGGTTCTTATAATAACTTGCTGACACAAGATAGTTGCCGGTATTAGAACCACCAGACATTCCAACATTATAATCCTGTTGACTGCCCGTTCTGTAAATAGCATCTTGCCAGTTTGTGTTTATGGTATTGTTTGCAAGTTGTGCAGCAATGCCTGCAGGCAGAGTTGCGTTTGAATTTTGATATTGTGTATTGACTGTTTTTAAATAATCTGGCGCATTCATTACATGCCATTGTTCAGGAATTTGCTGAATGCCATAGCGGGCACTTGCCGTAATTTTTGCCGGACCGTTTCTTCCTTTTTTTGTTGTGATGATGATAACACCATTCGCAGCACGTGAACCATAAATCGCAGCAGCAGAAGCATCTTTTAAAACCTGAATGGTTGCAATGTCATCTGTGTTGATGGTTGAGTTTGCATCAGCTATCATTCCATCGATAACATACAATGGATCGCTGTTTCTAAAGCTTGCAACACCACGAATTTCAATTACAGAATTTTGACCGGGTGCACCACCGGTTCTTACTGTTACTCCAGGTGTTTGTCCTTGCAATTGATCAACAACAGAATTGCCAACGATCTTGCTGGAGTTTTGTGTGTTCACAACTGAAGTTGCGCCCGTTAAATCTTTTCTTCTTACAGTTTGATAACCGATTACCACTACTTCATTCATCTCACCAGCAGTAGCCTGCAACTGGACATTAATGTTGGTTTGATTATTCAACGGCACTTCTTGCGTTGCATATCCAACATAACTAAACACCAACGTGCTTGTTGGTGAAGCGCTGATACTAAAGTTTCCATTTTGATCGGTTGATGTGCCTGTCTTGATTCCTTTTACCTCTACAGTAACACCAGCTAGTGCTGTATCATTTGATGTTACTTTACCGGTAATAGTTTGTTGTGCATTCACAATAAAAGCGCAACAAATAAACGCAATACACAGCATCGCTTTTATTTGCCTACGCAGCGTCAAAGGGCATTTTCGCCCAGCGGGTAAACAATGTGTCATATACATATTATTAAATGGCTATTGGTAGCAACAGTTTTATTGGGCTCTAACAGCTTGCTTCAAGGTTATGCAGGATTAATAGCGCAATATCTAAACCAGTTTTATTAAGATCGTAGTTTATAAAATGCAGCTTCGGTTAAAAGCATTGCAACAATTATAACATAATTAAAAAAAATATTTTATGTTGCCGTTTATAAAATAAAGTGAGGATGGAAATGTATCCACAATTAAATCTGAGATTTAGCGGAATTGAAAAAACTCTTGTTATATAGCGAGCCGGATAATTTTTATAGGATGTGAAGAATTAATTCAATAACAAGGACGACCCGTCAGTCAACAAATGTAATTCGTAGAAATAAAGTTTATAGACAACAAAATTGTCAATATAGATTTTGGAACAGGAATTTAGCATTGCAAAGAAAAGTGACACAGTTCAAACTCAAAAAATAAATAGTCTGTTTCAGCTAATCCCGCGCCAGGCAAGGGTTTTAGAGCAAAATAAAAAAGGCAACTTAAAAAAAGTTGCCAAAAGCCGGAACTGGTGACCCCGTCAGGATTCAAACCTGAAACCTTTTGATCCGTAGTCAAATGCTCTATTCAATTGAGCTACGGGGCCGTATTTTTAAATAGGGCTGCAAATATAAACATAGTTGCCCAAATAAGAAAAGCTTTGCAAAAACGTTTCAATCTTTAATAAAATATTTTAGTTTACCGCGGTATGAGGATAAGAATTGCATGGATAATTACAGTGGCTGTTATGTCAACTTTTTTTTCCTGTAAAAAAGATTATATCGCCAACTACCCAAATGCTGTTGATTATTATCCACTGCAAGCCGGCAAAGTTTGGTTTTATAAACTTGATTCAACAACAATTCCTGCGTTTGGTACAGAACTTATTGTACACAGTTATCATTTGAAAGATAGTGTGGGCATTTCTTTTTTAGATAATGATCAGAGAACCTCGTGGCCCATTTATCGTTTCATAACAGATACGCTTGAACAAAATGCCTGGCAATATATTTCTACGTATTATGTAACGCCAACAAATAATGATGTTGAAGTAGTAGATGATAATAATCTGCGTTTTATAAAATTAGTAAGCCCGGTAAGTGAAGGCAAAATCTGGAAAGGAAATAGTTATATTGATACACGCTCTGCAACATCACCATTTCAATATTTAGATGATTGGGATTATGTGTATGATTCCCTCAACATACCATACACAACACTTGCAGGTACTTTTGATAGTAGCGTTGTTGTTCATCAGCGTGATGAAACGTCTCCTGAAGGTGATTTCGATCCACAATTTTATCAGCAGCGTAATTTTTCGGTTGAAGTATATGCGCACGACAAAGGCCTTATCTATAAAAATTTCCTGCATTGGACGTGGCAACCAACACCGCCGCCTGCCCGTTTTGAAGATGATAGTTATGGTATAACTTTAAATTTGATTCGTATAAAGCAATAATTTTTCTATTAGTTCAATTGCTTTTTCCTAAAATTGAATCTCTTATTTTTATTAAAACTTTCTATGAAAATATTCCTTACGCCTAAATTTTTGTTGATCGCTTTTTGTATGATAATAACTATTAAATTATCTGCACAGCAATATCCAAAATACGTGGTAGTGCTTAAAAACAAAAACAACAGTCCTTATAGATTAAATAAACCAATCGATTATCTTTCGAGGAAATCAATTCAAAGAAGACAGCGTTATAACATTGCGATTGACAGTTCAGATCTTCCTGTGAACCCAGCTTATATTTCAAAAATTTTGGCTATAGATTCGGTAACATATTTAAGCCAATCAAAATGGTTAAACCAGGTTCTCATTTTTACAACAAGCACTTCCGCAGTTAATGCTATCAAACAACTTTCTTTTGTGCAAAGTGTAAATCCTGTTGGGCCGGCATCAACAACGAACAAATCGTTAATTAATAAGTTTAATGAAAAATTACAACCGTTAAATACAGCTGCTTTAAAATCCGAGAATGCTAAACCAAATCATTATTTATATGGAAATTCTTACGAGCAAATTCATATTCATAACGGAGAATTTTTGCATAATAATGGATTTACCGGCGCCGGAATGACAATCGCAATTATTGATGCTGGTTTTTATCATTATAAAACAACAGCTGCTTTCGATAGTACAAGAAAACATCATCGTTTTTTAGGCGAAAAAGATTTTGTTGATTTTGATAACAGCGTAAATGAGGATTATAATCATGGCGAACTTTGTTTGAGCACTATTGCATCAAATATTCCCGGTGTGATGGTTGGTACTGCGCCCGATGCAAGTTTCTGGTTGTTGCGCAGTGAAAATGCAAATTCAGAATTTCCTATTGAAGAACATAACTGGGCTGTGGCTGCGGAATTTGCAGACAGTGTTGGTGTTGATATGATCTCTTCTTCGTTAGGCTATATGCAGTTTGATGATCCGCAATTCAATCACACTTACAATGATTTTTATAAGAACACAACGATGGTTTCAAGAGCTGCAACCTTTGCTACGAAAAAAGGAATTCTTGTAACGAACAGTGCCGGCAATGAAGGCGGTGGTGGTTGGAAATACATAATTTTTGCTGCCGATGATGATAGTGTTTGCGCAGTTGCGGCAACTGACATCAATGGGAATATTGCTTCTTTTAGCAGTTATGGTTATCCTGGAAAAGTGAAGCCAAATATTTCTTCTGTTGGTTTGAATACAACGTTATATTCTTCATCTGGATTGACCTCTGGTAGCGGCACATCTTTCTCTAATCCTAATATCAATGGTTTAATTGCCTGCCTCTGGCAAGCATTTCCTGAATTTAATAACATGACGATATTAAATGCGGTGTATAAAAGTTCTGACAGAGATACTGCGCCAACAAATCGTTATGGTTACGGCATTCCGAACATGAAAAAAGCATATAATATTTTGCTTAGAAAACGTAATCAAACTTTATATGGTAGCGAGTGGCTGATAACAAGCAATAACAATTTCACAAATGAAATTTCATTTAAACTGATTGGCAGGATCGATGGAAAAGTTAAAGTGGATCTTTTAAATGAAAGCGGAAAAATTATTGCGACACTTATTTTCGAAACTGAAACGGATGAAGTGTATGATAAAATGTTTTCAAGCTTAAATAATTTGCCGGCGGGTAAATATTCATTGCAATATGCTGACGGAAAAAATACAAGATCAGTTTCATTGAATAAAACAGTTGCATCATCATCATCAAAAATATTAAACAACATTTTTAAACAAAGCAGCAAACATCGTATCTGCTTTTTTATCGTAACCTTGTAGCAATTCCATTTTGACGAGCTCAAGATGGAATTGTTGTTTAATGAAGTCAGTAATCAATTCATTTTCTTTTTTAAAGACAGAACACGTAATGTATAAAAAGTATCCGTTTTCGTTTAGTGAGCGAATTGCATTACTCACAATTTTTTGTTGCAACAGAGAATATTCATCTATTTTTTTTGGTTGAAAAAAATATAATTGCTCCGGAGTTCTGCTCCATGTTCCGCTACCTGTACATGGTGCGTCACAAATAATGAGATCAAATTTTGAATTTTGAATTTTGAATTTTGAACTCGCAACATCAACTACAAAACTTTTATAATTTTTTATTCCTGCTTTTAAAAAACGTTGTTTGAGATTTTGAACAATAGAAGCACGAACATCGGTAACAGTTAGGTTTATGTTTTCAAGTTCATCATAAGCCAAAATTGATTTGCCGCCGCTGCCGGCACAACAATCCCAAACAGATGTAAGATTTTCAATTTCGGGTTTTGGGTTTCGGATTTCAGATTTAATAAACTTTAAAAATTCTTTTACTCTTTGTGAAGAATAATCCTGCACTACAACTTCCTTATCAATTGCAAGAATTGAATCTATTTTAACCGAAGCCGGCAAAGCAATACAATTTTCATCTATCGATTTAAAATCAATATTGTTCTTTTGAAAAATATCTTTTACAATTTTCTCATAACCCGGTCTTGTTCTTATAAAAACATCTGGTTGAATAAAAAATGATTTTGCGAATGCAATTACATCAAGGCTTTTACTGGTTTCATTTTCAAAAGGAAAAATATCATTCAATGAAAATGAAGCATGTTTTTTTTGCATGAACACAATCCGTTCATGCAATAATGCCGAATGATTTTTTACCCATTCATCTTCATATAGAAAATTCCATTCATCAAGCAAATCATTGCAAATAAAAATTCCAATCTTTAATTTTTCTTCAATGCTCCTATCAACAAATGCTTTTCCCAACCTGTAAAAATTATAGCAAATGTGTGTTATAATTTTTCTGTCTTTAGAGCCATGTTTTTTGTGTTCAGAAAAATATTGTTTTAAAAAATGAGAAATCGGAATGTTTCCATTATAAGATTGAATGATTTTTATTGCAGTATTAAAATAAGATTGAAAGCGCATGATCATTCAAAGAAAATTTTTACACGCTCATACATCAATTTATTGCTGGGTAAAGTATTTAATGTTGTGCCGCCCGAAAAACGTTTTAAACCAAATAAACCAGCAAGATTTCCCTTATTGATAGCAAGCTCAAGATAACCTGCAGAATTAAACCATGCGAGTCTTTCGCCTTGTTCAACCGAAGCATAGTTGTCGCTTATTTTTATTATACCGCCATCATTTCTTGCCGGTAAAACAATTCTGAAATTTCTTCCTTTACGGTGCTCTTCAAATTCAGTTTTTGTAAGATTAATAACTACATTTTCAAACTGGTCAATAAAAATTATCTGGCTGTCAATCCAGTCTGGCCCAACAGTAGAACGGAACGGATATTTCTCTTCAATTTCAGTAATTACATTTCCGATTTTTTCTAACGATGTTCCGTTATTAATTGCAGGCAATATTTCAGCAAATGCTTCTGCGCAATTCAAAACACCTGAAACATTTTTTTTAATTACAGGTATTGAAATAATATGTTCAGGTTTTTCACCAATGATCATAGTTAAAATGCCATTATCAGGACAAACAATAAACTGGTCTTTATATTTTGTAAGTAATAAATGTTTTGGCGCTTTTTCAAACAGATTAATAATAACAAAATGAAATGTTCCTGCAGGATAAAATGTAAATGCATTGGTGCATACATATGCAGCATGCAAATAATTATTGGCAACCAGTTGATGTGTAATATCAATAATTGAAACAGAAGGCAAAGCACATATAAGCTGGCCTTTAATAGCACCTACAACGTAGTCGCTTTGTCCTATATCAGTGGATAACGTAACAACAGGCATGAATGTAAATAACAGGCATTCGTTTTATTTAACCAAAACTCCCTTTTTAAAAAAGAATTTATGTACCATTTTATCGGCAAGTTCGGGCATAAACCGGTTTAGTAAAATTGTTTCTCTTCCTTGTGCAGTTAAAATAAGTGTGCGTTTTCTTTTTTCAATAGCCTTTAAAATATGTGTGGCGCATTCTTTTGCACTCATCAAACTATTTTCATCTAATGGTGATTCGCCTTGCGGTTCGGTATCTTTATTTAAAGCAGCATTGCGAATGTTTGATTTTGTAAAGCCAGGACAAACCCACATAACATTTACACCACTGTCAATCATTTCTGTACGCAGTGCTTCCATCCATCCCTGCAATGCAAATTTTGATGCTGAATAACCGCTGCGACCAGGTAAACCACGATAACCGGCAACAGAAGAAATACCTGTAACTGTTCCTTTATTTTGTGTAATATAAGGCAATGCATATTTGGTGCAATATACAGCGCCCCAAAAGTTGGTATTCATTAAACGATGTAATGTTTCAAGATTGGTTTCGCTGAACAAGGCACGCATCGAAATACCGGCATTATTAATGAGCACATGAATTGTTCCGAAAGTATTTATTGCTTGCTGAACTAAATTTTTACAATCACCTTCATTACTTACATCTGCAGGAACTGCTAACAAAGTTTTACCGGCATATACGGTTTGCAATTGATATAACCTGTCGTAATTGCGTCCGCATGTAACCACTTTAGCGCCCTGTTGCATTAATACATCAACCAATCCTCTGCCAATGCCATCTGTGCCACCTGTGACTATTACAACCTTATCAGAATAAAAAGACATAAAATTTCTTTAGCGCAAATTTAGTTTATTGAGGAAGTAGTTTTTTTGTAAATAAAATTTAATAAACATAAAGATGATTTTAAAGTTTGGAGCAATAGCTTTTTCGGTTATTTTTGCACTCCCAAAAAATAAAAAAGGGATGATCTCGTAGCTCAGCTGGTAGAGCACAACACTTTTAATGTTGGGGCCCTGGGTTCGAGTCCCAGCGGGATCACAAAGCCTTTACAATCTAATTGTAAGGGCTTTTTTGTTTTAATTAACTGGTGTGAACAACTTCTACGATAGGATCATCATAGAAATTAATTTTTAGCTTCCTTAACAAATTTAAACGCACGGTGTTTGATTTAAGCATTATGTTTTTAATGTGTTACATGATACACCACATATTCTCCCGGTTGAAAAGTATAAGTTTCTGTTCTTTTTATTTCAGCTCGTTCGCCAGAGAAAAGATTTTGATATTTTCCCGGTATTGCAGGATGATTTATGCGGAAAGTAGTTATGTCTTTACCTAGATTCATTAGCACCAGCATTTTATCCTGTTGTCTCCGGCACAAATACGCCAAAACGTTTGGTGCATCTGTATTTAACAATAGCACCGAAGCACTTTCCTGTAATGCTTTATTTCGTTTTCGAATTGTAAGCAAGGTTTTATAAAAATCATGCAGTTCTACTGATCCATCCCAATCAATAAAATCCTTTTCAAAAAATTCGAGTCGCTTATAATTTGGTTTCTCCTGGCCTGAATAAATTAAAGGAATGCCCGGCCATGTACACGAAAAAACTGCAAGGGCTTTTGCACTTGGGCCATACTTTTCATATTCCGTTCCCTGGTAAGTGTTCTCATCATGATTTGATGTGAATAGTAATTTTCTTGAACCGATAGGATAATGCGAGTAACTTATAAGTAATGGTTTGATTTCTTCAAACTTTAATTCGCCTTTAAAATATTTATCAAAAGCACGCATTACTTCCCATCCATAAGTTAAATCAAACGCTTCATGATAATTTAAAATTTCGCATTCGGCCAGCCAGAACAAACATTTCTGCGCATCACATTCGCCGCGTGCTTCAATCCAGAAATCGACCGGAACAGTGCGTGCCATATCACAACGAAAACCATCAATATCAAAATTTTTCACCCAATGTTTCATGGCATTTATCATGCCTTCGCGTAATGCAGGTATTTCATAATTCAAATCAATTACGTCAACCCAACCATATAGTTCGGTAAAATTTCCTTGCTCATCTTTCCTGTACCAATCAGCATGTTCTTTAGTCCATTGATGATCGTAACCGGTATGATTGGCCACCCAATCAATGATGACTTTCATCCCAAAAAAATGGGCAGTTTTTATTAACTCTTTAAAATCATCTTCTGTACCGTAAGCAGGATCAATATTTGTATATGAACTCGCTGCATAATAACTTCCGAAAGTGCCTTGTCTTTTTTCCACGCTTATTGGCGTTACCGGCATCAACCACAAAATATCAACACCCATGTTATGCAGGCGTGGAATATGTTTTATAAAAGCTTTAAAAGTTCCCTCACGGGTATATTGACGAACGTTAACTTCATAAATATTTGTTCCATTTCCCCAGTCTATAATAGGAAAAGCTATAGCCATCGATAAATTTTATTGTGTTTAAAAAACAAGTTTTATACCAATGGTTAATATAATAGTGTAATTAAAAATCAGAAGGTAATTATTAATAATCTGCGAATTATTATTGCACCACTTTTTCTACTCTTATTCCTGCGTTTAAAATATTTTTCAAAGGGTCTTCACGCATTACCTGCTGTAATAAAAAAGTATAATCTCCTTTTGGCAAACGAACAGGATTACTGAATAAAAGTATGCGTTGTTCAATGATATCATCCATTGCAGAACCAAGCCAGCCATTAGCGTTTCCGAGGGGAACATTTAAACGTTGTGTTTGCGGTTTTTTACTGGGAAGTGCAGAAGTAAGATCAATCCAGATATTATTAAAATGATAAGATTCTGTGTGACGCAAAACGAAATAAATATTATAGTAAGCAGTTGTGTCTGTTGCTGTGAATGTAAACGAAAGCCGGTTATTACTGCTCCATTCATGATGCGGAATAGCAGCAGTTTTTTCGTAAACATCGATGGTATTACAAGAGAAAAAAATTAGCGAAAAAGTTATGCTCAAGCTAAAAATAAAATGCTTCATGCTTATAATACATTTAAAATTTGTTCTTTGGCTTTTTCCAGTTCATCTTTCATCAACACTACGCATTTTTGAACATCTGAATCATAAGCTTTAGAGCCCGTTGTATTTATTTCTCTGCCGATTTCCTGTAGAATAAATGAAAGCTTTTTACCTTTTACAATCGCATTGTCTTTTAATACATCTTTAAAATATTCACAATGATTTTTTAGGCGAACCTGTTCTTCGCTTATATCAATCTTTTCAATGTAATAGATCAGTTCCTGCTCCAAACGATTCGGATCATAATTTTCTTTGCCTATATTTTCTTCCAATACTTTTTGCAAACCTTCTTTTATTTTTATGCGACGCTGCGGTTCAAGCATTGCTACAGCTGCCTGTTGCAATTCTATATTCGCAATTCTTGCAATTAAATCATCTTCCATACTTTTTCCTTCTTCCTTACGATGTTTGTTCAAATCGTCAATTGCATCACCTAATACATTTGTAAAAACATTCCATTCATCTTCAGCCATTATTTCTGTCGACGCACTTATAACGTCAGGCAATCTTAATAATGTACTTAAAATATTTTCCTGTGATAAACCAAGTTCATTTGACAATGCAAGCACAGGTTCGTAATACGCTTTTACAACACCTTTATTTACACGTACCGATTTATCAGAACCATTTTGCGAAACAGTGATAGCGCATTCAATACTTCCGCGCATCAAACCTTCATTCAATATATTTCTTATATCGAACTCGTAAGGTTTAAGTAAAGCGGGCAGGGTAAGGCGAATATCATATTGCTTTCCGTTGAGTGAACGAATTTCAACAAGAAATGATTTTTCACTAATCATTTTTTCAGCCCGTCCATAACCTGTCATAGAATACAGCATAATCTAAAATGTATGTTGCAAAGAAAAGTAATTATCTGCAAGCGTACATGTTTAGATTTATAACAATGATTAACGAATTACTTATTTAATTTGAAAGTTTTCAATTTACATTTGAATAAAACTGCCTTTTTGAATTTTCCCTCTGTTGCAATAGTGATCTTAAATTATAACGGGCGTAATTATCTTGAAAAATTTCTGCCTTCTGTTTTTGCATCAACCTATCCAAACAAAAAAATAATTATTGCAGACAATGCTTCAACAGATGACAGCATTTTGTTTTTAAAGAACAATTATCCTGGAACTCAAATTATTTTGCTAGATAAAAATTATGGTTTTGCAGGTGGTTATAATAAAGCGCTTGAAAAGGTAAAATCTGATTATTATATTTTGTTGAATTCGGATGTTGAAGTTGAAGAGAGCTGGATTGAAGATATGATTGCTTTAATGGCGACTGATTCAAATATTGCAGCCTGCCAGCCAAAAATATTATCGTACTATAATAAAAAAGCTTTTGAACATGCAGGCGCTTGTGGCGGCTGGATTGATAAATTGGGTTATGTATTTGCACGTGGAAGAGTTTTTGACATTTGCGAAGAAGATACTGGGCAATATGATACACCTGAAAAAATCTTCTGGGCAACCGGTGCCGCTTTGTGTATTCGCGCTGAACGTTTTCACGAAATGAATGGATTTGATGATTATCTTTTTGCGCACATGGAAGAAATTGATTTGTGCTGGCGTTTGCAGCGCAAAGGTTATGCAATTTATTGCTGCCCTTCATCTGTTGTGTATCATGTTGGCGGTGGCACATTGCCTAAGACTAATAGTCGCAAAACGTATCTTAATTTCAGGAACAATTTTATAATGCTTTTGAAAAACTTTTCTTTTTTCGAAGCACTGTGGAAAATTCCGTTGCGTGTTTTACTTGATTGGTTATTTGCATTTAAAAGCCTCTTGCAAAAAGACACGGCATCTTTCAAAGCTGTATTTAGTGCACATGAAGGTGTAATACGATGGATGTGCAGTCAACATCAACATCAAAAATTGCCTGCAAAAAAAATAAAAACTATTCCGGGCGTGTTTAAAGGTTCTTTGATCTGGGCTTACTTTATCAATAAAAAAAAACATTTTTCACAAATTGTGCAATCAAAGAAATAATTAATTGGCTGCACACCTTATTTTTGCAGTGCAAAACTTTAACATGTCATACGAATCAGAATATAAAGAGAAAGAATTTGGTTACAACTGGGTAACATCATCAAGATTTTTATTTTATATGCAGGTGCTTTGTTTACTGGCACTTTTTGTTGGTATGTCTTACAATCTTTATGAACATAGGTATACCGGCAAGCCCGATGTGGAAGTTCCAACCAACACGTTGTATACGCCGCAATATAAATAAATTTGCATAAAAATTTTTGGTTTAAAAGTTCAGATTACTATTTTTGCCGTCCTTTAAAAGTTCTTATACATAATGCGGAAGTAGCTCATTTGGTAGAGCACGACCTTGCCAAGGTCGGGGTGGCCAGTTCGAGCCTGGTCTTCCGCTCTTTTTAAAAAGTTATTTGTTATAAGTTATTTGTTATTGATAGCAGTAACTGTAATTAATAACTTTTTTTATTGCCCTGGTGGTGGAACTGGTAGACACGCAGGACTTAAAATCCTGTCCGCCGCAACGCGGGTGCGGGTTCAATTCCCGCCTGGGGCACATAAAGCGATTTCTAAAAGAATCGCTTTTTTTGTTAAATGAAGTTTCTCATCATCCGCTTCTCTTCTATCGGTGATATTGTTTTAACAACTCCGGTTATCCGTTGTTTAAAAACACAGATGCCAAATGCGGAAGTTCACTTTCTTACAAAACCTCAATACCAAAATATTCTTGAAAATAACCCGTACCTAGATAAACTGCATATTCTTACAGATCTAAAATCAACCATCAAACAGCTTAAAGCTGAAAACTTTGATTTTATTATTGATCTGCACAACAACATTCGCACACTGCGTTTTAAAATGGGGCTGTTTAGCGTACCGAGTTTTTCATTCAATAAACTAAATGTCAGGAAATGGCTGCTTACATCATTCAAAATAAACTTACTGCCAAAAAAACATATCGTTGACAGATATATGCAAACAGTAAGTTTTTTTGATGTTTACAATGATGGAAAAGGTTTGGATTATTTCATCCAGGAAAAAGATGTAGTGTCTTATACTGATTTGCCGCTGAGCCATCTTCATGGTTTTATTGCAATAGTTATTGGCGCAGCACACGCCACAAAGAAATTGCCCCTTCATAAATTGAAAGAATTATGCAGTTTAATTGATCACCCTATAGTTTTGTTGGGTGGTAAAGAAGATACCGGCACAGGCGAGGAAATAAGGCAAACAGATGCAATTAAAATATATAATGCATGCGGAAAATTTAGTTTGAACGAAAGCGCTGACCTGGTGAAAAAATCAAGCATTGTTGTAACAAACGATACCGGTTTAATGCATATTGCAGCGGCTTTTAAGAAGCCAGTAATTTCTGTTTGGGGAAATACAGTGCCCAGATTTGGCATGGCGCCATATTATGGAAATTTTACACCACCGGAATCAAAATTTGAAATTGAAAATTTACCTTGCAGACCATGCAGTAAAATAGGTTACAAAAAATGTCCTTTAAACCATTTTAAGTGCATGCAGTTACAAGACATGCGAAACATTCAAACAACTATAACTACATTTTTAAAGCAAATAAAATCATGAAGAAATTATTATTCTTTTTACTCGCTGTAGTTTTAATCAATATAAAAACAAAAGCACAAACAGGCGACACATCATTACATGCTTCTGCGGTTGCAGTTTGCGATTGTTTATCTAAAAGTAAAATTGATAACAATAGCACACCACAGCAATTGCAACAAATATTTTTACAGTGCATACTTACTTCGGCGCCCGACCTTGTAACAAAAATGATAGGCAATGGACAGGACAACATGCAGGCAGCCGAAGAAACTGCAACCAATCTTGCATATGAAATGATAAAAACAGGGTGCCCTGCTTTTTCGAAAATTGCAACAGCAATGATGGGAAGTGCCGGCGGCGACACAATGCAAATGGAAATGCCAATGATGATGCCACCAAATACTGAAACAGTGCAAAGCCAAAGCATTGATGGTACAGTTACAAAAGTTGAAGAAAGAGATTTTACATATATTACCGTAAAAACTACTGCAGGCCGCGAACTTACTTTTATGTATTACGAATATGTACCAGGTTCCGATGATTGGATAAAAGATGCTGTAAATAAACTCAGGAATAAAAGTGTATCACTTTCTTACGTGGAGACAGAAGTATATCAGCCAAAGTTCAAGCAGTTCATGAATGTAAAAGAAATAAAAACGCTTACTGTTAAATAAAACACGATACTCGTTTTTGTATTCAACAATAATATGGTTTAATGATCTTGTATAAAATTGCAGGATTTAATGGCAGCAGATAATAATAACAACAAAGCTCCGCAGATTCTAAACTCTTCTTCCAATTTTCTTGGTTTTTGTTTTCTTGTATTAACATCTTTAAAATTTTTCAAGTTAACTGAAACAACTTTTTTAGATGAGATCACAGCAATTTGCTTTGTGATCTTTATGTTTAGTTGTTTGTGTGCGTTTCTTTCTATTCGCAGCCAAACAAAGCGTGCAGAACTTTACGAAACGCTTGCTGAATACAGCTTTTTGGCCGGGTTAATAATAATTTTTTTAATGACCATTTTATTTATGATGGAAATTATTCATTAACATGAATGAAAGAACGGAAGTAAGGTTTAAGCCAGCCATTTTCAGCAAAGAACATAAAATGATTTTAGATCCTGAATTTATTGAACTGTATAAAGATGAAAATGATACAAGTCCTGTAAGATTTTCTAAACTAGAATTTGATGCATTCCGCTTTGGCATAAAATGGTTAAGAGGCTATAAAACAATTTTTGGAAGAGTTTATTGTATTGATATCAGAAGTGCCACTGAAGAAATTATAAAAATCCGCTTGACTTCTGTATATGGGGTAGGAAGAAAAACTTTAGGTAAAAAGTACAACGAAATAATTACTGCGATCCTCAAACTTTACATTTCTGATATTATTGGCCAATATCTAAAAACATTCAATTACAAACAGCCATTTTCAATTTTAAATATTCATTTTGATCAGGAAGGCATTATCTTAAATAACAAACACAAGATTAGTTGGAACGATATTGATATAAGAACACACACACGATATGTTGCTGTTTCAACAAAAAGTCAGTCTGATATTTCACAATATTTCGACTATATCGAAGAGTGGAATACGCTTGTGTTATACAACGTGATACAATTGATATTAGAAAGCAAGCATCTTTTGCCTGATTAAATTTTCCAATATCTACTTTAACAACTTCGCAATTTGCTGCAACGGCAACGTATTTGCCCACGTCGTTATTTGTGTATCTGTTGTATTTTTTGCGGTAAATGTTATTAGCGAACTGCCTAATGGAATTTGTATAGTGTAGTTCGTTTGTCCATTGCCTGCATCATCTTTAGTTAACTGACCTTTATAACCTTCCACTTTAATTATTTTATTGTTACCGTTGCTCATCATGCCGCCAAGCATTGGTGTATTTAAAAAAGCATTTAATGTTGTTATGAGCGGAGAATTGCCAATTATTGAAAGATCAACAGAATCGTTTGGTCCCCAACTGCGATGAATGGTACTTCCCATAAAACCAACATTACTCATAACATTATCATCTTTTGTATTGGCGGAAAATTTATCCATCGTTGCAGGCAACAATGCAATTACCTGTTTGCCGATGATGATATCAATTTCCTGTAAAGCCTGTTGCAAAGCAAAATGTGCATCCTCTAATTTACCGGAAGAATAAGCCGTTTTTGCGGTAGTAATATCTGTTGTGAAATTTTGCGAAAATGCAGTTGAGCCAATCAACATGCAGCCAAGTATAATTAAGTATTTCATTTGTTAGTATTTTATTTTTTTGTTGCCTTGGTTTGTCATTATTGTTCGCCAAGCATTTTTTTGATGCCGTCAATATCAAAAGCATTGGCAGCATTCATTACATCTTGTTCAGTTGCAAAATTTACGCATTCCCAAACTATCAGCGAAGATTGACCAAGTGGTACAAGCAATGTATAACCTTTGCTTTCATCATAAGTAATAACCGCTTTATAGCTTTTTACTTTAGTTTGTTTTACGTTTTGATTATTGCCATTGCTGTTTGTTTGCATGTACATTGCGTTATTAAAGTACATATCAACAAAACCGGAGTAAACACCATTGTTGCCTATAGTAACAGTCAACTGCTGATCGGCTTTTTTGTATACGCTTTGAATAGTAAGATTATTCCAGCCCCATTGTGTGCTCATTACTTTGTTTTGCGTGGTATCTTTTTCTAACCCGCTAACCGTTTGCGGTAATGATTGCAACACTTGTTTTCCAATCTGTAATTCAATGCTCATTAAAGCCTGTTGTATTGAATAGCGTGCATCGCTATATTCACCCGCTGCCTGGCTTTTTTCTGCATCTGCAATTTGTTGATTTACGTCCGGCGGAGTTGTGTTAGTTAAACCGCCGCCTTTTGTATTAGTTGGTGAACCAGTTGAACTGGTATTGCTTTGGTTAGCCTGGCTTGTTTGGTTTGAAGAAGTTTCACCAACAGCATTGTTTACTTTGTCTTTTAATTTTTTAAGCAATTGTGCATGGCCGCTATAATTTAAACATATAGCAGCAAGCGCAAGCAGCACGGTTTTTTTCAATAAGCGCATAATCGTTTTTATTTACAACGAATATAAAATAACGAGGCTTTATAACATTAAAATGTTTGAAATTTTATTTGTCTTTATATGTGTAAAAAGAGTTTGCCTGCGCAGTGCAGGTAATCACAAGATCATTTATGCAGACATGTTCAGGCAATGTTGCGCAATAGTAAACTGTGTTCGCAATATCTGATGCATCTAAAGGCTCATAACCTTCATAAACTGCTTTTGCTTTTTGTTCATCGCCTTTAAAACGTACTAAAGAAAATTCTGTTTCTGCCGCGCCAGGATTTATGCATGTAACTTTTATTTTGTGAGGCAACAAATCTATTCGCTGCGCCTGGCTTATTGCGTTCACCGCGAATTTGCTGGCGCAATACACATTGCCTTCTTTATACACTTCTTTACCAGCAGTTGAACCAATATTGATGATATGGCCTTTTTTATTCGGCTTCATTAATTCAATTATCGCTTTTGAAACATACAGCAAGCCTTTCACATTTGTATCTATCATCGCATCCCAATCATCGATTGAGGCTTCATCAAAAGCATCTCTGCCCGCAGCAAGACCAGCATTATTTACAAGCACATCAATATTGCGCCATTCATCTTTTAAATTATTTATCGCCTCAACCACTTCATCCCTTTTACTTACATCAAATGCAAGCGCCAAAACTTTTATTTTTGGGTTTGATGATAAAGCCGCAGATAACGCTTCCAGTTTTTCTTTTCTTCTGCCTGTGATAACACAATTCCAGTTTTCAGCTGCAAACTTTTCTGCAATAGCTTTTCCGAAACCTGAAGTTGCACCGGTAATAAAAATCGTTTTATTCATCTGCCAAAAATAAAATAGAATACGTTAGCTTAATTTTCGTTCAACATTATGGTACAAACTTTATGAGTTTGTAAAAAACTGCAATATTATATTTGCGCGCCGATAACGTTTATGAAAAATATATTCCTGTTGCTTACAACTTTCGCATTTGCAGGTGTTGTAAGCGCACAGCAAAACTTCCAGGTGGCTGTTTCAAAAGCCAGTGATACAAAGGTGAAAATTGAATGGCAAAACCCGTTTGGAGATAGCGTGGTGCAATTAAATGTTCAACGTTCGTGGGACAGTGTGAAGAATTTCAGAACCATATTTGTGCCGTTATCTCCGGAGCTTCCACAAAACGGTTACATTGATGAAACCGGGGGTTACAACACCCAGTATTACCGCATATTTTATGTGTTGGGAAATGGTTCTTTCTTTTTTACGAAACCTAAAAAAACAACCACCGGTTCTGATTTTACAAATGAAATAACACAAGACCAGGCGACTGATAAAAATTTTCTTATCACTGTTCATGATGATGATTCTGCAATCGCCACGCTTAATTACGATAGCTACAAAAGATTTCGCGATTCAATTGTAAATTATACAAGAGATACTTTGTATTCGCTTACCGATGCCGATGTGCTGATACGTTATTACAACAACGATATCAAGTGGATTCCATCGTCGCATGTATTTACTAACACTGATGGTTATGTACAGATTTTTTTAGCAGATGCACTGCAAAAAAATTATCGTTTGCGTTTTTACGATGAAAATCATAAACCAATATTCAGCATTCAACACGTAACACAACCTCAATTATTATTAGATAAAACAGATTTCATGCATTCGGGCTGGTTTTACTTCGATTTGTATGAAGACAATAAAGTGAAAGAGCGCAATAAGTTTTATATTCCAAAAGATTTTTAGGTTTTAAATCACACCATACATCTTACTTCTTACATCTCACATCTATTCGTATTTTGCATTTAAAACGATGTTATGGTAAGTGCATTACGTGATCAATTCAACAACAGTTTTACAGAAAAAAAATATGATGATTATTTAGATGATCTTAATTCTTTGCATCCGGGCGCAATCGAATTTCGCGTTGCCGAAACGCCGGTATTTGTGGACAAACAATTCACTGAAAAAGTTTTATCGGCCTGCGAAAGCATTGTTGATGTGATTGTACAACCCGGTTTTAAAACGCTTACTAAAAATGCTGTTCCACAAGAATTAAATGTGCCGCATGAAAATGATCATTCGCATTTCATAGCATTTGATTTTGGGATTTGTGAAAATGAAAATCGTGAGCTTGAACCGCAGTTAATAGAGATGCAGGGTTTTCCAACTTTGTTTGCTTACCAGGTTTGGCATGATGAAATAACACGTAAACATTTTGATATTCCTTCTAACTATAGTTCTTATTTAAATGGGTTTAATAAAGAAACTTATTTGCAGCTTCTGAAAGAAATTATAGTTGCAGATCACGACACTGAAAATGTAATATTATTGGAAGTGCTTCCACACAAGCAAAAAACACGAATCGATTTTTATTGCACACAGGATTATTTAAATATTCCTATTGTTTGTATAACAGAATTAGTAAAGGAAGGAAGAAAATTGTTTTACATTCAGCACGGAAAAAAAACTGAAGTTAAGCGCATTTATAACCGTATAATTTTTGATGATCTTCAACAGCAATCTGCGGAAATACAAGAAAAAGGAAAAATATTATTTGAAGATCTTGATGTTGAATGGGCGCCGCATCCAAATTGGTTTTATCGTATCAGCAAATACACTTTGCCTTTTATAAAACATCCATACGTTCCTGAAACAAATTTTTTAAGTGATGTAAAAACTATTCCGACTGATCTTGAAAACTATGTATTGAAACCACTATTTTCTTTTGCCGGGCAAGGTGTAGTGATTGATGTAACGAAAGCGGATGTTGATGCAGTAAAAGATCCGCATAATTGGATTCTTCAACGTAAAGTAAAATATGCAGATGTAATTAAAACGCCGGATGAAAATGCAAAAGCCGAAATACGCATTTTTTATTTTTGGAAAGATGGTGAAGCAAGGCCGATTGCAACACAAAACCTTGCCCGCATCAGTAAAGGAAAAATGATCGGCGTGCGTTATAATAAAGACCGCGAATGGGTTGGAGGAAGCATGGTGTTTTTTGAGAAATAGATTTAGTTAATGGTTAAAAGCTAATCGTTGCATTGCTGTTAACCAATAACAATTAACGTTTAGCCATGGGATTAATTAAAGAAATCTTTGCACGCATTTGGGCAACATGGGCATTGTTGCTGTTTGTGTCAACCATGATCGTTGCTTATATTTTTTATTCTCCATGTCATTTTTTGAAAGAGCCGCAAAAAGCAAGATGGCACAGGCAGGTATCGAGAGTGTGGATGGCGATTTATTTGAATTTAGTTGGCTGCCCGCTTAAAGTTAAAGGCGCTAACTATTTCAAAGGGTTGACCAATTGCGTTATCGTTTCTAATCATAACAGTCTGCTGGACGTTCCGGTAACGACTCCGTTTATGCCAAGAGCAAATAAAACTATTGCTAAAAAAAGTTTTGCTGCCTTTCCGATATTTGGCTGGATATATAGTTTTGGAAGTGTGCTTGTAGACCGCAATGATGATAAAAGCCGGCGCAAAAGTTTTGAAGACATGAAGCGTGTTTTGAATATTGGTTTAGACATGGTAATATATCCTGAAGGTACACGCAACAGAAGTGAGAAGCCTTTAAAACCTTTTTATGATGGCGCTTTCAGGCTTGCAGTTGATACAAAAAAACCGATTGTTCCCGCGCTTGTTTTTTATACACGAAAAGTATTGCCCGCACATAAGCCTTTTTACATGCTTCCTCATAAATTGGAAATGCATTTTTTGCCACCTGTTGAAAGCAGCAACATATCTTCGAAAGAATTAAAAGAAAAAGTTTTTAAGCAGATGTGGGATTATTATGAAGCCAACAATAAATAACTTCTTTCTACTTTTATAAGCCGCAAATTGCTCTCTATTTGTCGCTTTTGACATGCTTTCTTATTAATATCAACTGCTAAGTTTGTGTATTAATTTTTATTTAGATGGAAATAAAACCTGGTACAAAATTCAAATCCGTTGATGAATACTTTTCCGCTTTTCCTGCAAGCACGAAAAAGATTCTGCAGCAGGTAAGAGATACAATAAAAAAAGCGGCACCTAATGCCGAGGAAGTTATCAGTTATAACATGCCTGCAATTAAATTAAAAAGCGTGTTGGTATATTATGCCGCTTATGAAAATCACATTGGATTTTATCCAACAGCCTCGGGAATTGAAGCTTTTAAAAAAGAGTTTGCTAACTATAAATGGTCAAAAGGTGCTGTTCAATTTCCGCTTGATGAACCAATGCCTTTACAACTAATTACTAAGATTGTACAATTCAGGGTAAATGAAGTACAGCAAAAAAATAAGACTAAGATTTAGAATTAGCATTATCGAATGCCAAATATATAGTCTGTATATTCATCCAAATAAGCTTGTAGTAAAATGATTTATTTGTATACTGTATTTGTGTTAATCTTTTTTACTTAGCATTTTACTACCGATATTCGCACTTAGAATTGCACCATATTATGCGTCTTTCTTTCAACAATACGGAAACAGCTTTTGCCTATAAAACAAATAAAGAATTGCAGGCCGGACGATTTCTTTTCGGCACCATGAATTATCCCTGGTTTTCGGCGATTGGCGTGAGAATTACTCCTTTTTTAATGAAGACGGGATTACCGGTTCACGGCATGATCCGCAGAACGATTTTTAAACAATTTGTTGGCGGAGAATCATTACAGCAAACAGCGCAAGTAGCCAAAAAATTAGGCGAGTATGGTGTGCAAATTATTTTGGATTATGGTGTAGAAGCCAAGCAAGGCGAAGAAAATTTTGACGAAGCCCGAGATGAGTTTATACGCGTAATTGAGTATGCGGCCACACAACCAAATATTCCATTCATCAGCGTGAAAGTTACCGGCATCGCAAGGTTTGGCTTATTGAAGACGTTGAACTCAGCGCCACGTTTACGCAGCGGTGTTCACGATCACGAAGCTGAAGATGCGGAATGGAATAGAGTGCGCGAACGCATGTATGACATTTGTGAAAAAGCGGCAGAAAAAAATGTTGGTGTTTTAATTGATGCCGAAGAAAGCTGGATTCAAGATCCTATTGACAGGCTTTCTGTTGAAATGATGGAAATTTTTAACCGCGAAAAATGTATTGTTTATAATACAATTCAACTTTACCGGCACGACAGGATGAATTTTTTAAAGATGTACCACAACATCGCAAAGCAAAGAGGTTTTATTCTCGGTGTAAAAATTGTGCGTGGCGCATATATGGAAAAAGAGAGAACACGTGCTGCACAAAAAGGTTATCCTTCACCTATACAACAGGATAAATCTTTTACCGACGGAGATTTTAATTCAGCCGTTGAATTTTGCATAGATAACATTGATGACATTGCTACAGTAATTGCTACTCATAATGAATACAGCAATCTTCACGCAGCAGAATTGCTTGACTCAAAAGGCATTCAGCATAATCATCCACACATACACTTTTCACAGTTATACGGCATGAGTGATAACATCACTTTTAATCTTGCAAAAGCCGGTTATTCAGTTAGTAAATATTTACCATTCGGGCCAATTCGCGATGTAATACCTTACCTTATGCGCCGTGCACAGGAAAACAGTAGCATGAACGGCCAAACAAGTCGTGAATTATTATTGATTAAAAGCGAATTAAAACGCCGCGCAAAAACTCTGAAAGAATTAAAATCTAAAAAAGCTGCTTTAGCTGGTTCCTGATCTTTTACGCGTACTAATTTGAATTAACAATTTCACTTCATAATTGTACCGTGCAATTGCTTTATGAAATTTATCTTCGCGGCGAATAAAGTTCTTGGAAAGGATGATAACACGAAGAAATATCAGGGTAAAAGTAATGCAGGTGTTATACCAAATTGAAAGCAATGAAATAACTGCAGATGCTGACGCAATAAAAATTCTCGAAAGCCGCCTTGATCAAACTCCACGCTTATTTACCTATTTAATTTATTTTCTTACAGAAGTTGCGCGTTATGCGGAAAAAGATGCAAACCTTAAAGCATCCAAACATCTGGCAACTGTGGAAGATAAAAACATAAATACAAGGCTTGCAGGCAATACACTTCTCTGGAAAATTCTTGAACATCCATCGTATACACAGGCGAAAGCAAAATATAAATTTGATTTTGATTCAACATCTGAATTGGTTCGCAAAACTTACCAGGAATTGACTTCAACTGATGTATACAAACAATACATCCAGTTACAAAGTCGTGATTCAAAAAATGAAAAAGAGATATTGTCGTTTATTTTTTCAGATCTAATGTTGCCGAATGAAAATTTCGTTGCACATATTGAAGAATACTTTTTCAATTGGGACGATGATGCAGATATGCTTGTAGCTCTAATGACAAGTTTTTTGCAAAAACCATCAACATTAAATTTGCAGCAAATGCCTGATGCTGAAAAGAAGACTTTCGCGAAAGAATTACTTCAAACAGTTATCAACAAAAAAGAGTACGTTTTAACGTTGATAAAAGCGCGTTTAAAAAACTGGGATCCGGAACGTATTGCTGTGCTTGATATGATATTGATGCAAATGGGTGTTTGTGAATTTTTATATTTTCCAACCATTCCGCCTAAAGTAACTATTAACGAATATATTGATCTTGCAAAGGATTACAGCACCGCACAAAGCGGGCATTTTGTTAACGGAATTCTCGATGGCATTCATAAAGACCTTTTGGCGGAAAATAAAATTTATAAAACAGATTTCAAATCAAAAAAGGCAAATTCGTAAAACAAACTACATTTGCGGCTTTATTATACGAATTGAGTCATATAATTTCCTGAAAATATTTATGACGAATTCCATGTGCAAAAGAAAACATACATGTATCGCATGAAATACTTTTTATCATTAATTACCCTCTGCAGTTTAATTACCGTTGCATGTAACAACACAGAAAAAGCTCCTGCTGATGTTGCATCTATTATGAAGGACTCTTCAAAATTTACCTCAATTCAATGGGCTGATTCGGCAATTAATTTCGGTACAAAAAAAATGGGAGATGTTGTGAACATTACCTTCACTTGCACAAACACGGGAAAATATCCGTTGTATTTATCTGAAGTTCGTCCAAGTTGCGGTTGTACGCTTGTTGATTATTCAAAAGCTCCAATTGCGCCGGGAGAACAGGGAAAAGTTGAAGCACAGTTTGACACTAAAAAAAGTCATCCCGGCGAAGTGCACAAATCAGTTTTTGTTCATACAAATACAAACAGCACTTTGCGCTATTTAACTTTTTCAGGAACAATACAACCATCTGATTCCACGGCAAATACAACAAAATAATTTGAATTTTTTTTAAACAATAATTGAACAATGACACAAATGCTTTCTGTTTTTCTAATGGCTTCGCCTGATGGCCAGCCAAACTCAAGTTTTTCTTTAATAATGATGGGCGCGATTATTTTAGTGTTCTGGTTATTTATGATTCGTCCACAAGCTAAAAAAGCTAAAGATCAAAAGAAATTTATAGAGAACCTGCAAAAGGGTGACAAGATTGTAACTATTGCAGGCATTCATGGAACAATTAATAAAGTGAATGAAGATAACACGCTGCAGCTTGAGACAAATCCGGGCAGTTATATGAAGATTGAAAAATCTGCAATCAGCATGGAATGGACAACGCAACTTGCAAAGTCAACGAGTGTTGAAGTAGACAAGAAGTAGCAAAATCATTTTGAGTCTTGAAAGTCCGAAATTCGAAAGAACTTCGGATTTCTTTTTTTAAATAATTACTATGCTTAAAATTGGATTAACCGGCGGCATGGGAAGTGGCAAAACAACTATATCCAAAATCTTTGCTGTCTTAGGCATTCCTGTTTTTTATGCTGATGATATTGCCAAAGCAATAATGAATGAAGACGAAAATTTAAAACATTCTATAATCAACTTATTTGGAACAAACGCATACACGGAAAATATTTTAAATCGAAAATACATTGCCGGTGTTGTTTTTAAAGACGCTTTTAAATTAGAACAACTGAATGCATTAGTTCATCCTGTAACGATTGCTGCCGCGGATAAATGGATGAATGAGCAATCCAGCCCTTATGTAATTAAAGAAGCTGCATTAATGTTTGAATCTGCTGCGGCTGCTGATTTGGATTATGTGATCGGTGTTTATGCGCCGCAACATTTACGCTTGCAAAGAGTAATGCAACGTGATAATCTAAACCGTGAAGAAGTGTTGGCAAGAATGAACAAACAACTTGATGAAACGATAAAAATGAAGTTGTGTGATTTTGTTATTGTAAATGATGAACAACAAGGAGTATTACCACAAGTTTTAAAGTTGCATGAAAAGTTTCTTGGGCTTTCACTCGCTTAACGAATTTTTGAAAAGGGCACATTAGTAATTTTATATTCTTTCCAGTCTTTATAATCAAAATGCCACCATTCATTTTTAAGCACAGTAAAACCTTGCGCTTCCATTTTTGAGCGCAGTAAATCTCTCATCTTTCTCTGCTCTTCTGTTCCGCCTGTATAAGTTGAGTAAGAGCGCTCAGTCATCTCATCATAATTGCCGGTCATCTCAATTTCTTCCCCTGTTTTCAGATCATATAAACTCAAATCAACCGCGCAACCGCGATTGTGTCTTGAACCTTTTGCGGGATCGGCAACGAATTCTTTTTTATCAGCCGGTGTTACTTTCCAAAATAAATTCGTTACACTCCATGGCCGGTAACCATCAAATACAACTAAACCATATCCTAAAGGTTTTAATGACGAATTTACTTTTACCAAAGCCTCAGCAGCCGGCCTTTGCAAGAAGGCTCTTGCTTCTTTATACACAGGTTGACCTGTAAAGTTGTTACTGGTTGCATAACGAATATCCAAGTGAATACTTGTGTCAAGTTTTATTAATTCAACTAAATCTGTGGGCTTGAAATCACCGGTTTCCTGCGGTGGTTTTGCGCGACAACTCCATAAAACTATAAGTGCGATGAAAGTTATTTGAAAAAGCTTCATTTAGCAAAGATTATTTTTCCAATCGTTATAACTCATTTCAAATTTTATTTCACCTTTTCCATGTGTTCCAACTTCTTTCCAGCGGGCTTTACGATAAAATTTTTCTGCTCTTGTGTTTGGCGCAGTGCCTAACCAAACAGTTTCTTTTGTTTGGCCGAAATACCAATTGAGCATCACGTCATGCAATTTTTTTCCGATTCCTTTTTTTTCAAATTCAGGATGAACAAATAAAGCCCAGATATTTTTATCTTTTAAATCGGCAATAGAAAATCCAATGATCTTATTGTCAATCTCGCAAACCCAACCTTTACCTCTTTGTGTTATATATTCTTTGCAATCTTCATCGGTAACTACTGAAGGATCACTTAAAACATTTTCTTTCACAAGATTTCTTACAACCTGCATTTGTTTAATATCATTTATTGTTGCTTCGCGAAAGATCATTTGCCGTTATTTGATTTCTTTTTAATTAAAGATTTTTTTACGGTTCTCTTTGCCGCTGATATTGACTTTACAATCGTTTCACCCTTATGCAATTGCTTTGCGTCTTTCACTTTTGCAAGGGAATTCGCATAAGCTTCTTTCACCAATTTTTTAATATAGCTTTTAGGAAACGTTTTTATGTCTTCCACCAATATATACCTGTATTGATGGCCGCGGCCTGATAATTTATTCTCCGGATCTGCAATTTCATTACCCCAATAAAAACCAAAATGTATATTATAGTTTGTTCTGTAAATGGCAACAGAACAAAACGTGTGACTTAATTTATCCGTTGGTGACCATCCAAAGGCCAAAGCGTTATAATTGTCATAGATTAATTCATTGCAGCGCGGATATTGATCCCAAACAAAATCTCTAAGCCACAAAACAATTTGTTGTTTATTTTCAGGATAACCTGAAAGAAATTTCAGCAACTCGGTGTTTTGTTCTTTGCTCATAGTTTCCGGCTTTTGTAATTACAATATAAGATTACAACAATTTCGAAATAATAATTTAGTTGTTATAAAATGTATGATTAGATATTATAGACACACAGTAAGTTTCTCAGCGATATTTGTATCATTAAAAGCTCAATTGCCATGTCTTTAAAAGTGCTTCAGCGTTGACTTCAGGAACGATGAGCACTAACTTCGAAAAGAATTCTTTACAGCTTAACGAAAGACAAAGAATGAATATCTTAATTGCAAACGAAACAGATATTGATGAATTAACTCAAGTTGAAATTAATAGTAAAAAACAATCAATCCCGGAATGTATAGAAGCATACGAGGTTGACTATACGTTGTTACACGGTCGTTGGCAAACATATTTTAAGAAACAATCGCCGCAAACTTCGAAACCGGAAAGGCTTATTTTAAAAGCTATTAATAACGACAATAAAGTTATTGGCTATTTAGCAGGTCATCTAACAACCCGTTATAACCTGGATGCAGAAATCCAATCGTTTTATGTTTTATTGCAAGAGCAAAAACAAAATGTTGGAACAAAACTGTTGACAGAATTTGTAAAATGGTTGCTTGACTTGAATGCGGGAAATTTATGTGTTGGCTTTAAACCAGAAAATAAATACAAAGCTTTTTATTTGAAATTTGGCGGACAATATTTGAACGAGCATTGGATTTACTGGCAAGACACGACTCAACTATTAAAAAATTTGAACGAAGCCAGAAAACTTTAAGTTACATCAATTAGAAAAAGTAAAGCCGTTTATAAAAGTACATTTCGATATTTCGCTGTTCAACATTTGTAATTATCTTCAACGTTAGTTTTCAATTGGATGTTGTAAGAGGTAATCGACATAGCGCCTGCTGAATTTATTTTATATGAAGTGCTAACTTTAAATTCGCTAACAAAAAATCACAACTGTAAAAATCAAATCAACTACAAATGAAAAAAGTAACAGGCATCGGAGGCATTTTTTTCAAATGCAAAGATCCAAACGCAGTTAACGAATGGTATAAAAAACATCTTGGGTTTGATACAACTCAATACGGAACCAGCTTTGAATGGCTGCAAGCTGATGACAGCAACAAAAAGGGACTTACACAGTGGAATCCTTTTAAAGAAACAACAAAATATTTTGAACCATCTACAAAGGATTTCATGATAAATTATCGAGTTGAAAATCTTGAAGCACTTGTTGAGGAATTAAAAAAAGAAGGTGTAACAATTGTTGACAACATCGAAAGTTATGATTACGGAAAGTTTGTACACATCCTTGACCTGGAAGGAAATAAAATTCAATTATGGGAACCCAAAGATTGAATAAAAACACGCACGTAGAGGAACAAATTGCAATAGAAAATAAGTTTGCATACCACGTTTAAAAGCCAAACTTTTTACGGCGTTTTTACGGGAGCTGTTGGTCTTGCAGGTAATTTAACAGCATTATTTATTTTTTTCATGATCTCATCAACAGCGCGTTCAAGTTGAGGATCATGACCTGCAATGACAGATTTTGGATCATTTTCAACTTCTATATCAGGATCAACACCATGACCTTCAATCGTCCACTTTCCTTGCATATCAACCAAACCAAACTCAGGCACATTTACCTGGCCACCATCAATTAAATCACCATGACTTGTTATTCCCACAACACCACCCCAGGAACGTTTTCCAATTAACGGCCCTAAGCCAGCTTGCCGAAACATATAGGGAAATATATCGCCATCAGAAGCAGAGTTTTCATCTAATATAGCGTCCATAACACCACCAAATGCGCCATCCGGATATGTAGAAGGATTTTCTGAAGTGCGGGAATAAGTAACGGCTAAAATTTTGCGGCTTAATCTTTCAATCAACATTCGGGAAACATTACCTCCTCCGTTTGCACGCACATCAACCACCATTCCTTCTTTATTCAACTGTGGATAGTACCATTTTATAAATTCGCGAATACCATTTGCGCCCATATCGGGTATATGAATATAGCCAACTGTTCCATTGCTTAGCTCTGCAACTTTTTTGCGATTGCCATCAACCCAATCAAGATAAATTAAATTGCCTTCATCGGTAACAGGTTTATAAGTTACAGTTCTTGCGCCTTCTAATTTAGGCGAGCTGTTCACTAACAACATTACAGGTCCGTTTGCTTTATTGCGCAGATAAGAATAGATATCTTTATCTGCGGTTACATCTTCGCCATTGATCTGCAAAATATAGTCACCAACTTTTGCATTTACACCTGTTTCTGTTAATGGTGAACGATAAATATCTTCTTCATTTTCGCCTTCAAAAATCTTTGATATCCTATAACGGTTTGAACTCGCATCAACTTCAAACCTTGCACCAGGCAACGCTACTTTTGGTCGCGCAGGCATATCGAAATCTCCGCCAGCTATATAAGCATGTTGAATAACAAGTTCGGATATCATCTCAGAAATCACATAATTCAAATCAGCCCTGTGGGCAACGTAAGGTAACCATGTTTTATACTCGTCTCTTATTTTAACCCAATCGTAGCCATGCATATTCGGAACATAAAACCAATCCCGGTAACGGCGCCAAACTTCATTAAATATTTGCGCCCATTCTTGTTCAGGATTTACTTCAGTAACAAGACCTGCTGTTGAAACTGTTTTACTATTTTTATCGCCGCCGGGAATTGCATCTAATAAATTAATTTTTATTGATGGATCAAAGCTAACAGCTAACAATTTTGAACCATCACGCGACAACGAATAACCTCCGGCATTTTCAGCCATCGTTGATTCTTTCCTGTCCTTGATTGAATAGATGCGAACGGATGGTTGTGTTTCTGCATCACGACCATAATAAAATGGTGTGCCAACTATATAAACAAGATAACCTGTTTTGGCTGACAGACCTCCATAGTTATTTGCAGCTAACGGAACACGTGTTACACGGTTGTTTATTCCATCAAAGTCTATCGTTTCTGGTTTAGAAGAAACGGTATTAGCTTTATTTTGTGCAGGAATTATTTTTGATGAATCAACTTTGCCATTTACTTTTTTAATTTCTTTTTCATCTTGTGGCTTTGTTGTTTGTGGTTCAAGTTTTGAAGTTTCTGTTTCAGGTGTAACAGTCACTTCATCCGATTCCATCGGGAAAGGATTTTTCACATCTTTCCGCAAAGCCATCGCATACAACATCGTACTCCGATTGCCAGCATAATTGAATTCAACACTTGAAATAAGCGGAGCAAATTCGCGATCACTCAAATAATATAAATAATCACCTGAAGGATCAAAAGTTGGATTGTATGAATTGAACATCGAATCAGTAACCTGGTGCAGTTTATTATTGTTTACATCATATATATAAACTGAATAAAAATTGTTAGCACCTGCAAAACTAAAAGCGAGATAATTACCTTTTGGCGACCACTCATAATCTGTAACCTGGCCGTTTGGTGCATCAACAATTTGTTCAACTTTTTTTGTTGAGATTGTAAGTATGTAAACTTTTCCATCTTTATCAGAATAAGCTATCTTCTTTCCATCACTGCTCCATTCCGGTGCATAATGCTGTGCATGACTGCCGGATGTTATTTGTTGCGGAGCACTCATTCCATCCTGCGCAACTGTCCATACTTCTTCTTCACCACTTTTATCTGAAATAAATGCGACCTGTGAACCATCGGGAGACCAACGCGGCAGTTTATCATGCGCATCAGACGAATGAGTAAGATTTCTTGTTGTCCCTTTTTCAGCAGGAACAGAAAAAATATCTCCACGTGCTTCAATTAAAACACGTTCACCCTTTGGTGAAAGCGCAGTGCCTTGAATATAATCAGTAACATTTAATGTATGCGGTCTTTTATATAAGCCGTCATCAGGAACTGTAATGTTTAACTTTTGTGATTGCTTGTTTTGCGTATTTAGAATTTCAAGTTCTCCGTTTCGTTCATAAACAATTTGATTTTGTTCATCGGATGAAGGCCAGCGCACATCCCAATCTTTGAAGAAAGTTACCTGGTCTGTTTTACCGGAAGCAATATCATAAGTATATAAATTAAACTTTCCATCTTTATCAGAGTTGAAATAAATTTTATCACCTATCCACATTTCGTCTCTGCATGCTCTCTCTCCTTCTGAAATTTTCTTTGCATCATTACTGCTCATATCATATATATACAACGTGTTTGCTTGGCCGCCACTATATCTTTTTTCAGAACGAAAATCTCTTGTACGTGGCGAATAAACCATTTTCTTTCCATCAGGTGAATAATCGCCGGAACCTGCTTCGGGCATTGGTAATGCAATCGCTGATCCGCCATTAATTGATACAGAATATAGTTTGCTTTCAGGCAACGTCCATGAATCTCTTTGTGAACGGAATATGATTGATTTGCCGTCAGTGCTCCAGCCCATCACCTGGTTATCATAACCCCAGCGTTGTGTAAGCGGACCTTTAGCCGGATAAAAAGTTAACTGCTTTGGAACACCACCTGTTGATGGAATCACATACACTTGCTCATCACCATCATATTGACCAGTGAAAGCAATGTATTTTCCATCCGGAGAATATTTTGCAAACACTTCCATGCCGGGATGCGCAGTAAGTCGCGTTGCCATTCCGCCGCTCGTTGATACTGTCCATAAATCGCTGGCATAAGTGAATACAACCCTATCATTATAAACGTCAGGAAAACGCAACAGCTTTGTTTGCGCAGTTATATAATTTGATACAAGGTTTGCTAAAATCAGTATAGCAACTATTTTGAAGTGCCGTAAATAGGTTCTCATAAAAGAAGTTTATATCAGAATACTAAAACTAACAGATTGATAAATGTTATCAAAATTCTTTACAGTCAATTAGTGAAAAATGATTTAATAAATTAAACAGCAATACCAGTTGGTTTATCGTGTTTATTGGCTTTACAAGCCATTATTTACAGCATAATATTTCATGTCAATAAGATTTGAAGGAATATCTTTTTTATTGAAATGAGAATGCAAAACAAGCGCGGCACCAACAGCGGATGCTTGCGGAATGTTTGCCGCATAAACTTTTATATTTGGAAATGCAGCGGCAAGCAAATGCATGTAAACATCATTTTCACTAAAACCTCCGTCAACAAATATTCGTTGAACCGGCGTGTTTGCAAGTATCAATTTTGTGGAAAAAGTTTGTTGTTTAAGGATGTCAAGCATCAATTGGTGATATGCTTCTTCGTATGTTTCAAAATCATTCAATGATCTTTTTTCAAAACCAGATTTTGCAACTGAACTTATATCATCATCAGATTCCATTGATATAGTTTGTTGAAGTTTTTGCGAGATCAAACTATTGTACTTAATCGTTTTGTAATAATGCGAATCTTTATTAAAATGATCTGCCAACTTTTTTACTTGTTGTTCATGTTCATAACCTGCAAATAATCGCGAAGCTTTAACAGGCTTTCCTTCATAGCTTAAATAAAATAAACAATCGTTTTGCAATTCATAATCGGTAAGCATTAAGTGATTAAACGGATTTAAGCTGATGCACCATGTGCCGGTCGAAATTAAAATAAACGGCTCAGCAAAACATGTTAGATATGGAATTAATGCAGCAGAAGAATCATGCAATCCAATTCCAACTTTAATATCATTATCAATTGTTGTAAGAATTTTATCACCGTTATATAATTCTGCAAACTTTTTATCCAATTCTTCTTTATAAACCCAATCATGATAATCATTCTTTTCAAAATGCCATAAGTTAGTATGACAGCCAACGCTTGAAATATCTGTAGCAACTTTGTTTGAAAGAATAAAACTTAAATATTGAGGAAGATGCAAAGCATATTTTATTTTTTTAAAAACCGCTGGTTTCTCATATTTCAAACGATACAATTGCATGCCTGAATTTAAAGAACCTAACACAGGCGATGCAGTTTCTTTTGCAAAGAAACTTTCGCCACCATAAGTTTTATAAAACTGATCTTTTAATGTTCCAGGAAAAGGCTTTAAATAATTATATAAAGGCGTACAGCAACGTAGATTTTCATCAAGGTTTACAAAGCTTGCACCGTAAGCAGAAAAATTTACGGCTTTTACAGTAACATCTTTTCCTGATAGGATTTCTCTGAACTTTTTTTGAATCCAGTTTGTCAAAACATCTACATCTTCACAAGCAAAACCATCTTCATCAACTATTTCTTTTAACTGTGTAGATTCTTCAAAAACAATTTGGTATTGTTCATCAAACAGTAAAATTTTCTTGTTTGTTTTACCAACATCAAATATTAATATAACAGGAGTTGCCATTATTAAAGTCCTGTTGCAATTGTTTTTGAACCGCGTCGTTTTATCAAATTGTCTCTGACTTTTTCATTTCTGTAAACAGCTAAAGGATTTAATGCTGCACCATTTCTTAATCTTGCTTCCGCAACCAGCGGACGAACATCTGTACGAAATGCGTTCTGCAATATTTCCTGTGCTGTAACAACATCATTATTGTTTTGCGCTTCAATTAATTTTTTTCTGTCAATAAGCAATGCTTGCGTATATGTTATCATAATCGCTTCAACAGATTGCAACAAATCTTCCAAAGGATCTTTTACATTGTGCGATGCATCGATCATCCATGCTAAATCTTTTGCATGATTCATATTTCGCGCATCCATTCCTTCAACCAACTCATTAAATATTAGAAACAGTTGATAAGGTTTTATGCTGCCAACTGTAAGATCATCATCACCATATTTACTATCATTAAAATGAAAGCCGCCAAGTTTTCCTTCCATTAATAACAAAGCAACGATCTGTTCAATATTTGCATTCGGTAAATGATGACCAAGATCAACCAAAGTATAGGCTTTATCACCAAGTTTCGATGTGTACAACAATGATTGTCCCCAATCACCAACTGTTGTTGAATAAAAGTTTGGTTCATAAGCTTTGTACTCAACAAACATTTTCCAATCATTTGGTAATGCTTGATAAACTTCTTGCAAACTTTCCAGTGTGTTTTGGAATGCTTTTCTAAAATTTAATTGACCGGGAAAACAAGAACCATCTGAAAGCCACACTGTGAGCGACTTTGAGCCAAGTTCTACACCATACTTTATTACCTCAATATTATGTTCGATTGCTTGTTTGCGCACAGCTTTATCAACATGCTGCATTGACCCGAACTTGTAACTTAACTTTTGATCTTGCTGATCCTGGAAAGTGTTTGAGTTCATTGCATCGAACTTCAACTCATTTTGTGCAGCTAATGCTTTTATGTACGTTGCATTTTCAGGAATATCCCATGGAATATGCAATGAAATGGCGCCACTACTTTTATTTAAAGCATGCAATAAAGCAATGTCTTCAATTTTTTCTTCGAGATTTCCTGGTTCGCCGCCAATGCTAAATCTTCCGAAACGTGTTCCGCCTGTGCCTAACGCCCAACTCGGAATAGCTACCTGGAATTCTGACAATTTTTGCAAAATGTTTTCGAGATATTGAATATCGGCAGCAATAAAATCAAATTTCTTTTTGTGTTCTTTCAGTGAATTGTTGTTATATTCTTCTATTCTATTTTTTTCAATTTTCATATGCAATCTTTTTAAGCCAACGCTTTTGTATGATTTATCTTAAAAAAGCTGCCGCTACTCCCCCATCAACATTCAAAGTATTTCCTGTTGATTTATTTAATAACCCACTAACAAATGCAAAGCAAGCATTGGCAATATCTTCAGGCAAAATGGTTTCGTTTAACAAAGTTCGTTTTGCATAATAAGCTGGCAACTCTTCAACTTTAACTCCGTAAGCTTTCGCTCTTCCTTCAGCCCAACCACCTGCCCATATGTTTGAGTCAGTGATAACGGCGTCAGGATTTACAGTGTTCACACGAATTTTATCCGCGCCAAGTTCTGCAGCCAATAATCTTGAAAGATGTGCCTGCGCTGCTTTTGCGCTTCCGTAACCTGAATTGTTCGGCCCAGATACCAAAGAATTTTTTGAAACGATATTAATGATATCGCCGCTAATATTTTGTTTACGCATTATTTCAACTCCAACTTTAGAAACAATGAATTGTCCTTTTACTAAAATGTCATACAGTTTGTTCCAATCTTCAATTGTGTGATCTGTGATTGATTTTGAAATGCTAATGCCTGCATTATTTACAATGATATCAACACCACCAAATGCAAGCGCTGCAGTTTCAAAAGCCTTTTGAACGCTTTCGTACTTTGTAACATCTAATAATGTTGAAGCGGCTGCATCTTTTCCAAATTGTTTTTTAAATTCATCCATTGCATGTTGCATGCGTTCTTCATTAATATCATTAATAACAACACACGCACCTTCTTCAGCAAACTTTTTTGCAATTGCTTTTCCAATGCCGCCGGCGCTGCCCGTGATCAATGCAATTCTTCCGCTTAGCGATTTTGGTTTAGGCAGGCGTTGAAGTTTTGCTTCTTCCAATAACCAATATTCAATGTTGAATGCTTCCTGTCGCGGCAATGATGTATATGATGAAATCGCTTCAGCGCCTTTCATTACATTAATTGCATTGATGTAAAATTCAGCAGCAACTCTTGCAGTTTGTTTATCTTTTGCAAACGTGAACATGCCAACGCCGGGATATAAAATAACAACAGGATTTGCATCTCTTATTGCAGGGCTGTTTGGATGCTTGCAAGTGTTATAATAATCTGCATACATCTTTCTATAACTTTCAAACTGCGATTGTAATTTTTGTTTAACTGCATCAACATTATTTACATCTTCATCTGGCGCAAGATTTAAAACAAGCGGAGAAATTTTCGTTCGAAGAAAATGGTCAGGACAGCTTGTGCCCATCGGTGCTAACTTGTCAAGATGATTTGAATTGATGAATTCAAGCACACGATCATCATCTGTAAAATGACCGATCATTTTTGTTTGCGAAGAACAAAAGCCTCTTAAAACAGGTGCCAATGCAGCCGATTTTTGCAAACGTTTTTCTGCCGATAATGATTGAACTTTTTGTCCGCCAAAAACAGTACCTTTTTTATTATAGTTGTCTTCCAGATACTGAGCGCAACGTTCAATTACTTCCAACGTGTTTATATAACTTTCATACGCAGTATCGCCCCATGTAAATAATCCATGTGAGCCAAGCATAATTCCACGCAAGTTTGAATTTTCTTCAACAGCCTGTTTTAGTTTCAAACCCAGGTCGAACCCAGGCCGCTGCCATTCAACCCAACCGATCGTGCCGTTAAATAATTCCTGTGTTATTTGTTTGCCATCTTTGGCGGCCGCAATTGCAATTGCAGCGTCAGGGTGCAAATGATCAATGTGTTTATATGGAAGGAACCCATGTAAAGGAGTATCGATTGAAGGTGCTTTTGAATTCAAATCATAAATGCAATGATTAAACAATTCCACCATTTCATCTTCATAATCAATGCCACAATAAACGTTTTCTAAGCCGCGAAGACAATCAACATATAACGCTGCAAGACCGTTTCTTTTCATCGTTCCTAAGTCGCCACCACTGCCTTTCACCCACATCACTTCAACATCTTTTCCGGTTACCGGATTTTTTGCCATTGCTTTACAAGAAGTATTACCACCACCATAATTTGTCAAGCGTAGATCTGCACCTAATAAATTAGAACGATAAACAAGTAATGCTACTTCATCGCCGGCCAGTTCTGCAGCCGTTGCTTCATTCCACAGGTAACTTACATGTTTAAAATTTGTTGCTGTGTTCATAGTTGATTCTTTTAGCTACTGATTCTCGCCATTAGCTTTATTAAGATTAATGAATAGTTTTATTTAAAGCATTGCCATATCCTACTAATATCACTGAAACAAGTATCGCTAATATTCCTATTGTTATTGTTGTTGCTGTTTTTTTGCTTACGCCTTTCCATTCTTTTAAGGCAACGCCCCAAAGATTGGCCACTAAAATAATAAATGCCATATGTAATATCCAACTGCTGGCGCCGTTACCAAGCCTGCTTTCACCCATGCCATAAAAGAAAAATTGCAAAAACCATATTGTGCCGGCCATTGCAGCAAACAAATAATTTCGTGTAAGCGGCGTTTGCTTATTTGTATAATCACCAAAGGTTTTATTGCGGGCATTTAAAAACATACACCATATAAAATTTGTTGTTAAGCCGCCCCATAAAAGCACTACATAAATAACATTGTTCTGATATAAAAATTCAGTTGTTGCCTGCGGATGTGCAGCTTTCCATAAATTGTTTGCAATTTCTGACATTGGCGTTCCTGCCTCAATTCCATAATTAAAACATGCGCTAAGAATACCTGATATTGTACAAACGATCAACCCTTTTACAAGACTGAATTCTTTAATGCTTTCTTTCTTCTTTTCTTCAGATAATTCTTTCTCTTTTAGTACGCCTGCTTTGCCACAAATAAAAATTCCGATCAAACAAATAACAATACCTCCAAGAACAATTTGCCCCCATGAGGTATGCAATAAATCATTGAAAGTTGTTTTACCTGCAACTGGATGAAAATTGTAATAAATAGATGGCACCAATGCGCCGAAAGCAGATGTAAAACCGAGCAAAACAGAATTGCCTAAACTCATACCAAGATAGCGCATGCCTAAACCATATGTTAATCCGCCAATGCCCCAGAGCAATCCCCAGAAGTAAGTCCAGCCAAGCGTTGCAGCAGATGTTTGTGCGATGATCTCAGCAAAATTTGGAATGGTTAACCAGGCGGCGAGTGGCGGAATAATAAGCCATGAAAATAATCCGCCAACGATCCAATAACTTTCCCAATGCCACCCTTTGACTTTTTTATACGGCACGTAAAAACTTCCTGAAGCAAAACCACCAATGAAATGAAAAAAGATCCCGAGTATTACTTGCATGCATTATAATTTTCGATATGGCAATAAGACTTTAATGTAAAAGTATTTCGCAAAATTTTGTTCACTGTCATGGTCTGTAATGAAAATAAAGAATTTCAGCTATAAAATTTATTATCGCCTAAATAATTCAATTGCTTTAATAAGTTTCACAAGCGCAAATTAAAGCTTACTAACTTTCTTGTATTGATGTAATTGAAAAATTGCAGGTGTGATTGATGGCTGTTTTGGCGCGGTAAGAAAGATAGACGAAAGTTTAGCGCTTATTTGATCACGCGCCCATCAGCTTCATCTATAAAAATAATTTTGTCTTTGGCAAAGCTGATTTTTTTTTCTTTGCCGATATCAATTGTTTCCCGTGGCGGCCTTCTTACAATTATTGTTTGTTTACCTAATGAAAGATAAACCAGTTGTTCGTTTCCCATGTTTTCGTACGCTACGACTTCTAAAGTGCAATCACCAGGAACATTAGTCTCATCATCTTCGCAAATAATAATATGCTCTGGTCTTGTTCCAATTTGCAATGGCTGATCAATATATTTTTTTAAGGTTGAAGAAAGATTTGCACCCAATGAAATTTTACACGCATTTGAATCATCAATAAAAACATATTCATTTTGTAACTGAATAGAGCCTTTTATAAAATTCATAGTTGGCGAACCAATAAAACCCGCCACAAATTTATTATAAGGTTGATTGTATAAATGCAAAGGAGTATCCAGTTGCATTAATTTTCCTTTATTCAACACAGCGATCCTATCTCCTAATGTCATAGCTTCTGTTTGATCATGCGTAACATAGATCATTGTTGCATTTATTTCGCGATGCAGTTTTTGTAATTCAATGCGCATTTGACTACGCAACTTTGCATCAAGATTGCTTAACGGTTCATCAAACAAAAAAACTTTTGGCCTCCTTATGATTGCTCTGCCAATTGCTACACGTTGCCTTTGGCCGCCCGATAAAGCTTTTGGTTTCCTGTCAAGCACTTCTTCCATTTCCAGTAGTTGAGCGGTCTGCAAAACTCTTTCGCGTATTTCGCTTTTCGCATAATTTTTCAAACGCAATCCAAACGCCATGTTATCATATACCGTCATGTGAGGATATAAAGCATAATTTTGAAATACCATCGCGATATCTCTCTCATTTGCTTCAACATCATTTACTATTTTTCCATCAATCGCAATTGTTCCATCGGTGATCTCTTCAAGTCCGGCAATCATGCGCAGTAAAGTTGATTTACCGCAACCGGAAGGCCCGACAATTACCATAAACTCTTTATCCGCTACTGTGAATGAAACGTCATCAATTGTTTTTGGTGTCGCTTCTTTTTTCTTAGCACCCTGGTAAATTTTTGAAATATGTTGTAACGAAACTTCCGCCATAATTTTTTTATTAATGAATGAAGAAAAACTTTTTGGAAATTCTTGTTATGCGGCAAGCCAAATCCAACTCACCCGAAGCCAGAATATAATCATCTTCATGCGCTGCAATGCCTGTAGTAAACACAACATCGTCAAGATAGATTTGATGTTTAATTGAAAGAGTTAATTCATTTTTTGCTTCCAGCAACGGAGTTATGTCTTCTAGATGAATAATATTGGAAGGATCCTCTTTCTCAAGCAATGCCCAAAACGTTCGATAGATTCCAACTTCTTCTTTATTTTCCACACCATGGTACAGCATTAGCCATCCATCTTTTGTAAGCACTGGCGGCGTGCCTCCGCCAATTTTTACATTAGACAATGAAGAACGACGTGCTCTTAAAAATGGTTTATCAAAAGGTTTCCAATGCAAAGTATCAGGCGATGATGCCAAATGAATGGCTGCTCCCGGATGAAATGGAGAACCTGGTGACGAAGCGAAATAACATTCACCCAACGGCCTTGTTAATGCATAATAATTGTTGTTGATCTTGCCTTCAAACAACAACATATCTTTATTTTGATGATCGAGCACAATACCTTGATTTTTGTAATTCAAACCATCAGCAGAAACATACAAAATGGTTGAATGACGTTCGGAACTTACACAACAAGTCGTCATATAATATTGGTCGCCAATAAAAGAAATTCTTGGATCTTCAATTCCATATTCCTGGCTGCTGAGCTGAGGAGAAATTATTTTATCATAATGAATTTGTGTTACGGACGAACCATCTTCATTTAATTCAACAGGCAGTAGCCATGATAATGATGTTAACGCATACACCGCTTTCCAGCACATTGGGATCCTAAGCTTAGAATTCCACGTGGACAAGTTGTCGCGGCCGCTTCTATAGTGTCACCTAAATACTAGTGACTCCAGCGTAACTGGACTGGCCACAGTTAGGCCGCAAATGTAATCACACTGGCTCACCTTCGGGTGGGCCTTTCTGCGTTCGCGAGTGGACCCGATAAGCTCATGGAGCGGCGTAACCGTCGCACAGGAAGGACAGAGAAAGCGCGGATCTGGGAAGTGACGGACAGAACGGTCAGGACCTGGATTGGGGAGGCGGTTGCCGCCGCTGCTGCTGACGGTGTGACGTTCTCTGTTCCGGTCACACCACATACGTTCCGCCATTCCTATGCGATGCACATGCTGTATGCCGGTATACCGCTGAAAGTTCTGCAAAGCCTGATGGGACATAAGTCCATCAGTTCAACGGAAGTCTACACGAAGGTTTTTGCGCTGGATGTGGCTGCCCGGCACCGGGTGCAGTTTGCGATGCCGGAGTCTGATGCGGTTGCGATGCTGAAACAATTATCCTGAGAATAAATGCCTTGGCCTTTATATGGAAATGTGGAACTGAGTGGATATGCTGTTTTTGTCTGTTAAACAGAGAAGCTGGCTGTTATCCACTGAGAAGCGAACGAAACAGTCGGGAAAATCTCCCATTATCGTAGAGATCCGCATTATTAATCTCAGGAGCCTGTGTAGCGTTTATAGGAAGTAGTGTTCTGTCATGATGCCTGCAAGCGGTAACGAAAACGATTTGAATATGCCTTCAGGAACAATAGAAATCTTCGTGCGGTGTTACGTTGAAGTGGAGCGGATTATGTCAGCAATGGACAGAACAACCTAATGAACACAGAACCATGATGTGGTCTGTCCTTTTACAGCCAGTAGTGCTCGCCGCAGTCGAGCGACAGGGCGAAGCCCTCGGCTGGTTGCCCTCGCCGCTGGGCTGGCGGCCGTCTATGGCCCTGCAAACGCGCCAGAAACGCCGTCGAAGCCGTGTGCGAGACACCGCGGCCGGCCGCCGGCGTTGTGGATACCTCGCGGAAAACTTGGCCCTCACTGACAGATGAGGGGCGGACGTTGACACTTGAGGGGCCGACTCACCCGGCGCGGCGTTGACAGATGAGGGGCAGGCTCGATTTCGGCCGGCGACGTGGAGCTGGCCAGCCTCGCAAATCGGCGAAAACGCCTGATTTTACGCGAGTTTCCCACAGATGATGTGGACAAGCCTGGGGATAAGTGCCCTGCGGTATTGACACTTGAGGGGCGCGACTACTGACAGATGAGGGGCGCGATCCTTGACACTTGAGGGGCAGAGTGCTGACAGATGAGGGGCGCACCTATTGACATTTGAGGGGCTGTCCACAGGCAGAAAATCCAGCATTTGCAAGGGTTTCCGCCCGTTTTTCGGCCACCGCTAACCTGTCTTTTAACCTGCTTTTAAACCAATATTTATAAACCTTGTTTTTAACCAGGGCTGCGCCCTGTGCGCGTGACCGCGCACGCCGAAGGGGGGTGCCCCCCCTTCTCGAACCCTCCCGGTCGAGTGAGCGAGGAAGCACCAGGGAACAGCACTTATATATTCTGCTTACACACGATGCCTGAAAAAACTTCCCTTGGGGTTATCCACTTATCCACGGGGATATTTTTATAATTATTTTTTTTATAGTTTTTAGATCTTCTTTTTTAGAGCGCCTTGTAGGCCTTTATCCATGCTGGTTCTAGAGAAGGTGTTGTGACAAATTGCCCTTTCAGTGTGACAAATCACCCTCAAATGACAGTCCTGTCTGTGACAAATTGCCCTTAACCCTGTGACAAATTGCCCTCAGAAGAAGCTGTTTTTTCACAAAGTTATCCCTGCTTATTGACTCTTTTTTATTTAGTGTGACAATCTAAAAACTTGTCACACTTCACATGGATCTGTCATGGCGGAAACAGCGGTTATCAATCACAAGAAACGTAAAAATAGCCCGCGAATCGTCCAGTCAAACGACCTCACTGAGGCGGCATATAGTCTCTCCCGGGATCAAAAACGTATGCTGTATCTGTTCGTTGACCAGATCAGAAAATCTGATGGCACCCTACAGGAACATGACGGTATCTGCGAGATCCATGTTGCTAAATATGCTGAAATATTCGGATTGACCTCTGCGGAAGCCAGTAAGGATATACGGCAGGCATTGAAGAGTTTCGCGGGGAAGGAAGTGGTTTTTTATCGCCCTGAAGAGGATGCCGGCGATGAAAAAGGCTATGAATCTTTTCCTTGGTTTATCAAACGTGCGCACAGTCCATCCAGAGGGCTTTACAGTGTACATATCAACCCATATCTCATTCCCTTCTTTATCGGGTTACAGAACCGGTTTACGCAGTTTCGGCTTAGTGAAACAAAAGAAATCACCAATCCGTATGCCATGCGTTTATACGAATCCCTGTGTCAGTATCGTAAGCCGGATGGCTCAGGCATCGTCTCTCTGAAAATCGACTGGATCATAGAGCGTTACCAGCTGCCTCAAAGTTACCAGCGTATGCCTGACTTCCGCCGCCGCTTCCTGCAGGTCTGTGTTAATGAGATCAACAGCAGAACTCCAATGCGCCTCTCATACATTGAGAAAAAGAAAGGCCGCCAGACGACTCATATCGTATTTTCCTTCCGCGATATCACTTCCATGACGACAGGATAGTCTGAGGGTTATCTGTCACAGATTTGAGGGTGGTTCGTCACATTTGTTCTGACCTACTGAGGGTAATTTGTCACAGTTTTGCTGTTTCCTTCAGCCTGCATGGATTTTCTCATACTTTTTGAACTGTAATTTTTAAGGAAGCCAAATTTGAGGGCAGTTTGTCACAGTTGATTTCCTTCTCTTTCCCTTCGTCATGTGACTTGATATCGGGGGTTAGTTCGTCATCATTGATGAGGGTTGATTATCACAGTTTATTACTCTGAATTGGCTATCCGCGTGTGTACCTCTACCTGGAGTTTTTCCCACGGTGGATATTTCTTCTTGCGCTGAGCGTAAGAGCTATCTGACAGAACAGTTCTTCTTTGCTTCCTCGCCAGTTCGCTCGCTATGCTCGGTTACACGGCTGCGGCGAGCGCTAGTGATAATAAGTGACTGAGGTATGTGCTCTTCTTATCTCCTTTTGTAGTGTTGCTCTTATTTTAAACAACTTTGCGGTTTTTTGATGACTTTGCGATTTTGTTGTTGCTTTGCAGTAAATTGCAAGATTTAATAAAAAAACGCAAAGCAATGATTAAAGGATGTTCAGAATGAAACTCATGGAAACACTTAACCAGTGCATAAACGCTGGTCATGAAATGACGAAGGCTATCGCCATTGCACAGTTTAATGATGACAGCCCGGAAGCGAGGAAAATAACCCGGCGCTGGAGAATAGGTGAAGCAGCGGATTTAGTTGGGGTTTCTTCTCAGGCTATCAGAGATGCCGAGAAAGCAGGGCGACTACCGCACCCGGATATGGAAATTCGAGGACGGGTTGAGCAACGTGTTGGTTATACAATTGAACAAATTAATCATATGCGTGATGTGTTTGGTACGCGATTGCGACGTGCTGAAGACGTATTTCCACCGGTGATCGGGGTTGCTGCCCATAAAGGAGGCGTTTACAAAACCTCAGTTTCTGTTCATCTTGCTCAGGATCTGGCTCTGAAGGGGCTACGTGTTTTGCTCGTGGAAGGTAACGACCCCCAGGGAACAGCCTCAATGTATCACGGATGGGTACCAGATCTTCATATTCATGCAGAAGACACTCTCCTGCCTTTCTATCTTGGGGAAAAGGACGATGTCACTTATGCAATAAAGCCCACTTGCTGGCCGGGGCTTGACATTATTCCTTCCTGTCTGGCTCTGCACCGTATTGAAACTGAGTTAATGGGCAAATTTGATGAAGGTAAACTGCCCACCGATCCACACCTGATGCTCCGACTGGCCATTGAAACTGTTGCTCATGACTATGATGTCATAGTTATTGACAGCGCGCCTAACCTGGGTATCGGCACGATTAATGTCGTATGTGCTGCTGATGTGCTGATTGTTCCCACGCCTGCTGAGTTGTTTGACTACACCTCCGCACTGCAGTTTTTCGATATGCTTCGTGATCTGCTCAAGAACGTTGATCTTAAAGGGTTCGAGCCTGATGTACGTATTTTGCTTACCAAATACAGCAATAGTAATGGCTCTCAGTCCCCGTGGATGGAGGAGCAAATTCGGGATGCCTGGGGAAGCATGGTTCTAAAAAATGTTGTACGTGAAACGGATGAAGTTGGTAAAGGTCAGATCCGGATGAGAACTGTTTTTGAACAGGCCATTGATCAACGCTCTTCAACTGGTGCCTGGAGAAATGCTCTTTCTATTTGGGAACCTGTCTGCAATGAAATTTTCGATCGTCTGATTAAACCACGCTGGGAGATTAGATAATGAAGCGTGCGCCTGTTATTCCAAAACATACGCTCAATACTCAACCGGTTGAAGATACTTCGTTATCGACACCAGCTGCCCCGATGGTGGATTCGTTAATTGCGCGCGTAGGAGTAATGGCTCGCGGTAATGCCATTACTTTGCCTGTATGTGGTCGGGATGTGAAGTTTACGGGAAAG
>JADMIO011564968.1_pt1 | contig 81153 bp, 83 predicted proteins | sample 8958161 | NCBI WGS metagenome assembly JADMIO01 (sample SAMN16585339, study PRJNA669376) | soil metagenome | isolation source: Crop rotation soil | place: USA: Cullars Rotation, Alabama | collected 2011
GCCGCGACTTCAAGTCACGTGAATTCCAAGCTTCGGATCCCACTGTGCTGGAAAGCCGGAAAATCAATATTATCACCATTAGTAGCTAGTGTAGGCCAATTGCCGGTTGCAAGAGCACATTTATAACCATCTGTGTTATGGGCTCCCTGAGCTGCAAAATTTGCACCCGGAACCATTAATCCTGCAGTTGCTGGCCCACTAACTACGACTGATTTATCTGTAGTCAGTACCCATGTGAAATTATTATGGCCGCCTGCATTTGCAACAGGAACCAGGTTTGTGCCTGATCCATTCACCGTAACCTGCACAGTATCTTTTCCGGTAGCACCCAGGTTATCCGTAACCGTTAGTGTGAATTTATATACTCCCTGGATAAGAGCTGATGCGGTAGCTGTACTTGTTGTTGCGTTGGTAAGAGTAGCAGTTGATGGGCCTGATAATTGTGCCCATTGATAGCTTGCAATGGTTCCATCAGCATCGGTTCCACTGCCGGTTAATTTAGTGCTGTTTGTTGGCAATGTTATATCAAGATCAAATCCTGCATTTGCAACCGGAGCTTTATTTGGACTTATAGCAGCAGCGTTAACTACCACTTGCATAGTATCAGTTGCTGAAGCATTATTATTATCTGTTACCTTCAGTACAAATTGATAAGTACCCTGTTGCAGCGAACTTGCAGTTGCGCTTGCTGCAGTAGAGTTGGTGATAGTTGCAGCCGAAGGACCTGAGGCCTGCGTCCATTGATAAGAAGCTACTGTGCCATCTGCATCAGTACCTGAACCACTCAACGTAACACTGTTTGTTGGTAACTGTATGGATTGGTCAGAGCCGGCATTTGCTACCGGAGGTAAATTTGGATTAATTGTAATGGTCAATGTTTTCGATCCTGTTCCACCTGCATTGACAGCGCTGATAGTCACATTTGTTGTTGCAGCTGTGGTTGGTGTTCCACTTATTATACCTGTAGATGTATTGATATTAAGCCCCGTTGGCAGCCCTGTTGCGTTATAGCTGGTAGGGCTATTCGAAGCTGTGATTGAATAGCTGAATGCTTTTCCAACTGATCCGCTTGCTGTTGTGCTGCTTGAAATAACAGGAGCAGCAGGATTTATAGTTATAGTTAAAGTCTTTGTTCCGGTTCCGCCGGCATTAATAGCGCTGAGCGTTACAGAGGAAGCAGCTGCTGAAGTGGGTGTCCCGCTGATCACACCTGTAGATGTATTTATGCTGAGACCTGTTGGTAAGCCGGTTGCATTATAGCTGGTAGGGCTATTTGACGCAGTTATTGTGTAACTAAATGCAGTTCCAACAGTTCCTGTTGCACTAGCACTGCTTGAAATAACCGGAGTAGCTGGATTAACAGTTATAGTTAAAGTTTTTGTTCCGGCTCCCGTAACATTCGTAGCACTGATAGTTACTGATGAAGTTCCTGCAGTGGTTGGAGTTCCACTAATTATACCGGTTGAAGTACTAACGCTAAGCCCAGCCGGTAATCCGGTTGCATTATAGCTGGTAGGGCTATTCGAAGCAGTGATTGTATAACTAAACGCTGTCCCGATTGTTGCTGTTGCTGTAGCGTTGCTTGAAATAACAGGAACGGCCGGATTAATAGTAATAGTTAAAGTCTTTGTTCCGGTTCCTGTAATATTTGTTGCACTAAGAATTACTGTAGAAGTTCCAGTTGTAGTCGGAGTGCCGCTAATTACGCCCGTTGAAGTGCTAACGCTAAGTCCTGCCGGTAATCCTGTTGCATTATAACTGCTAGGGCTATTCGAAGCAGTAACTGTATAAGTAAATGCTGTACCAATATTCCCGCTTGCAGTAGTGCTGCTTGAAATAACAGGAAGAGCAGGATTTATAGTTATAGTTAAAGTCTTTGTTCCGGTTCCACCGGCATTAATAGCACTAAGCGTTACACTTGAAATAGCAGCAGTAGTGGGTGTTCCGCTAATTACGCCAGTAGAAGTATTTATACTAAGTCCAGCTGGTAATCCTGTTGCATTATAGCTGGTAGGACTATTCGAAGCTGTAATGGTATAAGTAAATGCTGTGCCAACTGTTCCTGTTGCAGTAGTGCTGCTTGAAATAAGGGGAATGGCCGGATTAACAGTAATAGTTAAAGTCTTTGTTCCTGTTCCTGTAATATTTGTTGCACTAAGCGTTACTGATGAAGTTCCCGCAGTGGTTGGTGTGCCGCTAATTACACCTGTTGAAGTGCTAACGCTTAGTCCTGCCGGTAATCCTGTTGCATTATAACTGGTAGGGCTATTCGAAGCAGTGATTGTATAAGTAAATGCTGTGCTCACATTTCCTGTTACAGTAGTACTGCTTGAAATAACAGGAGCAGCTGGATTGACAGTAATAGTTAAAGTCTTTGTTCCTGTTCCGCCGGCATTAATAGCGCTAAGCGTTATACTGGAAGTGGCAGCAGTAGTTGGTGTTCCGCTGATTAAGCCGGTAGAAGTATTTATACTAAGTCCAGCCGGTAATCCCGTTGCATTATAACTGGTAGGACTATTCGAAGCTGTAATTGTATAGCTAAATGCTGTGCCCACTGTTCCCGTTGCAGTAGTGCTGCTTGAAATAACAGGAGTAGCCGGATTAACTGTAATCGTCAATGTCTTTGTTCCCGTTCCCGTCGCATTCGTTGCACTGATGGTTACACTGGAAGTAGCAGGTGTAGTTGGTGTTCCGCTGATAGCACCTGTTGTAGTACTGACGGTAAGTCCAGCTGGTAATCCGGTAGCATTATAACTGGTAGGGCTATTCGAAGCCGTAATTGTATAAGAAAATGCTGTTCCTACAGTTCCGGTAGCAGTGGTACTGCTGGAGATGACAGGAGCGGCGGGATTGACGGTAATGGTTAAAGTCTTTGTTCCAGTTCCACCGGCATTGATAGCACTAAGTGTTACGCTGGAAGTGGCAGCAGTAGTTGGCGTTCCGCTGATTAACCCAGTAGAAGTATTTATACTAAGCCCTGCCGGTAATCCGGTAGCATTATAACTGGTAGGGCTATTCGAAGCTGTAATTGTATAGCTAAATGCTGTGCCAACGGTTCCTGTTGAAGTAGCGCTGCTTGAAATAACAGGGGTTGCAGGATTTACTGTAATAGTCAGTGTTTGTGTTCCTGTTCCACTTGCATTTATTGCACTAAGCGTTACTGAAGATGTTCCGGCAGCTGTAGGTGTTCCACTGATTACGCCTGTTGATGTATTCACACTTAATCCAGCCGGTAACCCTGTTGCATTATAACTGGTAGGGCTATTCGAAGCTGTAATTGAATAACTAAATGCTGTTCCAACTTTTGCAGTTGCAGAAGAACTGCTGGAAATAGCAGGTATTGTTGAAGTTTGTGTGCCAATTGCTATTCTTGCAAGCCATTGATAAAGGTTTTGTGAAATTCCCCCTAATGTAAAAATGCCGGGAGTTGTTCCGCCCCCTCCATAATAAGATGACCAGCAGCAATGCCCGCCACTACCAAAACTGGTTAGGATAAATTGCGCTGAGTTAGCTACTGTACTATTTAATTCATTTACTACAGTTGGGCCATCTCTGCCATCCTGCGATTGCTCAAAGCAAAGATCTTTTCCTCCAGCTTTAGCAAAATTTTGAAAAAGTGTTGGATATGGCTGATTGTCATCTGGCTTAACCCCCTCAATAGTTACGATTGCTGCAACCTGTGATGCATATGTGTAAGGACCTCCGAGCGGATCTCCGGTAACAAATGTACTGGCACACCATCCCCCTTCTGAAAGACCCGTGAGATATAATTTTTTAGGATCGATCTTATATAAAGATTTCAATCCCTGAATTTCAGTATTGATAAGTGACTCAGACGGATATCCTGATGGAGGTTGTAAACTAATCACAATAAACTTCGCAGTATCTGTTCCTATTGCAATGTTACCATTCCAGCCCTGTGTAATATAAGCTCCGGGACCATTGGCTATAACCAAACTTGCATTGGAGCCTATTTCTCCTGCGCCTGGAAAGAAAATAATAGTCGGATAGGTCTTGGAAGTACTATAGTCCGAAGGAAGATGGACATAAGCATTCCAACCATTTACCTGAATTAATGACTGTTGTGATTTTGCAGGGGTGCTTACTGACACCATAATAATCAGTAACACGACTCCCAGGAGAGACCGTAATGTATTTTTCATATGTTAGCCTTTGCGCCTAAATAAAGTTTACCCGGCACCATTTGGTTTTTCAGATATTGTAAAAACAATGTTTAAACTCTGATAACGGGAATGTTTCAGTCGGTTCTTAGGGGGGAGGACAGGTGTTTCTTAGCGGGGAAAGTTTGGCAAAAATCAGACCAAAGGATTAGGTGCTGATATTAACTTATCAACAATATTTAAAAGCAATTTTAAAGCAAAACAAAAATAAATTAGAGTGTAAGTTGTTGTTCAACTATTTATCAATTCATGTAGTTTCTTTTTCTACTTTATTTGTAGAAAAACATTTACGAGCAATTAACAAAACTACTACAAGAATAATTGCAAGAACTAATGCCACCTTTTTTTTCCTTCCACGAATCCAGGTTGATATGATAGTATAAAAGGAGAGATGCTGTTCACTGATAGTTTCTTTTAGAAATGGAGAATATGCATCTGACAACGTGTTTTTAATCTCATTATTGGTTATAATACCGACTTTGTATTTTTCGGGTTCTGTTTCATTATTTATCCCAAAGCGATTGCCGCCGTCGATATAATTTCCTGTGATAAATGTCTGAAGAGGCTCGCCATCAGGACATTTAGAAGAAATATAGATTATATCCTGGTTATTTCCCTTGTATTGTCCACAATGAACAAAGCGATTATTTGTAACATAAACTTTTCCGTATCCAAATACCTGCACAGCCGGGCCATTGCAATTGGTCGCAATGCAGCTGTCGATTGTTCCCTGGGTGCAGCCACCTGCTAAAAAGCAGGTGAATTGTCCGTCGAGATTATTCAATCCTGAATTGGTCACCGTATCATGATCAAGTCTGAAACTCTCCGCAATGGCGATCTGAATCCCATCACCCATCAGGCTGTCGAAACTGCAATGATGAATATGAAGATTGCGGAAACGCATAGGTGCAGATTCTGAGGAATAGGCCATATCCGTATTTCCAAAATAAATGGCTTCGCAACGATTCGCATCATAACCCGGATTACCTGTATGATGAAACCGTATATGATGAATGTTGATGCTGTCCATCAAGCCACCTCTGCTGGGATTGCTTCTTAATCCAAGCTGAGTATAACCAATATCGAGATAAGCAATTTCATAATTACTGGAATTATTAAAATCAATAGATGTGCCGGAATAAACTCCCGGTACTGGGCAGGTAAACTGAAGCCCGTAATTAATATCACCAATCAGTTTAAAATATTTTCCTTCTAATTTCAATCCATACCTTGTTCCATCTCCATAACCCATTTTTACAATTCCTTCATTCGTAATAACAACTGGCTTATCAGGAGTTCCCTGAACATCCATCAGCGCAGATTCACCATAATTGCCTTGTTTGATCACCAATGTATCTCCCGGTGAACATATTGTCATAGTATGAAAATAATAGAATACACCAACGGGCAAATAAGTTCGTTTAGCGCTAGCCGTTAGTGAGAATAGTAATAGAGACAGGATAGGTAATAAGGCTTTCTTCATATGTTTTTTACTAAAATTAATTTTTATGCAAAATGCTTGCTACATCTGCATAGGCAAGCTTTTGTGCTTCAGCAACTCCTTTGTAAGTAACATGTCCATCCAGAATATTAATGCCTTTTAATAAAGCTTCATTTTCAAAACAGGCTTGCTTATAACCCTTATTAGCAATTTCAACGGCATAAGGAATAGTAACATTAGTTAATGCAAGGGTAGAAGTTCGGGGAACAGCTCCCGGCATATTTGCCACAGCATAATGCAATACGCCATGCTTTACATACACAGGATTATCGTGAGTTGTAATCCGATCTGTTGTTTCAAAAATTCCGCCTTGATCAATCGCTACATCAACAACTACAGATCCCGGTTCCATAGATCGGATCATTTCTTCAGTAACCAGCTTCGGCGCTTTCCCTCCGGGAATTAATACTGCACCGATAACAAGATCAGATTCTTTAACTGTACGTGCAATATTATACGGATTCGACATCAACGTAGTAACCATGCTTCCAAAAATATCATCGAGTTGACCAAGACGTTGGTGACTGAGGTCGAGTATGGTTACTTCAGCGCCGATGCCTGTTGCAATTTTTGCGGCGTTCGTACCTGCAACTCCGCCGCCAATGATTGTTACTTTGCCCCGTTTAACACCCGGTGTTCCGCCAAGTATAATTCCTTTGCCGCCATGAGGTTTCTCCAGAAACTGGGCGCCAATCTGCGTTGCCATTCTTCCGGCTACCTCACTCATTGGTGTTAGTAATGGTAAAGAGCCATTCCGTAGTTGAACGGTTTCATAAGCAATGCTCACAACTTTTTTTCGTATAAGCTCTGCCGTTAGTTCTGGTTCGGGAGCAAGATGTAAGTAAGTAAATAATATCAATCCTTCACGAAAATAACCGTACTCTGATGCAATAGGTTCTTTCACTTTCATCACCATGTCTTTCGACCAGGCTTCTGCTGCTGAATCAACAATGGATGCACCTGCCTGCAGATATTCCTCATTGGTAAAACCGGAGCCCATGCCGGCATTTTTCTGAATAAAAACCTGGTGCCCCGAACGGACAAGATGTACAACTCCTGATGGTGTCATCGCAATACGGTCCTCGTTGTTTTTTATTTCTTTTGGAACTCCTATCTGCATATGATTAAGTTTAAAGTTCAATTACGGACATTCAATTTACAAAAAACTGAAGCATAATTATAAAATAAAAGCACTGAATAAAAGGAAGTTAAGTGTTTTTGTCCGGGCTTTAGTACCACTATTAGACATCGTTGTGTCACTCACTTGTACGGCATACCGCTATTCAGCAAAGTATCACAGCGTATTTTTCGCACATTTCTTCAAAAGCTGTGGATAATTCCCCTTGCTTGAGAATGAAGGTATTCCGCTAAATTCGCACGATTCTTGACAAGAATTGTGCTGATTAATCTTCAACTGTACTCGATGCCCATAGCTGAAAAAGTACAAGTGAGTGACACAACGATGTTGAACAAAGAACGAATGCTGATAACAAAAAAATAAAAATGGCGGAAAAAGATCTATTTGAATATACCGAAGAGTCGATAAAGAGTCTTGACTGGCGTGAACACATTCGCATCAGGCCGGGGATGTATATTGGTAAACTCGGTGACGGTAGCAGTCCTGATGATGGGATTTACGTGTTGATAAAAGAAGTGATTGATAACTGCATCGATGAACACACGATGGGTTATGGAAAACATGTAGACGTGACTATCGAAGGCAAAACAATTACGGTGAGAGATTATGGACGTGGTATTCCTCTTGGAAAAGTGGTGGATGTAGTAAGCAAAATAAATACCGGCGCTAAATACGACAGTAAAGCATTTCAAAAAAGTGTTGGGCTGAATGGTGTTGGTACAAAAGCTGTGAATGCTTTGAGTAATTATTTTAAAGTAACAGCCTTTCGTGAAGGCAAAGAAAAAACCGCGGAGTTTCAAAAAGGTGTTTTAGTTAAAGAACATAAAGAAACAGGAACGAAAGAAGAGAATGGAACTTTTGTAACATTCATTCCGGATGAAACTGTGTTTAAGAATTTTCATTTTGTCCATGAATATTTAGATAACCAGTTTTGGAATTATTGCTATCTGAATGCAGGGCTTGTAATAAATTTCAATGGCAAGAAATATGTAAGTAAAAATGGATTGCTTGATTTATTGCAACGCAAAACGAATGAAGATGAAATTCGTTATCCAATCATTCATTTAAAAGGCGAAGATATTGAAGTTGCGCTAACACATGAAAATGCCTACGGTGAAGAATATTACAGTTTTGTAAACGGACAGTTCACCACGCAGGGAGGTACACATCTGGCGGCTTTCCGTGAAGGGTATGTAAAAACCATTCGTGATTTTTATAAAAAAGATTATGATGCTGCTGACATACGGGGAAGCATATGCGCTGCAATATCTGTGCGTGTGCAGGAGCCTGTTTTTGAAAGTCAGACAAAGACAAAATTAGGTTCGCAGAATGTTTATGAAGGCGGCCCGACGATGCGAAATTTTATTGGCGATTTTTTGTTGAAAGAACTGGATAATTTCCTTCATCGCAATCCAACAACTGCGGAAGCGATGAAGAAACGCATTGAACAAAATGAACGTGAAAGAAAAGAGCTTGCTGGAATTAAAAAGCTTGCAAACGAAAGAGCAAAAAAAGCAAATCTTCATAACAAAAAATTGCGTGATTGTAAATTTCATTTGAATGATGAGCCAACAGGCAAAGACAAAAATATCATCATAGAAAAGGCAAAAGAAAGCACCATTTTTATTACAGAAGGTGATTCTGCAAGTGGTTCTATCACGAAAGCAAGAAAGGTTGAAACGCAGGCTGTGTTTAGCTTGCGTGGTAAGCCCTTGAATTGCTTCAGCCTGACAAAAAAGGTTGTTTATGAAAATGAAGAGTTTAATTTATTGCAACATGCATTGAATATTGAAGAAGGCTATGAAGGATTGCGTTATAATAATATAGTGTTTGCAACCGATGCTGATGTGGATGGAATGCATATACGTTTATTGCTGATGACATTCTTTTTGCAATTTTTTCCCGACTTAGTGAAAAATGGACATGTATATATTTTAGAAACACCATTGTTCCGTGTTCGTAATAAGCAAGAAACAATTTATTGCTATGATGAAACAGAAAAACAAGCTGCAGTGAAAAAGCTTACAGGCAAACCGGAGATAACACGTTTCAAAGGACTAGGAGAAATTAGCCCCGAAGAGTTTGCACGTTTTATCAGTGATGATATGCGTTTGCAGCCAGTGATGCTATTGCCTGAAACGCATATTCAGCAGTTATTGGAATATTACATGGGTAAAAACACGCCGCAACGTCAGGATTTTATTATTGATAATTTGAAGGTAGAATTAGATTTGGTGGAGAACGATTAGTAAATGAAAGAATGAAAAATGAAAGAATTAAGGAATGTAAAATCCTCAATAAGTTCAATTCTTTCATTCCTTAATTCTTTAATTCCTTAATTTTTAAGACTTGTACGAATTTCACGGAGATAAAAGAAGATACTTTGAAATGCAGGTAGAAAATACCCGCAGTTATGTTATTCCTTTTATTGAAAAATATGCTGCAATAAAAAATCAACGTGTGCTGGAAATTGGTTGTGGTGAGGCAGGTGTGCTGAAAGCCTTTATTGACAAGGGTTGTACAGGAGTGGGAGTTGAGCTGGAAGAATCAAGATTGGTTTATGCCCGTCAATGGCTGGCAGATGAATTAAAAAATAATAAAGTCTTTTTTCTTTCAAAAGATATTTACAACGTTGATCCACAACAGGAATTCGGCGGTAAGTTTGATATCATCATTTTAAAAGATGTAATTGAACATATTCATGATCAGAAAAAACTGATTGCGTGGATGAAAGGATTTTTAAATCCCGGTGGAATTATTTTCTTTGGATTTCCACCATGGCAAATGCCGTTTGGCGGACATCAGCAGCTTTTTGGAAGTAAAGTTTTAAGTAAAATTCCATATACGCATTTATTACCTTCGCCGTTGTATAAAGCTATTTTAAAAAGTTTTAAAGAAGATGTCGCAGCATTTATGGAAGTAAAAGAAACAGGCATTTCCATTGAACGGTTCGAACGCATTGTTAAAGAAACAGGTTTTAATGTGGTGAATAAAGTTCATTATTTTTTGAATCCGATCTATGAATACAAATTCAAGGTGAAAGCAAAAAAGCAAACACCGTTGATTAGTCACATTCCTTATGTGCGGAATTTTTTTACGACTTGTGTATATTATTTAATAACTCCAACAAAAGAATAAGAAGAAATGATCCACGTAGTTTTTAATGAAGCAGATGTGAACGTGTTGCAAAAAGCCATTGAACTGGATGAAACACTGGCTGGCGATATTGTTCAGATAAAAGATGATTTTGCTGTAGGGCCGATCAAAGATATTTTTTCTGAAGAATCAATAGAAGCCAGGAAGCAATGGTGGCGTGAAGTTATAGCTGGAGGCGATCTTGATAATAAGGTTGATGATGGAAGTATAGATGATCAAAAAACATTAAATGAAATAAAAGAACGGCTGAGTAATAATCCCGATGAAGTGGTTTGGATATGGGCTGCACAAAACAAGCATGACGTAAGCGGATATTATTGGCTCATGAGCCAGTTGAAAGATTATTATGGAAGAATTTTTATTCTCTATTTAAATAATCTTCCTTTCTTTAATGAAAAAGGAAATATTTTTTATCCAAATTGGTTATCAGAAATTCCTGCGAAAGAATTTATTAAAGCAAAAAAGCTTGCCAGAGAGATTACGCTGAGTGAGTTTGAAGTTGATCCGGATGAATGGACAAAAGTTTGTAATGAAGATAAAGGAGTGAGATTATTAGAAGGTGGAAAGAAGCTGGCTCAGGAAGATTATAATTTTTACGATGCAGATTTGAAAAAATTAATTACTGGTGATTGGCAAAAAGCATCGAAGATCATTCATCAGCATTTAACCAAAGTAAAACATACAACGGGTGATATGTATTTGTTGTGGAGACTGAAATTGTTGATTGCTAATGGTAACTATGATGTTCAAGGAAAAATAGGAGCGATGAAAGAATTTGAAATAAAGACAAAAGCATTGCAGGAGCAAAATTGATGTTTAGAATTGTAGCTCAATAAAACTGTAAAAGTACAAGTGAGTGACAAAACGATGATGCTATGAAAAACTAAAGCTGGCCCACAAAAAATATTAATCGATTTATGGCTAAGGAAAAAAATAAAGAAGATTACGCACACACCGATTCCGGAATCGGCGGCCAATACAAAACATGGTTTTTGGATTATGCCAGTTATGTGATATTGGAACGTGCTGTGCCTGCTGTTGAAGATGGCTTAAAGCCCGTGCAGCGCCGCATTTTGCATGCGATGAAAGAAATGGATGATGGACGTTTTAATAAAGTAGCGAATATTATCGGGCAGAGTATGCAATATCATCCTCACGGTGATGCAAGCATTGGCGATGCTTTGGTGAATATGGGACAAAAAGATTTGCTGATTGAAACGCAGGGAAACTGGGGCGATGTAAGAACAGGAGATGAAGCCGCAGCAGCAAGATATATCGAAGCAAGACTAAGCAAATTTGCGTTAGAAGTTGCATTCAATAATAAAACAACGGAATGGGCGCTGAGTTATGATGGAAGAAAAAATGAACCGGTTACCTTACCGATGAAATTTCCATTGCTGCTGGCGCAAGGTGCAGAAGGAATTGCAGTTGGATTGGCAACAAAAATCTTACCACATAATTTTTGTGAACTGATTGAGTCATCGATCAAATACCTGCGTGGCAAGCGTTTTGAGCTGTTGCCTGATTTTTTAACAGGTGGTACAATGGATGCAAGCAATTATACCGAAGGTAAGCGTGGCGGTAAAATTCGTGTACGTGCAATCATTGAAGAAGAAGATAAAAAAACATTGATCATAAAGAGTGTTCCGTTTGGCGTTACTACAACGCAGTTAATGGAAAGTATTGTCAAAGCAAATGATCAGGGTAAAATAAAAATTAAAAAAGTAACGGATCATACTGCTGCCGATGTCGAAATCATTATTGAATTAGCTGCAGGCATTTCTCCCGATATTACGATTGATGCATTGTATGCATTTACCGATTGTGAGGTGAGTATTTCTCCCAATGCTTGTGTAATTGTGGAAGACAAGCCAAGATTTCTTGGTGTGCATGAGCTATTGAAAATTTCTGCAGATAATACTAAAGAACTTCTTAAGCGTGAGCTGGAAATCAAGCTGGCAGAGCTTCAGGAGAAATGGCATTATACATCACTCGAAAAAATATTCTTCGAAGAAAAGATTTATAAGGAGTTAGAAAAGAAGCACGAAACATGGGATAAAGTTCTGGAAGCAATAGACAAAGCATTCGGACCATTTAAAAAGCAATTGAAGCGTGAGATAACAAGAGAGGATATAATAAAACTAACGGAAAAGCCTGTACGCAGAATTTACAAGCTGGATATTGATGAACTGAATGATCAGATTAAGGCATTGGAAGCAGAAATCAAACAGGTGAAACATGATTTGGCAAACCTCGTTGATTATGCAGTTGCTTATTACGAAAACCTGTTAAAGAAATATGGTAAAGGGCGTGAGCGTAAAACTGAAATAAAATTATTCGATACTATTCAGGCAAAAGCCGTTGCTATTGCCAACACAAAAATTTATGTAAACCGTGAAGATGGCTTTATTGGCACGGGTTTGAAGAAAGATGAATTGATCGGTGATGTGTCTGATTTTGATGATATCATCGCTTTCACCAAAGGAGGTGTGATGAAAGTGGTGAAAGTTTCTGAGAAAACTTTTATAGGGAAAGATATTATTCATGTGGCAGTATTTCAGAAAAATGATGAACGCACTACCTACAATATGATCTACGCCGATGGTAAATCAGGTGTAAGCTATGCCAAACGATTTAATGTTACCGGCGTCACACGTGATAAAGAATATTCGCTTACAAAGGATGAAGAAAAAAGTAAAGTGCATTACTTTTCGGTTAATCCTAACGGTGAGGCTGAGTTAGTGAAGATTGTATTGAGCCCGAGCAGCAGCGCACGGAATAAAGAACTGGAATTTAATTTTAGCGAACTGGAAATTAAAGGCAGGGGAAGTATTGGTAACCAGGTCACAAAATACCCAATCAAATCAGTGAAGCTGAAAGAAGCCGGCAAGTCAACGCTGAGTGGTAAAAAGATTTGGTTTGACGATCAGTTCGGAAGATTGAATATTGAAGAAAAAGGAATCTATCTTGGCAAGTTTGAGGCTGAGGATAAGATATTGGTTGTGTACAGCGATGGCAATTATGAGATCGCTGATCAGGAATTAACGCAGCGTTTTGATGCAGAAAAAATATTGCTGATTGAAAAATTCAATCCTGATAAAATTGTTACTGCTGTTTATTACGATAAAGAAAAAGTGCAGTTCAGTGTTAAGCGCTTTAAAATAGAAACAACCACACTTCGCAGTAAATTTTTCTTTATCAAAGAAGGAGATGAAAATTATGTTGAAGCGGTAACTACAGATGCAGAGCCGGTTTTAAAAGTACAAAGTGGCCGTGGACAGCAGGTTAGGAGTGCGAAGATTAAAATTGATAAAGTAGTGGAAGTAATGGGCTGGCGTGCACTTGGCGCCAAGCTGGTAGATTTTTCTAAAAGTGTAGAAATGGAGTGGGAGAAGAAGAAATCTGATAAGGATCAGCCGGAGTTGTTTGAATAACTAATCCTTTCGTCTTTGAGTTAATATTAATGTATAAATAAAAGCTCAATAGCGATATGCAGTACAAGTGAGTGACACAACGATGCTTAATAGCAGCACTAAAGCTAAGTTCAAAAAATCTCTTCTAAAATACTTTATCTTTAGATAAAAGAAAATACTGCAATGAAATCTTTTCGTTATTGCCTGCTCATTTTAGCAACCTTTTTATTTGTTTCAAAAATGAAAGCACAAGCTCCAGAGCAAAAGCCGGTTCGGTTAGCTGTTGCCGGATTGACACATGATCATATAGGATTTTTGCTGAACCGTAAAAATAAAACTGATATTGAAATTGTTGGTATTTATGAACCAAACCGTGAATTGGCAATTCGTTACGCAAAAAAATATAATATTGATACATCGCTGTTGTACATCGACCTGAACAACATGCTGGATGCTGTAAAACCTGAAGCTGTAGTGGCTTTTGGCTCAGTATTCGATCATTTGGGTGTGGTAGAAGCATGTGCTCCAAGGCATATTCATGTGATGGTGGAAAAACCATTGGCAACAACTGTTCAGGCTGCTCAGCGAATGCAGGAGTTGGCAACTCAAAATCATATTTTCCTGCTGACCGATTTTGAAACAGCATGGTATCCAACTACCGCCAAGGCATATACGCTTATAAATCAAGATAAATATGTAGGTAAAATAAGAAAGGTAGTTATTCATGATGGCCATAAAGGGCCTAAAGAAATCGGATGCACACCGGAGTTTTTGGAATGGCTTACGGATCCGGTTAAAAATGGCGGAGGTGCTTTAATGGACTTTGGCTGTTATGGCGCCAACCTGATGACTTATCTCATGCACGGGCAGCACCCTGTTTCTGTAACAGCAGTAACAAAACATTTTAAGCCAAAAGTTTATCCAAAAGTGGAAGACGAAGCTACTATTATTGTTGAATACCCGACTGCGCAATGTATTATACAGGCCTCGTGGAATTGGCCGTTCAGCAGAAAGGATATGGAAGTATATGGGGATAGCGGTTATGTGATAACAGTTGATAAAAACATGATGCGGTTAAAAAATAAAGAATCAGCACCAGAACAAATACTTCGTGTAACCGCTGACGATATACCTGTGTATGAAGATCCGTTTTCCTATTTTGCTGATGTTGTAAGAGGAAAGATACAGGTTCAACAGAATGGTATGTATTCACTGGAAACGAATGTGATGGTAGTGAAGATTCTGGAAGCTGCAAAAAAATCAGCGGCGACAGGGAAGAAGGTATTGTTTTATTAACATGAATACTATTGCTTATTCTTCCAAATATCAATAGCTTTTTCAATTTGCTTCTGCAATAGTTCAAACTCAGGCTTTTTGAGTTTATAACCTTTCAGGTTATTCTTTCTTGTATTGTTTTGAAAATATGCAGCAAAATTTCCTGCGGCATCTCTTATTACAGAAAAGCAAAATTCAGGAGTGATTGTTTCATTGTTAGTCTTTACTTTGAAATGATAATAAATAATTCCATGAAACGGAACCATGCGGCTTCGGGCATTAATTATTTGCTTTTCTACCGTAACATCAAAATATAAAATGTCTTTATCGCCGGGTAGAGGGGGTGTGATTTCAAGCGTGTATTGTTCTGCCGGCTCTTCAACCTTCTTTTCAAAGTCCTCGGTGGGCCTGTGTTTCCATTCTTTTACCTGCGGGGGAAAAGATTTAATTACCTGCATACGTTCAACTGTTTTGTGCGATAAAAATAAAACATTTGGCTACATGTTCCATATTTTCATGAAATGCCTGTCGCTGCTTGCAAACCAGCAGGATTAAAATTATATTTGTTGAAACCGTTCCTTTTGTAAATGCTTCGCTTCCTCTTAAGCTTCAGTTTATTTCCAATTATTTATTATGGAACAAAATACAGATGCATCTATGGAAGTACATTATCATCCACATCCACCGCATAAGAAAAAATTAAAAGAATATCTTTTTGAATTTTTGATGTTATTAATGGCTGTAATAGGTGGCTTCTTTGCAGAGAACTTGCATGACAACCATGTTGATAGGGAAAGAGAAAAAGAATATGTCGAAAGAATTATTAAAAACCTGGAATTGGATACTACCGACCTGCATACATTCATTGATGCAAATAATAATGAAAAAGAATATTTACTTCAACTGGCAGTTTTGCTGAAACATTATAATGATACCGGTGATTCAACTTCTGTCAGCAGTATCATTATTGGAGGTTATCGATCTATAAAAAGCCCCTTGGTATTTAGCAGTCATGAAGGTGTAATGATACAGCTTCAGAATTCGGGTGAGTTCAGAACAATTATTCAAGATCATGCTGCAGATAGCATAGCAAGTTACCAGGATATTATTAACGACACAAAAATTGCGAACGTGAGTTATAATTCGGAATTTGAAAAACTGAGAGATGTTCTTTCCCAATGTTTCGATATCAGTTACGTAACGAATGCAATTTATTTTTCCCAGGCAACATTTGATCCAACGGATGTGTCTTTGCCGCCACAAGCCGTGATAGGATCCTTGTATGGCATGAGATATTTTTATAACAAACTATTGCAGTACGAAGGATTGACAGATAACTATGTGACTTTTACATTAGAGCCTCAACTCAAAAAAGCCAAAGACCTGATAGCTTATTTGAAAAAAACTTACGACATTAAATAGTTAATTGGTTAGCTGATTTATCTAACTTCCAATTTGAAATTTATAATTTAAGAAAGAATATCTTTCACAGAAGGATAAGTGTTCGATAATACATCTTTTAACTGCGTTTGCTTCACCCATTTTATTTCGGTGATATTTTCAACTGTTTGTGGAACTAACTTTTGGATACCTTTACAATTCATGTGATACCAATGGCTAATCTTCAGATAATGTTTGCCATAAGCATCATACGTGTGGTATGTTTCGCCTGCTTTTTTTAAGATTTTAATATTTGTCACACCTGTTTCTTCTTCAACCTCACGAATGGCGCATTCTTCCAGCTTTTCTCCTTTTTCTAATTTGCCTTTGGGAAGATCCCATTTTTCCAGGCGATAAATAAAAAGTATTTCCTTTTTTTCATTTACGACAATACCTCCTGCAGCTTCTATTAATGTGAAATGTTTAAAGAATGCTTTTTTCAACTTATCTAAATCAGTATGCCATAAAACACCGGCATGAAATTCATCTTTTTTTATTTCATGTAATAAGGCATTAATAGCATGTGTATTAATTTCATCAATAAATACGGCATCGGGATGATGGAGAATGGCATTCAGATCTTTGTCGATCTCATCACAAAGAAAAACGGGTTTGTCGCCGAAGTAGATTTTTATATACATAAAATAAATTCCAAATTCTAAAATCCAAATTCCAAATTGTAATTTGCAGCCATGACCAACGAAAAAGCTGTAGCCGAAAAGCTGTTACAAATTAATGCAATAAAATTAAGTCCGCAACAGCCGTTTACCTGGGCAAGCGGATGGAAGAGCCCCATATATTGTGATAATAGAAAAGTATTATCATTTCCATTTGTGAGAGATTTTATTAAAAGTGAATTGTGCAATGTAATATTTGAAAAATTTCCCGATGCACAAATGCTTGCAGGTGTTGCAACAGCGGGCATTGCATGGGGAGCTATGGCTGCTGATCAATTGAAACTCCCATATATTTATGTTCGCCCAAAACCAAAAGGACATGGGCTTGGAAACCAGATTGAAGGATTTTTTGAAAAAGGGCAGAAGACTGTTGTAATTGAAGATCTAATCTCTACCGGAAAAAGCAGCCTGGAAGTAGTGGAGGTATTGCGCAAGGAAGGAATTGAAGTGATTGGTATGGTATCTATTTTTACATATGGCTTTGATGTTGCTACAGAAGCTTTTTCAAATGCAAACGTTTCTTATCGCTCGTTAACCAACTATGGAACATTGATAGAACTGGCTATTGAAAAAGGAATTGTTACCCCACAGCAACAAAATACATTGTTAAACTGGCGCAAGGATCCAGCGAACTGGACAGGCATTGAATAACTTTGAAAAAAGAATTGAAATGAAAATAGTAAAGCTCTTATTAGTTTCTTTAATAGTGCTATCACAAACAGCAACGGCACAAAAAGCGATCAACAAGATTGTGATTAAAACACCCATGGCCGTTTGCGATGCCTGCAAAGACAAGATAGAAACCTATATCATGCGTGAAGAAGGTATATCTTCAGTTAATGTAGATATTCATAAGCATACAACCACAGTTGTTTATATTACCGATCGTATTACTGATGAGGATATCAAGGCATTGCTTGCCACACTTGGCTTTGATGCAGATGATGTGACGGCAGAAGAAACATCCATTAAACGTTTGCCCAAATGTTGCCAGAAAGATCTCACCAAAAAACCGGCTGTTGACAGCGCTGCAGTAAAAAAGCCTTAACTAAAAAGTAAACGTCTGCATAGATTCATAATTAACAGGGAAGGAGATGAACACATTTGCTTTTCCCACCTTAACCGTTCCCGTTAGTTTAACATCTATTTCCTTATCTATTAGAGTATTAAGTGCATTTTTAAAAATGTTTTTCATATCCACATCCATTGCGATGGGCAATGTAAATTCAGATAGCTTAGGAATTGTTACCTGGTATTCCTGGCTGGTGTGTCCTGCATAATTATTGTCAAGATAAATATCGAGATCTGTTTGTTTTAATTGCAGTCCGAAGTTGTTGGGATTATAATAGACCAGTTCCATTTTTACGGATGAAGATCCGAATCCTACTTTCTCAATAGTAAGATTTTTGAATGTTCTGTATTCCAAAGGCTTGGGAGCCTTGCATGAGTTGAAGAGTAACACCATTAAAATTACCGGGATAAAGGACCAAAATCGCTTAACTGCCATCGAATGAAATTGTTGAAGGCAAGATAGTAACAGAAATGTGAAAATATAAACAAAATGAGAATCAACGCTATACGCAGGTATGTGCATAAGCATATTTGATTTTTATCAATATATGTACTAACTTGTGTATACATAAGATATGGAGCCTCTTAGGTAACTGGCAGCCATTATCAATCAACTGAAAGGTCATTTGCATGCTAGGCTACTAATGTAAATGACCTTTTTCTTTTTTATATAGCTATTTTCCTGATCAAAATCATGTTTTCTTAATACTCAGGCAGTTAGATTTGACGCAATAATGGATATGTAAGGATAAGACAATTTCAATTGTGCAATCCCAAAAAAATATAATCTAAGTGCCTCCAGCATTTCAATGCGTTGGAGGCTTTTTTATGCCTTTTAGTGAAAGTTTTTCCCTAAAAAATTATTGACATTCAGGAATAAACTTTTTACATTTATAACGTAATTAAGTAACAAGCCTTATTCCTATAACTGAGGGGTAGCATTCGCTACCCTTTTTATTTTTATCGACAAAGAGAGGAGTGGAAAACTTAATGCACTCTGGAAAACCTGTGATAGTCCTGATCTCCCTTTACAACAAGGCTATCATTGTCCAGTTTTACAATATCTGCTAATTCCTGGTGAAGATCTCTGTCTTCTTTAAATGAAGTCGGAATTTTGTCGGCGGGGTAAACCAATATCTGCTTGCCATCATCACTTAGTTTATATCCAAACAACATGGTATCAGTTGAATCCATTCCTCTTTGTACATTAACAGTGCCGTTATTATTAAATGTCATTAAGGCCATATCAAATGAGCCTGCTTCCGGTTTCCATTTACCTACGATTAGTTCCTGAGGTTTTTTATGACATGCTGCAAGTGCTACACAAACAGCGATAAATACAATTGATTTTTTCATTTGCTGTGTTTTAGTAATAAATTAAATGCAGTATAATTTAAGAAAATATCATCAATAAGCACAGAGTTATTTCAAAAAACTAATACTTCATTTTGCAGCGCATTATTTTTTAATTTTAAAATCCTGGTCGCTGAAAGGAGGGGAGTCGGGAATTTTTATAACATTGAATGAATGTTCAGTAGACTGGTGACAATTGTTGCAGGTTGTCGTTAATAAAACATAGCTGTTTTTAAATTGCAAACTATTGCCGGCATGAACAGCATTACTAACGCTTTCTATCGCAGGATCAATTATGCCGATAGATTTTACTTCAGCTCGGTCGGGACAATATTCTTTAATATCAGCAATAATTTCTTTGATTTCATTTATTTCAAAGTCAGCCAGTTTCCAGTTTTGATTTTGTCCGGCAAACCAAAGTTTGGTGTGATGTAATTGGATATTGCTCATAAACTCACCAAGTCCCGGCTTGTAAGCTTTATCCAGTTTGTTTTGCAAACTATCAATATCCGCCTGCAGCATTTTAGTATCGGCCGGATGATTATTACATGCAAATAATAGAATTGTAATAATAAAAAGGAAACTATATTTCATTCATTGGCGGGTTGAATGTTTTAATCTACTGGGAGTTATAACAAATATAAAAACCATCGTTGAAATATGACAGCATTGAATAAGAAAGAACATTCTATAAAACATAAAAAGCCGAAGGGATAAAACCCCGGCTTTTTACGTTTGTGGAATAAGGTCTATGGGATTAATACCCTACCCATATATATAACGTTTATAAGATTCTAATGGTTGTAGATTTATTGAATTGCAGCAAAATTTAACAAATGAAAATCTATGTGCCTGTTATTATTTATTTAGTTTCTTAAGTAATGCCAACACTCTTTCCTTCACAAACGCTGCATTATCATTGTACATAATCATGGAATAATCTTTTGGGCTTAATGCAGAATCGTCAGGATTATTTGCGGCGACCTTGCTATTGTATTCTTTCAGTGTTTGTTTAAAATAGGCATTCCTTTTTGCAAGCCAGGTCATCTGTTCTGCCTGCAGTTTTAGCTTTTGGGTTGAATCCATCCTGGAGCGAAGCTTTGCATAGACTTTGTTCATCATTTTATCCATCTGGACATAATAATTTTTTGCACAGCTCTGCATATTATCTCCTTTATCCAGGCAGCTTTGATATTGACTTTCCATGCTGTCAAGAACACTTGCCGTTTGCGAACGGGAAGCTAAAGAAGCAACAAGCAGGAATATCGAAATAAGTATGAATTTGAAATTTCTCATGCTATTAAATATATGATTTTTCTTCGGCAATTTTTTTGATTAGATTATTTCTTTCTTTAAGCAGTTGAGTCATATATCTTTTCAAAAAGACTTTTTCAGCAATGATTCCTAAAATTCCCAGCGGCGCTTTAAAAATAAATTCATCTGTCATTTTCGTTCCATTGCCTGAAGGTTCAAAACGATGTTTATGATTCATATAAGCAAATGCGCCTTTTACCATTTCATCTTCAAAAGAGAAAGGAAAATTGAGCTGTAATATTTTTACAGTTAATTGTTGTTTAATACCAAAATGAATAGCTTCCCATGTTATAACATCGCCTTGCTCACATAAGCCGGAACTTCTTCCTGCAACAACTCTTTCTTTTGTCTTTGCAGTAGAAAGCAGGTGTACGCCAACATCTCTTGAAAGATCAAAACAAGTTTCGACAGGGGCATTTATTAATGTTGTTAAAAAAATGGAGGCCATTGCATTATTTTAAACTCTTTTTCTTATAAAACTTAACTAAAAAATATATCAAAGAAAAAACAAGAATAAAAATAGCAATACCTTTTAATTCAGGCGCAGACAAACTGGACAACAGCCAGATAATTACGCACACTGCAAGCAACGGAATAATAACACTTCCGGGTACACGAAATGTTTTTTCTGATTCAGGTATATTTTTCTTGCGAAGTTTTATTGTTGCAAGTACTGTTCCAAAGTAAATAATTAATGTGGCAGCTGTGGCAAGAATAGCCAATTGATGAAATGTGCCAAATATTGCAAACAATAATCCCAGTCCGGAATAAAAAACTACAGCAATATGCGGCGTAAAAAAGCGTGGATGCACTTTTGCCAATACTTTCGGCATCAGCCCGTCTCTTGCTCCTGCAAAAAGCATCCTGGGTATGGAAAGCGTATCACCGGCTAAATTTCCCAGCGTAGACACAGACGTTGCAATAACCATAATAGATATTCCTGCACTGCCGAAAATAATTCCTGCTACTGCAGCTAAAGGTGCATCACTATGCGCCGCAATGGAATCACCTAAAACGCCCTGTGTTACTAATTGTAAGGACATATAAAGAATCAACACAAATAAAATTCCAAGGAAAAGAGCTAGTGGAACGGTGCGTTTCGCATTTTTTATTTCGCCACCATTTGTCAAAGGTGTTTCCATTCCCATGAATGCAAAAAACAAAAGGAGAGAAGCATCGCCTATTTTTTCAATGGGTGGAAAAGATGTCCATGCAAGATTCTTAGTGTAAATAAATTTAGCGCCTGCTATTACTAATAATACCAGCGGTATCAATTTTGCAAATGTTGCAATCTCAACAAAACGAATTCCATTCTTTACACTTCTGATATTAATCAATGCAAGCATTGTAAAAATGAAAATAAAAAATGATATCCGGAAAACTCCACCTTCCAGTGCCGGGAAGAAAAATTTCATTGCGTCAGCCAATATATTTGCCGTTGCTGCATCAGCTATCACGCAGGCGCCAAACCAATAAATATTATTTGCTAAAAACCCGGCGAAAGGCCCAAAGGCTGTTTCAATATATTCATAAACCCCACCGCTGGCAGCGGTCTTGCTTCCTAATTCAGCAAAGCATAAAGCAATTAAAAAAATAAGCACTCCGCAAATGAGATAGGCAATGATAGCAGCAGTACCAAGTTTTCCGGCAATAGCAGCAGGGATAGCAAAAATTCCTGTTCCGACTACTGAATTCAGGATGGCAAGTGTAAGTGCTCGTACACCGATTGCCCGTTGAAGGTTTTCTTTGCCCGGAATAAGGGTCATGTTTTAAGGTTTATGTAAAAGCACATTGCTTTATGCCTTCCCGTTACTAAGCTAATATATTAATAGCTCTTAGAGAAATAGATTTCTACTCTTTAATGAGTTTTCTGCTAAAAGAATTTCCATTCCAGGTAAATCGGATTGAAGTGCCAAGATAATATTTCTCAAATTCAGCAGTATAAGAAAACCCAGGGTCAATATTAAATTCAATGCCGTTTTTTATAGAAGGGTCAAGGTCATAATAAGTGTTCATGCTGGACTCAAGTTTACGGTAAACGGAATCCGGAATATTCTTTTTAAAATATGCTTTTAGCGATATATTTTTTGGCAATAACTTTTCCTTTAACCGGGTTAACTTATTATTCTCGTAGCTAAAGAAAGTTAATTCATCTTGAAAAAAGCTGACCTTCCTCATTCCTCCATATTTGGCAAAAAGAACCAACGTCCTGCCATCGGTTTTAGTAAAAGTTTTTATTTCATAATGATCAAAAGCTCTTTGCCCTGTGGTAAAACTATATTCATAACTGATGTATTTATTTTTTTCATCCATACTAAAATCATATTTAACTGTTTCAACAGAATCGCCACCGGGAATAGTATATTCTTTAAACTTTAAAAGACTGTCTTTTTGTTTGGCATTTAATTCAGGCGTGCAGGATAAGGGCAGGAGATGAAATATAGTTTTCATGCTTTGCCCGAAAGTAATAGATGAAGAATGACAAACGAGTACAAGCAGGACGAAAGACAAAAGCGTTTTCATATTTATCAAGTATAAACAAATATAAAAACAAAAGACAGTACTGAAGGAATATAAAAGGGCCATCTACGGTTACTGTGTAAACGGTCCCTTAAAGTTGATTGAAATTAGCCTCTTTTATCCATAATGCTGTTCCAAAAATCCTATGGCGATATAGTAACAGAATGTGTGCCAAGAATTTATTTGGAGAAATATGTTCTGCACCTGATGTGCATTTCTATGTTTAAGAAACAAATTTGCAGCAAAAAAAAGAGGCTAAGAATAGCCCCTAAACTTTAACAACAAAAACAAATAAATATAATGGGTTAGTTTGGATAATTATGCTTTTCCGGCACATTCCATAATGCATGCACAATGGAATGTTGGCTAAATGGTTTATCAATACATAAATCAACTCCGCTTTGCAGCGCTTTTTGTTGATCACTCATATTTGCAGTTAACATGATAATGGTTGGATCATAAGTTTGTGCTTTTATGTTTGAAACAAAATCCAGTCCCGAACCATCGCGTAAAGCATTGTCAAGAAAAACCAATGAATAGGATTTAATTGACATAATTTCTTTAGCATCAGCTAAAGAATTAACCGCATTTGCTTTAAGGCCCAGCTTTTTCAGTATATCGGCTAAGAATAAACAGCTATCAACTTCATCATTGATAATTAAAACGTCTTCCATAATATATAAATAACAAGTGTGCAGTACAAATGTCTTTTAAAGCGGCAAAAATGTTTGCAATGGATTTTCTACTTTTCGGGTAGTAGGAATTCGAATTGATCGGAGCTGTGTTTTTAATGTTGGAACATTATCTGGCATGGTTTTTTCTGCAAAAGATTAGTTTTCATAGGGTACGGATTAAAAACGAGCTGGAGTTTCTACTCTAGCTTTTTTATTAGTACTAAAATGTTGCAGAGCAAGAGATATCAGTGGCTTTGGGCTTCTTTCCTATAATAATTCCGCTTAAGCCATATATTTAGGTTATCTTACAGATGTTGATTTCTACTTATTGTCTTTCACATTTTACAGCTGGTTTAACTGAACTCCACTAATCTTTAGTCAACAAGGTATCTTATTTGCTTTCACAGCTAAAACTATTTACAATGACTAAAATAATGGAACGCATTCTGCAATTGGACGAAGTAAGGAAAGACGATGTTATCATCTTCAAATATGCAGGAAAGATTCAACGCTATATTATCAGCATGATTGACCACTTTGCTATCAGGGCAATTGCTGAAGACAGAAGTTCATCCATCCGGATATTTCCCGTAACAAATTTAATTACAGATAATTGGTACGTAGAAAGAGAACAAGGAACCTATTACGGAAAGCGATTAGGAGAATAAAAAATTATCTATCAAGGTATTACAATATAGCCCCCAAAGAATTATTTTCCAGGCAATAGATTGTTGTTTCATCAGGCTGCAAAGAGTTGATGAAATGATAGTATCTTTTTCTTGTTTTCACTATGTGAGACAAGAAAAATGTGTTATATTACATAGAGCTATTAAGATTCTCTTAGGCTAGGAGTGCATTCTTTTCCACTAAACAAAGCCTATCCGAAAATCCCGTTAATAGCAAGGAGGTTAAAAGTTACCTTGATGTCCTTATTAAAGTGTTAGTTTGAAAGCGTTCTAATAAGGCTACTTCTAAAACTTAAAAAGAGGCTTTTTGAGCCTCTTTTTTTATACGATATAAAATGCGGATAAGCGTGAATGATACAACACAATTATTTAATTACATAAAACCCATCGCTGTAAGTGAATTATATTTGCAGTTGGTTTTTCATAGGATATTGGATTTTAAAAAAGGGTTGTATTTCCATACTGACCCTTTTTTATTTTAGTTCTCTTTTGTGAACTCACTGATTTTTGAAAATAAGTCTTTTGCTAAAAATGGTTTTTCTAAAACATCGTCTGCTAAAAATGTTTTATAATCTTTTAAGAGCACAGGATTACCTGACATTAAGATAATAGGAGTGTCCTTATACTTAGTATTCGACTTTAATTCTTTACAGAGTTCCCTTCCATCTGCATCATTAAATATCGCATCTATTATTATAAGATCGGGGATTACTCTATTTAACTGGTTATCCAGGCTGTCTTTTGAATTTGCTGTTAAGAGGGAGATGCTGCGTCTTTTAAATACAAAGGAGAGCATTTCTAACAAATCTTCAGAATCATCTGCAATAAGTACATGGTTCATTAAAACTTTTTTAAATGAGGAATAAAAAGACAATTAACTTAAAAAGTAGTAAATGAACTCATATTGTTGCAATGGTGAGCAACGATTTAAATAAGTAGATTTATTGCGTTTATTTAGCTAAGACAGTGAATATACTACTTTTTATTCAGATTAGCTAATCATGAGTGGCAGAAGGGCTTCGGGTTAATTAATCGTGAATGAATATCCTGTTCTTGTTTTTTTTATGCTAATTTTTATTTTTGCAATTCAATTCTAAGTAAGAGTGCCGTTAGCAAGCACGATTTGAAAGCCTTTCTTTATTAAGAGAGGCTTTTGATTAATTTTCTTTTTTACTTTATAGCTGCGGCAAAATAATCCTGCTTTTTTTTTGAAATGTGATTTTCACAACTAATTTTGCTACTCCTGTTACAGGTTCTTAAGATTTAACTTTTTTATTAACTGTTTAAAACACTCTTTATGAAAAAGCTATTCAGCACATCTTTAAGTCAATTTGTAAACGATTTCAATCTTTCCACAAGCGATGGTGTTATCAGTTTCCCGGCTGATGTAAATTTTAAATGTTCATTTACTGCGCTGAAACTTTTTGTAGACGTTCATGTCATTTCCATTGAAAATTTAAAAATGGATGTCATCTATTTATTGTACCCGGATAAAGAACAAAAAAAACTTGAATTGCCGGAAATGTTCAGCATCACGGATGACGTTACCAGCTATTTAAAAAATGAATGCCTGATTATTGAAGGAAATTCTCTTATCTATGGACATTACAAACTTGAAATAAGGCCAGCTAAAGTATTACAGAAAATATAGCATCTTCTCCCGGTAACAGGCTCCTTTATTCTATTCGGCGCATTTGCCCTATAGAAACCCTACTACATTAAGATGACATTTATGCCTACTGTATTATAAATCAACTCCGTTTACTTTTGTTTCAGAGAATAGCTAACCCTCAATATACGCTTACCTCTGAAACCAAATCCAATCTCCATGAAATCTGCAAGAAAAAAAATATACACCCAAACCAATAGTGAAAGTAAGAGGCTTTCTGCTTTTAAACTTTTCGTTTAAGGTAACTAGATCTTACCTTTTCCCCTGAAGTATTCTTATTTCGGGGCTTTTTATTTTAGTGATTGAAATCATTGCTTTTAAGGAAATAATAGATTAACTTATTAGTCTATTATTACTGCGTAGGCAGTAAGCTTTTAAAAGCCTTACTTTTCCAAGCGAGGCTTTTGATTTATGGAATTGATATAAGTAAGCCAATAAAAGATACGACAACCAGAGATCCAAGTACAATTAATACTTCATTTCCTTTCCTGTTGGATTTTTTAAATTTAAAAGCTTCGGGATTGCAGGATGAACTTATGACGGAATCTTTTTTATTAAATGTAATATTCACAAACTTGTTTTCTTTTCGTGTATACATCCATTTAAGAGAATCAACTCCATTCACTTTGAATGAGGGAGCGCCAAGATAGGCTTTTACTTCCTTCCTGGTCTTTAATGATGATATAGTTTCTCTATTGATTTGAATGTTTTTTGTACAGCTCATGGTGAAAAAGATAATCCAGCATGAGAAGAAGCACGTAGTGAAGTATTTCATAGAAGTTTACTATGGAAGAAAAATAAAACTTTTTCTTTCTAAAAGCCAAATGATTTCTCATTTATTTTCTCAAACCTTAATAGTGCCTGTCTTAACTTTTCCTCCTCTTTTGTAAGTGGCGATAATAACCCCGGTTGATGTAACAATACTTTCTGTTAATGTAAATGCAGCCGGAACAGTACCCTTGTCAAATAATTTTTTTCCTTTGCCCAAGTGTCAGCGGATGAATTTTAAGACGAAGTTCATCCACTAAATCATGCAGAAACCGGCATTGATATGTCAAAAATTACATCCGATCAAATGAGATCGATAAGTCTTGATGTTGCAGCAGATGTTTATGCTAACTGCCCCGCCATGGTTATAATGGCGAAGCATGTAAAATCCAAAAGCAAATAAAGCTGCAGCTTTATTTATTCTTCCCAGCTTCTCGTAACGATTCCAATCATAAGAGATAAGCAGGCCGCTCCACCAAGCACCCAAAACAGGAACATGAAGGCATCCGCATATTCTTTTAAATATTTTAACGCAATTAACCGCATTATAAATAGGGGTAAAAGTATGAATAGCAGAATTGCAGTAATGGTAAATGCAATGTTAGAAGTTTTCATGTGCTAACTGAATTGCCCTTTTAATGGATATGATTTTGAGCGCTGAAAGATATTTAGTTGCTTGTTTTTAATCTATACTCAAATTGAGTAGTGCCTGCCTGGGTTTAAAAAAGGCCGGATAGAAATCCGGCCAATCTTAAAATCCAATATCCTATGAAAAACCACAATTGATAATACAATTGTTGTACCTGAACGTTAATATGCTGAAATCTTCACAAAGATTTAGTTGTTATGCACATAGAAAACCTTTTCAAACCTGATTCAGGTCATTTGTTTTATAAAATTGTTTTATTATTTTAATCAATTCGTCTACAAAAAACAAGATTAATTTGAAAGCAGTAAGCCTTGCTATTCTTAGCAGGGCTTTGTTTTTTAATAAAGATTATTGTTGAGTCAAAGTACCCGAAACAGAAGCCGTGACACCACCGGTAGAACTTTGTACAGGAATATTACTAAAAGTAGCTTTTACTTTCCCATTTACAATAGTAACATTCACAGTTCCTGCAGCGCTGGGAAAAAAATTCAAATCTCCGCTTTGTACATGGAGTGTTAAGCTGCATACATTGCTTGACAGTTCAGTTCCATTTGTTACAGTATACGTTGCATTTGCAGTAGGCGTTTGGGGAAAAATGATCGAAATAAAGTCTCCCGACATATCTCCTGATCCGAGGTCACTGGTAACTACAATATTACTTCCTCCAAATGTGCCTGAAGCTATTGATGTGTAAGTGCCGGTATAAGTTGTCCCCTGAACAGTCCATTGGCTGCCACCGCCACCACCGGAAGAAGTGCTGTTCTTTTTACAGCTGAATAATAAAAATGCAACAAGGATAAATGCTGAAGCGAAGAATATTTTTTTCATGGTTAATTGTGTTTGAGATTTAAAGATATATTTTTTGTTGTATGATTAAAAGGAAGAATAGTTTTTGATGAAATCGTAATTTTATAATTGATTAATGCTGTTGGCTTATCATAAGACTTCGCATTTAATCGAAAGGTTCGTGAAGCAAGATAATTTTAATTTTATTCTCTTTCCCAGCAACGTCTCTCGATAGAGGACGTTGCATCAAATATAATAACTGATGCGTTAATGAATAAGCTTTGCAAAACGCAACGTCCCTTACAGGAGACGTTGCTTGGAAGAAGGTAGTTTAGTGATCTTCATTGAATGACGCACAACGTGCAGGGCTTTATGCAGGTTGGGAATTAGTATTCCGTCCGTCGAGAACCGCTGCTGATTGAAAATATAAAGTTCAATTTAAGAACTAAAGTCGAAAATTGTTTGTCCTGCCCGAACCACAGCCTGGATTTGCAATTTGCTGATGTTTGCTGGTCATGCCCAACTTGCATAAAACCTAATGTTGTAGGCAGCATAGAAAGTATTATCGTCCAACACTTATTCCTAGCCAGTCTATTCCGTTTCTAATTATAGGTGATTCATTGAAAATTGCAGATTCAATTTTTTTAGGAATAATTAATCCATTCTTGCTAAAAGTGTTTTTATGAATACTATTAGTACAAACAAGTGGTTGTATTTCTATTGTAATTCCAAACTTAGCTTTTACAAATTCTTCCGCTTTATTTTGAAAAATTGACCAATGGTGTGCAAGCTTTGTAATTTTTGTTTGAAAGTCATAACTATCAGAAGCATCAACTTCAATAAAGGCTGCAATTGAATTTAAGTTTTCGCTGTATTGCCAACTAATCTCTCCAATAGTAAGGATAGTGTTTATTTTTTCAGAAGAACTGTCTGTAATTGATTTAATCTCTCTGGGTATACCTTGTCTGTCGGGAATGCCATCTATACATGTTGCTAAAATAATTTTTTTGTCACTTACAGCGGTTTCAGGAATATTTATTAAGGCTTGTATTGAATAGATTATTTTAAAGGAACTCTTCTTTGTATCTATTTTATGAATTTTACCATTAGGTTTTCTAATGTCTATCGCTAATACTCCTTCAACATTTGAAAATGGTCGAATACAGCTACTATAGTAGTTTAAGAAAAAAGGATTTAAGCTGGCAGATAATTCTTCGAAATGATATAAAGGCGCAGTAACTAAAGTGCCAGTAATCTTAACAACTCTATAGAGAAAATCTTCAATCGGCAAGTCTATATCTATTAAGATTGGGATAGGTTTGTCGTGATTTTCTATTACCAATAAATCTTAGGTTGTCGAATGATAACGGATTTTTCTGTTCTTTGGATTCTTTTGGTCTTGTTTGAAAAACTAATCCGGAATTTTCCGTTGTGTAAAGCCATATTACCTTTGCCTTGCTACCGTCCTCTAAAATTATCTGATTGTGTGCCAGAGCCGGCACATTTAACGATACAGTTTTAAATTCAAATCTACCTTGTCCAGGGCTTGGTCCAGATACGATTTTTGCGTCTTTTGCATCACGAGGTGAGTACACAGGAAAATTTGTTGTAATTGTATAATTCGAAAGTTTTCCAGTTAAGCTTACTTTATGTCCCTGTAATCCTTCAAATGCGAAATATTTTTCAACTACATTTTGCAGGTCAATTTTGCTTGTTGTCGTAGCTTTAAATGAAGTATAGGCTTTCTTCATTTTAGAGATTATTTCTAAAAAGCTTTTAACTGCATTCAGTTCTGAAAATGTAAACATTAAATTGGAGTGATTGTCTTTGGTTTAATATTAAACGCTGGTTTGTTTATGTTGCCTACAACTCGTGTATTGGCGCAATTAAGTTGCGCCAATACACCTAAAATAACTGGATTTGCGAAATAAAAGCCCAATAAAGATACAGTGTACAACTGAGTAACACAATGATGGCAAACAAAAACAAATATTTTCTTCCACGCAACCTTTCCCAACAAAAAACAATCTTCTAAATACCAAACTAATTCCTGCGAAATAGCCACCAGAGTCAATTTTATAAGTAGATCATTGATAATTACTCAGTTATAAAATAATATACTTGCCTGCAGAATCATTTTGCGGCAATACAAAACGCCTCATAACGGGTACTAATACACTGAGTAGTACTGCAAAATCATTTTGCGGCAGTACAAAACAGTAATGTAGCAATGCAAAATGCCTCAGTAGTGCTGACGAACAGCTCATAGGCAGTGCCGAATCATTTTGCAGCAGTGCAAATCCATTCTGTAGCAGTGTAAAATAGTAATGCGGCACTGCAAAACTATTCTGCGACACTGCAAAATTGCAAGGCGGCATTGCGCAGCCATTTTGCGACACTGCGAAGTAGTTGGTTACTGCCGACCGGTGATTTTGCAGAGAGGTAAATAACCTGCTTTTTCCTTATCCTTTATTCATCCTTCCTATAACCTTATCCGTTAGGAGTACCCGAAAGCGTTGTATGGTTACCAAAGCCTTGTTCTCGAAGAATAAATTTTATTAGTTAACTCAAAAAAAAATTTTATGGCAAAAGACAGCTTTATGCCCAGAACTGACTCGGGTAAACAACTATGGCTCGAAAATATCGCAGCTAAACTTCCTCTGTATGCTGAAAAATACGGTATCACGCAGGATGAAATAGAAGATAAGCAAAAGGGAAGTTTGTATTTCACTTATTGGCTCAATTCCCGCAATCAAAATGGTACTTATTTGAAAAAAATGACCCAATTCAAGAATGAGTTGTGTTATGGCGTTCCTGCAGGAAGCACAGCAAGTATTGAGCCTGCGCCTCCAACTTTGGCTGCAGCTCCGGCCTCTGTACCTCCGGGGCTTTTTAAGCGTGCTTCGTCTTTAGGCCTGGTTATTAAAAAGAAAAGCAATTACACAGTAGCCGATGGAAATGACCTCGGATTAGAAGGTGTTGAATTGGTAGCAGATATGCAAGCATTGAAACCAATACTAACCCTTCGCCTGGTTGATGGGGGCAAACCTCAGATTCAATGGAAAAAGAAGGGAACAGACGGCCTTGAAATTTATGTTGACAGAGGCGATGGCAACTGGGTATTTTTAGCTGTTAATACAACTCCTAATTATACCGACACTACGGCTTTGCCATCAGGCACAACCAACGCACTTTGGAAATACAAAGCTATCTACCGCTTCAATGATGTCCATGTGGGGCAGTGGAGTGATGTGACTGCTATTACAGTTTCGTAAAGAGCCAGGAGCCGGAAACGAAAGATTAAAATCATCCCACATTATGTGGGATTTTTTTTTGTGCATAATGCAAGCTCTTCGATTTCCAATTCCAAACTTCTAGCTCCCGACTCCCAAATCATAACCGTCATTTTGTCTTTCATAGCCCTCTGATTTTTTGGAAGAGTGGGGAAGTGGGAGTTCTTGACTCGGAGTAGGGAGCCGGGTTTTTGGGCGTTCATTTTGCTCTTGGAAAAGCAAAAACCGGCGATGCTTTTTATGTCAACCAAAAATCTATGCTAAAAAAATGAGCGATTCAGGCGGAAATGGTTGTGCAGGTTTCTTATAAAAGCTGTACTAAATTAGTGAGTATTTTATTTTTTAATTTAAAAATATGATTTACAGTTAGTAATAAAATATGTTTACAATTTTGTATTCTGTATAAACATCCTTATTTGGTATTTAAATAAGCAAAATGAAAATTCATTTTTATTATAATTATGTATTTATTAATTCTGCTGATTATTAATTGATTATGATGTTTATATGATAATTAATGTCGTTTGCTGGTGATGAATATATGCGGAATATAATATGTACGGGTCTTGTAATGAGCAAATCCTCTCTTTTCGATTTTTTCCTGAGAGTTGATTTCCGGAGCCCTCTTGAATTTGGGTGAAATTTGGGCCTTATTAGAGATGCTAAGGATGGTGACAGATTGGCTGCCATAAAAATTTGAAGAAAATAGGAGAAAAATAAAATCTAATAAATTTGATTTATATCAAATTTATTTGGTAGCTTTATAAAACAACGAATGGGATTCTTCTTTTGACTTTAGGTTTGGTCAATCAACTTCAGAGGGGTCGTTACACTAAAAAGTGGATGACCCTTTTTCTATTAAAAAAGCCTGAAAGTTGTTCCGCAAACTTTCAGGCCAAAGAGGAAAAAATGATAGATAATCCAAATGCTTTTAGTGTCTAAAAAAGCCCGAAAGACAACCTATATCTTTCAGGCTTTACCAAAACTATGTCTAAACCTAATAGCCGACAAAGGCTACGCAATCCAAATATCCAGTAATAGTAAGTTACAACTATTTGTAATAAAAAGCAACTTTATTTTCGGCCCCCTAAATCCCCCCATGGGGGACTTTGAAGCAGTATTTTATTTTATTCTCTCTAATATAATTTCAGCATTCTAATTCTGTAATAGGAAACACTTCAATATTTGTAGTCTAAATAAAGTCCCCCCAAGGGGGGATTTAGGGGGCCCTCGAAACCCTACTACAATAAGATGACATTTACGCCTACTGCATTATAAATCAACCCGGCCTACTTTTGTGTTATGATAGCAACGCAGATAGAAAAAGAAGAAAGGGAGCTAGACAGGACAGCGAAGATTATTTTGATAGGAGTTATCAGTTCAGTTTTACTAGCGTTGGGCAGTATTGTCGGTTTTTTGCTAATGGCTTACCAACTATAATATATCCGGTAAAATCCAAATCCAAACCTCTGAAATCCAATCCAATTCCATGAAGACAGAACTAACAGCTTAACCTCAAAGCTTACCTCATTGCTTACTCAACTTACAGGGCTAATTTTTTAGCCCTTTTTTATGGCAAAACTTTAAGTGATACTGGCACATTTAATGCGATGAATAGTTATGAACTATTCAATATTCCTGGAAGATTTGGGCACAAGGATCAAGGAAATCCGGTTAAAGCAAAACCTGAGTGAAGCAGAATTTGCAGATAAATTAGGCCTCAACACGGAAGATATAGGAAAGATAGAAGCAGGCCAGTTCGACTTAAAAATCACGACTTTATTCAAAATAAGTAATTCAATGAATGTAGAGCTGAGTGAATTATTAGCACCGGCCTCCTAAATACTCCCCAAAGAGAAGGTCCCTAACTCCTCTTAAGGGACTTTTGGGATACATATATATACAGCTACCTACTGCTTAGTAGCTCAACGTACCATTTCCCTCCCAAATAGTGTAATTACCCTTCCCCCGCCATGTGGTTTTCTACCACTCATTTTGGGTCTTTTTCGTAAAACCAACCCAAAAAAGCAGGGGTTTTTACCATTCCGATTCGCATTTTTTTTGAAAAAAACGCCAAAAACGACTTTTTGGGCCAAAAATCTTTTCAAATTATAGTGGAGGTTTTCCGAATAATTTCCAAAAAGCAAAGTGTCTTTTGTTAGAAAATATTCAAAGAATCGTAAAAATCGGGTACTTTTTCGTAATGCGCCGTAAAAATACGGTAGGGGGTATTGCAAGGTTTCAAAATGCGTATTATGTTTGCATCAGGAAATGAGTGACGCTTACCTCGCTGAATCATCTCCTCGATTTAATCCGAAGTAATTTAAAAGAGACGCTGGTAAAAATACCTTGCAAATCTCGAAACCCTAAACCACAAAGAAAATGAAAACTAATTCTACTCCGTCTGCACTAAAAGCAATCTTTGCCTTAGTTGTGTTTTCATGTATATATATGAGCGCTTCTGCTCAATGCTCTGCACCAGCTCTAAAGTTTGCCTCTCCTTCTTTGGTGTCCGGGAATGCCGGAAAAGTAAATGCCACTTACAAATTCGCTAACGTTACCACAGGTATCGATGCTTATGTAACTATCCTTAGCCTGGTAAACAATGCTAAGCTGGTTAACATTGATGATACTACTACTGGTTATTCTGACGCTTGGCAGCCTGTTGTTGGTGGTCCTGGAACTGGTGCAGGGACTTCTTCTTACATTAAATGGAGAATTGATTTCGTAATTGCTGCTGACAGCACTCCTTATACTTTCCCATGTTTTACTTTATCAGCAATCGACGTTGATGGTGACGGAACAAAGAATCGTGAGTTTATCCAGGCTTTAGGTATCAGTTCTTTTAATGTTCATGCGCCTACTTCTTTAACAGTAACAAACGCAGGTGATTCTGCAAAAGGTTTAGCAACTTTAGCTACAAAGAGTGGTATCGATACTTCAGCATGGACAACTAACATCAACTTTAACTACAACAACATCACAGGCGTAACTATCGAAACAGGTGCTTATGTTGATAATAACAAATCAGGTGGTTCTTCAGACAGATATAATTGTATCTTCTTCCAACAGATTGGAACTGCTCAAATGATTTCTGCTCCAATCGTTTTACCGGTAACGTATGTATCATTCAACGCAATACCTACAAATAAAGGTGTAATGTTAAACTGGGTTACTTCAAATGAAATCAACAACAATCATTTTGAAGTGGAAGAATCAACAAACAACAACGAATTCACAACAGTAGGTTATGTATTGGATGGTTTTGCAAAAGCAGGCGGTACAAAAGAATATCAATACAATGACAACTCATCTAAATTACAATCAAGCGCAGTAGTTTATTACAGATTGAAACAAGTTGATGCAAACGGTCATGTATCTTATAGCAAAGTAATCGCTGTAAAATTACAATCAGACAAAAACACAACAGTTATGCAGGTTTCACCAAATCCATTTGCAGAACAATTGTATGTACGTTTCAGTGCAAATGCAAGCGGTAACGCAACAATCAAAGTTGTAAGCATGACAGGTCAAACAGTAGCGTTCAAACAATCCATCATAGGAAAGGGTTACAACAATGTACAGGTATTTGGTCTCGGGGGTTTACCTAAAGGCATGTATGTAGCTCAGTTAATGGTGAATGGAGTAGTAGTAGATACAGAAAAAGTGGTAAGGAACTAATCACAATTCATGCGGAAGCTGCCGCAACAACAACCGGCAGCTTCCTTTTAACTTTCTTCTCTTCTTAAAGTCCTTTATTCATTGCAGTGTTAAACCGACAAACATTAAAAAAGATAAGCAATGAATATAATCAGAAAAATAATTATAGGTTTATTGTTAGCAATAGCAGCATATAACAGCCAAGCACAAACGAATAACAACCAAGCACAAATAAATAACAACATTAACATCACCAAATTCACAGCAAATGAAAAAGATAATAAGCTCAGCATTAAATGGTCAACAGATGGAAAAGTTGCAACAAATTATTTCGAAGTTCAGCAAAGTGAAGACGGGACAGAATTCAGAACAGTTGCCCTCGTACTGGGCCCTGATCCCTGTTCAAGCGAAGACGATTACAAATATTCGCAGAAACTAAAGAAAGGCACAAAAAAAACAGCTTATTTCCGCGTAAAACATGTCGATACCAACGGGAATAAGCAATTAACCAAAATAATACAATTGTAGAACAAAATATTAGAGCACAAATTGCGTTTAAGTATCAGCCCCTGATAGAATTAGACCTCTTGTGCTTGGAATCAAGATGTTTTCTTTGGGGGTTACAGAACCAATTGGTTCGTAAACAAAGGCCTGATTTCTATCGGGCCTTTTGATTTTTTTGGAAGAGATGATTATAATACCAGCTTCAGTTTTTCATAGCATCATCGTTGCGTCGCAATCCTTTCATCTTTAGTACTACTAATTAAGCTTTATCGCAGCGAAAATTGTCAGAACCATGATTTATCTGATTAATATGATTTGTCTGATTTAATAATATCAATAATCATATTAATCACAAAAATCAAACAAATCATAGTTCAGACAAACAACAAATAAAAATACTGTCAGTCTGAGCTTGTCGAAGACGGGCTGCTTAAGAAAACAAATAAATAGCAATGACAAAATCAGGAAAACAATTAAGAAGTAATCCGAACCTTAGTAACAACAGTAGAATCTGTAGTTGTAGTAGAAGTTGTAGTATGAACAGTTTTTTTCTGCTTATGTTTCTGCAACATAATAAGCGGCTTCACAGAAGTTCCCCCGGTCTTTTTATCCAATTGATAATAATAAACATTCTGCTGTTTCTTTCCTGATTGTTCTTCAACAACTTTCACATAAAAAACCGAATCAACAGCATCTGTTTCAGAAACATTAATAGTAGCAATATCAGGAACCGGAGGATTTAATAAATCTTCATTCACATAAGCCATCGTATAATTTTCTTCAGGCTTTATTGTTTTCGCAGGTGCAATATTCTTTTTAATAATTTTTTTAGTAGAAGTATTATTATTAACAGGGTCGGCTGCAGAAATTTCCCTGCTGCTGGTATGATACAATAACGGCGATGGAATTACATTAAAAGAAGTACGACTCTTACCAGGCGAAGAAGTGTTTTTATTTGCATCACCAACATTCACAGCAGGAGAAAGAAACAAACAAAAAATTCCAAACAACAATAACATACTAATACCAGCCATCTGCAAACGTTGACCGGTGCTTGTGTTAATACTAGGCTGAGAAGTAAACATTCTCTTAACCCTCGACAATAAAATATTCTTTTTATTAGTTGCAGCCATAGCCAATACAAGCTGTTGCTTACGCTGCTCTTCTAATAATAACAATGCAGTCGCATAGTCATGCCTGTTATATTGATAACTAATAACCCAGTCATCACAACAATTCTCTCTTTCCTTGCGGATATGATTGCCTAATAAATGTGTAAATGGATTAAAGAATAGAATAGTTTCAATAACGGATTGCACAGCATTAATAAAATAATCATTGCGGCGGATATGCGCCAGTTCATGCAGCAGTATAGCTTCTGTCTGAGTAACGGTTAGCTGGTTAACAACGGCTGCAGGCAATAATATCACAGGTTTAATAAATCCAATAACAGAAGGCACATCAACTTTATCAGAAAGCCAAACCTGCACCTTCTTCTGAATATCCATATGCCCGGAAATATCTCTAACAAACAAACGAACATCCAGCGGAGCTTTAATAACATCATTATGTTTAAACAAAACAGTTTTGCGATAACCATTTATCAAGCGCACAATTTGCAAACAAAGCAAAATAGAATAAGCAAAAGAAAGATAGGGAAGAAGGTTATTGTAAGTCTGCACATTCAATGCAGTAAAAGAATTTCCATAAGCATTGTTATCATTCTTAATAGAAATATAAGTTTGAATAATAGTAATGATGAACCACACAAAAGAACTCACCATCATCAGCAAGCTCAGATCATGTTTAAAAACAGGAGAAGTCTTTTTATTAAGAGAAGTAATAGAAAAATAAATAAACCACAACAAAGCAGCCTGCCAAAGACTATTAATAATAGCCCAACCAATTGCTTGAAGAAAGTATGCGTTTTCAAAACTGCCGAGTTGCATAAGCAGAATTATTTAATACTGTCCAGGTAATTTCTTATTTCGTTTATTTCTTCCTGTGAGGCTTTATGATTTCCCAGCGCTTGTATAACCAGTTGCACAGGAGAACCGGCAAACAATGAATCGATCATTTTTGATAAAAAGATGTCCTGAGTTTTTTCACGGGTTACAGCAGGAGTGTAGATATGAGTTTTGCTGCTGCTGTCTCTTGTCACCAATCCTTTTTCAAACATAATCTGCATTAATTTCAGAGTAGTAGTGTAGCCAGCATCTTTGGTTTTCAGCAATTCTTCATGCACGTCTCTAACAGTTGCAGATTGCTTATCCCACAGCACCTGAAGAATCTCCAGTTCGCTTTCCGTAGGCTTTGAGTTTTTAATGGTAGTCATAATACGATGTATTTCGTAAATGAAGATAAGAAAGATTTCGTATTTGCCAAATATTTTCGGGATAAAAGGGCGTTAAAATTTTTGGAAGGTAGTCTCAACCATGATTTGCCTGATTAACTTATTTTCCTGATTGCAGCTTGTACTTTTTATTGTATAGTCTTTTATACTCAAGACTTTTCGCTCCAAAATTCAATAACATTCCTACTTCCAAATTCCATGCTTCAAGATAATTAAGGGCTTGAGCAAGATGAACATCTTCTAATCGAATTATTGCTTTTAATTCTACAGGTATGATATTATTAATAAGAAAATCAACCCTACGTGTTCCTATATGGACTTCTTTATAATAAATAGGCATTTCAAATTCACGAGAGAAAGCTAATCTTTCACGTCTTATTAATTCTATCTCTAAGGCCCGTTGATAAATGACTTCCTGAAAACCATTGCCCAGCTCATTGTGAACCTCCATGCCAGCATTAATCAATTCCTTAGTAATTTCAGAATATTTATATTCCATAGTAAAAATAATCAGGGATGATAATGACAGAATAAGTAAGAATATGGTTTCAATATGCAGAAAAAATTCACAAAATCAAAGGATCGAAATGGAAGGAGAATAAATTAATCAGGTAAATCCTGGTTTGAGACAAAGAAAAAGCCCCGGTGTAGAAACACCAGAGCTTTATGGTTATAATGGTTCTGATTAGACTTGTTAAAGAGACCACAAAATAATCCGAAAAAAATAAAAAAAAATTATTTTATTTCAGAATTTTTGTTAATGTATAAATCAACCCTTGGGCTTTATGTCCTTGGTTGTCAAGGTAATAACTTTTTCTGTCTTTACAGAATTATTGGTTTCTTCCTTGGTGTGATGAATTTTGGCCAAAGTAGGCGCAATTACCAAAGAAACGATTGACATCAACTTAATTAATATATTCATTGAAGGGCCGGAAGTATCTTTAAAAGGGTCACCAACAGTATCACCAGTTACTGATGCTTTGTGCGGTTCGGAGCCTTTGTAATATGTCTGTCCGTTAATATCAACTCCTTTTTCAAAACTCTTCTTGGCATTGTCCCATGCACCACCGGCATTGTTTTGGAACATTCCCATCAAAACACCACTTACTGTAGCACCAGCTAAGAAACCACCCAGTGCTTCAGGACCTAAACAAAAGCCCATCGCTAATGGAGAAAGTATTGCAATAGCACCAGGAGCCAGCATCTTTTTAATAGAAGCATCCGTAGAGATAGCCACACATTTATCATATTCAGGCTTACCCGTTCCTTCCATAATGCCGGGAATAGTTTTGAACTGGCGACGTACTTCTTCAACCATTGCCATCGCTGCTTTACCAACAGCTTGAATTGCCAATGAAGAGAAAATGAATGGTATCATTGCACCAACAAATAAGCTGGCTAAAACATTTGCTTTATAAATATCAATACCGCTGATTCCTGCTACACCAACAAAAGCTGCAAACAAAGCCAATGCAGTCAACGCTGCAGAAGCAATTGCAAAACCTTTACCTGTTGCAGCAGTTGTGTTACCAACAGCATCAAGCGTATCTGTTTTTTCACGAACATCTTTAGGAAGCTCACTCATTTCAGCAATACCACCTGCATTATCAGCAATAGGACCGAATGCATCAATGGCTAATTGCATAGCAGTAGTTGCCATCATACCTGCAGCAGCAATTGCTACACCATATAATCCAGCAAAAGCATGAGAGCCATAAATACCGATTGCTAAAACTATAATAGGTAATAAAGTAGATTCCATACCAACAGCCAATCCACCAATAACATTGGTAGCATGGCCTGTTGAAGATTGACGAACAATCGTCATAACCGGGCGTTTACCCATCGACGTATAGTATTCAGTAATGATGCTCATTAATGTACCAACAACTAATCCTAATGCAATAGCGCAGATAACACCATTACGTGTAAATGAATGCACATGTTCTTTCAATTCACCATGAACAGTGAAATCACGAGTCAAGTACATATCACCTGCAGGTAATAACCACATCACTAAAAAGTATGCGGCAATAGCAGTTAAAATTATACTGCCCCAGTTACCCATGTTCAATGCTTTCTGAACAACACCAGTGCTGATACCTGCTGATTCACTAATGCGAACAAAGAATGTTCCGATAATAGAAAATAAAATACCAATACCTGCAATCAGCATTGGTAATAAAATAGGAGAGAAACCATTATAGCCATCAACTAAAGAAGCTCCGGCAGCGCCTGTTACTTCATGTCCCAACACGATTGTTGCCAACACTGTTGCCACATAAGAACCAAACAAATCAGCGCCCATACCTGCAACATCACCCACATTATCACCCACGTTATCAGCAATAGTAGCCGGGTTACGAGGATCATCTTCGGGAATGCCTGCTTCCACTTTACCCACAAGGTCAGCACCAACGTCAGCAGCTTTGGTGTAGATACCGCCGCCCACACGTGCAAACAATGCAATGCTTTCTGCACCGAGTGAAAAGCCGGTTAATATTTCAATAGCACGTCCTACTTCAAATGAGTTGGCAGTAGCGGTCGGCGCAAATACTTTTAATAAGATGATAAAAACACTACCAAGTCCTAAAACAGCCAAACCTGCAACACCCATTCCCATTACAGAACCACCTGTAAAAGAAACGTTCAATGCTTTGGCAAGGCTGGTACGTGCAGCCTGGGCTGTACGCACATTTGCTTTGGTAGCGGCTTTCATACCTATATAACCTGCAAGGGCACTAAAAAAGGCCCCTACAAGAAAGGCCAATGCAATGCTCCAATGAGAGCTATCATTCTGACTGCCCATAATACCCAGCAGCAGCGCAACAATGATAGCGAAATAGGTAAGTATTTTCCATTCAGCTTTAAGAAAGGCCATAGCGCCTTCAGCAATGTAAGTGCTGATTTCTTTCATGCGGTCAGTGCCGGCATCCTGCTTTGAAACCCACTTGTATTTTACCAGTGTATATAACAAGCCAATAATCCCCATTAACGGAACGGCCAGTAAAAGTTGCATCATAGATCTTCTGTTGTTTTTTGTGGCGGCAAATATAGGGCAAATACCTCTATTTTCGGGAACGTTCCCAATTATGTTTATAAAAGTTATGCGACGGACTTTTGTGCTGCTATTGAGCATCATTGTGTCGCTCACCTGTACAGCATACCACTATTCATCTTTCATCAAAGCAAAATAAACAACCTCGGTCGTTGTCCTTACCGACCGAAACCTCTGTACATTCAACCTTGGAAAAAATATATTACTATTACAGACAACAACATATATTTATTATGTCTCTATCATATAATTAAACTACTGGGATGAAAAAATTCTTTTGTTTCACTATCGTATTGCTGCCTTTTTTTTCAATAGCTCAGCAAAAACAAAAAAAAATAGGAATAGCTATACAAGTGAATACGGTCAATGATTTATCCTACTTAGCTCAAAATATTTCCATAAATTCTACTCCCGGTACAGTTAATAATAATTCTTATTCATTAAGCATAAAAGGAAATTATCATCTAAAAAATAATTTAGTACTACAATTAAAAATTTCTAAAACGCAACGTAGTTCTTCTTTTTATTCTGATTCAAGAGAGGATGATATTTCTACTACTCCTCCCAGTTTAAACCATAGTCAAATATTCGAGATTTTACAAAACTCATCCACTCAATCAGATTTAGTCATGGCTCTTGGTTTATATTATCTATATCGCTTAAATAAATTCGAACTTATTGGAGGCATTAATTTAGAAGGCATTAGTCACGGTAAAGCAAAGTCTCGTTCTTCAAGGGAGCAGGTCCAAGTTGATACTACCGCAACTCAAATAGAAACAGCCGATATTCTTTCCACTGGGTCAGGAATTTTTCCGGGTGGTATTTCCGTAGGCGTCGAAAGCCATGTAGGATTAAATTATTATCTGGCTAATTATATATCAATTGGGTTTGAAATATCGAATGAATTCCTTTATACCAAAATAGGTAATACAAGCAACGCTACAGGAACCTATACACAAACTTACAATTCCAATCCCCCTGCTACTTCATATTCCAGTTATACTTATCCTCAATCTTACAAAAGTTTTGACCTATGTAAACCTATTGGGTCTTTGAACATTATCTATTGGTTTTAATTATTCCGTCCCAGCGGGGTTTTCACAGCACACTTCTTAAATTAGTTTACATCAACCGTGAAACCCCGCTGTTGAAAAGCTCTTCATTTCAAATCAGTAATTTGAAGAGTATTCTGCAGCAGGGTTTCACAGTTAGTTACTTTTAAATTGTTATTCCGCTAGGTGAAAACCCTGCTGGGACGTAATCCGTGAAATCCTTTAATCCGTGTAATCTGTGATTCAGAAAATATTCGCTAAGATAAAAGCTCAATAAAGCTATAAAAGTACAAGTGAGTGACACAACGATGTTGAATAAAGAACTAATGCTGGTAACAAAATCCTACTTACCAATCTTCAAAGAATCTACCGCAACATTATTCTTATCAAGTTTATAAACCATGTTGCCTTTGATGCGTAGTTTATTTTCCGTTTGAAAAGCATTGAGAATTTTCCAGTCGTTGAAATCGTTCATGGTGGATTTTATGTTGCGTTTATATTGAAGGATATACGTTGTATTGTCGTTGCCGTTCCCTATGGAGATGATTAGTTCGTCGTTGCCATCGTTATTAAAATCATGAAAGGATGCCTGGCAGAAATATCCGTCTTTGTAACCATCGGTTTCATCAAAATTGTCATAGTTCATCAGCAGGCCAAGATCTTTGGCATAATGTTTTCCTTTATAAAAAACGAGAAATTGTTCGCCGTTGGGTGAGCCGTTCTTGATTAGAAATTCATCAGGATAGCCGTAAGCGATATGTTTAAATTTGAGCGATTGCTCTTCATAATTACTGTAATTAAAGAAGATGCTTTTGCCGGAATTTATAAAGAGGATGCTGTCACCTTTGGTAGAATCGGTTTTGGCTGGCGGGTGCAGAATGTGCGGTCTTATTTTTATTTTTTGAGCATGAATATTACTCAGAATAAAAAAGGTAGAAAGTAATAGGATGAAATGCTTCATGGGTATATTTTTATAAAGGTAAAAATTACCAATTAACTAATTAAGTATATTAGTAGCACAAAATGATAAATTATGATAGATTATATTTTTAAAAACAAAGGCAGAATAACCGAACATGAAAAGGAAGCTGCAAAAAAAGAATTTGAGCATTACCTCGGAGCGTTTAAAGATGAATTCATTCGCAATAATGGTGTAGTAACTATATATATGGATGAATCTGTGTCGAGCGGCAATCGTTATAACTATTTATTCAGAAAAGGGGATGATGATTTGCTGACTGATTTTATTAAAAAGTTTAAGGCTTATAAGGGTGAGTTTGAGGAAAGTGAATAGTTCATTTGTTTGAATCACAGATTACATGGATTAGAGGATTTCACAGATTAGCAATATTTGCTTCGTAAAATAATAGGCGCAGGACTTTGTTCTGTGCCTTTTTGTTATGTTAATGTCATTCTCAGAGGTGTCACTATCAATTTAAGTACTGTCACATCGATTTAAAGCACTGTCACCATCAATTTAAGCACTGTCACCATCAATTTAAGTGCTGTCACCATCAATTTAAGTGCTGTCACTATCAATTTAAGTCTCGTCACATCGATTTTAAGTGGTGTCACCATCAATTTAAGTGCTGTCACATCGATTTTAAGTGGTGTCACCATGTCACATCGATTTTAAGCGCTGTCACCATCATTTTAAGCGCCGTCACCCTGATTTTGCCCGGCTTATCTATCTAAAACTGAAAGTTTAGTATTAGAAAAATATCAACATTCATCACCCTTAATACTTTGCTTCTCAGCCAGATATATTTAAGAATAATTAATCTATTCTATTTAATATTAATAACAGCCCTTATGGCATAACATTTGCGCCTTTTCAGCCGTCCGGTCCAAAATAAGTTCAAACCTATGAAACTAACTACCCAGGCTTTTTTAGGCCTCTTGCTACTTGTATCTACCTTACTCTTTCTTCTTACCCCTTCAGTTTCATTTGCCCAATGTGGCTCCCTTACGGCTACGGTTACTCCTCATGAATCAAGGTGTGCCGCAACCGGCTCAATTGATATCAATGCATCAGGTGGTGTAGCTCCGGAAGTTTACCAGTATAGCATTACCTCTGGTCCGATTACTACCGGCTTTAGTTCTGTAAGTACATTCAGTGGATTGCCTCCCGGTACTTATACTATTGTTATTAAAGATGTAACGGCAAATTGTACGATTACTAAATCTAATATTGTTGTAACAGGTAATTACGTTTCACCCGGAATATTTTATAACAGTACAGATCCTGTTTGTATGAATGGAGGCGATGGAACAATTTTCGTTACAAGCCAGACAGGAGGGAGAGCGCCGTTTTCATACCAGATCATTTCCCCATCACCATCGAAGGTTGGTACGGTTTCATCTGATGGAACATTCACCGGACTTATTGCAGGGCTTTATTATATTCAAATGACTGACTCATGCGGTGGTATTCAAACAAGAACACAGCTGCTTAATAGTTATACATGGTCCATATCGAATGTAAATATTAATAACACCTGTCAGCATATCAATGTAAATGTTTCTTTAACTGATAGTAAAGGAGTTAATTCACCTAACAGTGTATTCGCAGGTTTTCAATATGGCATTACGCTTACTCCCGGTGATACAACATGGTTCTCTTCTTCTTCATTTGCTTTTGATTTAGGAATGAACAGAGGCGCACATATTGTTGTGAAAGATAATTGCGGCAATGTGCGTTCATACAACTGGACAGAATCAAAGCCATCCGTAAATGCTAATGTAAGCACAAGTAATAAAACCTGTACAACGTATACTGCAACAGTTACAGGCCAGCAAAATATAGATCCTTCACAAGTACAATATTGTCTGTATGATGCAACAGGTACTGTTTTAATAAGTGCATGTCAGAGTTCGCCAGTATTCGCCGGACTTTCGTATAATACTACTTATACTATAAAAATAAATGAAACCTGTTTTGATACATCATTTACAAGAACAGTTACTGCAAACAAGCCTGCACCATCTATTGATCCTAATCCTCAATATGGTTATTCATGCACAACTTTTTCTGCAGCTATAACAGGACAGACAGATACGAGTAATGCTTCTTATTGTTTATTCAGCAATGGAAATTTAATTTCTGATACTTGTAATACAACGGGTACTTTTGATAGTCTTATTTATGGTGTTCCTTATTGCATTCAAATGCATAATGCAAATGCTTGTTTTGATACAACTATTACAAGATGCTTTACAATTGGTAAACCTGTTCCTGATGTAAATGCAAGTGTCAGCACAAGCAATCAAACATGTACATCTTTTACTGCTAAAGTAACAGTAACAGGGCAGACAAATCTTACCAATCCGATTTATGTTTTATATGATGGAACAAACAATACACAGATAGGATTGCCTCAAACAAGTTCCACATTTGATTTATTGCCTTATGGTAGTTATTGCATTCATGTTATAAATGATTCCACGTGTTATGATACAACGATTATTATTTGTTTTACAAAATTGGCGGCAGCAGTTACTGATATTTCTTTGTCTTCAAAAGGATCTTGTTCACAGCTTGGTGCAACTAATATCAAAGTAAACTTCAATTCAGGCATTGCACCTTTCACATCTAAGATATATGCACCTGATGGAACGCTTGTTGGAACCTCCATATCATCCAACAGCAGTTATACTTTCAGTAATCTTCCTGCACTTCCTTCAGGACAATATTATAAAGTAATAACAACAGATTCATGCGGCCAGCAGGATTCAGGTTTGATATGGACCAATATTTACTTTATTAATAGAAATATAGCTGTAACACCAAGATGCCCTTCCGGTACATCACCCAATGGCACCAGCGATGTAAAAATTGTTGTTACTGAAAACAGGGGAGGAACATTTACAACAACTATTATTAAAAAAAATGGTGTAACATTTAATCTAGGTCCTGACATAACTGTGAATTCGGGTAATACACATTCATTTACATTTTCAAACCTCGTTCCCGCTACCTATATATTTGATACCTATTCTCAAAGCTGTGGTACACATGTATACGATACTGTTATAGTGTCTTATTATTTTTATCCAAATCTTACTAATTCAACCGGGTATATCTGTGATAATGGTTCACAAAGCATTGGTTCCATTACTTCAGGTGGATTGCCGCCTTATCAATTTCAAATATTCGGAAGTGTACCGGGATCGCCGAGTATCAATACTGCTTATCAAACAAGTCCCGTGTTTGATATCAACAATGGAACTCCGTATTCATTAATACGATTAAGAGTATTGGATGCTTGCGGTAATGCAGCGATCAATGATGTTGGTTTCATTTCTGTTGCAACTCCTGTTATTAATGTTTCCAGTATTTGCCCTGTTAAACCAACAACGTTATGGGTCGATCCCGTTGATAATGCAACGTACTATTGGTATAAGCGTACTTACAATCCAACGGATAGTATTCTCATTGACTCGGGTTCTTCTCATTTTATTTCATCGCTTACCCAGGCTGATACCGGTACTTATATTTCTCAAACAATTGTAAACGGTGGTTGTGAAGTAAGAGTTTCTTCTTTTAATTTGGTGAGCGATTCAATGGCTTGTTCAATCGTGCCTGTTAAGTTAATCAGTTTCAATGCTGTTAGGCAGGATAATCATGCTTTATTAAACTGGATGTTATCAACTGAAATAAATCTTAAAACATTTTATGTAGAAAGAAGCAATGATAATGGAAAAACATGGCAGCTGATAGGTAATGTTGATGCAGCAAATAAGAGCTCAGGAAATAAAACTTATGTATTTAAAGATCCCGATCTAATGAATGGGTCTAATTTATACAGATTAAAAATGGAAGACAATAATGGAAATATTTCTTACAGCAATATTGCACACATTGAAATGCAAACCGGCAAAGAAATAACAGTCTATCCAAACCCGGTTGGAAAGGAACAAATGCTGCATCTAGAATTAACAGGATTAAAAACAGGCCGCTATAAAATAAAAATGATCTCTTCTTACGGACAAACAGTAAAAGAAATGCTCATAAACATAACTGAAACGGGTAAGTCTTTTTTAATAATCCCGACTGTTGGGATTTCGAGAGGTAGTTATGAGATTATTGTAAATGGCAGCGAACAGTATTATTCAAAACCAATTGTGATAGTTAACAAATAAGGCTCAATAACGGTATGGCGTACAAGTGAGTGATCCTTCCTTCGTCAGGATAAACTCCACGATGATGCTATGAAAAACTGAAGCTGGTACCTTAATTCTTCTAATAACGCCCATGTATAGCCTAAAATAATTCATATTAACACAATAACATATTCTACTGTGCGTTAATATATCTCCAAAACAATCCATTGGTACAAGAACTATTTAGGACACGCCTCTTCTTTCAAGTAGAGGCTTTTTCTTTTCTATAAGTCTCCTAACGGCCATGGATAAAGGGTTTTAGAAACAAATTGACAATTGACAATTAATCAATTGCCAATAGTTCAAAGGTTGGCATTCTTATCTGCGTGGCTGAAAATACCTGTTGCTTGATTTTGAGAAATATCTGTTTTGATTACGCTGTTACTGCTTGTTGCAGGGTTGTCCTTGTGACTTATTTGAAGATAAGTGAGCAGGGGAATAGCGATTACTACGGCCATTAATTCCAAAAAATAGATACTGCGTTTTACAGTTTCAAGTGTTGCTGCTGCTGAATTGAATAATGTTTTCATGACTAAATGTTTTTAATTACAAGACAAAGATATGGTAACAGCATGTACTATGTATTATATAGTACCTTGAATGGCAAGATAACTACATATATGGCTTAAATAAAGGGCTAAATGGTAAGTTCTAGAAGTATGAAAGTCTTAATTGGAAGGTTTTCCGGTCAGATTGATATTTATATCTTGTTGAATATCAAGAGTACCTGGAAAAATAATGCTGATACTGCGGCATGAAGTGCTTCGATTGACTTTCGGCAAATAGGGAGAGCCGGTATTTATAATGACATCCGTATTAGTGTCAGGAATGGAGCCGCATTTCCAATTTGCAGGGTTTTCCCAGGCTGTGTCAACCGCTCCCGTCCAACTTGTGACGAATTTCAATGTATAGATTTTGCTGTAGGTAGTATCTAAACCATTAATGATCATGCAGCGAAATTGCTTTCCATACCAATCACTCGAAGCATTTGCCAATAGAAAAGTATCAGTGGCTGTTCCATAAAAAGTGCCTGTTGTGAAATACATACTGTCGCTACCGGTTATATCTATATATCCTGAATCGTTTTTTACTTGCCAGGTATAATTGCCTTGTTTTCCTGCAGTCATGTATATATTATCACCCGGACAAACAGAAAGCGTATCAGAATTTTTAGTTGAAAAAGAACTAACAGCGGTTGTAAACTGATCAAGATAAACACCCGGCTTTGAACCTAAAGAAACTAAACGAACAATATTGTTCCCATTCTTTAAACCAATGTTCTTTGTTTCATTCTTCCAGCCATTTCCCGAAGGAGAGAAGATTAATTCGCCTGCATTGACACCATTTACAGATAAAATACATGGCTTATTAAAAGTATCAGCATTAGCATATCTGAAATTGATAGTATCAATCTCATCTTGTGAACGTGTAAGATTGTAATCAATGTAATTTGATTTATCAACAAATTCCGTATATCCATTGCCGTTATATCCTGTCATAACATTTGACCAACCCCAGGAAAATTTGCTATTGTATGATTCTGCTTCTGTAAATCCATTGGCCGCAGTTGGTATTAAGGGAATTTTATTGTTGATAAATGAATTATAGATCTGCAAACGATTTACGTTTGATAATGTTCCTGTTGAAGCAGCGCTGTTGAAATTGCAGTCAATTATTTTAATATCAGATAAAGGAGAGCGCTGATATGCATCTATATTCCACACACTGGCGCTTTTACTGCAAGTGACGCTATCTATTTCAATATTTCTGATCACTGGAGTAAATGTGCTGACATCGCCTTCCTGGTAATACATATCTACATCTAATATATCACCTGTTGCTATTTGTCCAACTGTACAATTGCGCATGAAAATATTTTCAATGATACCACCACGTAAAGAATTTGTTTTAAAGCGAAGAACAGTACCAAGATTTGGGCTGCTCATGTTACAGTTTTCTGCAAACACATTACTAATGCCGCCGGAACATTCACTGCCTAATGCAATTGCACCATGTCCATCCGCCATAGTGCAGTTTTGTATAACAACATATTGGCTTGGAACATTCACTCTTCTGCCATCATTGTTTCTTCCTGATTTTATAGCAATGCAATCATCACCTGTACTGAAACTGCAATTGTAAATCAATACATCTTTGCAACATTCAGGATCACATCCATCATTGTTTGGCCCATGTGAATTAATATTGAGATTTGAAATAATTATATTCTGACTCAAGACAGGATTCACTTCCCACATGGGTGAATTAATAATAGTAATGCTGTCAATCAAAATATTCTGACTGTTATAAAATTGTATAAACACAGGCCTGAGCTGATGACCGCTTCCAAAAATTCTTTGATTAACAGGTGTTCCGTTTTGTCCTTCCTGGTTTAACAACGTATCATCTTTAGTTGCTTGTATAGAAGTTTTCCATGCCCACCAGTTTAAATTGGATGCCTGTCCGTTAAGTGTGCCTGATCCTGTAATGGCAATATTTTGTGCGCCATTGGAATAAATAAAGGGAGAGTAGTTGTAACATTCAATTCCTTCAAAGCGTGTGAGAACAACGGGAAGATAATTTGATGTTGTAGTACTGAACTTCAAAGTCGCACCTGCAGAAATATGTAAGTTGACATTGCTTTTTAGTGTAATCGCTCCTGTTAGGAATGTTCCGGAAGGAATAATAACTCTGCCACCACCAAGGCTGCTACATGAATCAATTGCTTTTTGAATATATGTTGTGGCAATAGTAGTTCCGTTTGTTGGAGCGCCGAGGTTGACGATATTAATATCACGATTGGGAAAAACAGGCGCATGTATTCTTGCTAAAACAACAGGTAATTGATTCCAGTTGGTATCAATAGAAGGATAAGAAAGCTGTTGCGAATAAGTATTGATTGATAATAAGAAAAAGAGACAGATTAAATAAAATGACAGGCCTCTTTTCATATGCTGGCAAAGGTTTTAAGAAGGCTAAAGTAGCACAAAACTTTCAGCTAAACAGTTAACAGTACTGATGTTTCATGCAATCGTTTGCGAAGATGATATGTATAGGAGCAATGGTTAATTATGTTGATGTTCTGATAAAGCTTTTTCAATTTTCTTGTCAGGAATGAGCCATAGAATTGACACGGTAACAAATAACAAACCGGAGATAACAGGATTTACATAAGCAAATGGTATAGCCAGTGTATAACCTGCAACAGAATAATATCCTTTTCTGTTCAATGCCTGCATAGCTGCTTTAACCGGATGATGTTCATCCAATGTATTATCAATAAGCTTTTGAAGAATAGTAAATGCAATGCCGCAAACCAGCAACAACACGGCATAACATGCAACAGTAAATGGGACAAAATGATTTTCACCCATCCATGCAGTTGCAAAAGGAACTAATGAAAGCCAAAACAAAAGATGCAGATTAGCAAGCATCATCGACGCATTTATTTTTTTAACTGTATGTAAAAGATGATGATGATTTCCCCAATAAATACCGATGAATAAAAAACTCATTATGTAGCTTGCAAAAGTGGACAGCAATGGCTTCAATGAATTCCAGTCACCGCCATGCGGAACTTTTAATTCCAAAACCATAATAGTTATAATGATTGCAATAACTCCATCACTGAAAGCTTCTAAACGGCTTTTATTCATAAGCAATAAAGATAATGATAGTTTTCAGCTACCATATTTTGATGCGTTCGTTTTCGGGTTTGTATAATTTATCTCCCGGCTTTATATTAAATGCTTTATAAAAAACATCAAGGTTATAAAGGATTCCATTTACCCGATAAATTTCAGGAGCATGGGGATCAATTATGATCAGTTGTGCCGTCATTTCAGGAAGAACTTTCATTCGCCTGTATTCAGCGTATGCAATAAAAAATCGTTGATCAGGCGTGAAGCCATCAACTTTTACATTTGATTTTCCCTGTGCAGTTTTTTTGAATGCATCAAATGCAATCTGCAATCCGCCGAGGTCTGCAATGTTTTCACCCAATGTAAGTTTGCCATTTACATGGATTGTATCTAAAACAGTGAACGCATTAAATTCATCGGCTAGTTTATTCGCCTGTATTTCAAATTTTGCTGAATCTTCTGAAGTCCACCAATCAACAATGTTTCCATTTGCATCAAACTTTCTTCCTTCGTCATCAAAGCCATGCGTTATTTCATGACCAATAACTGAACCAATAGCACCATAATTAATTGCATCATCAGCAGTAAAATAGAAAAATGGTGCTTGTAATATCGCAGCAGGAAAACTGATATCATTATAACTGGGACTATAAAAAGCATTGACAGTTTGTGGAGTAGTACGCCATTCATTTTTATCAACAGGTCGTTGCAGTTTTTTTATATTATAAGAAAAATTCCATGCTGAGCAGTTGATAATGTTTTGAAAGAAATTATTCTTTGATATAACTAAGCCAACGTAGTCTTTCCATTTCTCCGGATAAGCAATTTTTTTACTGATGGCTTCAAGCTTTATAAGTGCTTTCTTCTTTGTGCTATCACTCATCCAATCGAGTTTTTTTATTCTCTCAGCAAATGCTTCCTGGATATTTTTCACCAGTATTAATATTCGTTGTTTCGCTTCAGGTTTGAAATAAGTATCAACATATAACTTTCCTAAAGCATCACCGAGATTATTGTCAACTACACCGGCCATTCTTTGCCAGCGGGGAGATAATTCCTTTTGTCCGTATAAAACTTTTCTGAAAAGAAATCTTCTGTTTACAAAATCAGTGCTTAAATACGGCGCTGCATTGTTTAGAATATTCCATTTAAGATATATTTTCCATGTCGATAATGGTGTTGCAGAAAGAAGGCTGTCAACAAAATGAAAAAAAGCAGGATTGTTTACAAGAAATTCATTTCGGTTTATTTTCATTGTATTAAAAATTTCTTTCCAGCCAATGTTAGGAGTGGAGTTGCCGAAATCATTCAATGATTCTTTATTATAAATTTTGTCAGGATTTCTTTGTTCTACTTTAGTTAGATGATTGGCAGCAATCTTCGTTTCGAATTCAATAATTGCAGATGCATTTTGCGAAGCAGTCACAGAATCAACACCAATCATTTTAAACATGTCGGTGATATAAGATTTGTATTCATTTTTAATCTTAGTTGTTCTGGCATCTGTTCTGAAATAATAATCTCTATCCGGCAAACCAAGTCCTCCTTGTCTGAAATAAGGAATGTATTGTGTTGTTTTCTTTGCATCAACTTCAACAGAAAAATCCCAAACAGGAGAAGCGATTCCATTCATTCTCAATGCAAGCATTATTTGTTTTATGTCTTCTATATTTTTCGCTTCATCTACTTCATTCAGATATTTAGTAATTGGCTGATAACTGAGTTTCTCAATCATTGTACTATCCATTCCGCTTGCAAAAAAATCTCCTGTCAGTTGATCGAGCCTTCCTTTGCCGGGATTTTTTGCTGCACTCTCAAGCAGTTTTTTAATATCCTGTGATATTTTTTCATTCAAAGTCGCAAAGCTGCCCCAGAATATTTTAGAAGGAGGAATAGGCGTTCTGGCCATCCATTTACCGTTGACAAACTGAAAAAAATTATCTCCTGGTTTTATGGAGCTATCGAGTTCATTTAAATCTATTGGTTTGATTGACTGGCTATAAGCTAAGCTGTTCAGAATCAAGAGGCATGCAATAATAATGGTATGCTTTTTCATATAAGATTTATATAAATCAAATTTAGGTAAATACACAAAAGGATTAATAAATAATTACCATATTTCAGAGGAAATCATTACCTTTGCCGCCCTAAAAAGAAGTTCTCTTTTTAATCATTTCCCACAAGGCTCAAAAAGTGCACCGCCGGTGCGGCGCCGCCAGCAGGGAGTAACTATTATAAGTTATATAATGCCAAAAGTAAAAACAAACTCAAGCGCAAAGAAGCGCTTCAAAGTTACCGGTACAGGTGAAATTACCTACCAGAAAGCTTTCAAACGTCACATCCTGACAAAAAAATCTAAAACACGCAAACGCCACCTTGGACATGATGCAACAGTTCATCCTGCCAATAAGGATTTTGTGAAACGTCTATTACGTTTGAAATAAACTAAACACTCAACTCAAAACTCTAAACTAATTTAGATATGCCACGTTCAGTAAACGCCGTTGCAAGTCGTGCACGCCGCAAAAGAATATTAAAAGCTGCCAAAGGTTTCTATGGCAAGCGTAAAAATGTATACACCGTTGCTAAAAACGTATTGGAAAAAGGTCAGACCTACAGCTACGTTGGACGCAAAGTAAAAAAGCGTGATTATCGTGCTCTTTGGATCACACGTATCAATGCTGCTGTAAGAGCTGAAGGACTTACGTACAGTGAATTCATTCACAAATTAGCTGCAAAGAATATCAACCTGAACAGAAAAGTTCTTGCTGACTTAGCAATGAACGAACCGGAAACATTTAAAAATCTGGTTAATTCAGTTAAATAAGATTCTTTCAAAAAAGATAATAATGACCGGATGTGAAAAAATCACATCCGGTTTTGTTTGCAGTATGTTTCATTCAATTACTTTTGTACCCGAAATTTAAAAACACATTGGCATCAATGAACAATACATATACTGACCTGGTTAATCAGACTTTTAATTTTCCGCAGGAAGATTTTAAAGTGAAGAACGATTATTTACAATTTAACGGGCTTGATATTAAATCATTGATCGATAAGTATGGAACTCCGATGAAGCTTACTTATCTTCCTAAGATCGGCATGCAGATCAATAAGGCGAAGAAGATGTTTGAAAATGCCTTTAAAAAACATAAGTATGAAGGAGAGTATAACTATTGTTATTGTACCAAAAGCTCACACTTCTCTTTTGTTGTTGAAGAAGCATTGAAACATGATATTCATCTCGAAACTTCTTATGCTTATGATATCGAGATCATCAATAAATTATATGAAAAGAAGAAAATAAGCAAAGACACTTATATACTTTGTAATGGCTACAAGCAAAAAACATATACAAGTCGCATTGCAAAATTGCTGAACACAGGATTTAAAAATGTAATTCCCATTCTTGATAATAAAGAAGAATTGCGTGCTTATAAAAAAACAGTAAAAGTTCCTTTCAAGCTGGGCATACGTGTAGCCGCAGAAGAAGAGCCTACTTTTCCATTTTATACTTCACGTTTAGGTATGCGTGCAAAAGACGTGCTGGAATTTTATGTAGATGAAATTGAAGGATATGAAGACAGGTTTCAATTGAAGATGCTGCACATCTTTTTAAATAAAGGGATTAAAGATGATATTTATTACTGGAGTGAGTTGAATAAAGTGATCAATCTTTATTGTCAGTTAAAAAAGATTTGTCCCGAACTTGATTCTATCAACATCGGCGGTGGTTTCCCAATTAAGCATTCATTAGGATTTGATTATAACTATCAATTTATGATCAATGAGATTGTACGCAATATAAAGGTGGCGTGTAAACGAAGTAATGTTCCGATGCCAAATATTTTTACAGAGTTTGGCAGTTACACAGTAGGAGAGAGTATGGCGCATATTTATAGTGTGATTGGACAAAAGATGCAGAATGATCGTGAGATTTGGTATATGATAGACTCATCTTTCATTACAACATTGCCTGACACATGGGGAATCGGAGAAAAATTTTTATTGCTTCCTATTAATAAGTGGAATGAAGAATATCAACGTGTAACATTAGGTGGTATCACTTGCGATAGTCATGATTACTACGATTCTGAAGAACATATTAATGAAGTGTTTCTTCCAAAACTTACCAATGGAGAACCTTTGGTAGTTGGATTTTTTCATACCGGAGCTTACCAGGATCAGATCAGTGGTTATGGTGGAATTAAGCATTGCCTTATTCCATCACCAAAACATGTAATTGTCGGACATGATAAAAACGGCAAACTTACTGATTGGTTATATGCAAAAGAACAAACAGCGCAAAGCATGCTGAAGATATTGGGTTATTAAAACGCAAAGAGACGATCAATTTCAAAATTCGCAATTTGGCAATTACAAAATAAAAGCCTCCTTAAGATTAAGGAGGCTTTCTTTTAAACCTAAACTAACTGTATGATTGTCTTCCCAAATAAAAACAATAGGTTATTGAATTGTAATATCTTTTGAAGCAGCCTTCACAATTTCTTTCTTTGGAAGATCTACTTTTAAAACGCCGTTTTCATATTTAGCGCTTATGTTTGCACCATCGATCTTTTCATCAATTGTAAAGCTGCGTTTAAATGTTTTGCTGCTGAATTCTCTGCGAACAATTTTTGCAGTTTCATCTTTCACATCTTCTTTCTTTTCAGCGCTGATGGTTAATAAATTTCCATCAAGCTTTACATTGAAGTTTTCTTTTTGCCAACCTGGTGCAGCTACTTCCAAATGATAAGCATCTGTTTTTTCAACAATGTTTACAGGAGGAAAGCCTATTAGATCTTCACGAATGCTTCTGCCGAATGTTGCAGGAAATTCATTGAAAAATTCATTTACAAAACCATCTAAGCCTTTAGCAATTGGGTTGTTTACTTTTACGAGTGTCATGACTATTTTCTTTTTAATTTTTGAAATATTGTTTGGTATGTATCGAACAAATGTTATTCCAATGGAAAAATTGAAACTTTTTGTCTTAAAAGGTGAAATTTGATAAGCCAAAATGTCTTTATTGATTGATTTTGAACGACATAATAGCAGTTGATAATCAATCGACAAGCATCGATGTTTATTTAATAGTAAGGTTGTAACTTTGCATAAACATTAAAAAATTATAAGCAAAATGTATCCAGCAGAAATAGTAATACCGATGAAAGAAGAGCTTACAGACAATGGCTTTTCAGAATTATTGACTCCAACTGATGTTGAAAAAACATTAGCAGAAAAAGGAACGGCACTTGTTTTCATAAATTCAGTATGCGGCTGCAGCGCAGGCACAGCAAGGCCCGGAGTGTTGATGGCCGTTCATAACAGTGAAAAAAAACCAGATCATATCACTACCAGCTTTGCAGGTTTTGATATTGAAGCTGTAAATAAAATAAGAGAACATCTTCTTCCTTATCCTCCATCTTCTCCGGCTATTGCTTTATTTAAAGATGGGCAATTGGTTCATTTTATTGAAAGACATAGCATTGAAGGAAGATCGGCGCAAATGATCGCTCATAACTTAATTGGTGCTTTTGAAGAATATTGCACTGCATAAAAATATGCGTCAGGCTTTGTAGTAAAAAATGGGTTAGTTTAAAATGTCCCGCAGCTGAATCAACTGCGGGATTTTCTTTTGCATAAAATAATTACAATATCTTGCAGCCGTTAATACTTACATTCTTTAATTTTTAATTCTTTAATTCAAAAAGTGTATCCCAATTTATATTATGTATTCAAAGATTGGTTCGGCGTTGACTGGAAAGCGCTGAGTTTTTTGAATACGTTTGGTTTAATGGTTGCTATTGCATTTGTATTATCTGCAATTGCATTGTCAAGTGAATTAAAAAGAAAAGAAAAGGAGGGATTATTATTACCACGAGAAGAAACTATTACAGTTGGAAAACCTGCTTCTGTATTTGATCTTGTCTTAAACTTTCTTGTAGGATTTATTTTTGCATACAAATTAGTAGGCGTTTTTTTAAGTAAGCCTGATGATGTCAGCGCACAGGATTATATTTTTTCAACAGACGGAAACTTATTGGCGGGGCTGGCTGCAGGCTTATTAATTGCAGGGCTTAAATGGTGGGAAAGAAATAAACAAAAACTGAAAGAACCCGAGCAACGTGTTGTTCGCATCTGGCCACATGATAGGGTAGGCGATATTGTTATCATTGCTTTGATCTTTGGAATTATCGGAGCCAAGCTCTTTGATGATTTTGAAAACTGGGATGATTTTCTTCAGCATCCCTGGGAAAGAATATTTTCAAGAAGCGGACTTACTTTTTATGGTGGATTGATTGTTGGCTCGATAGCTGTTGCATGGTATGTTCACCGTAAAGGAATTAAGCTGATACATTTAATTGATGCGGTTGCTCCTGCTTTAATCTTGGCTTATGCTCTTGGCCGCATTGGTTGCCAGGTTTCGGGGGATGGCGATTGGGGTGTTTATAATAGTGCTTACATAACGGATACGGGCACCTACAAAGTTGTTCCTGCAACTAATGATCAATACCAGGCTCAATTAAAAAAATACAGTACTTACTTTTTGCAGGGTTATGTATTTGACATAGACACCAAGAAAGATACTTTTGTAAATGACAGGACATATAAGACTTTAGATGCTGTACCTAGCATTAATTTTAAAGGGCCTTCTTTCCTGCCCAGATGGATGGTTGCTTATAATTATCTAGGAAATGTAAATAAAGATGGCATTAAAATATTAGGCTATCCGGAAGAGCATAACAGAGTTCTACCCATTCCGGTATTTCCAACGCCCTTTTATGAGACTATTATGGGGTTGTTAATCTTCCTGTTTTTATGGTCTATCAGGAAAAGAATTAAAACACCGGGCATATTATTCTCTATATACCTGATATTTAATGGTTTAGAACGATTTACAATCGAAAAAATTCGTGTAAATAATCAATATCATTTTTTTGGAATCAATCCTACTCAGGCTGAAATTATTTCTTTGTCTCTCGTGTTAAGTGGAATAATCTTATTCATAATTTTTAAGCAAAGACGCACTTCTCAGGTTACTAATCCGCTTATTTAAGCCAAAATCTCTTCAAAAAGTAACTTTTTTACTGCTTTATCGTATAAAATACGGCCTTCTTCCACTCATCTCCTGTAATTTACCTTTTATGTAAAATAATGAACTATGTATCACATAGTACTTACTTTTGCGATGTACAATTCAAAACAAAGTATAGACATGAAACAACTATTTAGCCTGTTGACTGCGATAAGTTTTACATTATCTGGCCTTGCACAAACCGGGGGCAAAATTTCCGGAGTAATTAAAGACGGAGGAGATCAAAAAGTAATTGATGCTGCATCTGTCTCTCTTTTACAGAGTAAAGATTCAAGCCTTGTGAAGATCGTTGTGGCTGACAACCAGGGAAATTTTTTATTTGAAAATATAAAAGATGGTAATTATATAGTGTTGGCAAGTTCTATCGGACATAATATGGTTTACAGCAAACCTTTTGAAATTTCTGAAACACAAAAAACAATTGATATCGGGACACTTCAATTGGTTCAAACTAAAAAGGATTTGAAAGAAGTTGTAGTAACTGCTAAAAAACCTTTTATCGAAAGAAAAACGGATAGGACAGTAGTAAATGTTGATGCATCCATAACCAATGCCGGTACAAGTGCAATGGATGTGTTGGAAAAAAGCCCGGGCGTTACGGTTGATAAAGATGGAAACATCAGTTTGAAAGGCAAGCAAGGTGTGATTATCATGATTGATGGAAAGCCAGCTTACTTAAGCGGACAGGATCTTGCAAACTTTTTAAAAAGCATGCCATCATCTACACTTGATCAAATTGAAATCATGACCAATCCTTCTGCAAAATATGATGCAGCCGGCAATTCAGGTATTATTAATTTAAAAACAAAAAAGAACAAGCAAAAAGGATTTAACGGAAGTATTAATACTACTTATACGCAAGGCGTTTATGCTAAAACAAACAATTCTTTATTATTGAATTACCGCAATGGCAAAGTGAATTTATTCAGCACCATCAGCGGTAACTATCATACTAATTATCAAAGTCTCGATATTTTACGTGATTATAAAAATCCTGACGGATCTTTTAGCGCTATCTTTCAACAGCATTCCGATATTAAATACTTTGATGCAAATCTGAATGCTAAAATAGGTGCAGATTTTTATGCAACTCCTAAAACAACATTTGGAATTGTGTTAACAGGATATAGTGTTCCTTCACACACAGGAACTACCAATACCAATTATTTAAAAGATGGTAATGCCGTAATAGATTCTATTGTAGTTGCAGAAAGCGGTGATAAATCAAAGTGGAAGAATGGTGCAGTGAACCTGAACTTCCGTCATCAATATGATTCTTTAGGAACTGAAATAACTGCAGATGCTGATTATATTAATTATTCAATCAACAAAAATGACAATTTCAGTAACATTACTTACACGCCTGATTTTGTTGTGAAAGATTCAGATCTGTTGACAGGTGAACTTCCTACATCTATTAATATTTATTCTTTTAAAACCGATTTTACACATCCATTTAAAAGCGGCTTGAAACTGGAATCAGGTCTTAAAACAAGTTATGTTGAAACGGATAATACAGCAGCATATTTTAATATTGTAAATGGTGATAAGCAAGTAGATTATACAAAAACAAATCGTTTTCAATACAAAGAAAATATCAATGCAGCATATGTAAACTTCAGCAAAGAAATAAAAACATGGAGTTTGCAAGCCGGTCTGCGTTTTGAAAATACCAATTACGATGGTCATCAGTTTGGTAATGCTCAACGTCCTGATATGGATAGTACATTTAAGAAGAGTTATTATAATTTGTTTCCAACTTTTTATGCTTCTTATAATGCAAATGCAAAGAATACATTTAGCTTTTCATTTGGCCGTCGTATTGATCGTCCTGATTATGAGTCGCTCAATCCGTTTCTGTTCTTTTTGGATAAATACACTTATGAAGAAGGCAATCCTTTCTTAAGGCCATCATACAGTAATACGTTTGAACTGTCTCATACTTACAATCAGTTCCTGACAACTACATTGAATTATTCTCATACAACAGATCTTTTTTCAGAAGCATTCCGAAGTGATGCAACTAATAAATATGCCAGCATCGTTAGCCAGGATAATTTCGCCAGCTCAGATCAGCTAACTCTTTCAATGAGCGCTCAGATTCCTGTTGCAAAATGGTGGACAAGCATTGTTTATGCAGAAGGTGATTATTCAAGTTATAAAGGTATTATCTATACAGACACTCTTAATGTGCATTCTGGCAATTTTCTCGTGAATATTAATAACCAGTTTTCTTTAGGTAAAGGATGGAGCGCTGAGCTATCGGGCTTTTATCGCACCAAAGGAATACAAGGGCAGATCATTGCTGACCCAATGGGAAAGATGGATTTTGGAATTCAAAAACAGGTATTGAAGAATAAAGGAACTATAAAATTGAATGTGCAAGACTTTATGGGTGTTTTTAAACAAAGAGGTGAGATTGATTTCCAGAATACGGCAGCTTATTTCAAACAGCATGGTGAATTGCGCACGTTCACATTGAACTTTATTTATCGTTTTGGTAAACCAATCACCGGACTGAAGAAAAGAAAGACCGGTGGGGCAGATGAAGAACAGAATAGGGTTAAAAAAGCAGGCTAAGCGTTTTCGAGTTATCAATAGTTGGTCTAACGCGGCTCATTTTTGAGCTGCGTTTTTTTATATTTGCATAAGAAAGGCACTGAGGCACAAAGGCACTGAGGGACTAAGGAGAGAAGTTATTAGCAACTTATAAATTACTTCTTGCATTTCACAATTATCAATTATTAATTCTTAATTATAAATTTAAAATCATGCCTTCATTCGATTTCGCCAGCAAAGTTGATCTTCAGACATTGGACAACGCTATCAACACCGTAAAGAAAGAGATTACCAATCGTTTTGATTTTAAAGGATCGCATGTTGTGATCGATCTTGATAAAAAAGATTTTAAAGTAAATCTTGAAGCAGATAGTGATATGAAGCTTAATCAAATAGTTGATGTGATGATCAGCAGAAGTATGAAACAGGGCCTTGCTGCAGAGATTTATGATCTTAGTAAAGAAGCTCATCAAAGTGGTAAGATTGTAAAGAAAGAAGTGATTGTCCGCAATGGTATTAAACAGGAGGATGCAAAGAAGATAGTGAAACTGATCAAAGACAGTGGACTGAAAGTTCAGGCTGCTATCATGGATGATATTATTCGTGTCACCGGAAAAAAAATCGACGATCTTCAGGATGTTATTCAAGCCTCCCGTAGCTGGAATCTTGGAATAGCATTGCAGCAAGTGAATATGAAGAGTTGATTTTAATGAAAGAATTAAGAATTAAAAAATGAAAGAGTGAAGGAATTTCAGAATTCGCTCTTCTTCTCAGGTTATATTTTTTTGATCTAAATAGTTGGTCAGGAGCAGCGCATTGCGTACTTTAGCCCCGACACCCATTTATTCTTTTCGTTCGCCCTGAAATCCAATTCCTCAAGACTGTTTTAGATAATCAAGCTGTTTATCTTAGCCAAATTAACTGTTGTGAAAAAAACGCTTTTCCTATTGATACTCTCTGTGCTTTGCATTGACTTCGTTCATGCACAGGATACTGCTTCATCAGTAAAAACAAGTTCCGCTACGGATTTCGATTACGAATTATATCCCAACATTGCAGGCAAATCCATCATGACGCCAACTGCGTGGGGCAGTTATGGACAGAAATATGTTTTTGTCGGCATCGGCGGCGCTGTTCCGCAAGTGTATGCAAACAAAGCTGATCTGATTGCTGCTGCAGGTATTGGAGCAGGCAATGCTTTAAAGGCCGTTAGCTTTGTCGGTGATGTTGAAATGAATGATGTTTCCAAATGGAGAAATTTTTCTGTTTCATTTTCTGTAAGTCGCATCATCGGAACTGCAACCAGTATTTCTGCAGGCGCCATGCATCTTTTTGCAGATGAAACTATCACCGACACCAAGCCGAGTTATTACATCGCATTCAGTCATTCTGTTCAAAGCATTCCTTCTTTTACGTTTGGTTATTCAAAACTTAATTATACAATTGGTGTTGGTAGCGGGAGATTTTATTTAAAGAGTAAAGACGACATTAAAAATAAAAGAGGTAAATACGGCACTGCTGTTTTTGCCAATGTTTCTTATGAAGTATTAAAGAATGTAAACTTAGGTGTTGAATGGACAGGTCTTAATTTATGTGTTTCAACCTCTTGGAGGCCTGCTTACAATTTGCCTTCCATTGAAATCGGGGTTACTGATCTTACACGTTATTCCGGTAACCGACCCGGTTTTGTTTTTTCTATTGCTCATGCTTTTTTATTTCCATCTAAAAATCAACAATGAGGAAAATTGTAATGACATTATCGGCAATGCTGTTATGCGTAAATGTTATGTTTGCGCAGGCGCCGAATATGTCTGATGGGCATACACCACCGCCGATTCCTCCGCCGGTTAAAAAGCCATGCAAGCTGATCAGTTTTTCATTGCCATGTTGCAGTGATAAAGCTACTGATATAAAAGATATCGCACAGGTTAAAACAGAAGGGCCGGATGCGAATGTTGTTTTTAACCCTAATAGAGCAAGCCTTCCTTCATTGTATGCGACTGATACAACAACTGTCAGTGCATCTGCCTGCGGTAAAACATTGACCGCACAGATTGTGATGGTTAATAGTGATAGAAAAATTCTTGCGAAGAATGAACCTATTCTCGACAAGCTTAATAAGATCAATGATATAGCCAATCAAAAATTCAAGCCAATGCTTGAAAAGACCAATAAGCTTTTGAATAAATACTTAAGCTTTATTGGTGATTTTCAAAGTGAGCTGAAACTCGGGTTTAATTTTGGTGGTGAAGCATATAAGATCTGTTGCCCCGGTCAATCACCGTGTATTAAATCAGCTTATAAAGTTTTTGGTGAAGGAGAAGCAGGCTTGCTTGGTAAATGTCCCATTCCTGTTACAGGCCTTCCCGTTATTGGAAAATATTTAGGCGGCGTAGATGTTGTTGTTACGTTGGGCTTTTCTCTTGTTGTAAATGTAAATGCAAAAACAACCTGTCAAAGTATGGCAGTATGTGTTAATCCTGAAGCAAAAGTTACCGGTGGTGGTGGCTTTGCATTTAAAGTTGCAGGCTTTAAAGCAGAAGGACAAGCGTTGTTGGATGGCGGTGGTGTAAGCAGTGAAATATGTTTGCTGCCTGACTTTGAAGTGAAGTGCGTAAAATTTAATACAGGTAAAATAAAATTAGTAGGCAACGTATCGGATAAATGGGGATGGGTGACGGTGAATTTTGAATATGTAGTTTGGGATGGAGCATCCTTTCCGATTTATGGATGTAATTAAATAAATGGCAAGCATGAAAAGGTTTTTATTAAGTCTTTTATTATTGAATGCAGTGCTGATCATATCAGCACAAAGCAGGTTAAAAACTCCGCTGCCTCAATTGCCTGCATTTCAACCGGGAACCTTTCAGTTATGGATACCTTCTTTTCTTCCGGGTGTAATGGATGACTCTGTCAATGCTTTTAATTTTCATGATACATTGATCTATAACCTGAATGGACAAATATTTCCCGGCGGTTATCTATTACCAAAGAACAGCAGGGGACAAAAGCTTTCAACACCCTGGGAAACGATTGCAGAACTTGCAGATGCTTATAAAAAAAGAGACAGGCAGCGCATTGTTGATTTGTATAATTATACATCAGCAGATAAAGTGGCTGAGTTTTTAAATGGGCCGGATGCAAGTAGTTTTTTAGATTATGTAAGCAGATCAGCAAACGCTTCACTAAAGATTATGGGTAGTATTGATTATGGAAATGGCATTGTTGTTTTTGTAAAAGACAGTATTCATGGTGTTCATCTTAATTATCTTATTAAAGAAGGACCGGTATATAAATTATCTACGCTTGAAGATGATAAAGCTGTTTTGTGGAACATCATGAATTATTTTAATTATGTACCTAAAGCACCTGTTGCCGTAAAAAGTGTTGGGCTTCCTGATAGCTTAAACATTGATGGCTCAACAGATATAAGAATCCGTGTTCCTGAAGCAGGAGATTGGGTTGGCATTTATTTACCAACTCCAGGCGAATCCATTCGTTTGCTGGTGCAGGACAATGGCCCACATGATCTTGATCCTGAAAAAAATGTAATTGAGTTCAGTATGCCCGGTGTTATATTCATTACCCCCGGCACTTATACGTTTTATATTGCCGCATTTAATTATCCTGCACAACGTGTAACCAAGAATTATTTTTTAAGTGATGCGAAGTATAGCATCAAAGTCTATCAAAAGAAAGATGATTATGATAGCTATTAAATACTTCTCTATTTTAGATCTTAATTTACGTACACGTATGAATAAACTATTATTAAGCATTCTGTTTTTGTCATTTATCCAAATCAGCAATGCACAGCAACCTGCTGTACAATCATCGGTCCCGGACGACCAGGTATTTATAAAAGCAGAAATAGAACCTGAGTTTCCCGGCGGTGATAGCGCATGGAAAAACTATTTAAATTCTTCCATTCATCTTTCTTCAACAAATACACATAAACCTTTTCCCGGAGATTATACTGTAAAAGTAAAGTTCATTATTAGTGATAGTGGAAATGTTGCAGATGTTTCTGCTGAATCAAAGAATGGCTATGGAATGGAAGAAGAAGTTATCCGTGTAATTAAAAATTCACCAAGATGGAAGCCTGCCAGGCAAAACGATCGCAATGTTAACTTTCAATTCAGGAGAGATATAGTTATTACAATTCCACCACGTCAGGGGCAACCAGTAGTAGAAGAATCTAACCAGGTATTTACAAAAGTTGAAATAGAAGCTTCCTATCCCGGAGGTTTGGCAAAATGGAAAAGATATTTAGAAACTTCCCTCAATCTTAATTCAATAAAACAAAATAAACCACCTGCCGGAACTTACACTGTAATAGTTAAGTTTATAATAAGCAAAGAAGGAGTTGTCAGTGATGTTTCTGCCGAAACAAAATATGGCTATGGAATGGAAGCGGAGGCAATCCGACTGATTAAAGCTTCAGGCACGTGGACACCGGCCAACCAAAACGGACGTAATATCAACTCTTATCATAGACAAGCTATAACTATTGTAATTGGGCAAGATTAAACAAGCATGAAAAAAACACCTGGCATTTTACTCTTTTTCATAATTGCATTATGTTCCTGCTCCAATAAACAGGATATCAAAATCAATTCACTCGAAATGCGTTTAGACGCTCCCGGTATACAGGGTTTCGATTCGGGTTATTACAGAATACATATAAATTTTGATAACAACATGGGCGGTTGTTGTAAAACATCTGTCAACCCTGATTTGGGGACTTCCGGTTTCATGATTGAGGAAGTAATAAATAAAGAACAAATCAAAACCATTTTACAGGTTCTGGAAAAAGCCGATCTAAAAAAGCTCAGGCACAACTATGACAATGGTAAAACGAATCAGCCTCTTTCAGTTACCATTATAAATACCAACCAGGGAAATTTTAAAATAACCGATAGAGGCCTGATAGGAGATGCGCCTTTACGAAAGCTGTATTATATGGTCTATAAGCACGAAAATTCTGCTTCAGTTATCAGCTATTAATTATCAATTACTAATTATCGATTATTAACCAGAAATACCGTACCTTTGCCTTCCTTAAAAATCGCATGGCAAAATCCATGCACAAAACATTGATAATCATGAAAAAAGGTTTGCATCCAGAAAGTTACCGCTTTGTAGTTTTCAAAGATATGAGTAACGGATACCAGTTTTTGAGCCGCTCTACTGCTCATTCTAAAGAAACAGTAAAGTGGGAAGATGGTAACGAATACCCTGTTATTAAACTTGAAATTTCAAACACTTCTCATCCTTTTTATACAGGTAAGAATGTGTTGGTAGATACTGCAGGACGTATCGACAAGTTTAAGAAACGTTACGCAAAGAAAGACGACTAACATTTCGCCTGACAAAATATTCAATCCCTTGCTTTTGCTGGGGATTTTTTTTTAACCATGATTTACCTGATTTTTCTGATTTACTGAATGTTAATCTGTGAAATCCTTTAATCTGTGTAATCTGTGATTCAGACAAAAAGCAAATTGAAAAGAAGCGGCGAAACGGATTACTCAGATTAGCATTCTCTTATCCCCGGACAGAATATTCGTATATTTAATGACAATAGTTTAAAACAATCATGCTGAAAACTTCAATCACAACTCTATTATTGATAACATTTTTCTTTTCATGTAAGAAAAATAATACGGGTGCTTGTGAAGAAACTATGTCGAGTATTGCAGGAAGATATAAAATATCGAAGTTTGAATTGGTTTCCTATAATACGGGGCAATCACAAGACGTAACATCAACTTTAACAGCATGTCAGCTTTCAGGAGTTTTTAATTTAAGGGCAGATGGAACTGTAAGTTATACCGAGTCGGCTGACTGCAAGAATAATGGTAGTGGAACATGGAGTGTATCTGATCATACTATATCTGCATCATTTGATTCGGGTAATAATGTTCTTATTGAAGCCTCTCACATTGTTAGCTGGGACTGTACAAGCCTGGTTGTAATAACACTCTTCCCAAGCGTAGCAAATAATAATAGATATACTTTGACAAGATTCTAGCATTAAACCAGGGCTTCCTGAATAGGGTTTTATAGTTAAATTCGTAACATCAAAACTAACAACGAATTTAACTTGCTGTCATTATGAGAAAAAAAGCCCCCAGGCAAACATTGCTATTTATCCTGATAGTTATTTGTGCTTTCATAGCTCAGTTTGTTGCAAACGCTGATATTGATGTAAAAGTTACCAATATAGGTTTTGCTGTTTTAATAGGTTTAACTTCGGTATGCTTTTCATGGGTAAGAACTTATGAAGATCCGGAAGGAACACCGGCTTTAAGAAAGAAGATTAGAAGCACCGGCGAATCTTCACTGATGACATCTATCATATTCTTGCTGGCTTCTATATTTAAGTACAGCTTATTTATTTTAAACAATCATAACCCCGGGCATTCATTAATTATAGCAGTAAAAATTATTGCCGGTATATTATTCTTTTTAGCTTTTTATGGATTGGTAAGAGTGATGATGCGGATTTTGTGGATCATTATTGCGGTTATTAAGGAATGATATTTCAACTTGTTATCTCAGCCGGATTTATCTTAGCGGAAGTTGTTGGTGATAACACCAACAACGGCGAAAAAATCAAACTCACTTCTGGTAAAACAATAAGATTTTATCACGATGGATTTACGACTCGGGATGATTTTCAAGAATTTATTAAGGAATTAAAAAGCAAATACGGGTCAAAAAATAATTAAATTTCAAACTGCGTCACTACCAAAAATTCACATAGGCATTATTTTAAAATATTTTCTTAAGTTTACATACACTTATCTTCTGAAAAAAACCACCTTCTCCTACAACCAGACCTCATCCTCTTTAGTTTATTGACAATTGTTTTTTAGTGAATGGCTTTGCCGTATGCGTCAGCGTTATTGACATGCAGGGAAATGATATTAAATGTCAGGGTAATGACATTGACACTCAGGGAAACGTCGCTGACAGTCAGGATGACGTCGCTAACACTCAGGGTAACGTCGCTGACACTCAGGGTGTCGTTGCTAACACTCAGGGTGTCGTTGCTAACACTCAGGGTAAGGTCGCTGACACTCAGGGTAAGGTCGCTGACATTCAGGATGACCTTGCTGACACTCAGGGTAATGTCGCTGACATTCAGGGTAACGTTGCTGACATAGCGGGGAAGGTATTAAACACTCAGGAAATCCTTTTTTAAACAATAAAAATTCAATTCAAATGAATAACAGACAACGTGCAAAGCTCGACTCCTACAATAGGATCAACAATTTCAATACTGTAAATCAAGCAGACATTGCAACCATTTCCGAATATGGGTTTGAGCAAAATTCATTCGATAATGCTCGTGCAGCCATTAACAACGCCGGAAGTACGCAGGCTATGCTAACCGGCAGCAAGATTACACCCGTTGACAACGCCAAGGAACAAATGGCAGCAGCAATTATAAAGCTTGCTTTGCGTGGTATGGTAAAAGCAAAACAAATGGGAGAGGTTGAACTTGCAAACGAACTTAATGAAACACCCAGTTTTATATTAAAGGCTACTAAAACACTTGCGGTGCAACGGGCAAAAAACCTGCGCAATATCATAAATGATCATCTATCTGCTTTAACCAATATTACTGCCGGTGATATTGCTTCGGTTGATGCTACTATTGCCTCTTATAACGATATGAAAGATCAGCCGATAGAGGCACGTCAGCATAAAAAGGCAACTGGCACCGACGTTTTGCCTGCCGCTTACAATGCTGCTGATGAAGCGGTAAGTAACATGTATAGCCTGCTGCAGAGTTATTTTTTAGAAACCAAGCCCGAATTAGTAAATGAATTTAGTCTTGCCATGGAGATAATCGGGACGGGTCTTCGTCACACAACGGTGGACTTCATTACCCTTGCGGATGAGAGCGGTAACGCACTGGCCAATGTCTCTGTGAGAGATGAGAATAACGGTAAAGAGTATGTGACAGATGACGAAGGCCTTACACACATCGGCAGCCACCGCAGCGGCACTTATACATTTAATATTACAGCCACCGGCAGGCAGACGGTTAATTTCTCTGCTGATATTGCCCGTGGTACTAATAATACTTACACAGTACGCCTTAAGGCGGTGTAGGGATTAGTTTTGGTATAAAGCCCTGCAATTCTTTGTGGGGCTTTTTCTACCTGCATTATTTTTCAACCTATTCCGAACGCCGTCGTTGTGTCTTTTGACCAACGACCGAAGTGAACGAGTAATAAAATTCTCTGAAATGTCTTTGTACTTCAATATAAATAATTGCAAAAAATGGACGAACGACGGCATTTGTGATTTGAGTGATTAAGCAGGTTGAGACTTCGGTCGTTGGTCAAAAGACACAACGACGGCACACTGAATAGGATAGTTTATTTAAATCGAAACCAAGTTCCTATTCTTTTATCGAAGATTACAAAAAATAAAGAATTTAATTTAATACGCTTTTGATATTTCACATTGCTTATTTCAGCCTATCTCGAACGCCGTCGTTGTGTCTTTTGACCAACGACCGAAGCCTTAATCAATATACTGTATCATTAAATTATGAATAACCAATAGTTATTTCAAAATGAAATACGCCACAGAGTATATTCAATTTTTCACCGCTACAATATTAGAATGGAAACATTTATTAAAGCAGGATAAATACAAAGACATTATTATTGAAAGCCTTCGTTTTTTAGTAATAGAGAAAAGAGTAAAGATTTATGCATTTGTAATTATGAATAATCATATACACTTAATGTGGCAAATACAGCCTGATCATTTCTTAGCAGAAGTACAGCGTGATTTTTTAAAATTTACTGCTCAACGAATTAAGTTTGATCTTCTGACAAATCATCCGGTGGTATTGGAAAGATTTAGAGTAAATGCAAAAGACAGGCAATATCAATTTTGGGAACGAGATCCGTTAAGCATTAATTTATATACACATTCTGTGTTTATGCAAAAGCTTGACTATATACATAATAATCCTGTGAAGAAAGGTTTTTGTAATTTACCTGAAGAGTATAAGTATTCTTCAGCGAGATTTTATTTTATAGGTGAAGATGATTTTGGATTTCTTACTCATTTGAATGATTAAGCAGGTTGAGACTTCGGTCGTTCGTGAAAAGATACAACGATAGCGCAAATCATAAAAATTATAGTTCAGACGATGGCAGAATTTTTATCTTAGCGGAAGTTGTTGGTGATAACACCAACAACGGCGAAATTGCCTTTTATGATTGTGTTATTTACCGGGCTTTTATTTTTTCTTTATGGCACTTTAACAGCACATCATGTTTACTTTGACTTACATAGGCAAGGAGCAGAAGGGGATATTTATCTTAAGCATTTTGCCGGGCTTTGTTCTTATTTTATTTTCATTAAGCTTTGGGCCTTTTTAACCCTTGTTGGTCTTATGACCAACAAGCAAATTGAAAAGAGCGCCCGAATTTTTATCTTAGCGGAAGTTGTTGGTGATAACACCAACAACGGCGAAAGAAAACACCAACAACGGCGAAAAGAAATGTAATGCTTAATAAAATCATTTTTATCACATTCATTTCTTTATTAACCAGCTCATCACTTATTGCACAAACGACTAAGCTTAAAAAACCTTCCTGCATTTTCAATAACCCCGACACTTCACTATCAAACATTAAATTGAGAGATGTAAAAAGCGCTACGACTGTTTTAAAGGTGAAGCGATTAAATGGCGACACTACTTATAATTTTCATTCTAAAGATAGAAAAGAGGTGCTAAGTGTAACGGTTCATCCCGGAGACTATTACAGTCAGATAAGCATTTTCAGAATAAGATATGTTGGCAATTTAAAAATTAAAGCTGCACATACATCGATTGATCATTTTGCAACAGAGAAAGATATTCAACTTGGATTAACTAAAAATCAAGTTGTTTCAAAACTGGGCAATTGTTATAAAACCAGTGTTAGCAAAAACTCAACTGTAATTAGTTATAGACTGGAACTTCCGCAAGACAGCAAAACAAAACTATTGGAGCGACAAAATATGCCTATTTATTATGCAACGTATAAATTCAAAAATGATAAACTGGTTGAATTCGAATTTGGATTTGAGTATCCTTGATTTCAAATATGTATCATTCGCCTAAACAAGAAAATACAAGTTGCTATATTTAAATTTATGAAAAAGGAGTTAACAAAAAACAATTGGGATTTTATTCTGTATGAAATTGATGGTAAAAAAGTATTAAGCGTAGTATTCTATAATAGTTTTGTTGATACCACTAAAAGTTTTTCATTAACAACAGAAGAGGAAGCTTACGATTTTGAAGAATTAAAAGGACTATCGGAAAAAATCAGAAACAATTATGAGTCATTTAAGAATAGAGAGATTGTCCCATCTATATAAAAGTTTCGCAAGTTCAGTTATCGCCAGAGTCCTGCGCCTAAGCAGCATCTGCCTTTGTTTACTTAATAAAAATGATTTATTTTGGGACAAAATAACCTACTTTGAAAACGTCTTCAACCCTTAGCATCCTTGTTTTACTTTTATTAAGTTTAAACTCTTCCGGCCAGGCGCCTACGATTACTTCCTTTTCTCCAACAACGGCGGGGGAAGGTGATACCGTTTATATTACAGGCACGAATTTCGGGGTTGGTAATACGTATGTTGATTTTGGTGGTGATGTTGTTTCAAATAAAGTTCTTTCTTCCACATTAATACAAGCATACATTGCAACAGGGGCTACCGGAAGTGTAAGAGTTGAAACCGATTCAGGAACGGCCTCTCTTGCAGGGTTTACTTATGACAGCCATCCAATTATTCTTTCCGTTACTCCCGGTTCTGCGAAAACAGGGGATTCGGTAATTATAAGAGGAAAATATCTTGTTTTCGGCGCTATTGGAGAACCTCCGACGATTAGTTTTGGGGGCGTTTCTGCAACTTCGGTAACAGGGGTACCCGGGACAGGCTTCAGCACTGTAAAGGCAATTGTTGGAAATGGTGCTTCGGGAATCATATCATTAACTACTCCTTTCGGAACTACTACTTATCCGAATTTTATTTTCCTGGGCCCGTGCTTTCCCATGGGAGATTCCGAATCTGTAACAGTATGTCCTTCTCAATTGCCTTATAAATGGAATGGATCAAATTATAGCAGTCCCGGCACTTATATAGTTTCATTGAAAAGTGTGGGAGGTTGTGATTCAATTGCTGAATTGAAACTATCGGTAAACCCGGTAGTAACCAGCTTAACAGATATTTCGATTTGTTCTAATCAATTACCTTTTAAATGGAATGGGAATAGTTACAATACAGCCGGTACTTACAATGCCACTCTACTGAGTTCATTTGGATGTGATTCAGTTGCAACATTGAACCTTACTATACATTATTCAACTAACAGTTCAATAAATACTACGGTATGTTCTTCTCAATTACCCTTTGCATGGAATGGAACCAGTTACAATGCAGCGGGCACATACCAAGTCACTTTCACGAATGCATTTGGTTGTGATTCAACAGCGACATTAAACCTTACAGTTTTACAATCACCAACAACTCCCATTGTAAATTCAATAATCAATTATCAACAGAATGATACAGCTTCTGCTTTGACTGCAACTGGCACTCCGGGAGATTCACTGTTGTGGTACAATGTTGCTGTTGGTGGTGTAGCAAGTTTTACAGCACCTGTACCGAATACAAAAAATGTTGGCACTACGACTTACTATGTAAGTCAGCTAAAACCAGGAAATCCATGTGAAAGCCCGAGGGCTGCAATAACAGTGTCAGTAAATGGGCCATTTCCAACTATCACTTCCTTTTCTCCAGCATCTGGGCCGATAGGAACAGCTGTAACAATAACCGGAACTAATTTCAGTTCAACAGCAGCAAACAATATTGTTTATTTTGGAGCAGTAAAGGCAACCGTTACTAATGCAACTTCAACATCATTGAATGTTACGGTTCCTGCCGGAACAACTTATGAGCCAATATCTGTTACGGTAAATGCATTGACAGCTTTTAGCCGTCCATTTGATGTTACGTTTGTTACGCTGAATGACACTTCGTTTATATCGACTTCTTTTGAACCAAAAACAGATATTACAACCAGTACAAATCCATCGTGTTTATATGCAGTAGATTTAGATGGAGATGGCAAGCCTGATATCGCAACAGGTGGCTTGGCATATCCATCCCTTTCTTATTTATCATTACTTAAAAATGCAGGTTCGAAAAATATTGGCTTTAAACTTCCTCTTAATTCCGGCATATCCTCCGCAGAAAATATTTGTGTAACAGATTTAGATGGAGATGGCTCAAAAGATTTAATTGTATCTCCTGCATTAGGGGCGCATGCTATATACTTTTACAGGAATTTAAGTAACGGAGATAGTTTATCACTTGCTCCACGAATTGACTCATCCATTCATCAATCCGTTTTTGCAGCTGTCGGAGATCTGGATGGAGATGGTAAGCCGGATATAGCCTGGATAGATAGCGGTATGACTAAAATATTCATTTTAAAAAATACAAGTACACCGGGTGTTATTTCATTTGCGCCTGCAATACAAATTTCAGGAGTTTTTGTACAATCTGTAATTGCAATTAATGATATAGATGGAGATGGCAAGCCTGATTTAATTGTTGATGGATCTTTTCCTAGTGCTGTTTGCGTTTTTCGAAATACTACAGTCAACGATTCTATTTCATTTAGCAGCCCTGTTAAGTTTTCTACGGGTTGTGCGCCAACAGCATTAGCTGTTGCTGATTTGAATGGCGATGGCAGGCCTGATATTGCTGCAGTTAATTGTGGTGTGCTATCTGTTTTGCAAAATACCAGTATACCGGACAGCATATCTTTTATGCCGAAGACTGATTATACTAATTACAGTCAGCAGAGTTTCATTTCCAATAGTAATATTTCTGTAGGAGATCTGGATGGAGATAATAAACCGGATATAGTTGTAGCAAACTTTTATCACAACTCAGTTTCGGTTTATAAAAACATCACTACATCAGGAAATGTTTTATTGCAGAGCCAGGTAATTTATCCAACAGGTGTTGATCCTTCCAGTGTAGTTATAAGTGATGTTGATTTGGATGGCAAGCCGGATATTCTTGTATCAAATTCAGGAAGCAATACCGTTTCGATTTTAAGGAACAAGATGGGAGAGCCTAATAAATTAAATCTCTGTCCACCCATTGCCAATGCTTCGCTTATATCCAATAGACTTGGAAACACCTATCAATGGCAATTAAGTACGGACAGTATCAATTTTACCAATATTTCTAACAATACCAATTACAGCGGTGTTACTACGGAGACGCTTCATTTGCAAAATATTCCTTCGTCATGGGATGGATACCAATATCGTTGTTTTGTAAATGGGGTAAGCTACAGCGATATTACTAGTTTAAAATTTGCAGATAGCTGGACAGGTACTGTTAATTCATCATGGGAAAATACTGCTAACTGGAATTGCGGAACAGTTCCTGATTCAAATACAGATGTAATTATCAAAAGCGGAACTGTAGTTATAAATTCAAATGTAATAATCAGAAGTTTGTCAGTTAGTCCGGGAGCTTCATTTACAGTTAATCCATCATTTAGCCTGACAGTAACTCATTAAGGTGTTTTTTAAATTTATAGCATTAACAATAACAGAAGATTTTACATTTGTATAAGTAAACATCATTAAAATGAAAAAGACAAAACTATTTTTTTGGATCATTACAGGTTTGTTTTCAGCATTTATGTTGTTCTCTTCCGTGCCGGATATTATAAAGTCTCCTGAGGCAGTTAAATTTATGAATGATTTGGGTTATCCAACTTATATCATTCCTTTTCTTGGTGTAGCGAAAGTGCTCGGAATTATTGCAATACTCATTCCCGGTTTTTCAAGAATAAAAGAATGGGCTTATGCAGGTTTATTCTTTGATTGCTGGGAGCAGTTTATTCAGGATTAGCAAAAGGTGGTTTTCAGCCACCGATGTTGATTATGATTCTACCGATAAGTTTTTTATTTATTTCTTATAGTTTGTGGCATAAAATTGAAAATAATAAAAATACAAAAGCTTAATTTTCTATTTATAAGAATTCTTTTATTAAGCACCTTCTTTAAAAAAATTGCAAAAGTTCCATCATTCGTGATGGAACTTTTTTATTCAGCTTTGTAAAGGCAAGTTTTTAAATTTGTATTCGGTTTTGATACTATTTTATTTCTCGGAAATTTTAACTCCAAACTTAAAAATAAATGAACAATGGAAACAACAAATAAACCACTGATAACAATAGAAGCCACTATCCATGCACCTGTAGAAAAAGTATGGAAACTATGGACAGGCCCCGAGCATATTGTTAAATGGAACAATGCTTCAGATGATTGGCATACAACAAAAGCTGAAAACGATCTTCGTCCCGGCGGAAAATTTATTAGTCGCATGGAAGCCAAAGACGGCAGCTTTGGTTTTGACTTTGGAGGCGTTTATGATGAAGTAATAACAAACAAGCTTATCAGCTACACATTAGGCGACGGAAGAAAAGTAAAAGTCGATTTTATAAGTAACAACAACGAAACAAAAGTGATCACAATCTTTGAAGCGGAATCACAAAACCCTGTTGAGATGCAGCGTGGCGGATGGCAGGCTATTCTCAATAACTTCAAAAAATATACAGAAGGTTTCAAGGATTAGAACGTATAACATCTTCTGGTTATTAAGTTTAAAAAAACAAAAATGAAATTAACAAACAGTAAAATTCTAATCACAGGTGGTGCAAGCGGTATCGGACTTGGATTAACTGAAAGATTTATTAAAGAAAATAATACCGTTATCATTTGTGGAAGGCGTGAAGAAGCGCTGAGAGAAACTGCAGCTAAATTTCCTTCTGTGATTACTAAAGTGTGCGATCTGTCTGTTGAAACAGATCGTATAGAATTGTATAACTGGATTGAAGCAAATCACAGCGATTTAAATGTGCTCGTCAATAATGCAGGCATTCAAAACTGGATGAACATAGCAGATAATGATTTTTATGAAAGAGCATACGAAGAAATTATAACGAATGTTGTAGCCCCGGTTCATTTAACAAAGTTGTTTACAGGGTTAAAGTCTTTGAATACAATTATTAATGTAACATCGGGCTTATCATTTATTCCACTTTCAAAAGTTGCTGTTTATTGTGCTACAAAAGCATTCATGCGTTCATTCACACTTTCATTAAGACACATGCTGAAGTCAACGGACATCGAGGTGATTGAAATGATTCCGCCTGCTTTGAATACGGACCTTGGCGGAAAAGGAATACATGATGCATTTCCTGCAGTAAGTGATTTTGTTGAAGAAGTGTTTGCCCAGATGAAAGAAGGAAAAACGGAATTGACATTCGCCACCAGTGGAGATAGATTAAAAGCAAATAATGAAACGATTGCCGGTTTATTTAATGTAATGAATCCTTAACATTATGGCTTCAAAAGTTCAATTCTCAAGACAGGAAATAAATTGGGTTGCATTAATTCCTAAATTATTGGTATTGGGAATTTTATGCTGGTGTGCCTATCAATTTAATAAAAAAGATTTTTTTCTGATTGGCCTTTTGAGTTTTCTCATACTTACGAAAATAGCGAGATGGATTTTTTTTCCTAAAGTTCTCCATGCAGGTTTGAAATTGATCAGAGAAGCAAAATTTCAGGAAGCAATACCATTTGTTCAGGATAGCATTGATTATTATACAAAGCATTCATGGATAGATAAATACCGGTTCGTATTGCTTATTAGTTCTTCAAAAAAAACAATACGAGAAGTTTCAATTTGTAATTTGGCTTATTGTTACTTACAAACAGGTAATGTGCAAAGAGCAAAAGAAATATACAATGATGTCTTAAAACAATATCCCGAAAACATCACTGCAATAAATGCCTTGAACACAATAAATATTATCTCTCAGGATAAGGCAATAGATTAACAGGAATATATAAATCGTAACTTAACATACTCATTTACCAAATTAAATCTAATCATATGCCAACTTACTTAATTGAAATTCCTCATTCTGAAAACGAAACAGAATGTAAGCAAATCATCCGGTTGTTTGTAGAGTCAGGTTCGCATCTTTTATCAAATGCAGATTGGGGTTGTAAAGATGGAGTACATAAATCATGGTTCATCAGTGATTTTGATAATAAGGAACAGGCATTGCAAATTGTTCCTCCGCTTTTACGACACAACACCAGTATTATAGAAATAATGAAATTTTCTAAGGAAGATATGGTGCGTTTTTCCCATCAACATTGATTGAAGAAAGGATTTGTGGGGGAATTCTGTTGTCTGAAAAGACAACCATAGATAAATCTCAACTGGTTTTTCTTTTAAATAGGCCGTCAATAGTGACAAAATAACCCGAAATTCCTATATTGTGCTTACACATAATTTACTAACTAAACGCCTTAACCATGAAAGGATTTTTAAAGATTCTATCTGTCATTTCTGTTTCAGGAATGATCTTAACGGGTTGTAATAAAGAAGCTACTGACCTGAATTCTCCCACAAATGGAATTAAACTACACACATACGGACTGCAAGCTCCCGATCCTGCACGCTATTCAAGTGTACCTGTTTACAATGCTGTTCAGATAAATCAGATGTTTTCAAAAAGAATAGAACAGGATGCATCTACTCCGATACCAACTGCTTATTCACTCGTAACACCTGCAGTAAGAGACCAGGAACAGCTTGGTTCATGCACAGGATTTTGCGGAACAGAAGCAAATGAAATTCTGCATTATTATGCTAATGGTAATTCATGGGGACCCATCCTGACCCATTATATCTTTACTACATAGAAAGAGTAAAAGTTCAACACCAGAAAATAACTGCAGATAATGGTGCTCAAATGGTTGACATTCCGCTTGCATTGCAAGGCTATGGACAATGTATTGAAACGGATTATGCTTATCCAACGAATTCAAGCAATACAGCTGATAAAACTTCACCTGCATATAAAACTGCTCCAAACGCAGCTGCTGTAAGCAATGCATTGCTTTATAAAATCGGTTCAAAAAGCAGCAACTATGGTATGGTGGCACAAGGTGATACTGCAACTGTTAAAGCATTGCTGAGAAATAATATTCCTGTAAACATGGGATTCAATGTATATGATAACAGCAGCTATACTCTTTTTGAAGGATTGAATACTACTAATTATACTTACAATCCTCTGACTGCATCCGGCTCAATAAAATCTGGAGCGCATTTATTGGGTGGCCATGCAAACATTATTTATGGATATGATGACTCAAAAGGAGTGTTCCTGATGGAAAATTCATGGAATACAAACTGGGGTAATAATGGATATTGGTATTTGCCATATTCAGTTTTCAGGAGTAATAAAATTGTAACTACCGGTGATGTTTATTGGATGACATTGAATTAAATCAGGTGGTATATATACATTAATCCTTCAGTTGCTTATCATTATTAGTGAAAAGTTGCTGGAGGATTTTTTATTTTAATGATGTATAATATAATAAACACGATGAAATATGCAGCAGTATTATTGGTGATTGGATTTTTTAGTTTTTTTAATTGTCAGGCGATAAAACCTGATTCTGTCATCGTTGTCGCTTTTTCTCAGGGAAAGAAAATAACCATCAAAGTGCACAAAGGTGACCTTCTATTGGTAGAACTTCCGATATCTTCAGGTACTGGCTTTGTTTGGGAAGTATTAACAAAACCAACGCTTTGCAAGCAGGGTGATATGCAGTATAAAAATGTAAAAAGCAACGTGCCTGGCGCTTCATTAATGCAGGTACTGAATTTTAGCATAAAAGATACTGGCATAGAATATATCAACTTTGTTTATCACCGCCCTTTTGAAAAAAATAAGCCGCCTGCAAAAACCAGGACATTGCGTTTAGTTGTGCAATAGTTATATTTTTAGTTTATGAAAACTCAATATGTAGTTAAAAAAAGAGCAGGTTATTTATATGTAATTGTAACCGGCGAATACAGCCAGGAAGAATTTTTGTCTTATCCAAAAATAGTTGCAGACGAATGTGCGAAGGCAAATATGAATAAGGTATTGGTAAATGCTTTAAGTTTAGCAGGCGCTAATGTACCAACGATGGATCGTTTTTTTGCGGGAGAAAATATTGCAAAGCATTTTGGTGCCAAAATAAAATTAGCCGTTGCGTGGCCGAAAGAATATATTGATAAATTTACTGAAACAGTTGCCGTTAATAGGGGAGCGATGGTTTTAGTAGTTGGCGATGTTGAGACTGCAGAGAAATGGCTTCTTGAAAATCCTTAAGTAGTTTTTTTTAATCCTGATGAATGAAACTATATCAAAAAATTATTTCACTAATAATCATCTTAATCTGCTCCGTGCTTGTTGTTACTTATGGGCGTACCTCTTTTGCCACATTCACTCAAAGGCAAGGATTCTTTGGCAGCCTATATGAATATTATAATGTTGACCGAGTAGGTTTTGGTATTTATAATTTAATTGTTGCTTTCTTATCATTTTGTGCAATATTGTTTCAAATTAAAAGTCAGGTTAAAAAAAGTCCATCCCTTTTTAAACAAGGGCTAGGGTTGTTTTTAGGCTTATGTCTTTTATTAATTATTGGCGAAATTTATTTGCAAATGAGATTTCACAGTAAAGGTTAAATCAAAATTGTATGAAATCATCTATTATCATATCATCATTTTTAATTCTAACTGTTTTTTGCTTCGGCCAATCAACGAAAGAACAAAAATTTAAATCCACAGTTAAAGAAATTATTACTGCATTTTCCAAACAAGATAGCGCTGCTGTTGAAAAATATATTAATAAGAAGATTGGAGTTTATCAAATAGACAGAATAGGCTTATATGAACAGTACGATAACTTCCACATGATCAGCTTTTCGGATACTACTTATCCGCAGGTTTTATTTAGTTATTCAAAAGGCGTAAAACTATTACCACTTAAATATGCCGCATTACCGACATGGGATTGCGATAAAAGTGCCTGGAGTAAAGAAGGATTGTTTGTTGACACAACAAAAACGGATCACATGATCACAGAAATGTGTAAAGACAGAAATAATAGTTTTTATCAAAATGTACCGGCAAAAACAATGAAATTTTTCTACAATCTCGAAAAGCTTAGCAGGCGTATTGTTTTAAATGATCATAATGGAACAGATCTGGTTTTCTATTTAACTTATTTAAATGGTAATTGGTATTTGACTATTATTGATGATGCTACTTCGGATTGTAGTGTTTAATGCCAATTTTAATTTCAATTACAAGATAAATGATCTCCTGCATTCGAACAAACTCATCCAACAAGGACTTTCAACAACTGGTCAATAAGCTAGATGCAGAACTTGCCATTCGAGATGGCGATCAACATTCTTTTTACGATCAGTTCAATAAGATTGTTCACATTAAACATGCAATTGTAGCGTATGAAAATGATATTGCTGTTGGTTGTGGTGCTTTTAAAGAACATTCGGCTGATACACTTGAATTAAAACGCATGTTTGTTTTACTTGATTATCGTAACAAAGGAATCGCTTCAAAAGTTTTATCCATGCTGGAAGAATGGGCAAGAGAGTTGAAGTATAAAAAGTGCATATTGGAGACGGGAAAAAATCAACCCGAAGCAATTGCACTCTATACAAAGAACGAGTATTCAAGTATTCCCAATTTCGGCCAATACATCGGAATTGAGAATAGTGTTTGTTTTGAAAAAATACTATAAGACAATCTTTATAAATTTTAATTCGGCAACATGAAAACAAAAAATCTAAAATTTTTATTCTTTGCAAGCTTTCTTTTTACAGCAATATCATGCACTCACAAGATGGCTGCGCAATCTTCTAAAAATAATGTTCCAAGTATCGTCAATACAACATGGTCAGGAAAAGACTCGGATGGAGATTTCTATGAGTACACATTTTTTAAAGACGGCCATGTCAAATACAAAACAAATACTTCAAGATCAGAAATTGTAACATTCGACAGCAAAGAAGATATCTGGAGCCAGAATGGAAATACTGTTATGATATTGATTGGAAAATATTCTGCACAGGCAGGAGAAATAAAGCAAAACACCATCGAAGGCTTTGCATGGAATATAGCAGGCAAGTCATGGACATGGAAAGTGACAAAACAATAATTCTCTTTCAAACTTAAATCGTAGTAGCAGCTATAATATTTTATCTTTGGCATTCTTAATTCTATCGGATGCCGGTTTTCAAAGATTCACCATCATTACATGCGCAGCTTTACCCGTTTACGCAGACACGTAAGCCGGAAGAAATACGCATCGGCATTTTAACCATCAAAGAAAAATACGAACGCCTGAAGAAAGATGGCGAAATAGATCCATCCATTTTACCCGGTGTTATCAATGCTACTGAAACAAAGCAATTAAATAAAATAATTGATATTGTTCTTTCCAGCACATTGGGATCCTAAGCTTAGAATTCCACGTGGACAAGTTGTCGCG
>JADMIO010897313.1_pt1 | contig 81146 bp, 73 predicted proteins | sample 8958161 | NCBI WGS metagenome assembly JADMIO01 (sample SAMN16585339, study PRJNA669376) | soil metagenome | isolation source: Crop rotation soil | place: USA: Cullars Rotation, Alabama | collected 2011
AGGTGAGCCAGTGTGATTACATTTGCGGCCTAACTGTGGCCAGTCCAGTTACGCTGGAGTCACTAGTATTTAGGTGACACTATAGAAGCGGCCGCGACAACTTGTCCACGTGGAATTCTAAGCTTAGGATCCCAATGTGCTGGAAAGGGCCGATCAAGGCGACGACATGCGGACCGTTGGCCTTCATTCGCTGGATCGGGCCGCTCGTGGGCAGGAGCTTCTCGAGTTGCTCGGCGATCTTTTCGCGCACGAAGGATTTTTGCGTCAGGTGATCCGGCCGAAGCGTGCGGTGAATCGTTTTCACAATCTCCTTGGCCGTCTCACGCTCGACCTGCGCGTTGGTCAGCGTCGTGTACTCGTCGAACAGTTCCTCCGGCACCTCCGGTGTATCCTTGGATCGGACATCCTTCATCAACTCCTTGACCATGTTCGACAAGCCGTTCACCTGCTGCACGATCTCGCGCATCTGCGCTCCGTCCGGCGGGAAGATCGGCGGATCGCTCGGTCGCGTGACGGGCGGTGGCGGAAGCACATCACGCGGCTGGGACTGGACCGGCATCGTCGCCACCCCACCGCCGTTACCGCCGTTACCGCCGCCACCCCCGATCTCCATCATGCGCGGTCCACCCGTCAGAGCACGGCGCGTTCCGCGCGGTCCGCCATTGAGGCCCCGCCCCGCGGTGATCTCGACGATCTCGCGTCGGCGCAGGCCGAGGAATCGCTTCATCGCGACCGTGCGCGTATGCAGGATGACCGCGTCCGGCCCCATCACGCGCTTCACTTCCGCCAGACATTCCGCCATCGACGGTGCTCTAAACGTTTGCAGATTCATAGCCTTCCTCAACTAAAGCGTGCGAACTCCCGCTTCCCGGATGATGCGAATCCCCTGATAGTTCCCCAATCGCCACGACCCCAACCACCTGCGGCGTGACATCGCCCACGACTTCCGACAACGACAGCACCGCCACGTGCGGCGCCAGCGGCTCGAGCAGTTTCCTCACCGCTGCGCGGACAACCGGCGCACACAACACGACAGGCGAATGACCATCGACGGTGTGGGCGGCCGCTTCCTGTGCAAGTTCTTCCCCGATGCGCTGCGCCGTGGCTGGCGGCATCGTATTGATCGCCCCGCCGCCACTGTCGGCGCGCTCGACATGCCCGGCGATCAGCTCCTCGAGGTGCGCTTCGAGCATCAGGCAGCGCAGCCGATCGTGCTCATCGACATATTGTCGGCAGATGGTGCGCGCGAGCGCGACGCGAACGTGCTCGGTGAGAATTTCGGTGTCGCTGGTGCGGATGGCGTAATCGCCCAGGCTTTCGAGGATCGTCTCCAGATCGCGCACCGGGACGCGCTCGCGCAGCAGGTTTTGAAGCACCCGCTGCACTTCGCCCGGCTTGGCGAGCTTGGGGACAACTTCCTCGACCACGGCCGCGGCGCCGCGCGATTTGAGATTGTCAAGCAGGTTCCGCACCGCCTGCCGCGTCAGCAGCTCATGGGCGTGCGAACGAATCACCTCCGTGAGGTGATCGATCATCACCGCTGGTGCTTCTAAAACGGCGTAGCCGAGCGATTGCGCGCTGGTCCGTTGCGATTCAGTGATCCAATAAGCAAGTCGGCCGCGGGCGGGATCGGAAACTTCGGCCTCGCCGACGATTGAGCCCATCGCGTCGCCGTCATCGATGGCCATGAACTGATCCGGATACGCCGCCCCGCGCGCGATCACCTGGCCGCGGATGCGGATGGCGTAGTCGTTCATGCCGAGATTCTTGTTATCGCGAATGCCGATGGCAGGAACGATGATGCCCAGCTCGATGGCAATCTGTTCGCGCACGGTCATCACCCGCGACAACAGGTCGCCGCCACGGTTGACATCCGCCAGCACAACGAGACCCGGGCCGATCTCAAGCTCCAGCACGTCCATGTCGAGCAGCCGCTCGACATTCTGCGGCGAGGGGGGAGCCAACTCCTCCATCGCTTCAGCAATTGTCGTGGGCGTGCGCGATGCGAGAATATACGCCAGGCCGGCACAGCATCCGCCCATAATCAGCAGCGGGATGGTCGGCATGCCCATGGCCGCGAGGACGGCGAGGAAGATGGCCGCGACCAGCAGCGCCTGCGGCTTGGCGAGCATCTGTCCGATGACATCCTCGCCCAAATCAGAATCTCCGCCCGTGCGCGTCACGATCAATCCCGCGCCCAGCGACAGGATGAACGCCGGCACCTGGCTGACCAGGCCGTCGCCGATCGTGAGCCTCGTATAGACGTTCAGGCAATCCATCAGCGGCAGATGATGCTCGACCATGCCGACGTAAAGACCGCCCGCGATATTCACCGCGATGATGATCGCGCAGGCGATCGCATCGCCGCGGACGAATTTCCCTGCTCCGTCCATCGCGGCATAGAAGTCGGCTTCGCGCGAGACCTTCTCGCGCTCCTCATGCGCCTGCTGCTGTGTGATCAGCCCGGCGTTCACGTCGGCGTCGATCGCCATCTGCTTGCCGGGAAGCGCATCGAGCACGAATCGGGCGGCCACCTCCGAAATGCGGCTGCCGCCCTTGGTGATTACCACAAACTGAATCACGAAGATGATCAGGAAGATGATGGCGCCGACGGCGACCGATTCGTTAGTGACCAGGTGCGAAAAAGTCCGCACGACCTGACCGGCCGACCATTCGGTCCCGGGGCCGCTCAGGATGAGCCGCGTCGTCGCGACATTCAGCACCAGCCGGAAAAGCGTGATCGACAGCAGCAGCGACGGAAAGACGGCAAACTCGCGCGGGCTGCGGATGTAAATCGCCGTCACCAGAATGATCACCGAGAGCGTCAGGTTCAGCACCAGCAGCAGATCGAGCACCGCCGGCGGGAGCGGGATCAGCAGCACCAGCAGCAGGCTGACGCACGCGAGCGGGAAGATCATCCCGCGGTTGGCATGCAGTCGCCCGGCGAAGGAATTGGAGCTGACGCGGCTAGTCATGGCTTAGGCGCGCCTCGCTTTCCACGTTTGCCACAGGCCGCGACGACGACGCCGAGTTTCAGGATCGCCCTCCTGCCGGCGGAGTTCATCGCGCACCTCGCGGCGGGTCATGCGCAGCTCAGTTTCGAGCCGGCGACGCTGATACGCGTAGTCGATGATCCCCAGCACCATCAGCGCGGCGATGACGCGATAGACAATCGCGAACACCATCGACATCCCACGCGTCAGGACCTCATCCGCGGGATGAGATTGCAGCGCCCCGATCGATCCAATGCGCGCATCAAGGGCCGACCAGACAATCAGGAGAATCACCAGCAGCTTTACGACGTTAAGCAACAGCGCAAAGGTCGAGCGGCCGTTGAAGATTCGCTTGACACCTTCGGTGACATTGAGAACGCCGCTTTCTTTCTTCCATCCGATCCATCCGCGCGTCTGAACCAGGTGCACGGCGATCGCCGCGAGGCTCAGCCCGATCGCGAGCGGTGCGAGAGCGCGAAGGGCAAGTCCCCCGACGTGGCTCGCAGAAGTGGTCTTCGCAGACAATCCCTCGACCAGCAGCGTCCGCATCGCCGCGACCACACCAGGAAATGTTTGCTGCAGCAGAACCGTCGCCGCGAGACAAAGAACAGATGCCGACAGCTCGCCGCTGAGGGCGAGTTTTCCTTCTCGCCGCGCTTCGGCTCGGCGATGCAGCGTCGGGGCCTCGGTCTTGTCGGCGATTTCGTCAGCCATGGTTTATTCGCCCCCCAAAACACCGAAGCGTCCGATGGCCGTCTGAACGAGTTGCATCCAGTTCGTGGTCGCGGATTGGAGCATGCCGACGGTGACAGCGATGCCCGCGATCATCGCGATCAGCCCGACGACCGATCGCATCGTCAGCGCCGCGCTCATCACGCCGAGCTGCGCCACTGTTTTTCCCGCCAACCCAAGCGCCAGATCCGCAATCAGCGTCGCCACGATCACCGGCGCGGCAATCTGCAACGCCAGCGAAGTTGCCGACATCAGCAGGCCGCTCAGCATCGCCACCAGCGCCGAGCCTCGCACCACTGCGCCGACGGGAACCGCGTCAAAGCTGCCGCGCAACCCGCGCAACAGTGCGTGATGTCCATTGGCCGCCAGGAAAACCACGACTGCGAGCATCCAGCATGCGTTGGATAAGCCGCCCGATCCCTCACCGCTGCCGCTGGCGCTGGCGGGGTCATACGATTCGGCGACGTTCAAGCCCAGTTGATGCGTTACGATCTCCCCCGCCCACGCGGCCGCCGAGAAGACCAGCGACACCGCCAATCCCAGCGCCAGCCCGATGACCACTTCGCTCGCAATCGCGCTCAGCGCCGCGCCGCTGGTGGCAAAAGCGGACGGCGACTTCGCCGCCGGTAGCAGACCGATCGTCAGCACGATCGCGATCATCACCCGAATGCGCCTTGGGACCGCCACATGCGCAAACGGCGGCGCGATCGCGACCGCCGCGCCGATGCGCGCGAACATCGCCACCACGCCAAGCCAGGGAAGTTCGTTCAAATCCAATTCGTTCACATTCGCACCCACGCGCGCGCGAGAGACTACTTCAGCAATCCTTCCCCGAACGCCCGACGCGCAAACTCGATCACGTGCTGGGTCATCCACGGGAGAAGCAGGATCGCGCACACAACCATCGCCACGATCTTCGGAATAAACGTGAGGGTCTGCTCCTGGATCTGCGTCACGGCCTGGAGCAGCGAGACAACAAAGCCAACGATCAATCCGATCAGCAGCACGGGCGCGGCGACAAAGAGCGTGAGCACCAGCGCGTGTCGAATGAGTTCGGATGATTGATCAACGGACATGCGTGCGCTCGCACCCTTCCTTAGGTGTCGCCGCGATGAGCCGGAACAGAATCGGCGGCGAAAAAAGCGAAATTCAGCCCTGAAATTCCGCGCCGGCGAGGCATCCGTGTCTCGCCGGAAAAACAACCTACAACCTAAGTCGCAAAACTACCGATCAGCGTCGTCGTAATCAAGCGCCATCCGTCTACCATTACGAACAACAATAACTTGAACGGAAGTGATACCAGCACCGGCGGCATCATGATCATTCCGCCGCTCACCAATAGCATCGACACCACAAGGTCGATGACCAGGAACGGCAAAAAAATTTTGAACCCCATCGTGAACGCGACCTTTAGCTCACTCAGCATGAAAGCAGGAATCAGCGCCGTGGTAGGTACTTCATCCCAGCTCTTCGCCCGCGGCAAATGCGCAGCGTCGGTGAAGACATCGACATCCGCATCATTCCCCGCGCGTTCGATCTGCGAGGCCATGAACTGCCGGAGCGGGTTCAAACCCTTCTCCAGCGCGGCCTTCTGATCGATCTGTTTGTTGAGATACGGCTGAAGTGCTTCGTTGTTCACCCGATTCCACGTCGGCCCCATGACGAGAATGGTCATAAAGATCGAAAGCCCGACGAGGACCTGATTGGATGGCAATTGTTGCGCTCCCAATCCCTGACGAAGAAGCGAGAGAACGATCATGATGCGTGTGAAACTGGTCACCATGAGGATGATCGCGGGGGCCAGCGACACGATGCTGATCAATGCCACGAGTGTGAGCGTGGAGGAGACGCTTTCGGGCTTGGTGATGTTTGGGATTTGAAGCGGCAGCTCTTGCGCGAATGAAACGGCTGGGATTGCTGTGAAAACCACTGCAAACGCCAAGACGCCAAGACGCCGCGGAAAGGCGCATTCTTGGCGCCCTGGCGTGTTGGCGTTCGTAATCCCCGTCGAGGAGTTCACGCGCGTCCGATCTGTTGGGACATGTTGCGGACCTGCTGAAGCAGGCCATCCAGTTCCTGTTTCGTCGCCACGAGATCGCTGTTCGATGCGGCGGGTTGTGCGGCGGGATTCGTCGCCTTCTCCAGGAATGCCGCCACCGCGCTGCGCTGGTCGCCGCCGAGTTGGCCGATCAGTGCGGCGGCCTCGTCGGGGTCGGTAATCTGGCAGAGGGTTGTCAGAGGCTGACCGGTGCTCTCTGCGACGATGAGGAGCCGTCGGCCGACTTGCAGGATCAGGATACGATGCTTCGCCCCGAGCGGCGTGCGACCTAGAACCTGGACCGCGCGCGACGCGGATGCCGACGCCCCGCTACCAAATGCTCCGCCGGGAAGAATCCGCCGGCTGATCCAATACAGCACGACAATCAACCCCAACACCGCCGCCAGCGATAGAGCAACCTGCCAGCCGCTGCTTCCCTCCGCAGCGGTCGATGAAACTCCCGAGTCATTCGATGCCCCGGAGCGATGGATCGGATTGGATGCCCTTTGAGTGGTGGCCACCTGCGCCGGCGCGATCGCCGGCAGCACCACAAGCAACATCCCCAGCAGAATTGCGCCCATGCCCTGCCGCATCCTTGCAGCCCTCAGGTCCATCAGGTTGATTGGTCGTTCACCGCCGGACGAATCGGCGTCGCCACTTCCGTTACACGGATCGCGAACTTGTCGTTGAGCACCACTACTTCGCCGCGTGCCACCAGGCGATCACTCACGTACACATCCACCGGATCGCCCGCGAGCCGGTCGAGCTCGATCACCGCCCCATCACCGAGCGACAACACGTCTTCGATCCGCAGCCGCGTTCGACCCAGCTCGATGCTCACGTCCAACTCGACATCGCGCAGCCGATCGAAGTTGGACTGTGATTCAGACTGCGGCGGCGGAAGCTCACGGAAGAGCGGCAGGCCGCTCCATGTCGCCGACGACGGTGCCGACGCGGCGGTGCTGCTGCTGCTGCTGCTGCTGCTGCTCGAAGCGGAAAGCGGAGCGGATTCATCGGGCATCCTTCACACCATCCTTGGCTCTGGTGATGCCATGACACACGTGCTGAGCGCGCTCATGATGGTCAATTCCACGCGACAATCAAGTGCAGACGCCACCAAGACTTGCGCTTACCGCGGGTGTGACCGATCTCACCATGAAGCCTTATGCATCTGCCGCGCTACTTCATCCGCCTCGGCCGATTCGCGCTTGCGCTGGGTTTCGGTCCATCGCTCCAGTTCGCGCTCGCGGAGCTTCTCCATGATCTTCCGCTGTTTGGCGGCCTCGAGGAGAACGATCTGCGCCGCGTCGAGTTCGCGTCGAGCGTCCGACATCTGACGATGGAGCGAGGCTGCCTTGTGACGCATCGCCGACGCGAAGCGCTGGTGCGCCGCCAAGGCTGCCGCCGTCAGGTGCACCCCGCCACGGCGAAGCTGCGCGGACGAGCTCCGCTTCACCGCCGACAGCGCATCGATCTCCGCCTGGATGCTCAGAATTTTCTGCTGAGCAACGGCCACCTCGCGTTGGCGCTGGCGCTCGACCTGCTTGCGATGCTCCAGGACGCCGGAGAGCTTGAAGGTGAATTTCGGCATGTTGCGCCGCCTGAGTGTCTAGTGCTGTCTCAACGCATCTTGGAATTCAATCTCCGCTCGGTCTGATCGATCCACATGGACAACTCTGCCAGATGTCTCTCGGTCTGCTCGAAGTCGATCGCCTGCCCGGCTTCCTGCTTCAGGAACGACGTGATGCGCGGCCGCGCCTGCACGGCCAGGTCGATCTCCGCGCTCGCGCCCGGGACGTACGCCCCGAGGTTCACTAGATCCTCAACATCCTGGTACGTCGCCAGCAGTGAAAGCAGCCGTCGCGCGCGGCGGACATGCTCGTCATCCACGACCTCCTCACGCACGCGGCTGATGCTCTGGATCACATCGATCGCCGGAAAATGCCCCTTGTTGGCCAGCGAACGACTCAACCAAAGCTGGCCGTCGGTGATTCCCTTGACCGCATCGGCGATCGGCTCGTTGAAGTCGTCACCCTCGACCAGCACGGTGTAGAAGCCGGTAATCGATCCCGTCGGCGTGCGTCCGGCGCGCTCGAGGACTTCGGGAAGCAGTCCAAAGACGCTTGGCGGATAGCCGCGCTGGGCGGGCGGCTCATGGGCAGCCAATCCAATTTGCCGCTGCGCGTGACACATGCGCGTCAGCGAATCCATCAGCAGCAGGACGTGCTTCCCTTGATCGCGAAAATATTCGGCGATTGTCGTCGCAACTTTCGCGGCGCGAACGCGGAGCAGCGGCGCATCGTCCCCGGTGCTGACGATGACCACGCAACGCTCGAGCCCTTCGGGCCCGAGCGATGTCTCGAGAAATTCCTGCACTTCGCGACCGCGCTCGCCGATCAACGCTACAACCGAAACATCCGCGCTGGTGTTTTTCGCGATCGAGGAGACCAGCGTGCTCTTGCCCACGCCGGGACCCGAAAAAATCCCCATCCGCTGCCCCAGCCCGCAGGTGAGCAGCCCGTCGATGGCGCGGATGCCGGTGGCAATCGGTTGGCGGATGTTCTCTCGGCTCAAGGGAGCGATGCTGCGCGAATCGATGCGACGTGATTCGCTCGCCGGAAGCGCGCCCTTGCCATCGATGGGGCGACCAAATCCATCCAACACGCGGCCCAGAAGCTTGGTCGAGCACCAGACGCGCGGCGCGCTCCCAACATTCGAGATCGCATCCCCGCGCGCCACGCCGCCCGTCGCCGACAACGGCATCAGCAGCGTGCGATGGCTCTGAAATCCGATCACCTCCGCGAGGCATTCGCGCCCCCCCATGCTCGAGATGCGGCACATCGAACCGAGCGGCAGCGGCAAATCCGATGCCTCGATCGTCAGCCCGCTGATCGCCTGGACGCGACCGGTGATGCCCAAAGGCATCGCCGAGTCCACGGTGTCGAGCTGGGCGGAGAGAAGCGTCACGATGCGCCCCCTCGCGGATCAAGCGGTCCGGGAATGAGCTCGGCGGCAATGCGATCGAGTTGGCCCTGGATGTCGGCGTCGATCGATCCCTGCCCCGCCGTCACGCGGCACCCGCCGGGCGTGATGCTCTGGTCCTCGACGGTTTCGACATGCATCAGCGTCGGCCATTGCACTTTGAGGGCGGGCAGCAATTCCTTGAGCGTCGCACGCTGTGTGGGATGGATGGCGATGCGCACGTCATCGCGCTGGACGAGGAGATTCATCACCTCACGGAGGTTCTCTCTCAGTACGGCCGGATCGATCATCGCCTGGCGCTTGGTGATGCGCTGCGCGATGGCCAGCGCGAGCCGCACGACATCGTCAAGGGCTTGCTGCTCCAGCGCAGCGCGGGATGCATCGATCGCCGCCGCCGCCTCGGAAAGTGCTGAGACCGCCAGGCGGATTTCCTCGTCATAGCGTTCGATCGATTCGCTGCGGCCCTGCTCGGCGCCGTCGGCGTGACCCTGGCGAAAGGCGTCCTCGCGGTATTTCGCCTGGACCTCGGTTTCGATTTCGCCCGCGCGACGCTGCGCATCAGCCAGAATGCGCTCCGCCTCCTGGTTGGCGCGATCGATGTGCGCCTGTGCTTCGGCTTCTATATCGCGCAGCGACAGGCGCACGACCTGCGTCGGCTGCGGAGCGTTGTTGGACTTGATCACACCCATCTGATTGCTCGCTTTACGTCCTGACCTACACGGCTTTCTTCAACTTCCCGCGCCGCTTCTTTCGACCATCGAGCACTTCAATTTCGCCGGCGGTGTCCAGACGATGAACGACCTCGGCGACGCGCTGCTGGGCGGCCTCGATCTCGCTGACCGACGCGGGCGACACCTGCTCCAGCTCCTGCTCGATCTGTCGCGCTTCGTCGCTGGGAAGGTTCCAGAGCACCTTCCGCCGCAGATCGTGCCGCGCCGTGCGCAGCGCCATCGCGATCGTGTCGTGATCGAGCTGTTCGATGACCGAGCGGATGTCCTGGTCGGCGGCCACCAGCAGGTCCTCGAAGATCGCCTGCACCCGGCGGATCTGATCGGCCAGGTCCGGCGCATCTACGTCCAGATCGTGAAGGATCTGTTCCTCGACGGCGCGATCGGCGGAATTGAGAATCTCAGCAACCGCGCCAATTCCTCCGCCCGATCCCAGGCCCGCTGAAGCGGGCCCGCCGCCGCCACCAGCCAGAGTCCTGCTCATCACGGCGCTCAATCGTTCGCGCAAGCCCTGTTCAACCTGCTCGATCACCTGCGCGTTGGTCTGATCGATGCCCGCAATGCGCTTGATGACCTCGACTTTTTTGTGATGGTCCAACCCCGCGAGCACTTCACCCGCCTTCTCATGCGGGAGATGCGCCAACACCAATGCGATCGTCTGCGGATGCTCGTCGCGGATCGAGTCGATCAGGCTTTGCGCGCCGGCGTTTTGAAACGACTCGAAGGGAAGCGGCGGCGGTGTCGGTGCCGGCAGCGCCGGCGATGCCGCCGCCGCGAACGTGCAGAACTGACCCAGGACCTTCTGCCGCGTGTGCAGCGAAACCGCCCTGAGGCTGCCGACGCGCGCCATCTCGCGGCGAACCGCTCGCGCCGCACCTCCTTCGAGTTGGCGCAGCAACGCCGCCGCGTGTTGTTCGCCCAATGACAACAACACGATCGCCGACTTCCGCAGCCCGCTCAGATCCTCCGCCATAGCGCGATATCGCGTTCGCCTTCGCTTCGCTCGTTCGCTCGTTCGCTCGTTCGCTTCGCTCGTTCGCCACCTCAGCGGCCGCGGTGGCCCTGGTGGCTCTGGTGGCCCTGGTAGATCCAGTCCCGCAGCACCCGCGCCGCCTCTTCGGGGTTCTCCTCTACGACATCCCGCACCCGGCGGAACATGTCGTGCGCTTCGATTTCATCGCCGTCTTCAGGGTCACCGTCTTCTTCTTCGTCCGCTTCGTGTTCAACCGCGCGATCGTCGTCACGTCGATCCACTTCATCGACCAGAGTTCCGCCGAGCACCTGCTCATGTCGCGGCGGGCGGCCGACCCGCATCACCGGAGCAACCGCCGCCGCAGCGGCAACAGCAGCTTTCGGCCGGCGCAGGAGCATCACGAGGGTGAGAAACATGGTGACGCCCAGCAGGGCGTAGATGATCTGCCGGTCAACCCGAGCGCCCCAGTTGAGCGGAGGGGTGGCGGCGGTCGGGGTCGGGACGACTGACGCGGACGATGACGTGACAGCCGCGGCCGCCACCGGCGCGGGCGTCGGCAGGCTGTCCTCATACACTTCCACGCTGACGTCCCCATCATCTTCCAGCCCCAGCGCATTCCGCACCAGGCCGCGGATCTTGCCGAGATGCGCCGCAACCACCGGGGCGAGCAGCGCATCGTCCGGCTCGATCTCTTTGCGGCTGGCGCGTTTGTAAAGCCCGGCGAAATAACTCCGCGGCACCACGACCGAGGCGCTGCGCACCGTCTCCTTGCCCGCGGGAGAGTGCGACTTCTGCACGGTTTCACTCCCCAAGGCCGAGGTCGAGGCTGTCGCTGTGGCATCCAATCGCGGCGACGTCGCGCTCGGCACGGCATTGGCCAACACGCTGGAGGGGAGCGTCGTCGCGGCAGCGGCTTGCGTCTTGGTGCTATCCGGATCGACAAACCGCTTCTCCACTTCAACGCTCTGCATGTCCAGATCGACCGAAACCGAAACCAGCACGTTGGGAATGTAAGCGAGGACCTGGCGTACCTTGGCCACCTGCATCTGCTCACATTGCTGCCGGTGCGCCAGCAGCGTGTCGGTCGCGAGATCGCCTGATGCGGTACCGGCGGCGGCGGCGCCATTGAAACTCGCCCCGTCGATAGTGATCTTGACGCGATCGCCGCTCAGGTTCGCGACCGCGCCAGTCAGGACGTTGGCCGCTGCGTTGGCGAGCTGGCGCTCGCTCGCATCGCTTCCGCCGCCCTCGGTCTGGATGTCCACCATGGCGCTGGGGAGGATCGATCCGCTGATGTGTCGTTCGTTGGTCGGATCGATAAGGACCGTCGCCTTTCGCACGCCGTGGAAACGGGCGATGACCTGCTCGACCATCGTCTCGCGTGCGCGGTTAAACAGCTTGTCCGTCTTGCTGGGGGCATCCCACGCGCTCATCTGCTTGACCAGCGTGTCGAATCCCCCTTCCGCCGGCCCGGTCAGCACGGCGGAATAATAGAGATCCGACAGTGCGTCAAGCTTTCTCTCAGCGGGGACATAGATCTTTCCGTTGCGCAGCTCGCAGGGGATGGAACTGGTGCGCAGGCGATCGACGATGGAGTTGACGTTCGCTTCGGTGAAAGGCTGATCGAGAAGGACTTCCCACCCGCCCGCCTTGGGAGCGCGAGAGGCCCCGTTCCCGCCGTTGGTGAACCAGACCGCCGTCGCGATCATGACGACGATGAGCGTCCCGGCGGTGAGTTTTTGTCCGGCCGAGAGTCCGGCAAGGTAGCGCGTTACCCACGCGAAACGCGTCCCGTGGTGTTGATCCGACATGTCTTCGCCTCCGTGCCCGCGTTACGGATGCGCGCATCCTTGCGCGCTGGGGACACTTCCGATTAACACATGAAACGTAAAGACGTGAAACATGAAGAGCAAAGCTCCTCATGCTTCACGTTTCACGTTTTCACGTTTTCATGCTTCGAGGTGGACCGGCGGGCGATGCTGACGTCCGGCGATCGGCTCGCCTTCTTCACGCCAGCGCTTGATCTTCATCCCCAGCGTGCGCACGCCGATGCCCAGCGCCTCGGCCGTCCGCAGACGATGCCCTTTGAAGCGTTCCAGCGTGCGGAGGATGACCTGCTTCTCGATATCCGCCAGCGGCTTGCCCGCGAGGCTCGCGGCGACGGTATTGATGTCGCCGTTACCGTTGCCATTCGCAACCGCGTCGGCAGCGACCGACGCGATGGAAGCGGCGGCGGTGACTTCCTGCGTCGGCTCGAAAGTCTTGCAGAGCTGCGCGTCGACAAGGACGACGTCACCGCTTGCCTGATCGACCGACTGCGTCCAGACCGCGTCGTGCCCGGCTGCCCGTAGTGCGTCGGTGATGACTTGGATGATCTGACTCGATTCCGTTCTCGTTACGATTGCGATTTTCGCCATGGGAGGATTCCTTCCCGTCCAGGGTTAAAAGACCAGTACAACCACACTCTTACTTCTCGGGCTCAGTTTGACAATAGGGCGCCGACCAGACTCCGTCTGCTGCGCCATCGCCCGCGACATACCAAGCCCAGGCGCCCCGGGCCGACCAGCCCTCGGCGGCGCCACTGCCGGCTTCGCCCGCGCGAACGCCGCCAGCCACACTCACTCACACTCCACGATGCACTGTGACTCTGTTTCATTTCCCGCTTGCTCCCGCTTGCGCCCGCTTGCTCCCGCGCACGCATCCTTGCGTGTCAGTGGGTCGGACACTCTTGTCCGACATCGACGGATGTACTCATCCGCCGATTCCCATGCCTCGATACTCCCTTACGTCTCGATGAGTACATCGAGCTCGTGTCGGACAAGGGTCTCCGACCTACCAACTTGACGCCACCGCCGTCGTGCTCCATTTCAGCCATTGCTCAAAGTACCCTTTGTTGAGCACCGTCCCTCCAGCGGCGGTGGGACTGACGGCCGACGCCCCTTCGGGTGCGTGGGCGAGCAAGCCTCGGGCCCGCTCGTTCCACGCCCGCGCCTCGGCCGTCTTATTCATCGCGCAGTACGAGTTCACCACCTGCACCGACGCCGCCAGCGACACCGCTGCGTCCGCCGGGTATTGGCTCACGATCGTTTCATACATTCCCGCGGCGTCGGCATAGTAGCCCAGCTCGTACTGGCAATCCGCAAGCCGCAACGCGGCCAGCTTCTTCAATTGACTCTCCGCTTCGCCGCAGCGTGCGTAGCACTCCGCTGCCTTGGTCAAGCGCTGCTTGCGCTCCTCTTTTTTCTGGGCCTGGGCAGCGAGATTGCGATAGCATTCTCCGCCCAGGAAGACCGCATCGACCGCATGCGAATCCTGGGGGAATTGCGTGGCGAACTGCTCCAGCCACCCGGCCGCCTCTTTCCACTCACCTGTCCGACAGCACAACGAACCCAACTGAAAAAGGGCCAGGCGATATTCCTCAGAACTTTTGTTCCCGTGCGATTCGTTAACCAGGTCCGCTAGCACGGCAGCCGCCGCGGCGAGGGAATCGGGGGATTTCTCCAGCAAAGTCGCCAGTGGCATCGCAGCATTCATCGACGCGGGCGCCTTCGGATAAGACGTGCGAAGCCGCCGGTACGCTACGACCGCCTTGTCCGCCTGGTTCGACTTCTCATAAGTCTGCCCCAGCCGGAGCAACGCATCCGGAGCCAGCAGGTCGTCGGCGCGATCAGCGACGAAAGCCTCAACCGCCGCCGCCACGGCGCCGGCGTTGTCGGCGCGATCGTACTGATCCAGCGCCTTCCAAAGCGATTCCCCGTAATTCTTGTCGCCGCCGGCGATCTGGGCTTTGCAATAGGCCAGCTCCGCATCACCGGCCTTGGACGCGAAATCGCGCGCCAGCTGCACCCGGCGGACTTTTTCCGCGCTGCTGGCGTCAGCGATCGATTGCTCGACCTGCTCGCTGCGCTTCTCATACGCGCCGGCCAACCTCGCATAGAACCCGGCCGGCGGGTTCGCATCGATCGCCTGTTCCAGCGTCAACAGTTCGATCGCCGCCGCAAAATTGCTCCGATCGACCATCGCCACGGACGTCTTCTGGAGTGCGCTGAGTGTTTCCTCGCGGAAGAGCGGATTGGTTCTCGCCCGATCGGCCACCGCGCGCAGGTCGCTCATCGCCGCCGCGTCGTCCCGCTTTTGTGTCCGGCACAGACCGCGATTCAGACGAGCGAGCGGCGCGAACGTCGAATCGGGGTAGTTATTGACGACCGCATCGAACATGATCAGCGCCGTGGTCAGGTCGTTCTTCTGCTGGGCGATCCGGCCGAGCGTGTAGGCCGCGTCGGCATCCAGCGGATGCTGATGCTTGAACACTCCCCGCGCGCTCGCGATCATCTTCGCGGCGTCTTCGAGCCGGCCGAGTTTCCACTCGCATAGGCCGACCCGATATTTCATCTCCGCCTGCGTGATCGGATCGGTGTCGAGCCGCTGCGCCGTCTCCAGGAGTTGCCGGGCATCAGCGTATTCATGACGATCGATCAGGAGTTGCGCCTTGACCGACTGCGCCCACGCCCGCTCCGCATCCGATACCTGGGCCGACGCGAGATAGGCATCTAAAGAAGCCTCCGCCGGCGCCCAATCCGATTGGGCGAGTTGCAGATCGATCACCTTCCGCTGAAGCCGCAGCGCCTTGGGCGGATCCATCGCGATCGCCTGGCGATACTCGCTGACGGCTTCCACACCTTTGCCAAGCGCTTCATAGCTTTCACCGAGCCGGCGGTGGATGTCCCCGGTCGGCTTAACCCCAGCCGCCAGCGCGATTTGTGTTTCCTCGATGATCCGCTGATGATTCGCCGGCACGCTGGCACGACGCTGCTTTTGCGATGCATCCATCGCCTCGGCCATCAGGAGGTGGATCTGTCCTTGGGCCTGCGGATCGAACCGTTCGGACGCGACGAGGCGGTTGATCGACTCGATCGCCGCATCCGGGCGATCGCATTGCAGCATCTCGCGCGCGGTTGAAAGTTTCTGGGCAAGGGTGATGACCGGCCGGGCATCAACATACAGACAGGCCGCGCAGCAAAAGACGAGCACGGACAAAATCAGCAACGGGAGTTGCCAAAGGTGGGAGAGACGACGCCTGCCGCAATGTACAGACGACCGGGCGAACATGGACGCTTCCTTGCTGCGAAACCCCGACATGCCAGGCGAGACGATTCACATTCCCCGTCTCGCTCAGCGTTGCGACGCCATCCTTGGCCGCCGCAAAACAAATCACCGTAATCAGCCCCAATCACGATGAAGCGCGGATACTAATACCCGATTCATCGAAAGCAAGCGCGAATCTTATCAATCGCAAGTTTTTCACACGGGCCGCGGCATGCGCATCGGGGGGTGACGGAAATTCTGTAATTTGAAATCTACAAGTCCCAGATATCCAGATTTCAGATTTCAGATTTGAGATTTGAGATTTGCCTTACACCGTCGCGTACTGTGACGCCACGCTCACGTAACGCATCCGCACTTCGTACAACGCGTTGTCCAACATCTTCTGTTCCTCTGGCGAAAGATTTCCCTTGGTCTTCTCTTCCAGCACGCCGAGCAGATCGACGTTGAACTTCGCCATGTCGAGGTTGACCTGCGGCTCAACGCCGCGCGGGGTGAGATCGCCGAGATAGAGCAGGATCTGGGTGACTAACGAGTTGACTAATGTGGGGAAGGATGCTTCGGGAAGCTCGCGTTCGCCGCGCGCTCGAGGGGAGCCGGCCCGTCCCCGGGCCGGTTGAGCGCCAGGGGGAGTAGCACCACTCGGTGATCCCGGGCCCGCTGAAGCGGGCCCGCCGCTTACGGCGCTGGGAGCCGAGCGTTCCTTCCCCGCCGCCGCGCGCTTCTGCTCTTCTTCCGCAAGCCGTCGCTTCTCCTCCTGCGCCTGCTTCTTCCAATCCGTATCGATGTGCAGCGAGGGTTGTTCTTCAGCCATGGCGGATCTCCCGGGAAATTCATCAACCGTTCTTGTCGTCTCTAGCTTAGGATCGAGCCGGGCTAAGACGCAAGGCGTGACATTTCAGGGCCTTTCGTGCCGATCCGGGGAAGTACAAAATGATCGAACTGCTGGAATCGCGGCTGCTTTTGACCACGCTCGACCCGACTTTCAACGCGGGACAGGGCTTCACCGACGAACCGTTTCCCACAAACGCGATCTCAGAGGACGCCGTCGCCTCGTTGGCGATCCTGCCCGGCGGGAAAATCCTGGCGCTGGCGATCCACGACGTCACCGACCAGCCGCGAACCTCATCCCTCGTCCGCTACAACGCGAACGGCACCCTCGACACGACCTTCGGCGGGGGCGACGGCATTCTCGACCTGAACGAATCCCTCACGCCGCTGGCGGTCCTCAAGAACGGTCACATCATCCTGGTCAAGACGATCGATGCGCAGAACGCGTCGATCGAAGGCCGGCTGGCAGACGGATCGATCGACGACGCATTCGGCACGCACGGCGAAGTCGACATCCCCGCCGTTTCGCAAAGCGACGGCCGCGAGGGCTGGTTCCTCGCCCCCACGCCCGATGGCGGATTCTATTACGCCGTCAGCGATTTCCACGGCGACGGCGCGATCGATCGCCTCTTCAAATTCACCGCCGCCGGCGCCTTCGACTCCCATTTTTCGGGCGACGGCCAGCTCACCATCGATCGCGAAGCCACCGCATTGATCGACCTGGAGGAAATCGCCGTCGACGCGCAGGGCCGGCTGCTCATCACGGACGGGAACAAGATCCAGCGTTACACCACCGACGGCTCCTTCGACGAGAGCCTGGGTTCGATCTACACGTATAATTCCAACAGCCGCTTCGCCATCCAGCCCGACGGCAAGATCGTTATCGCATCGCCGTCGTTCAGCTCCGGAACACTCGCGCTCCTACGCGTTAATCCCGATACCACCATCGACACAACCTACGGTAGCAACGCCCGGTTCGGTGAACCCGCCGAAAGCGCCGCGATTCAAACCGGCGACACCCCCATCATCGACCAGGTCCTGATCGATTCACAACTGCGCGCGACAGTGATCGTACACGGCACATCTGACGGCGGAGGCGACGCCAGGCTCATTCGCCAGAACGCAGACGGCTCGATCGACTACACCATCGCCCCCGGCGGATTCCTCGACGCCGGCGCCCTCGGCACGCCAACCGCCGCCATCCTCCAACCCGACGACGAGCTCCTGTTCGGCGGCGGTCCGTACGACATCGCCCGCTTCGCCGACGTGACCCGACCCATCGTGCAGGTCGGCCGAACCGTGTACCTCACCGGCACCGCCGGCGACGACACCATCTCCGCGACGCTGCATACCAACGACAACGCCGTCTCGGTGACCGTCAACGGCCAGACAGCGGACTTCACCGTCGATGTGGTCAGCGTCAACGCCCTGGGCGGCAACGACTCGGTCACGGTTGACGGCATCCGCGCCATCATCGACGCCGGCGACGGAACCAACGACATCACCGGATCCATCGAAGCGGATTGGATCATGGCCGGCCCGGGCGATGACGTGATCGTCGGCAACGGCGGCGACGACACGATCCAGGCAGGCGACGGCGTCAACGACATCACCTGCGCCGGCGATCGCGGAAGCTATTGCAGCATCATCGCCGGCAGCGGCAACGATTTCGTCCGCATGGCCTTGGGTGCTTGTGACACCGGCGACGGAAACGACACGATCCTCGGCATCAACGATGACGCCTTCAAAGACATCGGTGCGCGCCAGATCAATTCCGGCGATGGCGACGATTCCATTACCACCGGCGACGCTAACGACCATGTCTTCGACGACGGCGGCGTCAACAGGATCTCCACCGGCGGCGGAGTCGATCACGTCGTCCTCTTCACCACCGCGACCGCAACCAGCACCGTAGATACCGGCGAAGGACGCGACTTTGCCTACGTCACCGGCAACTACAACGTCACCCTCGGCGACGGCAATGACTACTTCATCGCCAACGAGGTCCCCCGCGCCGACCTCGGCCCCGGCAACGACTTCGGCCGAGCGTTCTCCGATGCGCTGCATTCGTCCGTCATCATCGGCGGCGACGGCGACGACAACATTTACACCGGCGACGGCAACGACTCGATCTATGGCGGCGCCGGCCGCGACACCGTCCATGCGGGCTACGGCAACGACCTGATTTCCGGCGGCGGCGGGAACGATCACCTCTTCGGCCAGTTCGGCCGCGATCGCCTGTATGGCGGCCGCGGGAACGACCGCCTCGTCGGCGGCGACGGCAACGATCGCCTCATCGGCGGCTTCATCGGCGTCGACACCCTCGAAGGCGGCGCCGGACGGGACACCGCCATCGCGGCCGATGCGTCCGACATTCTCTCCAGTATCGAACTGTGAAGCCCGGAAACGCGCGGCGTGGGCGCGTGCTGGACCCTGAATCCGGATATCCCCCCGATTTTGCCGATGATTGGGTACGATAATCTTGCACCACAAGGGAAGGACCGTACCCGCAATGACCCTGTTTCAATCGCTCGAACCTCGCCGACTCCTCACCGGAACGCTCACCCTCGACCAGACCTTCGGCACCGGTGGATTTTCCAATTCCCCAGCGGCAATCGCCGGGTACACCATGGTCGTGGACGTCGATATCGCGACCAACGGCAAGAGCGTCGCGCTTGCCCAGGGCAATGGCCGCGAGGTCGTGCGCTACAACATCGACGGCAGCGTGGACAACTCCTTCGGCGTGAACGGCCGCTTCATCCTCAACTTCGGCGCACAAGCCGTCGCGGTCGAACGCGACGGCAGCGTCCTCGTCGCGTCGGATAACACCGTTTTGAAGCTCACCCCCGACGGCGATACCGATGACAGCTTCGGCGCCGGCGGGTTCGTCTCCCTCACGTCCAATGGCCTGGTCATCGCCTCAGCCGCCCAGGACATCCGCGAGGAACAGAACGGTTCGATCGTCCTCCTGCGCAGCGGCACCACCAGCGGCGCGGGATCGGCCCAGGCGGTCATCGTCACCCATCTCCAGGCCAATGGTGACATCGACACCCACTTCTTCAACCACAACGGAAGCAACGCGTTTGTCCTGCCCCTGGTACAGGCCGGGATCAACATCGCGTCCGACTATGCACTCTCCCCCACCGGCGACGCTGTTTATTTCGGCGGACCTGGGCTTGATGGGTTGCGCGTCGTTCGCACGAACGACCAGGGCGTGCTTGATCAGTCCTACCAGATCGACATCCCCTTCAACCGCCAGTCGCTGGTTCTGACTTCCATTACCGTCAGCGACCTCGGCGATCTGCTCACCGTCAGCAGCCCCGTGATCGCCAACGCCGTCACGGTCAGCCAGTTCGATCCCGCGGGCATCCAGACTGCCAGCAGCAGCATCATCCTCCAGCCCTCAACGCAGCAGTCAGGTCAAATCAATACAGCGATAGCATCCAACGGCTCGACGGTGCTCGTCGGCTTCCGCGATCCGTACGCGATCGCGCGATTGGTCAGCAACCAAATCGCGCCCGGTGTTTTCCTGGGCAGCGATGGCGTCCTCAGCGTCGATGGCAGCACCGGCAATGACTCGATCCTGATCAACAGGGCCTCGACCACCCAACTCCGTGTCACGCGCAACGGCAGGAAGACTCTGGTCGATCGATCCGACGTCACCCAGATCAACCTCAACGGCCGCGATGGAAACGACGTCCTCACCGTAACCGTCACCGTCCCCACCGTCGCCCTGGGCGAGCTGGGCGACGACACCATCACCACCGGCGACGCCAACGACACCCTCTCGGGCGCCGATGGAAACGACAGCCTGACGGGCAACGGCGGGAACGACCTCCTCGACGCCGGCGTCGGCGCCGACCGTCTCTACGGCGGGTCCGGCAAGGACCGCATGTCCGGCGGCGGTGGCAAAGACCTGATGTACGGCGGCTCCGGCGACGATCAAATGGACGGCGGCGCATCCGACGACCGCATCTTCGGTCAATCCGGAAACGACAAGCTCTTCGGAGGTCGCGGAAACGACCTGCTCGATGGAGACGGTGGAACCAACCAATACTTCCCGGGTGACGGAGACGACACCGTTCTGGGAGGATGACTTCCACAATAGCCCGCGGTCAACGACCGCGCGGTCGTTGACCGCGGGCTATTGACCCCCGTGAATTCCCCGTACATCGCGAGTTTGCAAACCCCCCACCTTTCCCCTACGATGCGGGACTTTCCCGCGCCCCCATTGTGCGCGCGGGGTCGAATTTCCGAGGAATACCGCAATGTCCGAAGACCAAACCCAAGCCGCCGACAGTTCCACCGACGCCTCCACCGCAGTCGAGGAACAACCCTTTGACTACCCCATCCGCGTGGAAGACGCCGGGCCCGCGACCAAGAAGGTCCATATCGAGATCCCCCAGGAACGCATCGCCTCCAAGCTGGAAGAGTCCTTCAAGGAGCTCCGCCAGCAGGCCGCTATCCCGGGTTTCCGCGTCGGACATGCCCCGGCCAAGCTCATCGAAAAGCGCTTCAGCCAGGACGTCAAAGACCAGGTCCGCCGCCAGCTCATCAGCGAGAGTTACGAGCAGGCCGTCGAGAAGAACAATCTCCAGGTCATTGGCGAGCCGATTTTCGACCAGGAGCAAAAGCTCGACCTCCCCGAATCCGGCGCGCTCAAATATTCCTTCGAGATCGAAGTCCAGCCCGAGATCAACATCCCCGAGCTCAAGGGGATCAAGATCAAGAAGCCCAAGATCGAAGTAACCGACGAGAACGTCCAGCAGGCCATGACCAACCTGCGCGAGCAACAGGGAACGCTGGTCCCCATCGAAGACCGCGGCGTCGAGGACAAGGATTACTTGATCGCCGACGTGCACGTGAAGTTCGAAGGGAACGTCGTCGGGCATCAGCACGATGCGCAGATCGTCAGCCGTCCGGGTCGCATCGCGGGAATCGACATTGAAGACCTCGACGAACAGCTCAAAGGTCTCAAGCCCGGCGAAACGAAGGTCATCAAGGCCAACGCCGGCGAGAACCATCCGAACGAAGCCATCCGCGGTAAAGAAGTCGAGATCGACATCGCGCTCAAGGACATCAAGAAGCTCGAGCCGGTCGAGGTGAACCAGGAGTTCCTCGAATCGCTGGGCTTTGAGAACGAGAAAGAACTGCTCGACGCGTTGCGCGAGCAGATGGTCGAACGCATCGATTACGACGTACAGCAGGCCATGCGCGAGCAGGTCAACAAGCATCTGCTCGACAACGTGACGATCGATCTCCCCGCCAAGCTTTCCGGCCGGCAGGAAGAGCGCATCATCCAGCGTCGCGCAATGGACCTGATGATGCGTGGCGTCCCCCGCGAGCAGATCGCCGGGCAGATCGAGCGCCTTCGCACCGGCGCCAAGGACGAAGCCGTCCGCGAGCTCAAGCTCTTCTTCATCCTCCAGAAGATCGCCAACGATCAGAATGTCGATGTCGAGGAACCGGAGCTCAACGGCCGAATCGCCATGCTCGCCGCCCATCGCGGCGTGCGCCCTGAGAAGCTCAAGCAGGAGATGGCCAAGGACGGAACCCTCGCCAACCTCTACATCCAGATGCGCGAGCAAAAGGCCGTCGATACCATCCTGACCGACGCGACCATCGAAGACGTCGATGTCCTGGCTGAAAAGCAGAAGGACGAGGAAGAGAAGAAGACGACCAAGAAATCCAAGAAGTCGAAGAAAGAGGGCGCTGAAGCGAAATCCGAAGAGCAGTCCGAAGAGAAATCCGAAGAGAAATCCGAGGACGATAAACCCAAGACGGAATAGACGTCCTATTCGACAATCTTTGCCGCTTGCGGCTTAGCGCATCAGATTCACACTGAGCGCTAAGCCGCGAGCGTTTTACCCCCATCCCCCACCTCCCATCCCTAAAGTCCCCGATCCCCCACGACGATCCTCGCGATGGAGATCAACAGCTATGCGCGCCGATTGTCGTGCAGTTCGAAAAAGCAGCGGTTTTAGCAGCGGTTTCACCCTCGTCGAAATCCTGATCGTCGTCATCATCATGGGGATTTTGGCGTCGATTATTATCGGCCTCTTCGGGAACACCACCAAGGATGCCAACGGCGGAGCGCTCAAGGACAACCTTCGCGCCATCCGCAGCGCCATCCAGATCTACAACGCCCAGCACGGCCGCTATCCGGCCCAGGCGACGTTCGATACGCAGATGACGCAGTTCACCAATGCCACCGGCGCGACTTCCGCCACGCGCACGGGGAGCTACATCTACGGCCCCTACATCCTGACGCTTCCCCCACTCCCCGTCGGAACCGACAAAGGCGCGACCAGCGTGACAAGCCTGACCTACGCCGCCGGCAACGGTTGGGGCTACGACGCCACGACAGGCCAGTTCCGTGCCAACTGCCCCGACTCCGACAAGGACGACGCGGGCGTTTCGTACAACACGTACTAACGACTCCCGCGCGGCTGCCGCTTTTCCCTCTCCCCTCCGGGAGAGGGCAGGGTGAGAGGGCGAATACCAAGAGTCTCGACCATCCGTATAATCGCGCCGACATGGCGCAACAGCAGCAGCAGCAAATCCAAGCCCCCAAAGGCACCAAGGACATCCTCCCCGCCGAGGCCCCGCGCTGGCAGGCGATCGAACGCATCGCGCGTGACGTCGCTCAGCTTTATCACTTTGCCGAGATCCGAACCCCCATCTTCGAGCACTCCGAACTCTTCCACCGCGGCGTCGGGGAGACCACCGACATCGTCCACAAGGAAACCTACACCTTCAACGACCGCGGCGAGCGATCGCTCACGCTCCGCCCCGAAGGCACCGCTGGCGTCGTCCGCGCCGTCATCGAGGCCGGGCTGCTCAACGATCCGGGCGCCCGCGTGAAGGTCTTTTATCTCGGCCCGAATTTCCGCTACGAGCGTCCCGCCGCCGGGCGATACCGCCAGCACCACCAGTTCGGCGTCGAAGCCTTCGGCGTTGCCGAAGCCGACCAGGACGCCGAGTGCATCCTCCTCCAGATGGATTTTTACCGCCGCGCCGGCTTGAAGGACCTGGCCCTGCGCGTGAACAGCCTGGGCGATGCGGAATCGAAGCTGAAATACCGCGATGCGCTGGTGCAGTATCTCTCGCCGTCGAAAGACAAACTCTCCGAAGATTCGCAACGCCGCCTCGGCGACAATCCCCTGCGCATCCTCGACTCCAAAGACCCGCGCGACATCGAGGCGGTAAAAAACGCCCCGCCGGCCCGCGAATATCTCTCCGACCCCAGCAAGGCCCATTTCGCCCGCGTGCAGGATCTGCTCGCGCGCCAGAGCGTCCCCTTCAACGGCGATCCCACGCTCGTCCGCGGCTTCGACTACTACACCGGCGTGCTCTGGGAAGTGACCGCCGGCGGACTCGGCGCCCAGAACGCCGTCGGTGGCGGCGGACGATACGACAACCTCGTCGAAACCCTCGGCGGGAAACCGACCCCCGGCGTCGGCTTCGGCATCGGCCTCGATCGCCTCCTCATCGCACTCGAATCCCAGGGCGTCTCTCTCCCGACTAATCAAAACCCCCTCGTCTGGCTCATCGCCCACGGCGACGCCGCACGCGACTTCAACTGGAAGCTCATGCAGGACCTGCGATCCGCCGGCATCCCCGCCGACATGGATCCCTCCGGCCGAAGCGTCAAGGCCCAGTTCAGGCTCGCCGACCGCGCAGCGGCGACGTGGTCCATCATCACCGGCGAAAGCGAGCTGGCCAGCAACACGGTGATGCTCAAGAACCTCACCACCGGCGAGCAAGCGAGCGTCGCCCGCGACCAAGTCATCAATCGCCTCAAGTCGTGACCTCTTCCCCTCTCCCTCCGGGAGAGGGTAGGGTGAGGGCGAATTGCCGCAGACTCACTCGCCGCAACTTGACTACGCCCCCAAGCCTTCGCTTGCGCGCCGGCGCTGGCTCCGCCAGTTTGCCGTTGTGCTGATCGCGCTCCTCCTCGCGACCGTCGCCTGGCGCTGGGGACGCAGCTCGCTGGAGCGCATGCGAATCAACCGCCTTTACTCACGCTGCGCCGCGCACGTAATGCCCGCAGACAAGGTCATCTTCGAAACCGACTACTCCAAGCAGGATCAGCACTTCACCGGCTACACCCCCCCGGTCTGGCTGGAACTCAACCAGGCCGCGACCGCGGTGACACTCAACTCGCAAGGCACCGCCTTCCTGCACGAGCTGCGCACGCCCTCAGGCCAGCGCCGGCTGGTCGGAGTCGATCTCATCATCTTGTCCCGTTCACAGTTGGTCTTTCAGCCCCGCAAGTTTGTTCCGGGTGTTTCGATTCTCCGTCCCCCGCACCAAGTCCGCGGCCTGCAAAAGGACATGGGTTTGGACACAGCCCCCAAGGGCCTGCTGAGCGTGTATGCGGGTCAACTCGACCCGTCCGATCCCTCCCATTTCACCATCGAGTACCGCACGGACGCCCACACCGGAATCATTGACGGCTGGCTGAAAGACGACGACACCGTCATCCTCGAACCCCGGCCACAAAACCCTTGACCTCCGAGCACAGGTTAGCATAATGTTAGGTTCGGAGGTTCAGCATGTCAATCGCATTTCCAACTTGGGATAGAGCAGTTTTACGTGGCACGGGCGTCTCGCCCGTGCAGGAAGAAAACGATCAGCACGGGCGGGCGGATCGTGCCACGGCCAATCGTCTCAACGCTCTCAAATCCACCGGCCCACGCACCGTCGAAGGGAAGAAACGCTCCAGCCGCAACGCGTTCAAGCACGGCCTGGCCAGCACCTACTCGCACCTGGCCTGCGAAGAAGGCGCATCGTTCAACACCTTTATCAACGAGATGCGCGAAGAGCTTCGACCCAGCACCACGATGCAGCACACGCTTTTCCCGCAAATCTGCGACTTGGCGTGGCGGCTGCGACGGCTGCCCGAAGCACAGAACAAGCTTCTGTCACGCGAACTGCTAAGGGCGAGCGAGTTCGATGGCGAAGAACTCGATGTCACCGACGTGATCGCCCGTCGCTTCAGCGACGAGCCCAAAAGCAACGGCCTGCTATTGCTCGAGCGCTACGAGCGCGGCATGCGCAGCGCGCTGCTCCGTCTGATGAAGCAATACGAGCAACTCAAGAAGCATCACGCGACCATGCCGTACGATCCCGACGAGCCGCCGGTCCCGCGCGAGGGGTCGGGACCAGCGATCACCGAAGAGCGAATGCAGCGTCAGCGCGAGATGTTCGCCCGCCGCGAAAAGGCCCTCAAAGAAGGCGGCCCGCCGCCGGCCAACGCGGAGGAGGAACGCGTCGATCGCTCCATCCAGATCTGCGCTAAGCAGAAAGCCGAGGCGGAAGCTGCTGCGAAACGAACCCAAACGAACCCACCTCCAAACCCCGCTGGCCGCTCAAAAACGCTGAAATGTCGCGTTTTGTCACCTCCGCCGGCGACGGAACGAAGCCAACAACCTACTCCCTCTCCCCTTGTGGGAGAGGGCGGGGGTGAGGGGGAAAGGGTGCAGACTTCACTCGCGAACCTTCGCCTCGAACCGGATCACGATTCACCCCTCACCCCAACCCTCTCCCGCAAGGGGAGAGGGGGAAATGCGTCACATCACCGGCTCAACCGTCCGCGGCGCGGTCTCGGTGAGCGGATCGATCGGCGGGCCGGTGACGACGCCCAGAGTGTTGATCAGCGGAACCGCGCCGATGGCCAGGAGCATCATGACGCCCAGGTAGACAAAGATCGGCAGATAGGCGGCGGGGTTGGAGCCGTCAGCGCCGAGGCGATCGGTCGCCCAGCCCATGACCCACGGGGCGGTGGAGGAAAATGTCCCGGCGATCACCAGGAAGATGCCGACCACTCGCCCGCGCACCTCGGCGGGGACGCGCTCGAGCATGGCGGCGTCACTGACTGCGTAGCTGCCCAGCTGAAACGTCATGAACGTCATCAGGATCGGCAGAACGTAGTGCACCGGAAAGAGCGGCGTGATCGCGACCGAGATCCCGCCGCCCATCAGCACGAAGACAAGCGTCGGCAGGCGGCGTCGGCCGCTGCTCAGGTAAACCGACAGCGGGCTGACCACGATGCTCAGGAGCATCGTCGAGCCGATGATGATGCCGGTCCGCTTGGCGTCGAGGTGGTGGGCTTTCTGGAGGTAGATGCTGGCGAGGGAAAGCGTGGCGAGCCCGGCGAAGTCGCGACACATGAGAACCGAGGCAAGGCGCGCGACCTTGCGCGCGAGCGTTCTGCCCAGGAGATGCGATTCCCGCGCCGTGCCGTTGCCACTGCGGACCTCGCGCGCGATGAAAAGAAAGATCACGCCGATGATCGCGCCGGCCAGCCCCGCTTCGATCAAGGGTCGCTGCCAGTCGGCGACGGAAGCGAATTGCCACGTCGCGGCCTGGGCGCGCCAGCCGGCGAACTGCGGGCCCGCGAAGAAGCCGATGCCGGAGCCCATCCCGAGCAATCCGATCGCCATGCCGGGGCTCTTGGGATAGTGGGCCGGGACCAGCGCGTTGGCCGCGGGATGGAACAAGGTCCCGAAGACACCCGCGAGCACGCCGAACGCAACGATCAGGTCATACTGGCGCGTCAGCCCCATGCCGGTGATGGCCAAGGCGTTTCCGAGCAGGCCGATCCCGAGCAGCGCCTTGCGGTTGAACCGATCGGCGAGCACGCCGGCGAAATAGCTCCCCATGCAATAGACCAGCCCGTTGATGGTGACGACGAACGACGCCCGGCTGACGCCGGCGAGCTTCAGATCGCGGACCATGAGCAAATAGAGCGGCACCAGCAGGGTCCCGTAAGCGTGGGTGAACGCATGGAGGATCGTGCATAAGCCCAGGGTCAGGTGGCTGCGAAGCCGCGAGGGCGTGCTAATTCGGGCAGTTTCGGACATCGCGGCGGGATTATAGGGAAATGAGGCGTAAGAAAATTTTCCGATCCATAATCCCTGGCCTCGTTCTTGCCGTACTACACTTCAGTAGCAAAGGAGTGAACGGTGCTCAAAGGTCTGATTCGTTTGATTTCGCAGTTGGTTTCGCCTCCGAAGCCGGTTCCCGTGCGCGTGCCGGCCTATCGGACTCCCCGCCGGTAACTGGACAGTTCGGCGTGGGCCGAATCGGTTCAGACCAGCGCATTGACTTCTTCGCGACTTGGCAACGCGGGCTGAGCGCCGAACCTGGTGCAGCACAACGCCCCCGCGGCGTTGGCGAAACGCAACGCCTGCTTCCATTCCATCCCCTCCGACCGCCCCACCGCCAGCGCGCCCGTGAACGCATCCCCCGCTGCCGTTGTATCGACGACGCGAACCTTGATTGGCTTGACCGTTTGAATCAGCCCGCCCGAGCCGAGGAACATCGACCCGCGGCTGCCGAGCTTGAGTATGACGGTCTTCGCGCCGCGGGCGAGCAATTCCCCCGCGGTCTGCTTTGGATCGAACCTTCTCCGCCGCGGCGTCCGATCCCGATCCAGTATCGCCGCCGCTTCATGCTCATTGGGCGAGAGGACATCGACACCCATGAGCGCCCGCGGCAACCCTTTCACGGGTACCGGCGCCGGATCGAGGATCGTCGGGACCTTCAACTCCTGGCAGAGCGCGATCGCATGCCGGACGGTCTCAAGCGGGATCTCCAGCTGCATCACGAGGGCGGAAGCCGACGCGATCAGATCGCGCGCCCCGTCGACATCGGCCGGCGAGACCTTCGCATTTGCGCCCGGCGTGACGACGATGGAATTCTCTCCGCGCCGATCCACGACGATCAATGCCACGCCGCTGGAAACGCCTTCAGTAATGGTGATGTGATCGCTGACGACGCCGCGCTCGCGCAGGCCGGAGAGAAGCGTCTGGCCGAAGGAGTCATCTCCGACGCGGCCGATCAGGTGGACTTGGGTTCCGTTCGAAGCCAGCTTCGCCGCAGCGACCGCCTGGTTCGCGCCCTTCCCGCCGGGGATGGTGACGAAGTTCTCGCCAAGAACAGTCTCGCCCGGCTTAGGCATCGCACGGGTGCGGCAGACCAGGTCCATGTTGATCGAGCCAAGAACGATGATCGGTTTGGGCATCGTGCCTTCCATGGCACGGGCGCCTCGCGCGCCTCGCCCATGCAGATAAAAAATGTCAGCACGGGCGAGGCGCGCGAGGCGCCCGTGACACGCTACTCCCATCACGCGTCATCGACATATCGCGGCTCGGTGGGAACGGCCTCATCTCTCAGCCCCGCGAGGAACTGTTCACCGTATTGCTTCACCTTGAATGGGCCCATCCCTTTGATCTGTTCGAGCTTGGCAAGACTGTCAGGGACTCTCTTGGCGATGAGTTTGAGGGTTGTGTCGTGGCAGACGCAGTATGCGGGGATGCTGCGGTCGCGCGCGATCTCGGCGCGGATGGCGCGGAGCCGCTCGAATCGAACCATCGCCGCCGGGTCGATCGTCTGGTCTTCCTCCAATTCGATCGCCGCCGGCGTCCGCGACCGCGTAGTGGTCGCCGTTGATCGCGGCGTGATATCGGCCAGGCTCACGGGCGGGAGTTGGTCGCCCTTCATGACCGCGATGCCGGCGGCGGTCAGCTCGACCACGTATATCGGCTTGCCGACTTGCCCGACGTTCTTCTGCCGTGCCAGGCCCGACTCGATCACGCGATGCAGCATCGCGACAACTTTCTTGCCGGTGTGCTGCTTGAGCAGCCCGAAGACAGAGAGCTGGTTGAACTGCCACTTGCGGGTGCGTTCGTTGTCGGCGCCGAGGAGGACGTCCGCGATGGTCCCGACCCCGAAGTTCCCGCGAAGTCGCGCGATGGCGCTGAGGAGCTGCCGCACCAGCGTCACCGCGGTCTCGGACATCTCCACCGCCGGGATGATCTTCGGCCCCGTGCCCGAGGCGGCGGCGCAGATGTCGCAGCTGCATTCGGCCAGTTCGGTTTCGTCGCCGAAGTAATCGAGGATCTGGCGGCGGCGGCACGAATGCGTGCTGGCATAACGGACCATGAGATCGAGCTTTTCGGTCGCGCGGCGTTTGAGATCGGCGATGACGTTGGAATTGCCGGCCGCGGCTTCACCGGCGCGTTCTTCGCCGATCTTGTCGATGAAGAACTCCTGGAGCTTGCGGTCCTGGAAACTGAAGAGCAGCACGCAGCGGGCCGGCTGCCCGTCGCGACCGGCGCGGCCGGCTTCCTGGTAATACGCTTCGAGCGTACCGGGAAGGTTGTAGTGGACGACCAGCCGCACGTCCGGCTTGTTGATCCCCATGCCAAACGCGTTGGTCGCCACCGCGATCGCGCCGCTGCTGGACATGAACTGCTCCTGCGATTCGGTCCGATCGGCGGCGTCCATGCCCGCGTGGTACGAGAAGATCGGGCGTGCGGGGAGCTGCTGGCGGAGGTGAGCGGAGAGATCATCGACGTTCTTTCGCGTCGAGCAGTAGACGATCGCGTCGCCCGCGTTCGCGTCGAGCAGCTCGATCAGCATGCGGTCTTTCTCGACCACCTTGCTGACCCGGCGGCACTCATACATCAGGTTCGGGCGATCGAACCCCGTGATGACGATGTTCGGCTCGCGCAGCCGCAGCCCGCGGATGATGTCCTCGCGGACGTCCTCGGTGGCGGTGGCGGTGAGTGCGATGACCGGCGGATCGCCGAGCATCTGCCGGACTTCACCGAGCCGCGCGTACTCGGGACGGAAGTCGTGCCCCCACTGGCTGATGCAGTGGGCTTCGTCGATCGCGAGGAGCTTGGGACGGAGATCGCGGAGTACGCTTTGAAAGCTCGGCGAGTAGAACCGCTCGGGCGCGACATACAGCAGCCCGCGGAACCCGTCGCGAATCTCGTCCATGACCGCCTTCTGGATCGATCCGGTCATCGAGCTGTTGAGCAGCGCCGCGGGGATCCCCTCATCACGGAGTTGCTGAACCTGGTCCTCCATCAGCGAGATGAGCGGCGAAACGACGATGCTCAGCCCATCGGAGATGGCCGCGGGGAGCTGGTAGCACAGGCTCTTCCCCGCGCCGGTCGGCATGACGCAGAGGACGTCCTGCCCGGCCAGGACGGCTTCGATCACGCCCTGTTGAGCGGGTCGAAACTCGTCCAGGCCGAAGAGATTCTGAAGCTGCTCGCGAAGGTCCGGCATTGTCAGGGCCGGATTATAGGTCGCCAGCCGCCGAAGCCGCTACGAAGCGAGCTTCTTCATCAGCTTGAGTTTCCCATGGAACCAGAACAGCGGAATCACGCTGAACGCCGCCGTGATCACCCAGATGGGCATCACGAACGACGACTGGATCACGCCCTTGTCACGCATGTCGCGCGAGTAGTGGAAGGAGGCCCACTTCAGCTCCGGCTGATCCTTATCGGCGCCGGCCGTATAGGGGACGGTGAACCAGGTGAGCTGCGTGGGGAGCGGCTCTTTGGCACTGGACCCGTTGGTGCAGGAGAGGAGGAGCTTCCCATCGCAGCCCAGCACCTGCACGGTGTCGCCGCTGGACTGGCGGAAGGTCAGCTGGTTCATCCGCGTGCTGCTGTGAATCCACCACCAGACCGTGGAAGCGCCCAACAGCAGCGAGCAGAGCGCCACGGCGAAGAAGTATCTGCGTCTCATATTGATCGTATCGACGCAGCTGGAGCGGAAATTGGGCAGTCGGGGGGGTTACCAGACGTGAAACAGTGCCGTGCGTTCGGTCTATCGCGAGCGCACTGGGAACTTTTCCGAGTTTACGGTGCCCCAAAAAGTGGTCATCCTGAGCGAAGCGAAGGATCCAGCCGAATCGTGGCCAGATCCTTCGCTTCGCTCAGGATGACATGGTCTTGGGTTAGTTCGAGAGGTCTACTTTGTCCACTTCTTCGCGCCCAGTCCGCAGAGCTTCTCCACCGCGTCAACCTGGTCCTTCGTCGCCGTCGCGGGGATGGTGATGCGCAGGGCCCGGCGGTTCCAGCCGAGCATGTCCTTAAAAAACGCCGAGGGATTGGGCGTCTTGCCATCGAGCTGATCGACGCGGATGGTGTCAGTGGAGCCCTTGATCTTGTAGGCGTTGGTATGACCGCCCATCTCGTGCGGGCCGTTGAGCACGCCGGATTTGGTCGCGTCCTCCAGCACGTCGGTGGTGTAGATCAGCATGACGCCGTCACGCTGATCGGCCAGCGCGAAGACCTGCATGCGGTACTTCCCATCGGCGATGAAGAACTGGACGGCTTGCTGCCCGTGTGTCTTGATCGAGTGCGGTGCGAGTCCGCCGAGCGCACCGAGCAGACGTCGTGCGTTGTGGGCGTGGGCGGGATCAGGCTCGGCCTCGCAGGCGGCGATGTGCCGCTCAACGTTAAGCCGATCCTTCGATCCCATCTTGGAGAGCAACGTGGGGAAATCCAGCGGCGCCGTGGACGCCGGGGCTTCTTTTGTTGCTTCGTTACTCTTGCCCGCTGCGGGCGCGCTTTTTTCTTTGACGCTCATGAACTCATTTCCGCGACCGTTAAAGATTGCCGCGCAGGTGAGACCAATCGTTCGTGTCGTTCTTTTCGTACTTGCAGACCAATGTCTGATTTTAGGCGGATTAGGCCTTTCAAACAAGCCCGCAAAGTCCGCACAAACGCATATGGGGTGTGGAAAGTGAGGTTATTTGCGCACCTTGCCGGTAAGCTTCTTGATCTTGAACTGATCGGTTTTGGTGTTCCACTCCAGATCGCTGGCCGCGGTCGTCCCGCCGGACTCATTGTCAAAGACTGTCACAGGGTTGCGCTCATCGCCGCGGGCGGTCAGCAGCTGCTGGATCGGGTCATACGCCATCGCCTTGGCGTCGAAGGTCACGCGCGGGGATGTCACATGCACATCATCCTCGACGCTGACGCGCTTGAGCCGGAACTTGCTGGAATCGGCCAACGGCTGAGATGTCGCGGAAGTTTTGGTGGTCGCTTTCGTCGCCGCGGGATCGGGCTCGAAGAATGCCTTGAGCGTCTGCCCATGCAGATCAAAGCCTTGCCCTGCGCCGGAGTCCGGCACATGCTTGACGACCACGTTCCCACTCATGGTCGACGACATGCCAACCTGATCGTACACCAACGATTTTTCCCACCCGAACGCCGTCTTTCCGCGCCCGCTTCCCATGCTCGGACCCTCGGGCGTGTCGGCGGAGGGACGATGATCCTGGTAGAGCATCTGGCCCGGCAGCGGCACATCCATCCTTCCGGTGTTCCGGTCGTAATCGACCTGTTCCGATTTCAAAAGGAGCCCGCGCGCCAGCGTGCCGTCCGGGTTGTTCAACTCGCTCTTCACCTTCACGTTGCCCAGCAGCGTCGTCTGCGTGATCTCCTTGCCAGCGAGGAAGTTGGTTGGATCGGATGTATCGGCCGGCTGCGTGGCGGTCGCCTTGGGTTCCTTGGTCGGAGCGGTGGTGGGCTTGGGTGTAAGCCGCGCGATCAAGCGATCGGACGTCGCGGTGTTGATCGTTCCATCCGACTGTACGCTCGTGACCACGACCCTGTCCGACACGTCGATCCGGTCGGCCTGCCCATTGAGCACCGCCCCGCGGCCCCAGGCGATATCGACGATCTGCTTCGGATCATTCGGATCGGCGCCCTTGAGCGTCCCCGCACCCTGGATCTCCGCCAGCTTCTGATCTGGCAGCATGCGGATAATCGGGCCGACGATCGTCGTCTTGCCGCTGGTGACGATCGCATTGGGCTTTCCGATGAGCCGATATTCCTCGACGCCGTTGGTCGTCTGGACCGTCAGTTGATCCGCCGACGCGGTCGAGCCATCGGGGCCGGGCGTGGTGAGTTGCACGTTGTCGCGTGCGAGGAGCGAGACGAGCTTGACGTCGCCGCCGCCTGTGAAGGGATTGGCGGCCGGCCGGGTGGATGGGTCGGAAGCGGAAGCGGAAGCGGATGCGAGGGCCGCATCGACAGCGATCGGGGCCGTCGCGGGGATGGCCGGACGTGTGGTCGGCGCAAGCTCGGCCTGGAGACTTCCCGCGCGAAGCTCGCGACCGTTCTCACTGGTCCGAACGTCACCCTGTGCGTCGAGCCGACGTGCGTACCGCTTCCCGTCCGGACCCTCCGCCGTCTCCAACCGAAGCGTCTGGGCATCGATCGTCTGGATCTTCTGCGTGGTCGCGATGCGACACTTCACGTTTCCTTTAGCCACGACATCACTGAGCGTCGCCGAGGGTTGGGTCGTCGCGCTCGCGACCGCCGGCGAGGTCGCCGTCGGCTTGTCTTTCGGGGAAGCCGGAACAAACCCCAGCGACAGCGCATCGGTCGTCATGCTCATCTCGGGATGATCGACCTTCACACCGCCGTAGAGATCCGCATGCTCGATCGCAACCTTGCCCGCCCCGTCATCAAGCAGGCGCAGCTCGCACCGGTCGGTCCACGTCGCGGTCGCCGCCTGCTTCACGCCGTTCTCACCTTCGACGGGAAATTCGACCTTGCTCGGACCTACAAGCTTCGCCAGCCGATGCGCGTCGGTCCCGCCGAGATAGTCCAATTGCGGCGTCGTTACCTTCGCCCCCTGCGCGTCGATCATCGTGACGTTCGGGACGTCATTCGAGCTGCGCAGCGATGCGCTGGCGTCGGCGGTATTGTAGATCGCCGATCCGCATCGGCCTTCGCTTCCCTCGCGCGTGAGCAGGACGGGATTGCCGGTCATCTCCACCTTCGCCTTGCCCGGCGCGAGCGAGGGGTCGGGCTTGCCTTCGACCGGAATGACGCGGAGCTTTCCCTGCCATTTGACGACGATAGGACCTTGCACCTGATTGTTGGCCCGGTCCTTGGCCGAAGCGTTGGCCGAATCGTTGCCCGGATCGCTGCTGTCCTGGGTTGCGCTTGCGGTTCGACGGGATTTCTTCGACGGCTTGGCCGTCGCGCTGGCGGATGTGGTGGGCGATGCGTCGGCGGCCGGCGTGGCGGATTTCTCGTGCGACGTCTCCTGGAGCATGTCGATATTCATCGTACTGGCCGCGACGATCTGCTTGTCAGCCTCGAAGATGCGCACTTCGCGCTCGAAGGTCGCTCGATAAACGACCGGGGAGAGGTCGCGCGTGATCTTCGGGCGAGTCGCCGGCGCAGTGCTCGGCAGCGCCGGATGCTTTCGCGCGGCCGCCCGCTTCGCCGCCGCCGACGGTTTCGCCGCCGCCAGCAGCACGAACGCACGTGGATCGGTCGAGGCGAGCATGCCGACCATCGCCGTCGGTTGCGTCGCGGGTGTCGCAGTCGGCGGTGCGAATCCGGGGGACGACAACGCCGAAGGATTCTTGATCGTCAGCGATTCACCATGCTCGATCTGCAGCAACTGGAGCTTGCGATCGCGCTCGTTCCACTTGATCACCAGCCCGCGCCCGTCGAAATCATAATCCCGCCCGCGCACCACCACCGGGACCTGGTCCGCCTCCACGTGCTGACCCGTCGCCGGATCATCGAATGCTTCGGTGGCGATGCGGAAGGTGTCGTTGTCGAAGGCGGCATTGTTCATCTTCGCGACGATGGTCGGCTCGGCGGCATCGACCGGCTCGAAGACGGAGATGACCACGTCCTGGAGCTTCCCGCGCGACGGCGCATCCGCCTGCATCTTGTTCGGCATCGCCCCCCCGCTCTTTCCCTGCGGCGGGAGATTCATCAGGACGTTCCCGGTCACGCCTTCAACTCGGATCTTCTGCCTCCCTTCGTTGGAGAAGAACTCGGCCTTGGGTTTCTCGACATGCACCATCCCCCCGCCAACGGGTTCGTACTTGTCACCCGTGAACTGCGACGCCAGTTCGCCGGTCTTGGAATCGTAACGCTTCACCCAGGCGTCATCGCCGCTCTGAAGCCCCTGAAGCGTGTGCGTCGTCGGCGTGGGACGCTGGACCTTCGTTGTATTGGTGAGGGCGCGTGTCGGTTTCTTCGCTGGCGGAGTCTGGAGGAACGTGTAAGCGAAGAATCCTCCGCCGATGACCAGCAACGTGATGATGACGATGAGGAACGATCGCATGCTGTGGGTTTTCTACGGATCCAGCAACGTGCCATGCTGAGCGTACTCGCGAAGCATCTGGCTGACTCGGCCAAATCCTTCACTTCGTTCAGGATGACAATACTTGGGACGAACCATTCACTTCTCCGGCTCTACATCGAGCATCTTCAGCACCACCAGATCCTGCACGTCGATCAACCCCACGGGTTTGTCGTCGTCATCCACGACCGGCAGTTCGTCGATGCGGAACTGTCGCATCACCGCCATCGCTTCGCTCGCCAGCTCGTCGGCCTTGATGCGCTTGGGATTGCGCTTCATCACGTCGGCGATCGGTTTCTTCAGGCCGGTGCCATCGTCATCGGTCACCAGCCGGCGGAGGTCGCCGTCGGTGAAGATACCGCTGATCTTCCCGGCCTGGTCAGTCAGGATGACCGCGCCGCTGCGGCGCTTGATGCTGCTCACGTTGTGCAGCACCTGGCCGACCGTCTGCTGATCGGAAACGACCGGAAGATTCTCGCCGAGCTTAAACGTCATCGCATCCCCGACCTTGATCAGCTTCCGTCCGAGCTGCCCGGCCGGATGAAAGAGTGCGAAGTCCTCGGCGGTGAATTTCCGCAATTTCATCACCGACAGGGCCAGCGCATCGCCCAGCGCGAGCATGGCCGTCGTCGAGGCGCTCGGTGCAAGTCCCAAAGGGCACGCTTCCTCGATGGCGCCCATTTGCAGTACGACATCGGAGAAGCGGCCCAGGCCGTTGGTCCGGCTGCGGGTGATCGAAACCACCGGGTGCGAAAGCTTCTTTACGATCGACAGCAGCCGCAGGATCTCATCGCTTTCCCCGCTGGCGGAGAAAATGAGGATGATGTCGCCCTTGCGGATAGAGCCCAAATCGCCGTGGACGGCCTCGGTGGGACTCAAAAAATGGGACGGCGTGCCGGTGGAAGCGAGCGTCGCGGAAACTTTTTTCGCGACGTGACCCGCCTTACCGATGCCACTGGTGAGCACGGCTGCGGGACAATCGACGATGAGGCGAACCGCGCGCTCGAAGGATTCATCGATCGCGCCGGTCATCGCGCGGACGGCATTGGCTTCGGTCTCGATGACTTCGCGCGCGAATTGTTGGAGGAACGAATCCATGCGTGCAGATGCTGGATTCTCAATACAACCTCATTAAAATCAACGTTTCGCGGGGGCCTCGACCAAGGACGGTGAGAAAGTGGAATATCGCGTAGAACTCGACGTCTACAACGGACCACTGGATCTCCTGCTCTACCTCATCAAGAAGGATGAGCTGGATATCTACGACATCCCCATCGCGCGCGTCACCGATTCGTACATGCAGTACGTCGGCATGCTACGCGAGATGAGCAAGGAGGAGGGGCTGGATATCAACGTCGCGGGCGATTTCCTCGTGATGGCGGCGACGCTGATGGAGATCAAGAGCGCGATGCTCCTGCCGCGACAGGAAGTGGCCGCCGATGGTCAAACCAGCGCGGCGGCGGAATTGGCCGACCCACGCTTCGAGCTCGTGCAGAAACTGCTCGAATACAAGCGCTTCAAAGACGCCGCCTCGATGCTGGAGCATCAGCAGCATGAGCACGAATCGCGCTTCCCGCGCTATCCCGCGCGGCTCGAGGGCGAGTCCGATGAGCCGCCGCCGGTGGATCTGGAAGAGGTGCAGATCTGGGATCTGCTAAATGAGTTCAACCGCCTGATGAAGGAAGTCGGTGGGCGGAAGAAGTTTCATGAGGTCACGTACGACGACACGCCGATCGATCTCCACGCCGCGGATATCGAGGATCGTTTAGCCCGCGAAGGCCGACTGACGTTGCGTCAGCTCATCCTCGGCCGGCGCAGTCGCAGCGAGATGATCGGGGTATTCCTCGCGCTGCTGGAACTGATCCGGGAGAAGAAGATTCTCGTCTCGCAGGAAGAAGCGCTGGGCGACATGGAGATCGTTCCCGCGCCCGAGGAGCACCGCCGAACGTTCAAGGGTGCGTCCCTGCACCTGGCGACGGATGACGAGGAGGAAGCTGCTCAGGATCTCGGACCGGCGAAGGCCGAAGAGCTCCCGGCCCCCATCGCTGCCGAGTCCCTTTCGCCCGCGGTGGAGCCGGAACCCGCGGAGCCGGAGACGAGCGCCTCAACCGCCGTTAAAACTCCGTGACGTGAAGAACGCCCGCTTGCGAACCTGTGGAATCGAGTGGCGTGATTATTTCTTCGCCGCCTTGCGCCTTCGTAACTCGGCGTCGATGAAGGGATCGAGCTCGCCGCGGTCGAGAACGGATTCGACGTTGGTCGTCTCGACGCCGGTACGGACATCCTTGACCCGGCGATCATCAAGAACGTAGTTGCGAATCTGGTTGCCAAAACCGATGGACTTGGGATCACCGACGACTTCGCGGAGTTCCGCATCGCGCTTGGCCTGTTCGAGCGCTTCGATCTTGCTCGTGAGGATCGCCATCGCCAGCCGCTTGTTCTGCTGCTGACTGCGCTCGACCGAGCAGGTGACGGTGATGCCGGTCGGCTTGTGGGTGATGCGGACGGCGGATGCGACCTTGTTCACGTTCTGCCCGCCAGGTCCACTCGCGCGCACGAACGCCATGAAGTCGAGATCGATTTCAGGGATGGCGAATTTTGATTCGGATTCCTCGAATTCGGGAACGACCTTTACGCCGGCGAAGCTGGTCTGACGCTTGTTCTGGGCGTTGAACGGCGATGGACGGACCAGACGATGCGCGCCCGCTTCGACTTTCAGATAGCCGAATGCATATGGACCTTTCACATGCAGCGTGATGTCTTTGATGCCGGCTTGTTCGCCGTAGTTGCGGTCGATCTCGGAGACGTCCCAGCCACGCTTTTCGAAGTAATAGAGGTACATCCGCAGCAGCATCTCGGCCCAGTCCTGCGCCTCGGTTCCGCCCTGGCCGGACTGAATGGAGAAGAAGCAGTTCTTCGGATCGTTCGGCCCGTCGAGAAGCGCCTGAAGCTCGACTTCGCCGAAGCGCTTCTCCAGCTTCGCCAGATCGCGGTCGGCTTCTTCGATGGTCGATTGATCGCCCGCCTCCTGGCCAAGCTCATACATCGCCCGCACATCATCGATGGCGCGCAGCAACTCCTCGACCGGTTCGACGGCGGCCTTGAGCGTCTTCATCTCGCTGACGGTCGATTTGGCCGCATCCTGGTTGTCCCAGAACCCGGCCTCGCCCATCTTCGCTTCTAATTCTTTACGGCGTTTTTGTTTTCCGGGGAGGTCAAAGAGAGTCCCGGATCGCGACGATCCGGGCCGAGAGGTCTTCGATCGAGCTGGGCAGGTTTTCGTGAATCATGCGTTCAACAGTACGGCGGTTGGGGCGCGTTTTCAAATTGCAGCGCGCGCGTGCGTGCATGCTTTCTGACGCCTACTCGATCGCATGCCCCTGCGAACGATACTGCGCCAGCTTGTAATGCAATGTTCGCCGGCTGATCTGCAATTCCCCGGCGGCGGCGGTGCGATTGCCCTGATGCCGCCGCAGGGCGGCGACGATCTGTTGATACTCCGATTCCGCCAATGTCACGGGCTCAGATGAAGGCAGCGCCCGGTCATTGGCGGGCGTTTCACCGTTCAAACGACGCCGCCGCGCGCGATCCAGCGACACTTCGAGATCGCGCAGGTGGCACGGCTTGCTCAGAAATTCCACCACATCGAGATGGATCGCTCGCTGCGCCGCTGACAGATCGCCGAAACCCGTCAGCACGATCACCTGCGTCGCCGGCCAGCGCGCGCGAATCTGCTCGAACAGGTCCATTCCTCCCATGAGCGGCAACTGAAGATCCAATATCACGATCTCATGTGGATCGCCCTGCATGAGTCGCAGTGCCTCCTCGGCCGTTCGAACCGCCGACGCGGGAAATCCCATCTCGGGAAGCGTTTCCAGTAGTAGATCGCGCAATCGAGGCTCGTCCTCGACGACCAGGACACGAAGCGTCTTGTTCCGCGGCAATTCAATGAGCGTGGACATCGGCAACCTCCTCTTTTGCGCGGGGCAAACGAACGACAAATCGACTCCCCCGACCCAGGCCGTCGCTATGCGCTTCGATTTCGCCCTTGCAATCGCGAACGATGGCGTGAGCGACCGACAGCCCCAACCCCGTTCCCGGCCGCTCGCCGCGCTTGTCGGTGAAGAAGGGCTCGAACACCTGTGGCAGCGCATCGGGCGGGATACCGCAACCGTTATCGGTAACACAGACTTCAACTATGTCATCTCGCGCCGCAACCGTGACCTGCACTTCGCCCCCGACCGGATCAACCGCTTCCAGTGCATTGACGACCAGGCTGAGGAGGACCTGGCGCATCTCCCCTTCGCTGGCCAGTACCAGCAGCGGCTGATGCTCATCGGTGGTAAGACGGATCCCTCGATCCGCAAAACGGCTCAACCCGCCAACGGACGTGATGACATCACCGGCCACGCGTTCCAACGACACGCGCTCACGGGTTGTTTTCCCGGGTCGCGCGAGCATGAGCAGCCGATCGGTGATCTGCTTACATCGAAACGCCTCGTCGCAGATGATGCCGATGGAGCGGTCGATCGAGCTGGCCGTCTCGTCGTTGAGGGGCGTTGATCGTCGCAGGAGCTGGAGCGAGCGCTCGCCGTAACCCGCGATGATGCCGAGCGGATTGTTGATCTCATGCGCCACGCCCGCGGCGAGATAGCCAACGCTTGCCAGTCGTTCGGATTGCACCAGTTGGCGGCTCTTGGTCTGCACGCGCTGTTCGAGATCGTTATAGAGCCCCTCGAGCTCGCGCGCCATGGCGTTGAAATCATTCGCCAACGCCGCGAATTCGCGGTCGCCATCAGTCGCCAGACGATCGTGCAGGCGCCCGGAGGCGAAATGCCGGACACCCCGGGCCAGACGATCCAGCGGGCGCATTACGCTGCGATACAGCCGCATCCCTACGATCACGCCCACCGCAAGCATGATCGCCGCGGTGACGCAGACATGCCGGAAGGTCGCTCGGCGGTGCCGCTCGGCGGCGTCTTCGTATTCGGCGACCGTCCGGCGGATCCGCGCGGATGTCTCGGCCAGCTCGCCGAGCAGACGATTCAACGCGATCTCGGCAACGGGCAAATCATTCCGGCGCAGCGCCCCCAGGAGTTGCTCCGCCGACGCGACGGAGGCTTGCTTTTGCGATTCCTCCAACGGCGCATCCGCCCCGGAGGATCGCAATCGCACCGACGCCGACTCAACCGCCGCGATCGCGGATGCCATCTCGCCGCGCCGCAGCGCATCCCGCGCGGCCACGATGGAATATCCGACCTCGTACACTTCGCGGATCTGTCGATACCCCCGCCCCGCCACGTCGATGTCGCGATGCAGCTGTTGGATGCCGACGCCAGCGCCAATGGCGATCGCGAGCGACGCGATCACCAACATCGCCACGTGCAATGCGATTCGCGCCCGCAAGGATTGAGTCATTTGAATCATTCGGTCGCACGCTCCTCTTGCCACCCCTTCCCCTTTTGAGCAGCGATTGCTCAATTTAGGTCAAGGCCGCCGCATTGGCTATACGAATTAGCCATGAGCAACCAAGCCCCCTGGCCCCTGAGAATTGCCATCGCGCTGCTTGTGTGGTTGATCGGCATCGCGCCAGCAATATCGGCGGAGAGAACCTCCGCGCTCGCGCCCGCGCTTGGACCCGCGCCCGCGCCTCAAGTCCAGCCTCGGATGCTCGACAGCACCCCCGGCAATCCGGCGAACGCTCGCGGGCCGGCAAGCACGCAATCGGTCACCGACCAACGCGTTCCCAAGTGGGAGTTGCCCGCGATCACGGTCGTCGGCGAATCCAGGCTCAAGTCCGATCAATTCGTCGGATCGTATTCCCAGCCGCGCTGGACCGTCGATCGCCGGTTCCCCGGCGTGCGGACCTACGTCATCCCCGAAGGGACCGCTGAGTTTGAATATTGGATGCGCTCTGACATCGGCCGCAAGGGCACGCCCAGGTTTCAGAACCAATTCGAGCTCGAATTCGGCCTGCCGTATCGCTTCCAGCTCGATCTCTACGGTATCCAGCGCAGCGAAGACCACGAGACCTTCTTCGACACGCAGGTCGAGCTGCGCTGGGCCTTGGCGGATTGGGGCACGATCGTGTGGAACCCCACCCTCTATCTCGAATATGCCAGCCGCGAGGACGACGCCGACAAGGTGGAAGTAAAGCTGCTGCTGGCCGATCAGTTCGGCGACGGGTGGCACTGGGGCCAGAACCTGCTCTACGAAGCCGAGATCAGCGGCGGCCGCGAGTGGGAATACGGCTGGACCGGCGGCATCAGCAAGACGATCGTCGATACGAGGTTCGACGTCGGCGCCGAAGCGCAGCTCTCCTTCTTCGACGAGGCTGGCAGCCGCGGGAGCTATACCTATGAAGCATTCCTCGGCCCGAGCTTCCAGTATCGCCCTACCACGCGCACGCACATGAACTTCGCCCCTCTCTTCGGCATCGGCGGCGAATCCCCCGTCGCGAAGATCTTCTTCAATTTCGGATATGAGTTTTAGTAAGGCGAGCGGCGATGCGGACCCTTTTCCCGCGGTTCAGTGCCCGCACCGAACCGAACGCACATGGATCTTGGCGCTGGCGATATCCCTCTTCATCCATGCTGCGTTTGCGGTGACGGCGCTCACCTGGTGGGTGAGTTCACCGCCCGGCGTAGCGCTGGCTAGTGGAAGCGGATCGGAGGAATCCGAAGGCGGGATGCCGGGAGATTCGGCGATCATCTCCGCAGTCCCACCCGCCGACCTCCTGCCGGCGGAGATTCCCCCTGACCCTTCGTCGCCGATGAAGCTCGACATCCCTGACGTCATGACGCCGGGCGATTCCCCTTGGCGTATTCAAAACTCGACGACCGCGCTCGATCTCCGCACATTCGATGAGCACGACGCGCGTCGGATTGGCGTGTCCGGTGAATCACTCTCGCCGCCGCACATGGAACACAGTCCACCAGCGGGGGCTCGCAATCCAGGATCGCCATCATTGGCCGGTCCGTCATCCGCGGCCGAAAACCGTCCGCCGGTCTATCCCCGCGAAGCCCTCCGCCGCCGGATTGAAGGAACCGTGCTGCTCCGAGTCCGAGTCAGCGCCCAAGGCAATGTCCAAGACCTCCACATCGACCGATCCTCCGGCCACGACATGCTCGACGCTGCCGCGTTGAAAGCCGTCCGCGGCTGGCGTTTTCACCCCGCCAAGATCCGCGGCGAAACAAGCGCCTGCGAGGTCGTCGTCCCGGTCCGATTTGTCCTCTTGGATGCGTGAATCCGATGCGCTGTTACAGCACCCCTTCGCTCTGGTTCACCTTGTTTTCGTCATAGATGGTGTAGTCGGTGATGTTCACCTTTCCATCGTAGTTCAGATCGATGTTGTAGTACCCTTGCAGGGTGAGCATCTGAATCTCGTCCATGTGAGCCAGATCGGTGTTGTCGATCTTCCCATCGAGATTCAAATCGCCGGCATAGGTGTACTTCACAACACATCGGTGGCGGTGACGGTTTGACCATCGATGGTGCCGGAACTAGCGGCCAGCACCTCACTTGCCCAGGCGATGCCGAGGGTCGTATGGTTGCTGGACTGGGCGCCGTCGGCGGTGGTGATGATTCCAGCGCCGTTCCACCCGCCGCCGTTGCGTCCGCTGGCGATGAGCGCGGTGAGGCCGGTGTAGTGGGTCCCGTTCCACGTCCCGACGTTGCCGCCGCGGACGATCATGTCGTTGTTCATGAGGTCAAGCTGTGCATCGCCGTAGAGGGTGAAGCCGCCGGTAACCAGCACGTTCCCTCCCGAAGGAGTTCATGCGAACGAGTGCATCGTCGTCGATGAGCAGGGAACTCAAGTGCTCGGTGTGGTCAAAGTCCACGGTGACGTCGGAGAAGACCTGCATATCGAGTGCGGTCCCGGTTCCGATTTCACCAGTGAAGTGCACCGTGCCGTCGGTGACTGCGATCATGTCAGACCCGCCGCCGCCGTTATATGCCCACAGCGAGACGTTGCTGAAATCGAGGAAGGCATAGTTGGTTGAATCGGCGGCCAGGAGACTGGTGCCATCGCCGATGTCCAGCTCGTCATTCGTGGACGCGCTGACCACGGACATGGTGTTCGTTCCCGTACCGCCGTCATACGTCAGCGAGAGAATTTGCGGCCAGTCTCCCCAGGCCAGGTCCGAGACGAATGTGTCGTTCCCACCGGCGCCGCCAAAGCCGACCGTCTTGAGCTGATCGGTGGAGACCGTGATGAGCGGGGAGCCAGTTGCCGTGGTGTTGCTGAAGAAGTTGACGGCGTGACGGTTCGCGTCGAGTTTCGCGGAAAAGGTATCGTTGCCCGATCCGCTGATCCGGACGACGACCTGGCTTCCGGCGAACCGAAATCCGCGAGGCCTAGATCCTCACGGGAATGATGCAGATCGTGATCCCCAGGAAGAACGCAGGCAGAACCAGATGCCCAGGAGAAGGATGACGGTTCCGACCGCGCTGGCTTTGAAGGAGAGTTCGCGGAGGTGATGGCGCCGCCAGCGGCGAGCGATCTCGCGCTCGACTTTGGGGTTGGCGTAGGGCAGCGTTGGCGGGACCGGAGGTGGCGGCGGTGGCCGAAATTCACGCCGATTTTCACGCCGCGGTGGCTGGGGCACGGTCGGGCGATTGTACCGCGGTTTGGTCATTCTGAGCGAAGCGAAGAATCTGGCTAACAGAATGCTCGGTGCCGGATTCTTCGCTTCGCTCAGAATGACATGAGGGGATTCAGTCACGAGTTTCCGCTAATACTTAGCTGTGCCGCCGAAGAGGAGCATTCCGGGGGCATTCCCGATACCGAAAACACGCCACGCGAGCTGCGGTGGGCGGACGTGAACGACTTCTATCAACTGGACGATCGCGTCAGCGCGGTGACGATTCTATTTGGAAGCGTTATCGGGGTGAGCGATGGATCGGTCCAGTGGTGCCCGGACGACAATCCGCCGACCGAGCAGGAGCGACTGGCGTGATGTGGGTGTGCAATCCTTCGTTGGATGCGGAGATTCTGCCGCGCGCAGAAGGCCGGTTTCGCGAGCTCGTGCACGCTTAGATGCGAGGGTGGTGGGTACGTGAATGATCTTCAGACCGTTCGCCGAACCGATAGCAGCGCCGTCCGACTCGACACGAGCCGGCTCTCTGATACTTACATCGCGATGAGGATTAGTCATCCACTTCCGCGAACGATTCCAGCACCGGGATGCTTACGCCCTTGGGCGTTGGGGCGGCGGTGGGCATGACGATCATCGGGACATCGTGCAGCGTGCGGACCATGGCGATTTCATCGCAGCCGTCTCTTTTTGGGCATTTCACACAGTCGCTCCAGACCTTCAGCGGGAGCGTGTCCTTGTTCACCACCTCGAAGCCGAGCTTTTCGAAGAAGGCCTGCTCGTAGGTGAGGGACATGATGCGGCGGATCTGGAGTCGATGCGCTTCTTCGACGGCCCATTCGGTGAGACGTTTGCCGATCCCCTGGCCGCGGAAGGCGTCATCGACGGCGAGTGAGCGGATCTCGGTCAGGTCGGCCCAGATGATGGCGAGCCCGCAGCAGCCGACCACGCGGCCCTCTTTTTCGTAGACGGCGAAGTCGCGCAGGTCCTCGTAGAGCTGGGCGTAGCTCTTGAAGAGCATGCGTCCGAGCTCCGCATGGGAGTTGATGATCTCGCTGATGCGCGAGACGTCGTGAACGGTCGCTGGTCGAATCATCTCGGGACAATCATAGCACAGTGCGGAAGACCGCGCCGCGGCATCACGAAGTGCGGGAGCCCAGCGGCTCCGCCGCGGGTCTGGGGGCGGTCCACCCGCACTCCGGACATCGATCAGGGGTTCCTCGAAGATCATACCCGCAACCAGGACATTTTCCGGCGAGCTTGCGCCGCCTCATTCGGCGTCGGCTTCGCAAGACCATTATCGGCCCGATGGCGGTGAGGATTACGGGGAACCAGTAGGGAATTGCGAGAATTTGATACCCGCCCGCCGTGCCGAATGTCCCGCTCACATGCGCGAAGCCGAGGAAATGCTCATACACGTCGCCGTACTGGCTCATCATGATCAGCGCGGCCTGGGGATCGGTGTACGTGGCGAGTTGACTGTCGTCAGCCACACTGATCAAGAGCAGATGCCCGCGATGCGAAACGACATGCAGATGCGGCGGGATGTAGCTCCAGGCCCAGCATCCGAGTGCGAGGATGCAAAGAAGGGCGGAGAGCCAGGCGATGATCGATTTCATCCAGCTTGGGACCATTAGCGAGCTTCGAAGATGACTTCGATCTCGACCGAAGCATCGCGCGGGAGCGTGTTGACGCCGACGGCGGCGCGGGCGTGTTTGCCGGCGTCGCCGAAGATCTGGGTGAGGAGCTCGCTGGCGGCGTCGGCGACCTTGGGTTGCTCGGTAAACGTGTCATCGGAGCGGACGAACGCGCCGACCCGCACCACGCCGGTAATCTGATCGATCCCGCCGCTCAGCGACTGCACGGCGGCGATGGCGTTGACGATGCATTGTCGGGCGGCGGCGCGGGCGTCTTCGATCGAGCACCTGGATGGGACGGGGCCGGTGGCCATGAGCTTGCCGTCTTTCATGGGGAGCTGGCCGGCGATGTAGATAAGGTTTCCGGCGCGGCGGGCGGGGATGTAGGAGCCGAAGGGGCCGGAGACGGGGGGGAGGGTGATGTCGAGGGATTTCAGCTTTTCGGCGAGGGACATTACTGGGGCTCCTGTGAAAGCAAATGGAACCGCAGATTAACGCGGATGAACGTAGATTGAATTGAAATTCCGAATTTCAGATTTCAGATTTCAAATTTCAAATTTCAGATTTCGGATTTCAGATTTCAGATTCTCAATCTGCGTTCATCCGCGATCATCCGCGGTTCCATCCGAATTTAACTCCCAAATCCCGCGGCGAGGCGGACGGTTTCGCCTTCGACTTTTACCTTCACATCGCGCAGGTGCATCTTCTTCGAGGGGAAGCCGTCCAGCGGCATGGTGGTGTTGTCGTACTGCTTGAGCGATGGGCGGATGAACTGGGTGATGAGCACGCCGGCGGCGTCGTCCCCTTCGCAGGTGAGGTTGGAGAGGGTCGCGTTGCCTTCCTCATCAACCGAGACGTGGGCGGTGAAATGCAACTGGATCGGGACGATGAGCAGGCGCGAAGCCATGCGCAGGTCGGCCGTGAGTTCGCGCTCCTCTTTGCTGATGAGATCGAGCTTTGCTTTCTGGACGCTCAGGCCGAAGGGCTTGCCGCGTTCGTTGGCGCTGGCGCGGAAGATCGTGCCCAGATCGCGCGTGGTGGTCTGGCAGATGACCTCCCCCTCGCGGGCTTCATCGAGCGAGAGGATCGGCTGGCCGGCGCGATCGTGGATGACGCCGAGCGAGACATCGCGGGCGCGGACGCTCAAGTGAATGAGCCCCCCATCGATGTTCAGGGGTTCGGCTCGAAAGGCGAACTCGTCCGCGCGCACGCCGGGGGCGGGCTTCTCGCGCTTCTGCAACTTCGCGGGCTTGTGGCCGGTGTCGATTGCCGCGTTGGTCAGATCGACCTGGAGCCGGCGAAGCGACGGATACGAGTCCCCTTCCGCGACAATGGCGGGCGTGTCGTCGGCGAGCTTCACATGCTTGGCCAGCCCCTCGGTCAAAGCTTGCGTCAGATGATCGCGCGATGAAGGGAGCGCGTCGGACGCCAGCGGAAAGCTCACGGCCTTGCGCAGTTCCATCGCGGGCGGACCCATCGCTCGGCTCGTGGGCTTCTTCGTCTTGTTGGGACACCCCATTACCTGCGACAGGGCCAGGGCAATTACCCAGAATCGCAGCCGGATGAGCCTATCGACCAAAGCCCGCATGGATGGGAAGACACTATACCCGGGGCGAGGGTGAGAACACCCCATCCCAAGACTGTGTCGTAAACCAAGCGTGCAAATGATCTTAAGAACAAAGGCAAGCTCAGGCGGCCAATCGTCCGATAAGTAAAACGGGCTGAAAAACCCTTGGAAATGCCTCGGAAACGCCCTGGCATCGGCCACGCTCGATCTTTGACGATCCGGCCCTCTCCCTTACACTTCTGCGACCCGGGTCAGACTCGGGTACGGAGAATGCGCGGGAGAAGACGGCAAGGACGCCAAGCTTCAAGGCCAAACGAAGCGCTGAGAGAGCTTGACCACGGACGACGATCGTCAGGACGACCGCCTGTACGTTGGAGTGTCTTTTGATCATCGATTGTCATACGCATATCTGGCAGTCGCCCGACCAGCTTGGGCGAATGGATCTGGGAGAAGTGCGGCCCCACCGCCAGCGCCCTCGCCCGCACACCCACGCATCACGGACCGCCCTTCGGCAAATTCCCTCGGGCGATCCGGACTACCACTGGAGCCAATCCGCGCGGGTCGATAAGTCGATCGTGCTTGGCTTCAAGAGCCGGTACATGCGCGCGGAAATCCCCAACCGTTACGTCTCCGATTACGTCAATAAGAACCCGCAGAAACTGATCGGCTTCGCGGGGATCGATCCGACCGAGCCGGGATCGGCGCAGGAAGTGAAGATCGCCAAGGAAGACCTGCGCCTCCGCGGGATCACCCTTTCGCCGGCCAACCAGGATTTTCATCCCAGCGACACCCGCGCGATGCAGGTCTATGAAGAGGCCGAGCGCCTGGGCATGCCAATCCTGATCCATCCCTCGGGTCAGTTCACCGAGGAGAGCAAGCTCGAATACGCGCGGCCGTATTTGCTGGATGAAGTGGCGCGGACGTTTCCGAAACTGCGCCTCATCATCGCGCAGCTCGGTCAGCCCTGGGTCGATCAGACCGTCTGCCTGCTGGGGAAACATCCCAACGTGTTTGCGGATGTCAGCGGGCTGCTCTCACGTCCCTGGCAGGCGTACAACGCACTGGTGACCTGCCACCAGGCCGGCGTGATCGACAAGCTGCTCTTCGGTTCCGATTTCCCGTACACGAATGCCGAGGAGTGCATCGAATCGCTGTACAGCATTAATCAACTCGCCCAGGGCACCAATCTTCCGGTTGTCCCGCGTGAAGCGCTACGCGGGATTGTCGAACGTGATGCAATTCATCTGCTTGGGCTGGCCTGATCACACAGACACGTGTTAAGGAAGACGCGAATGCGAACTCGTTCTCTTATTACGCTGGCTTGCTCCCTGACCCTCCTGCTGCTGCTGAGCGTCGGCTGCTCCCATTCCTCGACGCTGGTCGTTCGCTGCCAGGAGAAGAACAAGGCCTTCGTCCAGAAATTCCCGCAGGCCGTCGCCAACTGTCATGAAGACGGGATGTTCGAGTTCGTCCTGGTCTCCGATGACGGCAAACCCACCGAGCCCACGACGCCGCGCCTGGCGCAGTGGATCACGGGCAAGAAACCTTCGGATCGGCTCGATCCCAGCAAGTCGATGCCGCTGCACCAGGTGGTGCACGTCAAAGTGCTTTGGCGGCCGCTGGATAACACCGACATGTCCGTCGGCTCCAACGCGTACCTGAACTGGTACGTCCTGAGCGACACCGCGCAAGGCGAAGGGGACCTGCTGGAATACCGTGGATCGGCTTATGTCACCGTCGATCCCAAGGGGGACGTTGTAAAGGTCAACATCAGGGACGGCACGATCAAGCCCGCCACCTGCCGCGGACAGTTGATCGACCCGATCGGCCCCGCGCGCATCGAAGGGAAATTCGTCGCGGAGAACAACGGGAAGAAGCTGGTCGAAGTCCTGAATTCTACCAAAGCCCGCGCCCGCACCGCCGCCGCCGCCACCGGTGCTGCCGCTATGGCGCAGTAACTACTGGCAACGACGAGAACGACGCAGCGCGTGCGCTGTCGATCCAAGCACCACCGTCGCAACTGATGCCGGCTCCGGGATCTCCGGCGCGAAAGGGCTGTCCAGCGTCACGTTGATATCGTCGAACTGCCACTTGTTCCCGTTACCGACGTTCCCGCCACGCAAACGGACGTTCTCGAGGTCATCCACACCCGGGCCATAGTCGAAGGTGAACGCGGGCGTGTTGGTGACATCGCTGGCGGGCAGGCCGAAGTCGGGGTTGACCCAGAAGGTCAGCAGGTTATCGAACTGGTTGATCCGCGCCAGCAGCAGCGTCGAGGTGAAGTCGCCAAGCGGCACGGTGCTGCTCATCCCCGCCCCGTTGAGGTTCTGCGTCTCCACGCCCCATGTCGTGGAGTTGTAGCGCTGTCCGATCAGGAACTTCTCGTCGCCGTTGTTGTACAAGCCAAGCCCGCCGTAGCTGTCCTGTCCCGGCGTGCCGTGGAAGCTGACCAGCGCGTAGATGTAAAGGGCGTTGTCGTTGGACTGCGGCGTAAAACTGCGGATCGATTCCAGGGGCGCGAAGCTATCGAGCGTGAACTCGGCATAGGGGCTGAAGGAGAGATAGTTATTCACCGGCCCGATCGCGCCATCGACGATGTAGGCGGACTGACCGAATCCGCCGTCGCCCCACGGATAAACCCAGTCGATTCCCCCGCTGCTGATCCCGCCGCCTTGGTTATAGAGCGTGTCGGTATACCCGTCGAAATAATCCGCCGCCGCCGGCAACTTCGCAGGTGCGATCAATAGTGCAACGGCAACGGCAACCGCGAAGGCAACGACACGAATCCCGCCACGACGCATTCGAAGCGCAGACATGTCACCCCATCCTTCCCGCCCCCTTTGCTTCCTCTGAGTTTGCCCGTAAGACGTGCGGCCCGGTGGCGGAAGGATATAGGTCTATCAAAACATGTGCAACAGAATCAGATAGACGAAATTATACGATGACCGGCTCGACACCGAGGGACTGCGCGCTTCTCACAAGCTTCTCATAGAGCTCATCGCCGTCCGTCTTGCGCCATTCGTTGCGTCGGCGGATGTCGGCGAGCGTCTGCTTCGCTCCTTCGACGAAACCAATCTCACAGCGAAATTCCGGGACGTCGCGCTTGGCCTTCTCCGATGAATAAGCGCCGTGGAACTGCGTGATCTCGCGCAGCAGGCCGAAGCGCTGCGGGTCGTGGCGGATGATCGCGTCGGCGGGCAGGAAGAGAACCTTCGCGGGCTTTCCGATCGCTTGAGCTGCTTCGCGATAAAAATCGCGCCACGTGAAATTCTCATCCCGCGTCGCGTTGTAGCTTTGCCCGTAGGTCTTCGGGTTCATCGCCGCATATGCGAAGAGTTTTCCGCAATCGTCGCGGTGGGTCGCGACCCACAGGCCCAGACCGTCACCGCTGCACAGCACCGGCAGCCCGCGCTCGATGCGGTCCCAGGTCGGCGGGTTGAACTCCAGGTTGTCGATGAGCCTCCCGCCGGGGCCGTATGTGCAACTGGGGCGGATGATCGTGATCTTGAACGCCCCCTTCGCGTGCGCGTCGAGAAAAATCTTCTCGCATGCGACCTTGTTCCGCCCGTATTCGCTGATCGGCTCCTGCGGAAAAGTTTCATCCACCAACACCGTCGGCGGAATCTTCACCCCGTATGTGCACACGGTCGAGCAGAAGATGAATTGTTCGCAGCGTCCCGAAAACGCGCGGACGACGCTCTCGGCCTGCGGCGGGTTGAAGCAGACCATGTCGATGACGACATCAAACTTCTCACTGGCAAATTGCTTTTCGAAATCCGCGAAATCGTTGCGATCGCCGCTGATCTGCCTGACCTCACCGCTGCGGATGGTGTGCTCGCGTTTGGCCCGGTTGAAGATCGTCACCTCCACCCCGCCGCGGGCGTGCAGGTGCTTGATGATGCCGGTGCTGATCAGACCCGTTCCGCCGATGAGTAGAGCTCGCATTGCTGTGGGAGAATCAGGCCCAACCCCCGGCTCGTCAAGCCGCCCAGACGAAATGACCGTTGCCTGATGAGGAGTGCGATGTTACGTTAGCGTCCGCTAAATTCATCTCAATACAGGGAACATCATGCCGATCTCCACCGACATCCGCTTCAAGGTCGCGACCCAAGCCGCCGAGTTTGAGCAAATCGCGCAATTGAACTACCGGACGTTTGTCGAAGAGATCCCCCAGCATCCGCCCGCGGAGTCAGGGATGTTGGTTGATCAGTTCCACAAGGAAAACTCGTACGTAATCGGGGAGGATGCGGACCGGCGGGTCGTCGCGATGGTGGCGGTGCGCGACCGCCGGCCGTTTTCACTCGACCGAAAGCTGCCGCAACTGGACCGATATCTCCCGCCCGGACGGCGCATGTGCGAGATCCGGCTGCTGGCGGTCGAGCCGGGCCGGCGGCGCTCGCGCATCACAGCCGGATTGATGCGGGCGCTGACGCGGCATTGCGTGGGGAAAGGTTATGACCTGGCGATCATCTCGGGGACGTTACGCCAGTTACGCTTGTACCGGCGCCTGGGGTTCATTCCCTTCGGCCCCGTCGTCGGCTCTGAGGCCGCGCCGTATCAGCCGATGTATCTTCCCGTCGAAAGGTTCAGGCATGTCGCCCCGCCGCTTTTGACCAGCGTCAACCGATCGCAACCCCGAATCAATTTTCTCCCCGGGCCCGTAGACATTTCGCCGCAGGTCAAACGAGCGTTCGCGCGGCCAGCCATATCCCATCGCGGGCGCGCGTTCGCTCGAAGACTTTCCACCGTCCGCCAGCGACTGTGCGAACTCGCGCAGGCGAACCATGTTCAACTGTTGGCCGGGCCCGGAACGATGGCGAACGATGCCGTCGCGGCCCAACTCTCGCTGCGCGACGATCATGGGATCGTGCTTTCGCAGGGGGAGTTTGGTGAGCGCCTGGTCGATCACGCGCGGCGCTTCGGGCTCGATACCGCAGTGGTCCGCGAAAGCTCAGATCGCCCCATTCCCGAAAGCGCCATCGAAGACGTACTCTCCAAACACCCGAACTGCGGATGGCTCTGGGCGGTTCACTGCGAGACATCGTCGGGCGTCATGACCGATCTGCCGATGCTCAAGCGACTATGCCAGCGGCACCGCATGGACCTTTGTGTCGACTGCATCAGCTCCATCGGGACGATTCCGCTGGACCTTCGCGGCGTGCGTTTCGCAACAGCAAGCAGCGGAAAGGGCCTGGCATCCCGCGCCGGGCTGGCGATGGTCTTTCACGATTCGACCGTCATGCCGTCAACCCGTTTGCCACGCTCGCTTGATCTGGGTTTGTACGAACAAAGCGCAGGAGTCCCGTTCACCCTTCCATCCCACGCATTGGCGGCGTTGGCGGCGGCATTGGAGGAGATGCAACCGGCTCGGTTCGAGACCATCGCCCAACTCGGGACGATGTTGAAACAACGGCTCATCGAGCTCGACCTTTCGCCGATCGGACCGCCTGGCTTTACCTCGCCCGCAGTAACGACGGTCGTGTTGCCGAGGCCATTTCGCTCGCTCCGCTTCGGCCGCGAATTGGAAGCCGCCGGGGTCCGTGCGGCCTATCGCAGCGCGTACCTCCACCGCCGAAATGCCGTGCAGTTCTGCCTCATGGGTCATCCGACGCGGCAGCAAATTGACGATTTGCTCAACGCGATTCGACGATTGCAGCAATCGACGATGTGCACCGGCATAAATCCCGCACCTGAACCCGCAACCGGCTTTCGCCTATAATCGTTCCCATGCCTGGTCCACGCGATGCATCCGATCCGCTTCCCGCTGATCTCCAGCCCGCCCATGTCGATCTGCCGCGCATTGAGAAAGCGGTGCGGGAGATCCTTCTGGCCGTCGGGGAGAATCCGGATCGCGAAGGGTTATTGAAAACGCCCAGCCGGGTAGCTCGCGCCTATTCGGAGTTGATGGCCGGGTTGCAAGACGATCCAAAGCGGCATCTCAAGACCGTCTTCCGCGAGCGTTATGACGAGGTTGTGCTGTTGCGAGATATCGAGTTTCATTCACTCTGCGAACATCACCTGCTGCCGTTCACCGGGAAGGCGCACGTCGCGTACCTGCCGGATGGAAAGGTCGTCGGCCTGAGCAAGCTCGCGCGACTGGTGGAAGGCTACGCTCGCCGGCCGCAGGTGCAGGAGCGGCTCACCACGCAAATCGCCGACGCCATCATGGATGAATTGAACCCCATCGGGGCGGCGTGCGTTATCGAGGCGGTTCATACGTGCATGACCATCCGCGGCGCGAAAAAACACGGCAGCACCATGGTCACCAGCGCCCTCCGCGGCATCTTCAAGGAAAACCCGTCGTCACGGAGTGAAATTCTTGCCCTGATGCATTATGGAAATGGGCTGAAGATTTAGTCGCAGCGAGACAACACAGGAGTGCATCATGGCTGAAACAACTCAACAACTCGATGAAATGCGCCAACGCGCCGCAGCCGATCCGAACGATGAGATCGCGCACTTTTCCCTCGGCCGGGCGCTGCTCGACGCCAATGAACCCGCCGAGGCCGCCAAGGCCTTGCAGCGCGTGCTCGCGCTCAATCCGAACATCGCCAAGGCGTATCAACTGCTCGGCGACGCGCAGACGAAGACCGGGCATCGCGACTTCGCCATCAAGACCCTGACCGAAGGGATCCACGTCGCCCATCGCCGCGGCGACCTGATGCCGAAGAACCAGATGATTCAGATGCTCGAAGACCTGGGAGCGCCCGTCCCGCAATTCACCGACCCGAAGACCACCACGGTGTCGGCCGGCGAAGTCTTCTGCAAACGCCACGGCGCCGCCGGCCCGAAACTGGAGAAGCCGCCAATGCGAAACGCCTTCGGCCAGGAAATCTACGAAAACATCTGCGCCAACTGCTGGAAGGAAGCGATCGCCTTTGGCACGAAAGTCATCAACGAACTGAGGCTTCCGCTCGCGGATCCGCAAGCGCAGAAGATGTGGGATCAGCATATTCGGGAGTTCTTGAACTTGAAGTAACGGCGGCTGAATTGATCGCGCTTGGGGTGGCATGAGGGATCGATCCGGTGACATCAAATGGTGGGAGTCGCCTTGGCTGCGCTGGCGCGGGTTAGGTGGCGGCGCGTACGTTCGGCGGCTTGCTCTTTCGCTGCTCCGCTGGATGGCGGTCGTAGCGCTGATCTGCGTTTTCTTCGCGTTTGCCCGGCGTTCCCCTGGTGCTGTTCGTCGACCCCTGGAGGCCCTTCTCATCGGCGCGTTGGGCGGCGCGCTGCTCCGAATTTCCGTTGAATTGATGCCCGGGTGGACCGTGATCCGCAGCAACGGGATCATCGAACGCAACGTTGAGGGTTTCAAACGCGTCTGGCCGATCCGCGCGTGCAATGTGATCGAATGGGTCGCGCGCAGGAGCGCGATCCGGCTGGAGATCGATGCTGTCACACCGCGGGGAAGGCCGTTTCGTGTTGCGATGGTCGTGCCGCAGAAATGCGCCGACCGCGTTCGCCAGGCCTTCGCCGAGGGGATGAAATCCGAGTGGATCGACGATCGCATTGTCCTCGGTGAAGTAGATGTCGCCGACCCGCTATCGAGCGAAGGTGGTCGGCCGACTTTGAGCTACGAAACGTCGCGACGGGTCCCCGTCACCGCGCGTCCGGCCTTCGTCGGGGGGATCATTCTGATCTGCTTTGCGCTGCTGGTCCTGCTGATCAGCGGCGAAGCCGTTTTGAAGGGACGCCCGCCGCGCATCATGCTTGGGGCCAGCGTTCTTGCGGCGGTATTCGCCTTGCCGGGGGCATTTCTGATCTATCGTGCAGTCCGACAGTGACCAGCCCTGTTGTCATGGCGTAGCGCTGCACATTACATTGATTCCATGCCCAAGACCAAAGAACAGTGCCTGAAACAGATCGCCGACGCGGGCGTGATCGCCGTCATCCGCGCGCCTTCGAAGGACATCTTGCCCGACATCACCGAAGCGTTGCTGGCCGGCGGGGTGCCGGGGATTGAAGTGACGATGTCGACCCCCGACGCGATCGCGGGGATCGAGATGCTGGCGAAGAGGATGGGGGATCGAGCGGTCGTCGGAGTGGGGACGGTGCTCGATGCGGAAACCGCGCGCGCCGCGATCAAGGCGGGAGCGGAGTTTGTCGTCTCGCCGATGTTCGATGAGGCGATCGTGCAAACCACCAAGGGGCTGGGGAAAATCAGCGTGCCCGGCGCGTACACGCCGGGCGAGATCATGCGGGCGTGGCGGGCGGGGGCGGATGTCGTCAAAGTCTTTCCATCGACAGCGCTGGGGCCGACCTTTTTCAAGGACATTCTCGCTCCGTTGCCGATGCTCAAGCTCACTCCCACCGGCGGCGTGGATTTGAAGAACGCCGGCGAGTGGATCAAGGCCGGCGCTGTCTTCCTCGGCGCGGGGTCGGCGCTGGTCAGCAAAGAGGCGATGACCAGGAAGGATTGGGCCGCGATCACGGCTAATGCTAGAGCTTTCGTAGATGCGATTAAGTCCGCACGGGCGAAATAGTTGCGCGCTTTGCGCTCGACGAATTTTGCAGTGGCCGACCTCAACCTGGACGATAGAATTGGGGTAGTGCCATCGGGAAACGAATGGAGGTCTGTATGAGTTCCGTTTACAACCCCGAATCGGACGTGATTGCCGAGATCGAACGGCTGGAGCTGGAGAGCCGTGAAGTCCGCCGCCGCGTCGAGCACGCTCACAATCAGGAAGATAAGCGCGTGCTGAACCGACAACTGGAGGAGCTGAAGAACCAGATCGAGTTCCTCCGCAAGCGCCTGCCTTGATCCGATCGTGTCCACAGGGTCTGGCCTCCTAAAGCTGCTTCATGCGCCTTCCCATCCTCGGCCTGATCGGTGTCAGCTTTGTCCTTTCCTGGTTGCTTACGTTCATGATGAAGCGAGTCGCGCCGCGTCTGGGCTTCGTGGATAAACCCGGGGGACGAAAGATTCACGCAAACCCCAAACCTCTGGGGGGTGGAGTCGCGATCTTCTGGTCGTTCGCGCTTCCGATGGTGGTAATCCTGGTCGCGGCGCCGATGCTTTATTCTCCGACATCCGGGGCAGCGCTGCGCTCTGCCCCGGCGTGGTCATCCTCGTCGTCGTCGTCATCGTCGTCCTCATCGTTGGATCAATACCGTGTTGCTCTTGCAGGGGGAGTCAGCCGTCAAACCCCGATGGCGCTGGGAATTCTCGGTGCAGCGCTGATCCTCCACGTCGTCGGACTTCTCGACGACCGCAAGGCCATGGGACCGTTCATTAAGCTCATCATCCAACTCGCGGTAACAGGTGCCATCGTCATCGCCTTCAACATCCGCGCCCTTGAGACGCTCGGGTACCCGCTCTCGGTCATCCTCTCCATCCTCTGGATCGTCGCCATCACCAACGCGTTCAACTTTCTGGACAATATGGACGGGCTGAGCGCCGGCATCGCGGCGATCGCGACGACGGCGTTTCTCATCACCACGCTGTTGATCGGGCAATGGTTCATCGCGGGATCGCTGGCGCTGCTGCTGGGCGCGTTGCTGGGCTTCCTCTGCTTCAACTTTCCGCCGGCGAGCATTTTCATGGGGGATTGCGGGAGCCTGGTCATCGGCTTCATCCTCGGCGTGCTGACGGTGCGGACGACGTTCCTGCCCAAGGGCGTGAACTGGGGCGCGGGATGGTACGCGGTCTTCGCGCCCGTGATCGTGCTGGCCGTGCCGCTGTATGATCTGATCGTGGTGAGCGCGATCCGCCTGTCGCGGGGGAAAAGCCCGTTCGTCGGGGATACGAACCACTTTTCCCATCGGCTGGTCGCGCGCGGCATGTCGCGGCGAACGGCCGTGCTGTGCCTCTATCTTTTGACCGCCGCCACATCGATCGCGGCCATCCTGCTCCCGCACGTTCAAAGCACCTTCGCTGCCATGCTGATCTTTGCGCAGACGCTGCTGGTGCTGGGCGTCGTCGCGTTGCTGGAACAACATCCGCTTCCTCCTCCTCCGCCGCCGCCGCCACCGGGTCAATCCTCATGACCGCCGCCAAGACCAGGACAAGATCGAAGGCGACGTTGGACGAGGTGGCGCAGCAGGATGACGGCCCGCCGCCTTGGGCGCCGTGGCTGACCCAATTCGCGTTCGTGCTGACGCTGATCCTGCTGATCGCGCGGGCGTTGATGAGCGAAACCGCGCGCGATGCGTTCGATGTGGTTCCCGGCACGACCGCCGCCCCGGCGGCGCCTGGGGCGGCTTCGACGGTTGTCCTCGATGCCCTTTGCTGTTTGCCGGCGTTACTTGTCCTGCTGCGGCGTGTTGCGGATCGCACCTACGTCGTCCGCTGGTCGTGGTCGCACGTTTTGTTCGGATTGCTGGCGATCTGGTCGGCGATCAGCTTCGCATGGTCCACCGATCGCTTCGTCACCGCCATCGCCGCTGCCACGACGCTTTCCGCGGCCGCGCTGATCTGGTCCACGGCGCAGCTGGTGCGGAGCTGGCTCCGCCTGCGGATCGTCGCGGGCGTGTGCCTGGGGCTTCTGCTCGCGTACACCGCACAGGGTCTGATCTACCGCTTCGTGCAGCATCCCGATGATGTGGCGATGTTCCAAAAGAACAGGGTGGAGATCCTCCGTGAGCGCGGCATGGAGCCGGATTCGTTCCAGGCCCAGCAGTTCGAGCGAAAATTCCTCGCCGGCGAGATGATCGGGTTCAACCAGTCTCCCAACAGCTATGCCGCGGTGATCGTGCTGCTGCTGGCGGCGGCGGCGGGAATAGCGATCCAACGTGCCGTGGGCGGCGGCTTGGGCTGGACGATCCTCATCGCGGTCGCGTGTACGCCGGTCGCCATCATTCTCTACTTCACGTCGAGCCGCACCGCCGGAGGAACGGTTCTCATCGCCGCGGTCACATTGGCGGTTCTATCGCGCGCGAGAGCTCGTGAATGGCTCGCGGCGCACTCAAGGGCCGCTTACATCGCCGGTGTCGTCGCGTTTTTGCTCGGCGTTTCGGCGATCGCGGGGCACGGGATCGCTCATGGATCGCTCCCGCAGGACAGCCTCAACTTCCGCTGGCGCTACTGGGTCGCGGCGAGTCGATTGCTGAAGGAGCATCCGATCACGGGCGTCGGCTGGGCAAACTTCGGGCCGCATTATCTCGCGGTCAGGCTGCCGGCCGCTGCCGAAGAAGTGCGCGATCCGCATAACTTCATCGTCCGCGGTTTCGCCGAGCTGGGCATCATCGGCGGCGTGCTCGTGCTCGCGTGGCTCGCGGCGGCGGCGTGGGAATTGACCCGCCCGATCGTCCCGCCGGCAGCTTCGGCAACAACCAGCATGAACGCGATCCGGGGAATCGTGCTGATCGTGCTGCTCATCGTCGGCGGCATACTGCTCAATCTCGCCGCCGCGGTCGACTTCTCGCAACCCTCTGCGTATCTCATGCTCGAGACGTTCGGCCGGCTGCTCTGGGCCGGCCTGCTCTTCATCGGCCTTGTCGCCGCCACCATGCGCGGGATGAAAGAGCAGGCGATGGACGACACGCCGGCACGGTGGGTGCTCTACGGGCTGCTGGTCGGCCTGGGCGTTTTCTTCATCCACAACCTGATGGACTTCGTGCTGATGGAACCCGGCCCGATGACGATCTTCGCGATCGTGCTCGGGGCGGCGCTGGGCGTGCGCACGCCATCGGCCGCCGGACGAAAGAAACGCCGCGGCGTCGCGATCGGGGTGCTGTTGGCGGCGGGGATCGCGTGGCTCATCGGCGTCGTGACGGTCGTCATCCCCATCGCCGACGCCGAAAGTCGCGCGCAGGACGGCGACACCGCACTCCGCACCAGCCGCCCCGTGCAGGCCGCCGAGCTATACGAAGGTGCGCTGCGAACCGTTCCCTGGAACGCCGACTACGCCTACCGCGCTGCACGAGCCTGGATGAGCGTCCCCGGGACGATCCCCGAAAAAGTGAAAACGATGCTCGGGCAGGCGATCGCGATCGATCCGGCGAACGTGAACTATCACCGCACCCGCGCGGCCTACGAGTTGGCGCTGCCGAAGCCCGATCCGCAGGCCGTCCGCGCCGACTTCGACGCGGTGCTTCGACTCGATCCACGCAACCTCTTGTCGATCCTCGATTATGCGCACGTCCTGGAAACGTTCGGCGATCCCAAGGCCGCCGCGGTCCAGTATCGTCGGGCCCTGGAAGTGAATGAGGGATACGACAAGACGGAGCCGAAGCGGCTCAGTCCCGCAGAGATATCAAAGATCGAGGAGACAATTCAAAAACTGAATTAATCACGAAGTGGTGAACTATTCTTTGCTCAGACCGTCACCGACTCGGGAATCTCCGCATTGTGCGAGACGGTTTGCACGTCGTCGTGGTCTTCCAGCGTGTCGATCAGCTTCAGCAGCTTCTGGGCCTGCTCGGTGTCGAGCGCGACGGTGTTGTTGGGCATGTTGGTGATCTCGCCCGCTTCGATCGCGACCTTCGCAATTTCGATCGATTCCTTCACCTTGAGATAGCTCGTTGGCGTGGTGATCACCTCGAAGACTTCGCCTTCGTTCTTCACATCCTCCGCGCCGGCGTCGAGGGCGAGCTCCATCAGGCGATCCTCATCGATCGCATCCGACTTGATGGTGATGACGCCCTGCTTGGTGAACTGGAAAGAGACCGCGCCGCTCTTGGCGAGGTTGCCGCCGGCCTTCTCGAGGATGCTGCGGAGATCGGGCGCGGTGCGCGATGGGTTGTTGGTCAGCCCTTCGATCATCATCGCCACCCCGCCGGGGGCGTAGGCTTCATAGGTCACCGGCTCGTAATTTTCCGCACCCAGCTCGCCGGTCCCTTTCTTGATGGCTTTCTCGATCGTGTCCTTGGGCATGTTGGCGGCCTTGGCCTCGTCGATGGTGTAGCGAAGCGAAAGGTTATCGCGTGGATCGCCGCCGTTCTTGGCGGCGATGATGATCTTGCGCGCGATCTTGCTCCAGATCTTCCCGCGCTTGGCATCAGTTGCGCCCTTCGCGCGCTTGATCTTGGCCCAGTGACTGTGTCCTGCCATGGCTGTGTCAGTTCTTCGCTTGCTTCGGCGGCTCATCGGCGACCGGTGAAACGCTCACCGGCTGGCCGGCTTCCGATTGCTTGAGCTTCTGCTGCAATTGTAGCCGAAGTTGCTTGAGATCGTCGCGACTGTCGTCCGCAAGGTCCTTGGGGATGCGGTCCGCGGCCCGCTTCCACTGCGTGGCCGCGTCGCTCTTCTTGTCCAGGCGATAAAGCGTGTCGCCCAGGTGATCGAGCACCACCGGATCGGGAAAGCTCGCGTCGCTCACCGCCAGCTCGAGCTGCTGCCGCGCCTGATCGAATCGGCCGCGCTTGTAGAGAACCCACCCGAGGCTATCCAGGAATGAGCTATTGTCCGGCTCGATCTGCACCGCGACGCGCACCAGCGCCTCGGCCCGGACGAGATTCTTCCCCTGCTCAGCCCATCCATAGCCCAGATCGTTGCTCGCCGGCGCGTGATGGGGATCGATCCCGACGATCTGCTGAAGCACCTGCTCGGTCGTCTCCTTTTGTCCGATCCGCGTATAGAGGCCGCCGATGTAATAGAGCGAATCGACGTCGTTCCCGGCCGACGTTCGGGCGGCGTCAAGCACGCGCGTCGCATCGGGAAGCCGCTTCTGCTGCGCGTAGATCATCACGAGCTGCTCGACGGCCAATCGATTATCCGGATGCTCGGTCTGCTGCGCTTCGAGCTTCTTGATGAAGTCATCGGTCCGCCCGGTCTGGTTAAAAAAATTCGCCAGCGCCGTCAGCACGTCGCTGCTGTCGGGCTCACGATCGAACAGCTCGTTGAGTGTCCGCTCCGCCGCCTCTGCCTGATTGAGCTGCAGGAAGACGACCGACTCCAGAATGTACGCGTTAATGCTCATCGGGTCGTTGGCCAGCCACGTCTTGAGCACGTTCATCGCCGGGTCGATCTGCTTCTTCTGCAGGTAGCCGTGGAAAAGGTTCAGGTATGCGTCTTCGCAGGTGGGCTGATCGGTGGCGAGTTTCCAATAGACCTTTTCGGCGGCATCGGAATCGCCCCGCGCCCGCAGCGCCGCGGCGTAGGCCAATCGAAGATCCGTCGCATCGCCTCCCAGCGCCTGCGCCTTGGCGAACTGATCGCACGCGCGGGCCGGGTCGCGATCGTTGAGCAAGACCACGCCGCGCAGCTCGGCGGCGAGGATCGCATCCCCCTGCCGCTCGACGGATGAAATAAGCTTCTGGCTGGCTTCGCGCTTGCGGCTGACGTCCCAATCATCACGCGTCCAGTACTGCTGAAGCAGCACGCGATAGGACGGCGCGAACGGCGGGACCTGGGCGACCGATTGCTCGAGCGACGATCGCACCAGCGGCTCGCGGTTCCACACCCGTGCCAGCTCCGCCACCCAGAACAGCTTCGCCGCCTGTGCTTGAGGCGAGACTTCCAGCGCCTGCAAGCGCGTGACCGTGATGTGATTCTTCCGCCAGGGACGCAGGATCGGCTGCCACAGCGGCGCGAGATCGCGCGTATTGTCCGGTCGCGCGGCCAGGCCTTCGACCAGCAGCTTCGCCGCCGATTCGCAGTCCCCGGCGCTGTCGTAAAGCTTGAAGAGCCGACGGACGAGATCCGTTTCATACCGTGTCTCGCGTGCGGCATCGGCCAGGATCTGCGTCGCGCGCTCGGGCTTTCCGGAAGTCGAAAGGACATCGACCAGCGCGTAGAGCACGGTTCGATCGTTGGGCCGCTCGCGGCGGACGCGCGACAACTCGCGCGCGACCGCTTCATCCCCGCCGGTCTGACGGAAAATTTCCCGCAAGAGCTCGAGTGAATCGCGGCTGGCGCGGAATCGGCGAACGGCATCGGTCGCCGTCTTGGTCGCCTCATCGCGCCGGCCCGCCCCCGACAGGGCCCGCACCAGATGCGCCTGGAAACCGAAGTCGTCCGGCTTGTGCGCCACCGCGAGCTGATAGAGTTCGATCGCATCGTCGCGCCGACCGCGCTTCTCCATCAGTTCGCCGACCTGGACAAAAAGCCCCTCCGGCTGCGACGCCAGGTACGCCAACTCCGGGCTCGATCGCGTAGACAGTCCGCCGGCCTGCAGTCGATCGATCAGCTTGTCGTAGCATTCCAGCGCCGCGCGATCGTAGCCGGCGCGCTGAAGGGCCTTGGCCAGATAGAAATTCACCACCGCGGCGGCGCTGTCGTCGTCCTGGTATTCCCTGGTCTGCGTCGCCAGCCGAAGGTGCTCGATGGCGCGGGGCAGATCATCCTTGGCCAGGTACTGCCGGCCCAGCTCGGAATGGACGACGATGTGATCCGGCTGAATCTCCGCCGCCTTCTCGTACGCCGCGATCGACTTTTCATTCGCCAGCCCGCCGGCGGTATACGCCTGGCCGAGCATGTAGAGCAGCTCGTAGCTGCCGGGATCGAGATTGACCGCGCGCTCGAGGAGATTGATGGCGGTGTTGCGCTGGTTGTTGAGCATCGCCTCGCGCGCCTGCGCGAAGAGAACGATGGCATCGAGCGGTGGGCGGGATTTCTTTGGATCGTCATCGACCGCCGTCGAAGGCTGCGATGACGACGCCGCCCCCGAGCCCAGCACGGGCCGCGGCTCGATCTCTTCCAGGGCGAGATCTCCCTTATCGAACGGCCGCGTCGCAGGGGCGGTCGTCGCAACGGCCGGCGTCACGATGTTTCGTTTGCCCGTGGCGCATCCGGCGATCGCGGCAAGGGAGAAGATGAGAGCGATCCGTCGCATGAGAAGCGACATGGGCCAGACGCCCATGCTACGGGATAACCTTGTTTAGAGGATACGTGATGATGCCGGTTGCGCCGGCGCGCTTCAGACGCGGGATCAGCTCCCGCTCCTGCTTCTCCTCCAGGATCACTTCCACCGCGACCCAATCCTTATCCGACAATCGGCTGATTGTCGGGCTCTTCTCCGCCGGCAGGAAGCTGACCACCTCGGCGAGCTTGGCCTCGGGGACATTCATCTTCAGCCCGACTTTCGCACGGGCTTCGATCGCGCCGCTGAGGAGCATCGCGATGTTTTCCATCTTCTCGCGCTTCCACGGCACCGCCCACGCATCTTTGTTCGCGACGAAGCGCGTGGTGCTGGTCAGCAGGGTATCGATCACACGCAGATTATTGGCGCGGATGGACGAGCCCGTCTCGGTCAGATCCACAATTCCATCCAGCAGCCGCGCCTTGATCTCGGTCGTTCCCCAGGAGAACTCGACCGTGACATTCACGCCCTTTTCCTTGAAGTATCGCCGCGTGGTGTTGACCAGCTCGGTGGCGATGATCTTCCCCTCGAAATCACTTGGCTGGCGGATTTCCGATTCCTCCGGCACGGCGAGCACCCATCGAGCCGCGTTCGAGCTGGCGCGCGAGTACGTCAGCTCGCAGATTTCGACGACGTCCTTCTCATTCCCGTTCTCGACGATCCAGTCGTGCCCCGTCAGCCCGCAATCGAGGATCCCATCAGCCACATACCGGCTGATCTCCTGCGCCCGAAACAGCACCGCCGAGATCTTGTCGTCGTCAAAGCGCGGATGCACACTCCGATCGGCGATCGAGATGCGATAGCCGGCCTTGCCGAAGAGATCGACGGTGGCAGATTGCAGGCTGCCCGAAGGCAGACCGATGCGGAGGGTGGATGGCGGGAGTTTGTCAGTCATAGATCGATTGCAAATTGCAAATTGCAAATTTGAAATTTGAAATTTGAAATCACAAATCTGAAATCTGCGATCAGGCTTTCACTTTCTTCTTCCCTTTGCCCTCCATCACCGCCGCGCGCATCGCGACGAACAGGGGGTACATCTCCTCGGCCTTGAGATGATGCTCGACGAACTTATGCGCGTCCTCGAGGCTCGTGCCGTCTTCGACGATCTCCTCATCGAGCAGTAGATCGAGCATCCCCTGGTCCACCGGGAAGGCATGCCCGTCGAAGCTCATCAGCATGACGTAGGCTTCGACGAATGGCGTCATGCCGGGGAGATCGCGGAGGAACTGCCGCGCGTCGCGGCGGCTCACCTCTTTCAAGCGATCCAGGCTGAGCGTGTGCTCCTTCTCGAAGATGCCGTTGAGCGCCTGCGTGATCAGGTTGACGCGCTTTTCGATGCCGGGATAGCGCGAGCCGAGCATCTCCTGCACCTCAAGCTCGGTCGCCACGCGCAGCTCGTTCAGGTCCACGAACTCGCGCTCGATCGCCTTGATGACGTCCTCGACCTTGGTATCGGCCGCGTCAAAGCTCATCGCGCCGCGAACCAACGCCCACAGCGGCTCCTGCTTGGGCGGGCGATCTTCGGACTTGTGGCCCTTGGTCAGTTTCCTGGCCAGCGATTTCAATGCGTCGGCGTGTTTGGTTGCGTTCTTCATTCTGTTTTCGTTGACTCCTGATCCTGGTTTTGCGCGGCTGCTGCCGCGGCGGCTGCTGCTGCTGCACGCGCTTCATCCTCTTCGCGTGCCTTGCGAATCGCATCGAGCACCGCCAGCTCTTTCTTCAGGCTTTCGTCGATGTGAAATTTCAAATACGGCGCGACGCGGATCGACAGCGACTTGGTCAGCTTGCTCCGCATCAACCCGGCCGAGTGCTTGAGCGCGTTCAACGCCGCGGTCTGCTGTCCCTCGGTGCCCATGATGGTGACATAAACGTCGGCGATGGAGAGATCGTCGCTGACTTTCACGCGCGTGATGCTCGGAAATCCGGCCAGCCGCGGGTCCTGCAAATCGCGCAGGATCATCGCCGCCAGTTCCTTCTGGATCGTGCTACCGAGCATTTCGGTTCGTCGAGACATATCGAAATCAGGCACGAAGGCACGAAGGCACGCAGGCACGAAGTGAGGGGAAAGGCGTAAGGGACACAATGATTGCACTGATGCCTTCTGCCTTCTGCACCACTTCGTGCCTGCGTGCCTTCGTGCCTTCGTGCCTCATAAAAAATCCATCTGATAGTCGATCAAATCCACGCTCGGCACGGTCTTCACAAAATCCACCAGCTTGCTCAAGGCGCCTTCGACGTAGCCGTGATCGTTGGCGACCATCGCCAGGCCGAGTATCGAGCGGCGGTGCTCATCCAGCGCGCCGACCTCCGCGATCGAGACGTTGTGCCCGTGGGCGATCCGATCCTTGAGGCTCTTGACCACACGCCGCTTGTCCTTCAGGGACATCGCGTCACCGATCGAAAGCTCCAGTTGCAAAACACCGACAGTCATTCGATCAATGCGACAATCGTGTGTCGCCATTACCCACGCGGGTCTCGGGCGCTCCGTTGTCGGCGCCCCACTGCGGCTGAATCACCGTCCGCGAACCGGCCTTGCCGTACGGATCCCCGTTGGGCCGCATGTTCGGCGCCGATCCGCCGCCGAAGGGCGTGTCGTTCGCCGTCATCGGCCGCGTGACGACACGCGTCGTACGGCCGTCATCGTGTGACGAACAACCGAGAACGCACAAAAGACCGAGCATCGCCAGCAGTTTCATAGACTCACTCCCTCTCCCCTTGTGGGAGAGGGCGGGGGTGAGGGGTAAATCATTCAGACTTCCCACGCGTACCGACGCGCATCAAGCCTTCACCTTCTCCCCTCACCCTGACCCTCTCCCACAAGGGGAGAGGGGACCGGAAAATGCTACAGCGTCCGTTCGAACGTCTCGCGGATGTACGCTTCCAGGCGGTCCTGGATCTTGATGTCATCGTAGCCGGCGAGCTTGATGCCGCACTCGAGTCCGGCTTTCACTTCCTTCACATCGTCCTTCACGCGCCGCAGCGTTTCGATCGTCAGATCCTCGGTAATCACGCGACCGTCGCGGATCAGACGGATCTTGCTCCCGCGCTGGATGTGCCCATCGGTGACAAAGCAGCCGGCGATGTTGCCGATGCGGCTGACCTTGAACACCTGTCGCACTTCCGCGTGCCCGTGGAGCTTCTCGCGCTCTTCCGGCGTGAGCATGCCGCTGAGGGCTTTCTTCAGATCGTCGAAGATCTCGTAGATCACGCGATAGGTCTTGACGTCGATGTGGTTCTGCTCGGCCAGCGCCCGGGCGGATTCGTCGGGGACGACATGGAAGCCGATGACGGCAACCTTGTTGTCGGTCGGCTTGGTCTTGGTCGCCATCGCCAGCTCGATATCGCTCTCGGTGATGCCGCCGACGCCAGAGTGGATGACGCGGACCTTCACCTCGTCGGTGTTCTGCTGGCCGACCGTTGCGATGAGCGTCTCGATCGAGCCCTGCACGTCCGCCTTGATGATCAGGTTGATCGTCTGGACGTCGCCGGCCTTCATGGTGTCGATGAGGTTGTCGGCGGTGACCTTGGTCTGCTGGGCGAGCTGGTTCTGGCGCGACTGCATCTCGCGCTCGGACGCGATGGAGCGAGCCCGCTCGATGTCATCCAGCACAAAGAGCTTGTCGCCCGCGTTGGGCAGGACATTCAAGCCGGAGACGATGACCGGCGTGCTCGGACCGGCCTCGGTGATCTGCTTGCCCTTGTCGCTGAGCAGGCTGCGGATGCGGCCGTACCCGCCGCCGGAGAGCGCGATGTCGGTGATGTGCAGCGTACCGTTCTGCACGAGCACGGTCGCGACCGAGCCCAGGCCCGGATCGACGCGGCTTTCGATGACCGTTCCCATCGCCGGTGCGGTTGGGTCAGCCTTGAGATCGAGCAACTCGGCCTGGTAGTCGAGGATTTCGATCAGCTCCTTGATCCCCTGCCCGGTGGTGGCGCTGGTGCGGACGACTTCGGTGTCGCCGCCGTATTCGATCGGGTTCAGACCCTGCGCCGCGAGTTGGCCCAGGACCATGTCCGGGTTGGCGTCGGCGCGATCGATCTTGTTCAGCGCGACGACGATCGGCTTCTCGGCCGCCCGGGCGTGGTTGATTGATTCAATCGTCTGCGGCTGCACACCTTCGGCGGCGGAGACGACCAGGACGACCACGTCGGTCATATCCGCGCCGCGGGCACGCATCTTGGTGAAGGCGTGGTGGCCGGGCGTGTCGATGAACGTGACTTTCTTCGTCGTGCCATCGCCACCGGTGATTTCGACGACCCACGCCGCGGTGTGCTGCGTGATGCCGCCCGCCTCGCCCGCCGCCACATTCGCGGTACGGATCTTGTCCAGCAATGACGTCTTGCCGTGGTCGACGTGACCGAGAATCGTCACGACGGCCGGCCGGCGGACAAGCTTGCTCTCGTCAACCGGAGCAGCCTGACGCTCGGCCATCAACTCCTCTTCCAGCGTCTCTTCCTCGATGACATGCAGCTCGATGCCGAACTCCGCGGAGATGGTTGCGGCGGTCTCTGCATCCAATCCCTGGTTGATGGTCGCGAAGACACCCTGCGTCATCAGCTTCTTGATGATGTCATTGGTCTTGATGCCTGTTGCCGCAGACAGCGATTTCACGGTGATCGGCTCTTCGATGCCGACGGGCTCGCCGCGCTTGCCGGCGGGGACCGCGATCTGGTGCGTCCCGCGCGTCTGCGTCTTCTTCAGGTGGCTGTCAAAATTCGCGCGGCTGGCGGCGGCGGAATTGAGACGGATCTGGCGGTCGATCAAGTCCTGCTCGGTGAACTCCTTCAGCTTCTCCATCGCCTCGCCGCGACGGCCATCGACACCACGACGACGGTTGGAAAGGCTTCGCCCGGCCTTCTTCTTCTCCTGCTCGTCGTCGTCGGCAACCTTGACCCCGCGACCGACACCGCCGCCCGGACGGGCCTGCGGAATCGACGGCGTGCCGGTCGTGCCGGGAGGACCGCCTTCACCCGGTGCGCGACGGGCGCGCGGGACCGGGACATGTTCCGGGGCTTCCTCGCGAACGATCGTGGGACCGGCGATCACGGCCGGCTTGGGAACGAGCAGCTTGGGCGCCGGCGTGACCGGCTTGCGCTCGACGGCCGGAGCCGCCCCACCGGCGAGCTTGCTCGCCAGGGTAATCGTCTCGCGCACCTGCGGCGGACGGGAAAGATCGTGCGGGACCGCCCCCTTGCCCCCGGCCTTGCCCGGAGCGGTCGGTGTCGCCGGAGTCGCCGCCGGCGCACTGGGCGCGGCGGGTGGAACGTGGGCAGACGGCGCTTGCGTCGTCGCGGGAGCTTCAGCCGCGATCTTCGGCGGCGGCGCGGAAGGCGCCACGGGCGGCGCTTCGACCGGCGCGACGGGAACTTCGGGCGTGATCACCGTCGCGGGCGTCACGACTTGCGGGGTATCCACTACCGGCGCTTCGTGAACATCCGGCGTCGTCACCGGCGCTTCAACGACCTTGGTTGGCGGCTTGCGCACGGGACGCGCCTTGGCCGGCGCATGGGATTCAACATCCGGCTGAACTTCCGCTTCGACGACCGCCGCGGACGGCGCTTCCGCCGTCGCTGTCCCCACGCCGCCTTCGAGCGTTTCCCCGCCCTCGCCCTCTTCGACTTTCTTCTTCTTCGACCGGCTCGCCTTCGGCTTGGCCGCGACCACTTCCACCGGCGCAGCCGTTTCGACGGCCGTACCACCCGCGCCATGGCTGAACCATTCCTTGATCGATTCGGCCAGGCCTGTCTTGATCACGCTCATATGATTGGGCGCAGCATCCCCCAGTCCTTCGTCCTTGAGCTTCTGAAGGATGGCCTTGCTCTCGACGCCCAATTCCTTGGCCAGTGCGTTGATTCGGATGCCTTTTTTCTCAGCCAAAACGCTTCTCCCGTAAATTTCAAATTTCAAATCTGCAATCTCAAATCTCAAATCTCAAATTTCAGATTTCAGATCTCAGATTTCAGATCTCAAACCGGTTCATCCTTCGACTGCGGCGGCGGTTCGACGCGGCCTTCGGCCAGCGCGGCGGTGTCGCCGTCTTCGTCGGCGTATTCCTTGCCTGCACCGTCGCCGCCCGATGCGGCGACCATTTCGCCATCGGGACGCTGCATCGCCCGCTCCTCGGGCGACAGCTCATCGCTGCTCGCGCCCAACGACTGCTCATTGTGCGTCACGATCTCCGGCGCCGCGCCGGCCGTCGCTTCCATCGCCTGCGGCATCGCGTCGCCGTTGGCGGCGGGCGCTGCTGCTGCCGCTTCATCACCCTCCGCCGACGCGCTGCGAAGCAGCGGGTTCCCGAACGGCGACGAATCGCCGCCACTCGCGCCCGGCGGATTCGCCAGGGCCGAGCTCGAGCCACCCAGCGCCGCGGCGATCTTCGCCTTCTCGGCGGCGTCGGCTTTCTTCTTCGCTTCCTGCTCGACCGCGACGACCTTGGCCTCGGCGGCGCACTTATCGACCACGAACTCCGCCGTCTCCTCGGGCAACCCGAGCTCTTCCATCAGCGGACCCGTGCCGACTTCCTCGATGTCGCGCACGTCGATCAAGCCAAGGGCGATGACCTTGTCCACCATCTCCTGCGTGATCCCTTCGATCGACTTGAGCGTCTGATCGAGCCGCTGCACGCCGTTCTGGAATTCCGGCGGCGTGAGGATGTCGATGTCCCAGCCCGTCAATCGGGCCGCAAGCCGCACGTTCTGCCCGCGCTTGCCGATGGCGAGCGAAAGCTGGTCTTCGTTCACCACGACCGTCGCGCGACCGAGCTCGAAGCAGAGCGACACTTCCGCGACTTCCGCGGGCTTGAGCGCGTTAGCGATCAAGATCTGCGACGACTCATTCCATCGCACGATGTCGATCTTCTCGCCGCCCAGCTCATCGACGATGTTCTTGATACGGCTCCCGCGCACACCGACGCACGCGCCCACCGCATCGACCTTCGAGTCGATCGAGCTGACCGCGATCTTCGTTCGATGACCCGGCTCACGCGCCAGGGCTTTCAGTTCGATCGTCCGATCACCGACTTCCGGAACTTCGCGCTCGAACAGCCGCTTGATCATTTCCGGGTGCGACCGGCTCAGGATGATCTTCACCGCGCTGGGCGTATCGCGAACCTCGAGAATCAACGCCTGCACGCGCTCGCCCGGATCGTGCTGCTCGCCGGGAATCTGCTCGCTGCGCGGCATGATCCCTTCAACGCGCCCGAGGCTGACGATCATCGTCGAGCCTTCGAATCGCGCGATGGTTCCCGTCACAATCGTCCCGACGCGGTCTTTGTATTCTTCATAGATGCTTCCGCGCTCGTCCTGGCGGATGAGCTGAATCATGACCTGCTTGACCGTCTGCGCACCGATGCGCCCGACAACCTTGAGATCCAGCGGCTCGCCGTTGCGATTGGCCGTGATCAGGCCGTTGGTCCGGTCGAGCATCACCTGGAACTCGGTCGTGTCCTCGGTGTTAAACTGTTTCCGCAACCCAGAGGCGATCGCCTGCTCGATGTCGGAGTAAATCTGTTCGCGCTCAATGTTCTTGTCGCGTGCGATGCCATCTACGATGCGGATCAGTTCCTGATTCATATTTAGTTGTCCTTTCTTCTCTATTCAGTTTTCCAACACATCCAGTAAGCACATCCATCAAACAAATCGGGCCGCCCGAGTTGGGGCAGCCCACAGTTTCGAAACTGAACCTGTAGAAAAACGAGCAACCCTATCCGGAAACCCTCCGGATAGAGGTCGTTTCTGCCCCGAGAATGGCTCCATGCTTATGCAGCAGCATGGGCCGGCTCTTGCGCGAGGCTCAGGTTCATCCCGGTCGCTCCGGGTTCGAAAAAGTGGGCTCGGTCAACATCCACGACAACCGCGGTTTTCTTGCCGAGCTCCAGTCCTTGTCTTGCTGCTACACGCCCAACCACGTGATCGTGGTTCGACGTGCTCATATAAACGTCCATGTCGCTTCCTAAGGGTTCCACGACGTTTACCATCACTTCAATCGACTCTCGTCCACTGGGCAGATCGTCCTGTCGAAGACCGAAATGCTCCGGCCGAATCCCCAACACTACATGCTGGCCGACCTTACCGGCCAGCCGATCGCGCATGTGATCGGGGACGGGAAGCCTAAACCCATTCCCCGGCAAGGTCAATTCGCCGATGAGCACGACAGGCTCATCCGAAACCCCCTCGCCGTTCCCTTTCGCCGCCATCGCCGCCGCCACCGTCCCCTCAGCGGGCCCGGCTTTTCTAGCGTTTTTCAGCTCACCTTCCTCGAACATCATCCGACCATCGATCATCTTGATGGCCCCGTCGAAGAAGTTCATCGGCGGCATCCCGATGAACCCCGCAACAAAGCGGTTCACCGGTGAACTATAGGTCTTCAAAGGCGTGTCGGCCTGCTGAATGACCCCATCTTTCATGACCACGATCCGATCCCCCAGGGTCATCGCCTCTTCCTGGTCGTGCGTCACATAAATCGTAGTCGTCTTGAGCCGATGATGGAGCCGCTTGAGCTCCGCGCGGGTGGTCACGCGCAACTTCGCGTCAAGGTTGGATAAAGGTTCGTCAAAGAGGAACGCCGCCGGCTCGCGAACGATCGCCCGCCCCACCGCCACGCGCTGCCTCTGACCGCCGGACAATGCCTTGGGCTTGCGCTCGAGCAAATGCTCGATGTCGAGGATCTTCGCCGCCTCCATGACCCGGCTATGGATCTCCGGCTTGGGCATCCGCCGCAGCTTGAGCCCGAACGCCATGTTCTTGTAGACGGTCATGTGCGGGTAGAGCGCGTAGTTCTGGAAGACCATCGCGATGTCGCGATTCTTCGGCGGGACATCGTTCACCACCCGCTCGCCGATGCGGATGATCCCTTCGGAAATCTCCTCCAACCCCGCGACCATGCGCAGGGTGGTCGATTTCCCACACCCCGACGGCCCGACCAGCACGATGAACTCCTGATCCTTGATCGAAAGATCAACCGAGTTCACGGCCTTCACGCCGCCCGGATACACCTTGGTGACTTTTTCCAGTTCGACACGTGCCATGCTGACACACTCACCATAGCCGCAAAAATTGCAGCCAAGTCCAGTATACCGGGGAGGTTAAAGCGGTCAAATTTGCGTGTAAATCACGCGGGAGCCCGCTAGTATAAAATTCATGCGGAGGCGGGGGCCGGCTATCGGGGCGGAGAGGGAAGAATCATCATGGGCCAGCGTCGGTTCGCGATCCGGCTTTTTGCTATCGTTCTGGTTGGGGTCTTCGGCTTCGGTTTCGGCAGCGCTGCGCGAGCGGTGATCATGGATTTCAACTCCCTCCCCCCCGGGCCGCTCCTTCCGCCCAATGCGCCCTACATGGAAGACGGCTACACCCTGCTGAGCGACACCGCCACGCAGATCGTGGATCCCACCAACAACGGCTCGCGCATGATCGCTCCCATGTCCGGCGGAGCCACCTACACCATCACCGAATCCGCCAATCAGAACTTCGGCATCTTCACCGTCGATATCTCCGGCGGCCCGACCAATGGCTCACAGCTCACCTTCGTCGGCAACAAGTTCGGCGGCGGAACCGTGACCAGCAGCTACACCCTCACCGGCTCGCCGGTCCCCACCATCTTCACCCTCAACTGGATGCCCAACAACGGAATCACCCTGACGAGCATGCTCGTTCATTTCCCCGCGGGCGTGGTCGCCAACACCGACACTTACGAATTCACCACCGTCGTCCCCGAGCCGACTTGCGCCTGCGTCATCCTCCCGCTTGCCGGCTTAGCCCTCCGACGCCGGCGCACATCGAGCAAAGATTGACCTGAATCCCCCAGGCACGTAATCATCCGCGCATGATCCGTCAGCGCTGCGGCGTCGGCGTCATCATCGTGGTGCTGATGTTGATCAACCCTTCCGCGCGCGCTCAAGAACATGACATGTCCGGCATGCCCGGCATGTCCGGCATGCAACCCACCACCGCATCCCAACCCGCTACCGGCCACTCTCACATGATGACCATGCCCGGACTCCTCGGCCCATCCATGGAGCAGGAATCCTCCGGCACCGCATGGCAGCCCCAATCCACCCCCATGCTCTCGCCCATAATCCACATCATGTCCGACAACGGATGGATGTGGATGGCCCACGGAAACGCCTACATGATCTACGATCACCAGGGTGGCGATCGCGGCGGGGATAAAAACATCTCCACCAACATGTTCATGATCATGGGCCGAAAGGAAGTCGGCGCCGGCGTGCTCGGCGTCCGCGGCATGTTCTCACTCGAGCCCGCAACCATCGGCCCCAGCGGATATCCCCTGCTCACGCAGACCGGCGAGAGCTCCAACGGCCGCACGCCGCTCATCGATCGACAGCACCCCCACGATCTCTTCATGGAACTGGCGGTCAGCTACGCGCTCCCGGTCAACGACACCGATCGCGCCTTCGTCTACCTCGGCCTCCCCGGCGAACCCGCGCTCGGCCCGGCGACTTTCATGCACCGCTTCTCCGGCATGGACAACCCCGAAGCCCCCATCACCCATCACTGGCTCGACTCCACCCACGTCACCTTCGGCGTCGCCACGGTCGGCTACACCTGGCACGACATCGTCAAGATCGAAGGGTCGGTCTTCACCGGCCGCGAGCCGGACCAATCGCGCTGGGACATCGAAACGCCAACGATGGATTCCCAATCCGTCCGCATCACCTTCAACCCCACGCCCGACTGGTCCTTGCAAACCAGCTACGGCCACCTCAACAGCCCCGAGCAGCTCGAGCCCAACGTCGATCAGGATCGCTTCACCGCGTCGGCCACCTACAACAAGCGCTTCGGCCCGCAGGGTCAGAACAACTGGCAGACCACCGCCGCCTGGGGACGCGACAACAACGACCCCGGCCACGTCCTCGACGGTTTCCTCATCGAATCCGCCGTCGTCTTCAACCACACCCACACGATCTTCGGCCGATTCGAAGACGTGCGAAAAGACGAGCTCTTCGAAGAGCCCTCCCCCCTGGCCGGGCAAACCTTCACCGTCAACAAACTCTCGATCGGCTACATCTACGACTTCCCCGAAACCCATCACGTGCAGCTCGGCCTGGGCGCCCTGGGCAGCCTGTTCTTCCTCCCCAGCGAGCTGGAAGATTCGTATGGCGACAACCCCACCGCCTTCATGCTGTTCGGACGAGTGCGCTGGTAAGAGCCGGTAAGAGCCAGTAAGAGCCGGAGATTTCCCCCTCTCCCGGTACTCCGGGAGAGGGTTGGGGTGAGGGTTTTGCCCCTGTGCGCACGAGTGAATGAACCCTCACCCCGCCCTCTCCCGGAGTACCGGGAGAGGGAGAATGCAGGCATCTCAACATTGATTGAAAACGTGGACGGGCCGGCTGAACGAGAGACGATCCCTCTACTTCTCACTCGACGGAAACGCCATCTCCTGGAGCAGTTGCGCCGTCACGCGCTCGTAGCCCTTGCGCATCGCGCCGGGGAGCTTGTCTTTCGTATCCTCCACGTCCTGCACCGCCGCCAGCAGCTTTTGACTGAACGTCTTCCCGTCCACGGTGTCCGGCAGCTCGATCCGCCAGTAACCGTTCTTCTCGCGCATCAGCCGCAGCTCGTACGCGTTGGACCCGGGCTGGGCGGGCAGGTTGATGTGCGCCTTGGCGTCCTTGCCTTCGCCCGTGACGATGACATTCAGATCGCCCAGCGTATCGACGTGCCCTTCGGCACTGAAATCCTTCCCGTACTTGTCTTTCCAGGTCTTAAGGACCTTGTCGCACACCGCCTGGTATTTCGCCTCGTCTCCCTTCACCAGGTCCTTCTGGATCCGCTCCCGATCGGCCTTGTTGACCATCTCGAGCACCTGGTTCACCGCATCCTTATGCAGCGCCCGATCGGCCGCCTGCGCCATGACTCGCCGGATTTCCATCACCGACTGATTCGACGCCGACGCATCGCTCTGCCCCTTCTCCGCGCCCCGTGCCACGATTGCCGGCACCAGAACAAACCCCAGCGAAACACACAACATGAAAACCATCGCCTGCCGCTGCCTGAACATGGCTGACTCCTTCGAAAAAATAAGCTGACCCCGACGCATTCCACCGCCGCCCGTCATTTTCGTCTACGGGAAATCCATCGAAGGGTACGGCTAATCGAACCGATTATTGCCGATCATTTTAGCGTTCCGTGCGCAAGGCGCATGCACACATCACCGGCCCGAGGACGGGCCGGCTCTCCCTTTAAGCCTCGCCAAATGTCAGGGGAGCCGGCCCGTCCTCGGGCCGGGGGACGCGCTACAATCGTCCCGACTCAATCGAGCGGAGAATTCTTCAATGCACTCCATAAACGATAAAGCGACCGAATTGCTGAAGCTTCACACGAATGGGCGGCTGTTGGTCCTCCCCAATGTCTGGGACCCGATCGGCGCGCGGGTCCTGGAAGCGAAGGGCTACCCCGCTGTCGCGACGGCGAGCGCGGCGATCTCGGCTTCCCTGGGATATGCGGATGGGGAGCGCATCCGCCGTGCGACGATGATCGACGCGATCGGGCGGATTGCACACAGCGTCGAGGTGCCGGTGACGGCGGATATCGAAGCGGGGTATGCCGATTCGCTCGATGAGCTGCGCGAGACAACCCGGCTGGTTCTCGACAGCGGCGTGGTGGGCGTGAATTTGCAGGACAGCCGCGACGAGCAGCACACGCTTTTCCCGGTGGTCGATCAGTGTCGGCGAATCGCGGCGATGCGCGAGGTTGCGACGGCGCGAGGCGTGCACCTGGTGATCAACGCGCGCACGGACGGGTTTTTGTCGGGCTCGTACGCGAGTCGAAAAACCGAGACGATGGACGACGCCGTCGAGCGGGCCAAAGCCTATGCCGACGCGGGGGCGGACTGCATCTATCCGATCGGCCCGGGCGATGAGCCGACCGTGCGCGAGCTCCGCAAGCGGATCGCCGCTCCGATCAATATCCTCATCTCGCCCGCATCCCCGCCGCTGGCGAAGTTGCAGGCGCTGGGAGTCAATCGCGTCAGCTTCGGCCCGTTCGTTTTCCGCGCGTGTTTGGCGAAGTTCACCGAGATCGCCGATGCGCTGAAAGAGCCGGAGTCGGGTTACTCGTCGATGGCGAAGATGGTCCCGCGCGAGGAAGCCGCCCGATACCTGCGCGATGAGGCGGAGTGACGACAAGATGCGACGTCCATGTCAATTGTATTATAAGCAGTTAATCGCGCCGCATGGCGTTAATCTGGGCGAGTTAACCTGCTCGGCGGAAAAAAGGTGCACATAACCTGCACAGGGCTGCGCGCGGGGATGAATTTGCAGCGCTGGCGGAGAGGAATTGGTATCGAAATATTGCGAACATCGCAATAAACAGACAGGCGATGAAGCGTCCAAACCTCTCGGCCCTCGCCCAAACCGCCGTCGGGCGTGAAACTCCCGCCCCGGCGGAAATTGGTGGAAATTCGCCTAACTCCTTTGTTTTGGCGAAGCATCGAAAAAATCAGCCCTAACTCCAGGCCCGGCCTGCAATAAAAACCGCCAATAGGAACCCGCCCGCCGCACGAGGCGAGGTGCGTCCATACCCAGCGACGTCGGCGACGATCGCTCGCCTAACGCGAGCCGGCGACGTCTGGCGACCTTATCAACCGCCCTCAATATGTGCACGCGACCCCTGGCCTCCTCGCTTCAGCGAGGAGGGCGCTCGTCACACCACGCTACCCCCGGCTCCCCTTCAGAATATTTCGCAGAACCGTGTGCAGGATTCCCCCGTTTCGGTAGTACTCGATCTCGACCGGCGTATCGATCCGGCAGGTGGTCAAAAATTCCACCGGTCCCCCTTCCTTGTTTGTCACCCGCACGCGGACGTCCTGACCGGGTTTGAGATCGTTCCCGATTTCAATTTCGAATGTCCCCAGCCCGGTCAATCCCAGCGAGCTGCGATTTTGACCTTTCTTATAGACCAGCGGGAGCACGCCCATGCCGACCAGGTTGCTGCGGTGAATGCGCTCGAAGCTTTCGGCGATGACGGCTTTCACGCCCAGCAGATACACACCCTTCGCCGCCCAATCGCGGCTCGAACCCATGCCGTAGTCCTTGCCGGCAAGGACGATCAGCGGGACTTTCGCCTCCTGGTATTTGACGCTGGCGTCGAAGATCGGCATGACCTCTTCGCCGAACTCACCCGGCTTGCCGAGGTAACGCGTGAACCCGCCTTCGGTGCCGGGGGCGAGGAGATTTCGCAGGCGGATGTTGGCGAAGGTGCCGCGCGTCATCACGCGGTCGTTCCCGCGGCGGGAGCCGTAGCTGTTGAAATCCAGCGGGCCCACCTTGTTGTCCATTAAATATTTTCCCGCCGGCGAATCCTTCTTGATCGCGCCCGCAGGCGAGATGTGATCCGTCGTCACGCTGTCGCCGACCATCACCAGCACCCGTCCGCCTTGGATCGGCTTGATGGGTTCGGGCGTCGGTTTGAGATCGATGAAGAACGGCGGCTCCTGGACGTAGGTGCTGACGGGGTCGAAGCTGAAGAGCTCTCCGCCGCGCACCGGGATCTTGTTCCAGTCTTCGTTCTTCTCCCCCACGCCGGCGTATTGCGTGCGGAACATCTCCGGCGAAATGCACGCGGCCATCACCTCGTTCACCTCGTGCTGCGTCGGCCAGATATCCTTGAGCAGGATCTTCTCCCCCTTGTCGTTCTTGGCGATCGCCTCGTCCATCAGATTGACATCGATGCTCCCGGCGAGCGCATAGGCGACGACGAGCGGCGGTGACGCGAGAAAATTCGCTTTGACATGGGGATTGATCCGCCCTTCGAAATTTCGATTCCCCGACAGCACCGACGCGACGACCAGATCGCCCTTCTCTACCGCGTTAGCGATCGGCTCGGGCAGCGGGCCGGAGTTGCCGATGCACGTCGTGCAGCCATAACCCACCGTGTTGAAGCCGAGCTGGTCGAGATATTGGCTCAGTCCCGCCTTATTGAGGTAATCGGTCACCACGCGCGAACCCGGCGCGAGCGAGGTCTTCACGAACGGCGGGACTTTCAAGCCGCACTCGACCGCCTTCTTCGCCACCAATCCCGCGGCGATCATGACGCTGGGATTGCTCGTGTTGGTGCAACTGGTGATGGCGGCGATGACCACGTCGCCGTGCGTGAGCTTGACCCATTGGTCTTCCATCACGGCGACCGCGCCGTCTGTTTTGATGTCATCTTTGAGATGTTCCGCGGTCGCGGCTTCGTGTTCGTCCGCGCCGCGCTCCCCGTCGCGCGTCGCAACGACCGGACCTTCAGCGCTCCATCGATCGAGGCGCGGCGTGGCGCTCTCGCCGACACTCTTCTTGAACACGTCCACCAGCGCGGAGCGGAAGACCTGCTTCACGCCGCGCAGTTCGACGCGATCCTGTGGGCGGCGTGGACCCGCAACCGACGGCAAAACTGTCCCGAGGTCCAGCTCCAACACCTCGGTGAACTGCGGCTCGGACTTCTTCATCCGCCAGAGCCCCTGCTCCTTGCAGTAGCGCTCGACCAGGTCGATCTGGTGCTCCTCACGACCGGTCAATCGCATGTACGAAAGCGTCTGCTCATCGACGGGGAAGAATCCCATGGTCGCGCCGTATTCGGGGGCCATGTTGGCGATGGTCGCGCGGTCCGCCACCGACATCGACGCCAGACCTTCGCCGTAAAACTCGACGAATTTTTCCACCACGCCGTGGCTGCGGAGGATCTGCGTGATCACCAGCACCAGGTCTGTCGCGGTCGATCCTTCGGGCAGCTTGCCGTGCAGCTTCATTCCCACGACCTGCGGGGTGACCATGTAGATCGGCTGACCGAGCATGCACGCCTCGGCCTCGATCCCGCCGACACCCCACCCCAGCACGCCCAGCCCGTTGATCATCGTGGTGTGCGAATCGGTGCCAACAAGTGAATCCGGAAACGCGATGCCGTCGCGAACGACGACGACTTTGGCGAGGTACTCGAGGTTGACCTGGTGGACGATCCCCATCGCCGGCGGGACGACATCGAAATTTTTGAACGCCTTCTGTCCCCACTTCAGAAACTCGTAGCGCTCGCGGTTCCGCTCGAACTCCTTCTGCGCGTTGTGAAACATCGCCAGCGGGTTGGCGTATTCATCGACCTGGACGGAGTGATCGATCACCAGATCGACCGGCACGAGCGGATTGATCCGCTGGGGATCCCCGCCCGCGCGCTTCATCGCCGCGCGCATGGCCGCCAGGTCCACCACGCACGGCACGCCGGTGAAATCCTGGAGGATCACTCGCGCCGGCTTAAAGGGGAGCTCGCTCGTCGCCGTCCTGGTCGGATTCCACGCGGCAAGCCGCTTCACGTCGTCTTCGTTGACCTCGAAGTTGTCGAGGTTGCGCAGGCAGCTTTCCAGCAGCACCTTGATGGAGAACGGCAGCTTGTCCAAGTCGCCCAAACCATGCTCCGACAGGCGGTTCAGGCGGCTGATTTTCACGTCGCCGGCTTTGGATGAAAGGGTCGCGGACGCTCCGAACGGATCGATTTTGTTGGCCATGAGGATGGCTGATCTTATGCGCGGGGGGTCCGCGTTCAAGGAAAGTGCAGCGTGAGCACCCACAACCGCCATTGTTTCTCGAATTCCGCGATCGATTTGGGCGCGATGGTCTTTTTCAACGTTTCCAGTCCAGTTGGATCGTCCAAGTGGTTCGCGCGGAGCTGTTTGTAGAACGTCGCGAGCTTCCCCTGCTGCTGGAGATACAGGAGAAGATAACGCGCCTGGGCGTAGTTCAGTCCGACGTGCTCGTCGGCGTAGAAATGCTCGTCTGCGATCAGCTTCTCGAGCGGGCGGAGTTTGTCGGCGCGGATGGCGCGCTGGAGAGAGGGCAAGCGCCAGTTGGGCAGGCCACGGATCTTGCCGCCGTCAAGCGTGCATTGTTCGAAGAGACTGCCCAAGCCCTCGTTGAACCAATCGGGGACATCCTTGAAGTCCGGTTTGATCAAGGCGTGGGTCAGCTCATGCACCAGCGTGCCCGTGCCTGTGCCGACGTTCATGACCATGATGTTGTCATGGCGGAAGTAGCCGTAGGGAGAGACGTCCTCGTCGCCGAACCATTCCTTCGCCAGGCGGCGATACGGCTCTTCGGTTTCGAAAAGGAGGATGAGAATCGGTTCGGTCGGTTTGGCGTTGAAGAACTCGCGCTGGAGGGCGCTGGTCGAAGCGCGGATCGTCGCGGATTCGTATCCTCGCAAGCGTGCAATGCCGCCATCGCCCGCGATCACGAACGGCGGGGAGATAAGATAGCTCATCCCCTCCTGCTTCAAGCGCGGCTGCCAGCGCTCGAGCAGGGTTTGGCATTTTTCTTCCAGCGTCGGTTGCGTCGAAGGTGCCGGTGCCGCGGCGACGCAAGCGAGAATGAACGCCAGTTGAAAGCGCACGAGATTTGGACGCCAGCCGAGTGTGAGAAGTTCCGGGCGACCCTTGCGGGGGGCGAGCCAGATCATACAGTATCGCGCATGATCGATCGTCGGACGTTTCTGCGTGCCGCGACGGCGGCGGGTCTGGGGGCTGTATGGCGGCCGACGGTTTCGTGGGGACAGATTCCCACCTTCCCCGCCCGCATGGCGCGATTTCCGGAGAAGACGGATCTCATCCTGCTCACCGATCGCCCGCCTCAACTCGAAACGCCGATCAAATACTTCAGAGAAGACCTGACGCCCAACGAGGCGTTTTTCGTCCGCTGGCATCTTTCGGGAATCCCGACCTCTGTCGACTTGAAAACCTTTCGCCTTTCGGTCGGCGGCCATGTGGACAAACCGCTGAGCTTCTCGATCGAGCAGCTCAGAAACGAATTCGAGCCCGTCTCGCTGATCGCGGTCGCTCAATGTTCCGGGAACTCGCGCAGCTTTTTCAACCCGCGCGTGACCGGCGGTCAATGGGGGAACGGCGCAGTCGGTAACGCGAAATGGACGGGCGTCCGCCTGCGCGATCTGCTCGCCAAAGCCGGCGTGAAGTCTGGCGCGGTGGATGTGAGCTTCGCAGGCCTCGACGAGGCGCCCATGCCGGACATGCCGAAGTTCGTCAAATCGCTTCCCTTTGATCACGCCAGCGACGGCGAAGTGATCGTCGCCTACGCGATGAACGAAGCGCCGCTGCCGATGCTCAACGGGTATCCATTGCGGCTGGTGGTGCCGGGGTGGTTTGCGACCTATTGGGTCAAGTCGCTGAACCAGATCAACGTGCTGAACGAAGCGTTCCACAATTTCTGGATGGACAAGGCGTATCGCATCCCCGCGAACCCGCTTTCCAGCACAGTGGGATCCGAAGCTTGGAATTCACGTGACTTGAAGTCGCGGC
>JADMIO011403833.1_pt1 | contig 81122 bp, 79 predicted proteins | sample 8958161 | NCBI WGS metagenome assembly JADMIO01 (sample SAMN16585339, study PRJNA669376) | soil metagenome | isolation source: Crop rotation soil | place: USA: Cullars Rotation, Alabama | collected 2011
CCCGCCGCTCCACCGCCGCCCACCGTTCCGCTTCCCACCGCGATGTACATCCAGGCTCCGATCTTTCAGGACGAGAAGAATCTCCTCGTCGCTCACGCGTTCCAGCAGGCGACCGACTTCCACAAAAAGCGACCGCCGCAATTCGGCTGACCTCTTCGTCATCCTGAGCAACGCTCTCTGTCATCCTGAGCAACGCTCTCTGTCATCCTGAGCAACGCCCTTTGTCATCCTGAGCAAAGCTCTCTGTCATCCTGAGCGCAGCGAAAGGATCTCCTTTCCCGCAAATCCCAAATTCGAACGCCCCTTTGGTCATTTCGGCCGAAGGGGCGTTCCACATCCCCGCGAACTATTACAAATCCTTCACCGAGGCCGTGCAGCCACTTTTTCGATTGTGGTGTCTAACGTTTCGGCCGAGCTCGAAACCACGGACGTCCCTTTCGTGTAGTGACATGACGGTATCGCTGACGCCGCCCTTCGACACGAGCGAATTGAAGCTGAGAATTCCCACCGCGCTGCGGCACTCCCCGCCGCCCGCGGCCGAGTCCGTCGCCCAGACGAGCGAGTACAGCATCCTGGGCCTCACTCGCGCTGCGGACCAGACGGCCGTGCGCGAACGTCAGGTGGGCTTCACCGTCATCTTGTTCGGCACCGCCACGCTCATCGCGCTCCTCTACTCGATCGAGCGCTACCTGTACGCACGCAACGTCGGCGTGCAGTCGTCCGTGACGCAATTCGTTCCGGCAGAGCTCATTTTCACGTACACCTGGGCGCTGCTCACACCGGTCGTGATGTACATGGCCAAGCGGTTCCCGGTCTGGGGACGTCAGCCGCTACGCCACTGGCTCGTGCAGGCGGGCGCGATGATCACCTTCGTCGTCGCGCACAACGCGATCTTCTCGCTCGCGACGGTGATCATCGACTCGAGCGCGTCGATCTCCGGATTGCCTGCGCTGTTTGCCGAATCCCTGCTCACGTGGACGGTGCTCGACGCACTCGTGTTCTGCGTGATCGTGATCGTGCATCACGCCGTCGTCTACTATCGCGTGTCGAAGGATCGCGCGTTGCGAGCGTCGCAGCTCGAGACGCGCCTCGCCCAGGCGCAGCTGCAGATGCTGCGCATGCAGCTCCAGCCGCATTTTCTATTCAACACCCTGCACTCGATCTCGGCGCTGATGCACAAGGACGTTCGCCGCGCCGATTCGATGGTTGCGGCGTTGAGCGACCTTTTGCGTCTGTCGCTGCACAACATCGGCGCGCAGGAAGTGCCGCTCCAATCGGAGCTGGATTTCCTGCAGCGCTACGTGGAGATCATGTCCATTCGCTTCGGCGATCGCCTGCGCGTGAGCGTCGAGGTCGATCCCGAGACGCGCGACGCTCGCGTCCCCAATCTCTTCCTGCAGCCCCTCGTCGAGAATTCCTTCCGGCACGGCTTCAGCGACCTCGGTCAAGGCTCGATCTCCATCTCGATCCGTCGCGACGCCGACATGCTTCGCTGCGACGTGATCGACAACGGCCGCGGGCTCCGCAGCAACCATAGAGAAGGCGTCGGTCTCTCGAGTACGAGACAGCGCCTCGACCACCTGTACGGCGACCGCCACACGTTCACGCTGCAAAGCGCGGCCGGCGGCGGCGTGCATGTCACTCTCGCGATCCCTTTCCACTCATTCGACCGCGCGGCGGCAGACTGATGATGACAGCCACTCCTCCCTCGAATTCCACCGTCGGCCAGCTGGCCGGCACCGCCACCATCCGCGCCGTCATCGTCGACGACGAAGAGCTCGGCCGCGATCGCATTCAATCGCTGCTCGAGCTCGAGGCCGATGTCGAGATTGTCGGCGTATGCTCCGATGGACAGAGCGCCGTCGAAACCATCGAGCGCACGCGGCCCGACCTCGTCTTCCTCGACGTGCAGATGCCGGGCATGGACGGCTTCGACGTGATCGAGCAGCTCGATCCATCGCATCTGCCGGCCGTCGTCTTCGTCACCGCGCACGACGGACACGCGCTTCGGGCGTTCGAGATTCACGCGCTCGATTTCCTGCTCAAGCCGTTCGATCAGACGCGCTTCGAGAAGGCGCTCGAGCGGGCGCGCGGACAGATTGCGCAAACGAAGTCCGCCGCGACGGCGGCCACGACCGCGATCGACTCTCGCATCGCGTCGCTCCTCGAGGAGCTTCGCGACGAGCGGAAATACTCCGAGCGCCTGATCGTGAAGTCCTCTGGCCGCGTGTTCTTCATCCGCACCGAAGAAATCGATTGGGTCGAAGCGTCCGGCAACTATGTGAAGATTCATACGAAGGCCGACGCGCATCTCCTCCGCGAGAGCATGAAGAACATGGAAGCGAAGCTCGACCCAAAGATCTTCGTGCGCATCCACCGCTCGGCGATCGTGAACATCGATCGCATCAAGGAGCTCGAGCCGTGGTTCCACGGCGAGTACATCGTGATCATGCGCGATGGAACGCGCCTCACGGCAAGCCGCGTCTTCAGCGATCGATTGAGCGCGTTGATCGCGTAGCGGAGCCGCGCAACGAAAGCACGAGGTTCTGACCGCCTTATTTCAGCGCCGCCCGCAAGGCGGCGCTGATCGTTTCATGGGCATGGCGAAAGCCCGCAGCCACCGCGCGGGCTGGAAGGACGCGCTGGCTCGCAAGCACCGTGTCGTCGGCCATCTTGCCCAGGGCGATCTCCAACGCCACTCGCGGTACAGGCAGGAATGTCGGCCGCGACAACACGCCGCCCAGCGCCTTCGTGAGCTCCGCATTCGTGACTGGAGCGGGTCCAGTGAAGTTGACCGGGCCCTCGATGTCGCCGTTGTCGAGACAGAATTGCATGAGGGCGACGTAGTCCTCGAGCGAGATCCAGCTCATCCACTGTCGTCCGCTGCCCAGGCGTCCTCCCACTCCCAGCCGAAACGGGAGGAGCATCTTTTCGAGCGCACCGCCGGATTTGTGAAGCGGAAGCCCCGTGCGGACGTAGACCACGCGAATGCCCGCGGCGGCGGCCGATTCAGTTGCTGCTTCCCACTCCTTGCAGATCGACGCGAGAAAATCGTCGCCGGGTGCGCTCGACTCATCGAGGATTTCGTCGCCGCGGCTGCCGTACACGCCGATGGCCGAGCCGCTCAGGAGGACTCGTGGCTTGTTCTGGAGCGATGCGAGCGTTCGTGCGAGCAACGACGTACCGTGAACGCGACTGTCTCGGATGCGACGTCGGGCGTCATCGCTCCATCGCTGAAAGAGCGACTCCCCCGCGAGATTGATCACCGCGTCGACGCCTTCGAGTCGCGACGCGTCGATGGTGCCGCGTTCGACGTTCCAGGAGATTTCGCTGTTGGACTTGGCGGGTCGCCGGACGAGAGGCCGAATCTCGTCGCCTCGCTTGGAGAACGCGCGAACGAGTGCTGAGCCTAGGAAGCCGCTCGCGCCGGAAATGGCGATGACCATGATGGAATCATAGTCATTTCAGCGCCTCGTTCTGAGGCGCGCGAGCGCAACGCTAAGCGGCTTCGGTCGCCGAGTCGGTTCGCGTGAGGTCCGCGATGCGCGTGCGGAATTCCTCGACCAGCACGGCGATGTCCGCGCGATGCTCGGCGCTCACGTGCTGCGTGCTGAGGTGCGCCGCGACATCGGCGAGCTCGTCACGAAACGCCACCGACATCGCGAGCCGCATTTCAGTCGTGACACCGGCAACGCCGTCGAGGGCATCGAGGAGCGCGACCGAGCGGCGAAGTGAATCGACGAGATCGGACGTGGCTTTTTCGGCCGCCGCGGTTCCGTCACCGACGCGCCACGGCATCTGCTGCAGCGCTTCGAGCCGGGTGCGGTCGAGAATGCCCGCCGTTTGACAGAATCGAACCACGGTAGCCGCCGTATCCGAGTAGCTCTCGAGGCGCTCGCGACGCGGGCTCAGGTCGACGATCGCTCGGTCGACGAGGCGGAGAGAAGCTTCGGAGTCGTACAACAGCTCGTCCGTTGGTCGCATGACGTCTGGAAGTGGTTCGCGGTGAAGACGGTCGCTACGTGCCTATGCTGCTGACGCCGTGCCGGTCAGCTGATCGATTTTTTCTTTGAGCAGTGTCGGCGTGAACGGCTTCAGCACGTAGTTGTTGACGCCTGCTTCGACGGCTTCGGTGATGTCTTCGCGGGCGCCGCGCGTCGTCACCATCAAGATCGGCACCGAGGCGCCGGCTGGCGTCGCCCGCACAGCGCGCGCGAACTCCAGGCCGCTCATGCGCGGCATGTTCCAGTCAGTGATGATGAAGCCGACTGTTTCGTTGAACTGTCCCAGCGCATCGTCGCCGTCGGACGCCTCGATGGCGTCAGGATAGCCGATGCGCTGGAGCGTGTTGACGATCACTCGGCGCATGGTCACGGAGTCGTCTACTACGAGGAACTTCATATGACGGCTCGTCCGGCGCTGAGGTGATTGACCTTAGAGGTCCCCGGAGTCGATGAGGCGGCGTGCAACCGTATCAACGACGTCCATGGTGTCATAGGCGCCGCTGAGGATCCGGCTTCGGATCTGGTCGACGCGCGCGGGATCGAGTCCCGACGCCTTGTGGTCGCTTTGGCCACGTGCAGCGAGTGCACGGCCGGCATCCGAGATCTGAACCTTGTCGGAGCGGTCGGTGGTCGAGTGGGTCGCGGGCACCGACTGGACGGTCGGGGCGTCGACGGCCTTGATCGACTGCGAGGCGGTGGTCGTGTTCGGGGTCAGGGCCCCGGCGTTCTTTGAATAGATGTGCATGGATTACCTCCGCCTTCGATTATCGGCGGAATCTGTGATTTCTTTAACGGGAATCTGTGGAGTGTTCGCTTCGGTCATTTTGAACCACCAGGAACTGTCGGCAGATCGGTAGTCAGCATTTCCACGACTCCTGCAATGTCGTGATGATGTCCTTGAGATGTACCAATTGTACCGCATCACCGGTCCGGCTGACGCTCAGGAGCTCGTTTGCGATATACCCGTAGATTCCGGCCAAGCGCGGAGCCAGTTCCCCGCCCTGCTTGAAATCAAGGCTCGACAGCAGCCCGAAGACAATCGAAGACGCCGTCTCCAAGTAGCCGTTTCGGCCAGTCGCTCCTTCCTCCAGCTCCCTCTCAGCTTCGGCAAGTTTCGCCAGAAGCAGCTCATACTGTTCAGGAGTGTTCGGAGCCTCACCGGACGGCCGGCGACGCGGCGTCCCGGCAGCACCGCTGCGACGCGGCTCGACGCTCGCGTCGTATTCCATCTCAGGTGCCGTCATTCGCTCAGGCAGTGACGGACAACGTTCGCGCGCGACCCAGCTTCGAGACCGCGGCGTACTGCGATGCAATGGGATTCCCCGGGGCGGTCGTTCCAACGTCGGCGATCCGGTCCCGCTCCTGTCGTGTGCGATGCAACAACCGCTCGTGCGACTCGAGCGCCGCAGCCGCCGCGCGCGACACGTCGTCCAGCATCGCCGCCTCGGCCTCCGGCAGAGGCGTCGCTTCTACGCCTGAACGCTGCTCGGTCAAGGTCGACACCACGGCGTCCAGATCGAGGAGGGTCTCGTTGCTCGCAGCTACGGCAGCGACGAACACGGCTCCAGCGTCAGTATCCAGCGCGTCGATCGCCACACTCGCGTGTTGCTCCAACTCATGCAGCAAACGCTTCGCGGCCTCGACGTGCAGAGCGATCGCGCTCTGTTGCATTGTCAGCCGCTGACGGAAATGAGATGAGATGATGGCGTAGTGGCACTGTACTGTCGCGCGACTGCGTCAGGACGGCCAAGTCTGCCACCCACATGTGACAAACGGTTTCGCTCCTCCTGGGCCGCCGCAATCAACGCGAGATGCGACTCGAGCGCTGCCGCCGACGCACGAGCCAAATCCTCGAGCGCTGCTTGGCTGACCCGCACCGGCGCCCCAGCCTGCCGGCGTGACGCCGTGATCAGACCAATGAGACGCCCAAGCTCGTCCAGCATCCGGCCACGACGTTCGACCACGCCGAGCAACTCGGTGTGGTCGTGGCTGAGGGTCGACATCGCTTCCTGAGCCTGATCATCGAGGTCGCGAAGAAGGTTCTTCGCCGCCTCGACGTAAAGGATGATGACGCTCGCGCCGGCCGTCGCCATTATGCCGCGGGGACTCGCGCTGGCGCGCTGGTGGCCACGGTGGAGAACGCTTCGCGCAGATCCGTGATCATCGACGTCACGCGCGCAAGGCGGCTGACGTCCGGGCGTTGCGCCTCTTCCATGAGCTGCGTGAGCAGGTAGCCATAGAGAGCTCGCAGATTCACGGCGAGCTCGCCGCCCTTGTCCATGTCGAGCGTCGTCAACAGCTCGACGATCCCATCGCGCGCGCGCGAGAGCGCCTCGCGACGCACGACGACGCTGTTCGCGGTAGTGGCGGCCGTCGCTGTCGTCGCTCGGCGAAGGTTCACGAGAATGTGGTCGAACACCATCACGACGAGGCGGCCCGGCGATGCGGTCAGAACATCGCGTTCGCGGTACGCGCCGGCAGCTTGCGAGTAGTTTGAGTAGCTCATGAGCCTAACTATCGGCTCACGAGCTCGACGTCTGTAGTGAGCCGTTGAGCGACGAAATCTGCGACGTCAGCCACGACCCCTGCGCCTGGAGCTGCTGGAGCGCCGTCTCCATTGCCGTGAACTGGGCCGTCAACGCCGCGCGCCGCGCATCGAGCCGGCTCTGGACGCTCGCCTGCCGCTGTGCGAGATCGTTGATCTGGCTCTGGAGACTCGCGGTCTGCTGCGACACCACGCCGCCGGTGTTGCTGATCGCGTCGGCGATTCTGTTCGCCAGGCCGCCGACACCGACGGCGAAATCCACGTGGCCGGTCGCAACATCAGCAGAACCGGCGTAGCGCATCAGCAGGCCGGACACCGGTGTCCCTGTATTGCCCGTGAGCAATTGGCCCGAGCCGGTCGCCGCGTATGTCGTTGTTCCGCTCTTGAAGCTGCCCTGGACGTCGAGTCCCGTCCGGTACGTTCCGGAGGCGATCCCGATTTTCGTTCCGACGTCGCTCGACGAGTAGTCGACTGTGAACCCGGGCGTGCTACCGTAGTCCAGTGACGTGATCTTGAGTGCGCCGTTCGCCGACGACGCCGAGAGCCGAAGCCCCTGCGACTGGAACATCGTATTCAGCTTGTCCGCAACGGTGCTCGGCGCGTCGCCATTGGCCAGTGTGATGCTGCCCGATTTGCGATTCCCCGTATCGGTGAGCGTCAGCGTGTCGCCGACGTTTCCGGCGTACGTGAAATTGACCGCGCTGCTCGTGATCTGGCTTTGCGTCGCGGCGCGGGTGATCGCGATGTCGTAGGCGCCGCTCGCCGTGCTCGACCCGGCGCTCACATAGCTCAGGTTCGCGCCAGTCGTGGCGCCGTTCGTTTGAAAGAGCGCCTTCACTGCGTCGGCGTTCTTGTTCAGCGCCGCGGTCAGGGCGGTCGCGTCGATCGTCAGCTTCCCGTTCTTGTCGAGCGCAACGCCGACGCTTGCAGCATTCGTATAAGCAGCGCCGGAAGCGAGACCCGACACGTTTCCGAGAAGCGTGTTCTTGATGGAATTGAACGACTGTCGTACGGCGCCGTTATAGGCGAGCGCGCCGTCGGAGCCGGTCTGCGACGCAACGAAGTTCTGGACCGAGTTGTACGACGTCGCGAAGTTCTGAAGCGCCTGCACCGCGCCGTTCGTATCTCGTGAGATCGTCAGCGGAATCGTCGTGTCTTCCTCGGCCTGATTCAGCGTGAGCGTCACGCCGCTGATCGCGCTCGTGATCGTGTTGCTTCCGCTCGTCACGAGCACGCCGTTCACCAGCACGCGCGCGTCCGCGCCCGCGTCGAGCTCGCGCTCGCGGCCCACCGCCGTCGTCGACGTCGCGCCGAAGCTCAGTGCACCGCCGCCGGCGTTGTTGGTGCTGATCGAGAACGACAGCGCGGAGTCGCCTCCACTCACATCGGTGAGCTCGATCTTCCCGCCGTTGATCGCCGCGGTGACCGTACGGCCACTCGCGCTGAACGCAGTGGACAGATCGTTGAGGAAGTCGTTGACCGTCTTCGTTCCGTCGACGGTCTCGGTGAACGAGACGGGCGTCACGCCGTCCGCTTTCGTTCCGGAAATCGTGAACTTGTCGCCGATCGCGGCTCCGGTTCCAGCGATGTTCAGGCCGAGCAGCAAGCTCGCAGACGTTGCGACCGCGCTATTGCCGTCCTTGAGAACGTTCGACGTCGCGACCTTCTGCTGAACGGCCGGCGTCGACCCGCGCGACAAGCCGAGAATATCCAGAACCGGCTGCGAGCCGGCGGCATTCGTCGCCGCAACCTGGCCGGAGATCTTCAATCGATAGGATGTGGTGCCGTTGTCGCCGCTGATCGATTCGACCGACGCCGTATTCGGCGCCTGGGCGTTGATCATCGCGGCAATCTCGGCGAGGCTTTGCGTCGCCAGGTCGACGGTGACCGTCCGTCCGTTGATCGTGACGGTCGCCGGCGAGGGAAACACCGAAACGCCGAGCGCCATCGCGGCGATCTTCTGCGATGCGCTGCCGAAGCTCGCACTGCGCGTCGCACCGTCGGAACCCACGCGCATCGTCGAGCTGCCGTCGGTGAATCCGAGTTGCGCGAGCACACTTGGATCACTCGAGGTCGCGCGCGCATCGCGAATGTCGACGCCGTTGGAGCCTCCCGAGTCGCTCGAGAGCACGAGGCGCGAGTCCGAAGCGCCGACGTGAAGGATGGATGCCGTCACACCGCTCGGCGAATCGCTCGTGTTCAGCGCATTGATCTTGTCGCGGAGGCTGTTCAGTGAGTCCGTGCCTGACACCGAAACGACTTTGCCGCCGACGATCATCTGGCCGCTAATGCCGAGCGCTGCGCTCGCGTCCGAGACGGAGTTGCCGCTGAGCTGCTGTGACGACGCGAGTCCGAGGACCTGGACCCGGTACGATCCCGGAACCGCCGACGAATTGGCAAACGCGGAGACCAGCGTCTTTCCGGTGGTCGGGCTTGGGGCGACCGACGTCGTCACCGCGCCAAATGCCGAGCCGTCGGCCAGACCTTTCGCTGAGGTCTCGAGCGCGCTCACGAGACTGCCGTACGACGTCCACGCGTTCATCGTCTTCGTGTCCGCCGCAGACTTGTTCTGGACGGGCGTAAGCTGATTCGTGGTATCGACTTGGATCAGTTGGTCGATCATGTCCTGCCACTTGATGCCGCTGGCAAGACCTTGGATGCTTGAGATTGGACTAGTCATGGGCACTCACTCGGGGCACAGAAACTCAGTTTGAGTATCGGCGGCTCCCTGAAAAAACCGAAGTTCCCGAAGCCACTGGACCATTTTGGTCCAGCGGCTCCGGGAACCCCAGTTCAAGAACTTCGATCAGCCGCCGCGGAGGAGCGAAAGGACGCTCGCGCCGAGCTGGTTCGCCTGGGCAAGCATCGCCGTGCCGGCCTGGCTCAGGATCTGGTTCTTCGAGAAGGTCGTCATTTCGGCCGCCATGTCGACGTCCTTGATGGCCGACTTTGCCGCCGTGAAGTTCTGGATGGCAGTCATGACGTTCTGGTTCGCGTAGTTGATTCGGTTCTCGGCCGCACCGATGGCGCCGATCGCCGTACCAACCGTGCTGATCGCGTTGTCGATCGTCGTCAGCGCCGCCTGCGCGCCCGTGCCCGTCGTCAGGTCGACGCCGGTCGTGGTCACGCCGAGGGTCGCCGCGGTCAAGTCGATCGAGGAGAGGCTGATCAGGTCGTTGCCCGTGTAGCTCTGCGAGGAGCTGACGAGGAACTGCGCCTGACGGCTGCCGTTCTGAACGACCTGGTTCTTGCCGCCCGTGTTGATCTGAGCGCGCAGCGTCGGATCGGTCGCACCCGCACCAAGGTCGATACGGACGCCGAACGTGGCAAACGCGAGCTGCTGATTCGCAGGAGCAGCGTTGATGTTCACCTGCTGGGTCTGGGTCTGTCCCGAGTTCGCGTTCACGCCGGTCAGCTTGAGCGCCAATTGATCCGTGACGCTGAAGGTCTGGCCATCGAGCGCGGCACCGCCACCCGTCGGCACGGCGATGTGGAAGCCGTAGTTGACGAACTGCGCGTTCTTCGTGCTTCCATCGTCAACGATGTTCGCCGAGTCCGCCGTCGCGCCGCCACCGCTGATGTTCAGCGTGTACGAATCACGAATGTTGATCTTCTTGCCGTCCAGGGCCGTGTAGTCCGCCTGCACCTTGCCGCCGGCCAACGTCACTACAACGCCACCCGTGAAGGTGACCGACCCAGCTCCATCGACGACACCGGCGACGGTGCTCGAGTAGCCGCCCGGGCCGGTCAGCTGGAAGTCCGTAACCGCGCCGTTCGCCGTTGCGTGGAGGGTATAGTCACCGGTCACCTGCGCCGTCGTCGCGGTAACGCCAGTCACCGTCTGACCTCCGCCGATCGCCAAACCGTTCGTCGTCGCGGCAACCGCCGTCGCAACGCTCGCTGTCTTCGTCAGCGTGATCGGAGCGCTCGTCAGGGTGTTCACAACCGCCTGCGAGTCAACCGTCAGTGCATCGCCGTTGACCGACGTGGGCGCGGTCTCGCCGACCACGACCACCGACGCGTTGAGCGTCGAGTAATTCTGGTAGGTCGCCGCGGTCGTCACCGTGACGCCGGAAACATCACCGCCGATGAGCGACGACGCCGAGGTCTTGACCGTGCCATCCGTGGTGGACTTGCTGCCGAACGTTCCGTTCAGGAGGGTTGCACCTTCGAACTTCGTCGTGCTCACGATACGATCCAACTCGCCAGAGAGGCTCTGGTACTCGTTGTTGATCTTCGTGCGGGCCGACGAATCGACGGTATCCGACGCGGACTGCGCGGCGAGCTCCTTCATACGCTCGAGGATCGACTGCACGTTCTGCGCGGCGCCGTCCATGATGTTCAACACGGAGCCCGCCTGTTCAGCGTTCCGTGAGGCCTGCGTCATCGCCTTGATGTCCGCGCCCATCTGGTTCGAGATCCCGAGGCCGGCGGCGTCGTCGCCAGCTCGGTTGATGCGGAAGCCCGAGGACAGCTTTTCCATCGAGCTCGAGACGGCGTTCTGAACTTTGTTCAGGTTGCCGAGGGACGTCAGCGCGCTGACGTTGGTGTTGATACGCATTACGGTGTTCCTCCATGAACGGTTCGTTGGAGCATCCATGCTCCACGCCGGCAGTGGCGCCGGGCGATGTCAGACAGTATCGGCGAGGGCCCATGCGACTTTAACAGCTGCGGCTGCGGCTGCGGCTGCGAGCTGCGAGCTGCGAGCTACGGGCTGCGGGCTGCGAGCTACGAGCTACGGGCTGCGGGCTGCGAGCTGCGAGCGGCGAGCAGTGGGCTTCGGGCTGCGGGCTGCGAGCTGCGGGCTTCGAGCTGCGAACTGCGACCTTCGGGCTGCGGGCTTTGGGCTAATCCACTAAATACAAAGCGGCTGCGAGCCGTATTTCAGCCCGCAGCCTGTAGCCCGCAGCCCGCAGCCCGCAGCCCGCAGCCCCTCAGCAGCTCTTTACGCGACCAACCGAGAGAGATCGACCGGACAGCGGACCCCGAACTGCTCGTCCGCGGCCACGAGTTGCTTCGCCCGCTGCGTCTTGAAGTTGATGACGAGGGGCCCCTGCAGATTCACCGTCGGCTGCTCGCCGGATTCTGTCGGCAACGTCACGATCGCCAGCAATCCGATGTTCTCGGCCGCGGTGTCGCCAAGATCCGTGATCTGCGTCGGCGAGACATCGAACGAATACGTCTCGGCGATGGTGAACGGATCGACCAGCAGAAACGCGAGGGCGGAGTACTCGACCGACTGCAACCAATACAGCCCGTCCTTCGCGCCGCGGAGCAACGCGAAGCTGCGGCACTCGGGAAATCCGAGCATGCCGGACGGAAAAAAGAGGATGTCGCTTGGGCGGACCTGCAGGTCTCCGAGGAGATCGGAGCCGACCACACGGATATCGGAAGAAATGTCGCGGGGCACGAGGGTGAGTTTGCTCATCTAAGGTAGTCCGTCAAGCTCAGTCCTGTGACTTTCGACGTCGCAAGCAGTGCGCCCTGATACGCGATCTGTCGATTGGTCAGCTCGGTCATCGCCGTTTCAATGTCGACGTCCTGCAAGCTGGATTTGAACGTCGTGAGGTTCGTCTTGAGCGCGTCGAGGTTCTGACTCGTCACCGTGAGGCGGTTCGCGCGCGCGCCGGCATCGCCCACGACGGCCTGCAGCGAGTTGTAGGCGTCGTCGAGCGACTTGAGCGCGGCTCGAATTCCAGCCGTCCCATAGCCAACGGACGTCGGATCGAGAGAGTGCGCCAATGACTTCACCGCGTCCAGGACGCCGGTGTTCAGAAAGACTTGGCTGCCATCGTGCGTCAAGGCCAACGCCTGGTTGTCGTCGACGGCGATCGTGCGCTGACCTTGCGGATTGGTGGTCGTGTAATCGAGGGTGCCGCCGGCGCCGCTGCTCGTGAACGGCTGCGTCTGACTCTGGTCGCCGCCAAAGAGGTATTCGTTGCCGAACTTCGTATTGGCCAGCGTGACGATCTGCTCGAAGAGCTGGTTGACCTCGGCGCCGGCAACCTGGCGGGTCTGATCGGTCGCCGTGTCGCCGCTCTGCGCGATGCCGAGCTCTTTGGCGCGCGTGACCAGGTCGCCGAGGTCTTGAAGGACGCTGTCCTCCGTGCTGACCCGGCTGGTGGCCCGCTCGACGTTCGTCCGGTACTGATCGAGCGCTCGAAGCGAGTTGTCGGTGGTCATGACGCCGAGCGCGCCGGTGGGATCGTCCGACGCGACGTTGATGCGTTTCCCGGTGGAAACCGTGTTCTGGGCCTGAAGCAGCGCAGCGACGTTCGATTGCAGACCCGTGATCTGCTGCGCGCCGATCATGCTGGTGGTGATTCGCATGCGGACTGGACTGGACGGTACTGGGTTCTAGATGGTGGGAGCCCGGCAGGGATCAATTCCCGAGCAGCGAGCGACCAGCATCCAGCTTTGCGGCAACTTTTTCCGCCAAATGGGTTGCCCCACGACGGACCGAAGCGTCTTTCCCGAGTATCGACCTCTCCCTGCCGGGTCTTTAGCGGCTGCCCAAAAACATTCTATGGCAACGATCCTCTGCCTCGATGACGAACCAGCCATCGGGCTAATTCTTCAGGACACGCTCGAGCGAGCCGGTCACCAGACCGTCTCAGCGCACAACGTGCCTCAGGCGCTCCAGGCTCTATCGGGCGGTGCCATCGATCTGATCATCTCTGATTATCGGATGCCCGGCCTCACGGGGCTGGAATTTCTTGCCCTTCTGAGGCAGGAGGGCTACGAGACTCCGCTGATCATGCTCACCGGCTACGGGAGCATCGAGCATGCGGTGGCTGCGATCAAGGCCGGCGCGATCGACTACATAACGAAGCCTGTCCGGCCCGAGCAGCTCGAGTTGGCGGTCAATCAGGCGCTCGAGGTGGTTCGTCTTCGCCGAGAAAACGAACGGTTACGCCGCGAGGTGATGGAATTCCGAAACGAGCGGCAGATCATCGGCGACAGTCCGGCCATCAGACGCGTGCTGCAAACCGTTGCCACCGCGGCGCCTACGCGCGCCACGGTGCTCCTCGAAGGCGAGTCCGGCACCGGAAAGGAGCTCTTCGCCCGGACGATTCACGCGCAAAGCGACCGGCGCGACGGCCCCTTCATCAAATTGAATTGCGCCGCGCTCCCGGAAGGACTCGTCGAAAGCGCCCTTTTCGGTCACGAGAAGGGCGCGTTCACCGGCGCGATCAAGCGCGTCGAGGGTGCGTTCGAGCGCGCGCACGGCGGAACGCTGCTCCTCGACGAAATCTCCGAGATGCGTCTCGACCTCCAGGCCAAACTGCTGCGCGTTCTGCAGGAGCAGGAGTTCGAGCGGGTCGGCGGGTCGACGGCGATCAAAGTCGACGTCCGAATCGTCGCCACCACCAACCGCGACCTTGCCTCCTACTCCGCGTCCGGCCATTTCCGGCAGGATCTCTATTTCCGGCTTGGCGTCATTCCCGTTCGCCTTCCTCCGCTTCGTGAGCGGAAGGATGACATCCCGCTCCTGGCCTATCGTTTCGCGAGCCACTACGCGACCGAGATTGGCAAGGCTATCTCGGGCATCGCGCCCGCCGCGCTCGAGTTGCTGCAGGCCTATGATTGGCCGGGCAACGTCCGCGAGTTGCAGCACGCGGTGGAGCGAGCCGTCATCCTCACGAGCGAGCCGACGATCCCGCTGCATGCGTTCGACGGGCAGCGCTTCGGCCTGAGTGGCGCCTGGAGCGGGCCGACGCCGGCTCGGATCGCGAACGAGTTCGGTGTCGCGTCGACGCCCAGCTCACCCTCCAGCACTCCGGCAATTCCGGAAGGCGCTGTCGTCCTCACTTCATTGAATGTGAACGAGGCGGAAGCAAAGCTGATCGAGCGCGCGCTGATCGTGTCGAATGGCAACCGCACGAGGGCGTCGGATCTGTTGGGAATCAGCGTCCGAACGCTGCGGAACAAGCTGAATGGGACGAAGGATTCCGCGGACGTGAATCTCGCCTCCTAACCATTTGCTCCCCGACTTGCTCGGCAAAAGATTCCCGGTTGGACCTTTTTGCCGACTAGGAAGAAAATGACCGGGGCGCGGCTTTGAGTCAGACTTCGAGCACATAACAGCAAGTATTCAAATGATTTAGAGCCGCCGTTCAGGTCTCCTGAACGGCGGTTTTGTACGTGCAACGAACTGGTCCAAGGCATGCCTTTGCATGTGGCCGCAGACCAGAACTGGGCTCCTCCCTCCCACGCTGAGCTGCGACGAACAAGGCAAGTCCCTCCCGCTACACCTCAGCCCAAAAACCCAGTGTTCTTCGGCATCGTCGGTCGAACGACCAACGCCAACGACCTCAAAGACTCGCTCGACCTGAGCGCTCAGCGCACGCGGGCGATCGCGAGCCGAGTGGCGCAGGCGTCCGTCGATGGGAATGGGTTTGCGCTGCCCGTGGACCCTCAGACTGGCGCACCGATCGACGGCGATCCCGTGGACGTGGAAGCCGAGATGACGTCGCTCGCCGACGAGCAGCTCCGCTACGAGGCGACCGAGAAGCTGCTCGAGAAGACGTACCAGCAGCTTCGCACCAGCATCCAGAACAAGTAAGAGCCCGACTCGCGATGACCATTCCTCCGCTTCTCAACATCACCTCACCGATCGCGCAGCTGCCGCGGCCGTTGTTCACGTCGCTCGGGATTGCGTCGAGTGGCCTGTCGGCGCAGCGGGTGCGGATGGATGTCGTGGCGCAGAACCTGGCCAACGCAGAGACGACGCATACGCCCGACGGCGGGCCTTATCAACGTCACGTCGTGACGCTCGAAGCCACCATGCCGGAGACGGTCGTGTCCACACAAACCACCACGAATGGCGCGCTCCCCGCGCCGATCTCGATGACCAACGACGCCGGCGGCGTGCGGGTCGCGTCGATCGCGGTCGACAAGTCCCAGGGCCCGATGGTCTACGACCCGTCGCATCCCGATGCCGACAAGAACGGCTACGTGCACATGCCGAACGTGAACATGACCGACGAGATGATGGATCTGATGAACTCGCGTCGCCTGTACGAGGCCAACGCGACGGTGTTCCAGGTGGCTCGCGCGATGTTGCACAAAGCCATCGATATCTGAGCGATGTCTGACCAGATCTCTAATTTAGAGAAGTAATATGAGCATCTACGGAGTCTCCAACTCGTCGGCGCCGAACATCGGGCGCGCACCGCTGCAGCGGCCGCTCACCGGCGGCACGGGCGGTACGGGTGGCACGCGCGCGCCGATGCCGCAACAGCAGCCGACGATCGTCCGCAGTCCCGCGGCACCGGCGCCGAAAGCCGCGCCGGCCGGCTCGAACGCGGTTCCGGCCGAACCGCCGCCGGGAACCGACCCAGCGCTCTGGAGCGTCCTCTCGAGCGACGAGCGGGCGTTCTTCGCCAAGGCGGGCGCGATGGGACCGCTCACGTATGGTCGCGCGTTCGAAGGCATGCGCGCGCAACAGCTGCCCGCCTCTCGCGGCGGCCGGCTGGACGTGAAGGTCTGACGTGACTGCGCCGATCGGCGGGTTCGGACAAGGCGGCGGGGGCATTGGCCCTCGCCGCATCGACTTGGACATTGCCGGCGAAGGCGGCTTCAATCGCCTCGGCGGCAATGCGGGCTCCGGCCCCTCGTTCGCCGACACGCTCAAGCGCGCGATCGGCGAAATCTCGGCGCAACAGGACACGGCGCAGGACTACGTGCAGCGCTTCGTGCGCGGCGAGCCGGTGGAGCTCCATCAAGTGATGGCCGCGGCGGAAGAAGCATCCATCTCGCTCGAGATGCTGGTCGAGCTGAGAAACAAGCTGATGGATGCTTATAAGACAGTTGTGAACATGGCGTGACGTAAACCGCTGCGAGCTACGGGCTACGAGCTACGAATAGCCCCGAAGCACGCAGCACGCAGCCCTTAGCCCGCAGCCCTACAGTGCCCGACTCTCTCACTTCGATCTTCGACAAAGTTGGCGGACCGAAACGCGCGCTGATGATCATCATCGGCGTCGTCGCGGCCGGCCTCATTTTCGCCGTCGCGCAATGGGCCGGCGCCCCCACGTGGGTGCCGCTCATGACGAACGTTCCGCTCGAGAACGTGACCGTCATGCAGCAGAAGCTCGAGCAGGCCGGCGTGAAGACGCGATTGGATCGCGGCGGCGCCGACATCATGGTGGCCGTCGCCGACCTGCCTCGCGCGCGCGTCGCGCTGGCGAATGGCGGCATCCCGGCGACCGGCCGGCCGGGCATGGAGCTCTTCGACCAGCCGTCGTGGGGCATGACCGACTTCACGCAGCGGATCAACTATCGCCGCGCGCTCGAGGGTGAGCTCGAGCGAGTGGTCGGCAAGATGCGTGGTGTCGACGGCGCCCAGGTCCATCTCGTCATGCACGAAAACGACGGGTTTGCCGCGCAGGACCGTCCGACGGAAGCCAGCGTCGTGCTCAAGTTGAAGGGCGAAGTCGACCGCGACGTGGTCAAGGGCATCGCGCATCTCGTCGCGTCGAGCGTCGACGGCCTCACGAGCGATCACGTGACCATCGTGGACGACGCCGGGCGCATGCTCTCCGAGGCCGAAGAGGCGATGTCGGCCACGAGTCTCACGAGCCATCAGCTCGACGTGCAGCGCCAGATCGAAGAGTATGCGCGGACCAAGGCCGAGAAGATCGTCGCGCAGATGGTCGGCTCGACGAACGTGCGCATCCAGGTCTCCGCGGCGATGAGCTTCGACCGCGTCGAGCGCACGACGGCATCGGTCGACCCCGACAAGCAAGTCGTCGCCGCCGAGCAGAAGGCGCAGATCGTTCCGGGGACGAATCAAGCGGGCGCGGGTCAGACGAATACCGCGACCACCTATGAGAATACTCGAAGCACCGAGAGCTTCGTCGCTGCACCTGGCTCGATCAAGCGCTTGACCGTCGCGGTGCTGGTTGCGGATCGTCCGCCGCCGGCCGGCTCGAAGGCTGCGCCGACACCGCGCACGCCGGCCGAGCTCGAGCAGATCAAGACGCTCGTTCGCAGCGCCGTGGGCGCCGACAGTCTCCGCGGCGACATCGTGTCCGTCGCCAGCGTCCCGTTTGCGACGTCGACACCGGCAGCCATCGAGACGCAGAAGACGGACCTCATCAAGGTCGTGCAGACGGCGCAGCGACCGGTGCTCGGCGTACTCGGGCTGTTGCTGATCGTCGCCGTGCTCTTCATGAGCTTCAAGGGCATCAAGCCCGCCGCGGAGCCGCAAGCGGCCTTTGCCGCCGCGCTGCCTGGTGGTGCGGTGCATCAACCAGTGCAGCTGACAGCGCCGGCGGGAACGCCGCTCGCGCTTCCGACCAACACGGTCCGCGACAAAGTGGCGTCGAGCATCGAGCAGGCACCCGATCAAGCGGCGCGCGTCGTTCGCGCCTGGCTGAAGGAGGCATAAGCCGTGGCGAACCTCGCACGGATGCAGCAGCTGGACCAGCTCAGCGGCGCCCAAAAGGCCGCGATCTTGTACATGGTGCTCGGCGCGGAGTCGACCTCGCTCATCACCGGAAAGCTGGGTCAGGACGAAGTCGAGCAGATCTCCTTCGAGATCGCGCGGATGGACCGCGTGAGTCAGGAGGCCACGGACGCCGTTCTGTCCGAGTGGCTCGACGTCATGATGGCCGCGGACTCGATCGCCTCCGGCGGTATCGACTTCGCGCGCGAGGTCATGGAAAAGGCATTCGGCGCACAGAAGTCCGCCGGCATGCTCAAGCGCATTCAATCACAGATCTCTGAAAAGGCCGGTCTCCACCGATTGCGGAACGCCGATCCGCAGCAGCTGGGCAACATGCTGCGCGGCGAGCATCCGCAGACGGTCGCGCTGATTCTCGCGCACCTCGAGGCGCCGCACACGGCCGGCGTGCTCAAGGAGCTCGATCCCGCGTTTGGCGCGGAGATCGTGCTGCGCATGGCGCGCATGGAGAAGGTTTCGCCGGACATGCTCGTGCTGATCGAGCGGTCGATTCTCACGGAGACCGATCTCGCACCGACACAGGGCCTCACGACGTCGGGCGGCCCAGCGGTCGTCGCGGAAGTGCTCAATCTCGTCGCGCCGTCGCTCGAAAAGGCGATCATGCGCGGCGTCGAGGACAAGGATCCTGGCCTCTGCGAGCAGATTCGCAACCTCATGTTCGTCTTCGAAGACGTCGTCTCTCTCGACGACCGGTCGCTCCAGCGGCTGCTGCGCGAGATCGACGTCAAGGAGCTTGCGCTCGCGCTCAAGTCGGCGAGCAACGAAGTCAAGAACAAGGTCATGGGCGGCATGTCGCAGCGCGCGTCGAACGCCCTCAAGGAAGAGATGGAGATGCTCGGACCGGCGCGAAAGCGCGACATCGAGTCCGCGCAGAACGGCATCGTCGCGATGATCCGCAAGCTCGAGGACGCCGGCGAAATCGTGGTGGGCGGAGGCGCAGATGACCTCGTCGCTTAGAGCGACGGGGTCCGCCTCCGTGCGGGGAACGCCGATCGCCGCGGAAACGGCGACCGGCGCGTGGTCTCTCGCCGAGCTGTCCATGCCGATGGCGCAGGCGGGGAGTGGCGTCGAGGATCGATCGGCCGAAGAGCTGGCGGCCGCGTCGGCAGCCGAAGCGCGCGATCGCGCGCGCGCCCTCGACGACGCGTACGCTCGTGGCCTCGCCGACGGCGAGGCGCGAGCGTCCGCTGCAACGCAGCATCGCATCAATGAAGCGATGACGGTGATCGATGCCGTGTCGACGCAACTTCGCGACGTCGCATCCATCGCCCCCGACGTGCTCGAGGAGAATATCGCGGCGCTCGCGGTCATCGTCGCCCGACAGATCGTCGCACGCGCCGTGACCGTGGACAAAGAGCTCGTCGCCGATCTCGTGCGACGCGCGCTCACCGAATTCCCCATCGAACAAAGCGTGCGCATTCGCGTGCATCCAATGGATCTCTCGGTGCTCACGATCAACGGCGTCGGTCCAGACGACATGCCGATCACGGGCACGCGTGAAGTGACCTGGTTCGCCGATCCGCGCATCGCGCGCGGCGGCTGCATGGTCGAAGGTCGCGACCGCATCATCGACGGTCGCGTGGATACGGCGCTCGAGCGGGCCTATAAGCGAATGGCGAAGATCGATGTTGCCTAACACGCTCGCCGTTCGCATCGTCGACATGCCGCGCCTCGCCGCGCTCGGGCGCGTGACGCGCGTCGTCGGACTCGTCATCGAAGCCGCGGGCCTCGACGTCGGTCTCTCCGAGCTGTGTCGTGTCACGAGCTTGTCCGAAGAAAAGTCGGTGCTCGCCGAGGTCGTCGGCTTCCACGAGCGTGGTGTGCTCCTCATGCCGCTCGGCGACATCGACGGTCTGCATCCGGGATCGAGCGTCACACCGCTCGGCCGGAGCTTCGGCGCGGACGTCGGCCCAGGCCTCCTCGGACGGGTGCTCAACGGCCTTGGCCATCCCATCGACAACAAGGGTCCTCTCGATCACACGCATCGCGTTCCGCTCTCCGCCGAGCCGCCGCACCCGCTCGATCGACAGATCATTACCGAGCCGCTGGAGACCGGCGTTCGCGCGATCGACGGAATGCTCACGATCGGAAAGGGACAGCGGGTCGGAATCTTCGCGGGCTCAGGCGTCGGCAAGAGCACGCTCCTCGGCATGATCGCGCGGCAGACGAAGGCCGACGTGAACGTGATTGCGCTGCTCGGCGAACGCGGCCGGGAAGTTCGCGACTTTTTAGAGAACTCTCTCGGCGCGGAAGGGCTGGCGAGATCTGTCATCATCGTCGCGACCGGGGACCAGGCGGCGCTCGTCCGCGCGCGTGGCGCGCTCGTCGCCACGTCGATCGCGGAATACTTCCGGGCGCAGGGCAAAGAAGTGTTGCTGATGGTCGACTCGATCACCCGCGTCGCGATGGCGTGGCGTGAGATCGGGTTGGCGGTCGGCGAGCCCCCGACGACGAAGGGCTATCCACCGTCCGTCTTCGCCGCTCTGCCGCGACTGCTGGAGCGCGCGGGCACCGACGACCACGGCAGCATCACCGGCATTTACACCGTGCTCGTGGACGGCGACGACTTCAACGAACCGATCGCCGACGCGAGCCGATCGATTCTCGACGGGCACATCGTCCTCACGCGAAAGCTCGCACAGGCTGGCCACTATCCGTCCATCGACGTGCTGGACAGCAAGAGCCGAGTTCGCGATCACGTGATCACGGCCGAGCAGCGCGTGGCGGCGAATACGGTCGCGCGCCTCGAGTCCGCCTACCGCGACAAGGAAGATCTCATCCTGGTCGGCGCCTACAACCAGGGCACCGACCGGAGCGTCGACGCCGCGATTCGATTCCGGCCGCAGCTCCTCGACTTCCTGCAACAGCGACCCGACGAGCACTCGACGTTCGACACGACGCGGCGCTTGCTCACCTCGATCGCGCACCAGGCCGAGGCCCAGTTGAGGAAACCCTCATGAGTGCATTCAAATTTCGATTGCAATCCGTGCTCGACCTGCGCGAGAAACAGGAGCAGGACCGCGCCGCGCGACTGGCCGAAGCGGAATCGGTCGCCGACGAAGCCCGGTTGGCCCACCGCGCACTCGAGGTCATCCAGCAGAGCAACGCGCGCGCATTGCACGTCGCGCACGCGAGCGAGCCGACGATCGGGCAGCTCAAGACGATCGGCTACGTCATCGATCAACTCAATCACCACATCGTCGAAGCGCAGACCAAAGTCACCGCCGCGGAACACACCGTGTCCCAGGCTCGCACCGATCTGACGTCGGCGCTCCAAGCGCGGCGCGTGTTGAGCCGCCTGCGCGACCGGCATTTCCAGACGTGGCGCGTGGACGACACGGCCGCCGACCTGCGCGCGATGGATGAGCTGGCGCTGTCTCGGTTCGCGCGCCGCTCCGAGGAAGACACGACCACCAAGAAGGAAACTGAAGAATGAAACCGATCATCGTCTTCGCGGCGGCATTCGTCGTGGGAACTGCAGGTGGAACGGGCGCCAAGATCATGCTGACGAAACCGCCCGCCGCGCCAAAGGCCGCGGGCCCCGACTCGACGCATGCGGCGAATGATTCGACGCATGCGGACAGCGCGGCCACGGCGGAGAAAGTCGCGCAGACGCCGACGGACTCGACCACGCATAACGCGGCGCCCGCCGCGGATTCGTCGAAGCCGGTGGCGGCTCCAGTGGTGGCGGCGGTGAACATGAAACCATCGCTTCCGGCGCCGACGCCGGCCGCGGCAACGCCAGCGAACGACACGACGCAGCAAGCAGCGGAGCGCCGCCTCGCCAAAGTCTTTACGTCGATGGAAGCCAAGCAGGCCGCGAAGGTCCTCGCGAACATGACGGACGGCGACGTGCACGTGATCCTTGGCTACGTCGGCCCGCGACAGGCGGCCACCATTCTCGCTGAAATGCCGCCGGAGCGCGTGGCGAACTTGAGCAAGATCGCGATGCAAAAACCGGCAGGAGCCAAGTGAACATGCACGTCAGCGGACTGGCGCCGGTTTCGGCGACGGAGTTCCCCGACACGCGAGAGTCGCGCACGACGGATAATGCGGCAGCCGAATCGTTCGCCGGCGTGTTGGCGAACGCACTGCAGCCGCGACCGACCGCACCGGCGCCCCAGCGGCCGACGCAAGGGACGTCGGAGTTGGACCGTTCCCCGGCTTCAGCGGAATCGAAAGAGACCGAAGCATCGGCGAGCAGGAAGGAGGACGACGAGGCGTCTACGGAAAAATCGTCGCGAAAGCATGCGCACCGGGCGCACCACACCGCGAACGCCGACGTGGTGAAGTCACTCGACGTCCTCGACCCGACGCTGCAGGACAAACTCGCGCGCGTGACTGCGCGCATGCAGAGCGAGACGGGACTCGACGTGACCGTCGAGGAGACGTATCGCCCGCAGTCGAGACAGGACGCGCTCTACGCACAGGGCCGCGAGACGAGCGGTCCCGTCGTGACGTGGACACACAATTCCCAGCACACGGTAGGTCGTGCCGTCGACGTCACGTTGAGCGGAGGAGCTGGCCCCGTCGGCGCCGACGCCTACACCACGTTGCAGCGCATCGCCAACGAGGAAGGACTTCACACGTTGGGCGCGCGCGATCCCGGTCACCTCGAGCTGCCGTCCACGACGGCGTCCGCCAAGTCGCCGATCGATTTGAAATCTCTCATTCTCTCGCAGCCGGCTGACGCGTCAGGCTCGGGAGCGAAAGACGTTCCAATCGCTCAGGTGGCACAGTTGGCGAAGGTGGCGGACGTCGCGGTGGTCGCACAACCGGCCCAGGTCGCGCGAGTCGCGAGCATTGGCCAAGCCGCGGTGCAAGGGGCGACGACCGAGCGTTCGTCCGAGAGCGTTGGCACGCCGCGTCCTGGCGCTCCGACGATCGCGAATACGACGATCGCGGAGGTCACGAGCGCATCGACCGCGGGATCGGCGCAACAGCGCTCGAGCCGCGACGGCGGGCAGTCCGGCTCATCGGGCGGTGATGCGCGCGCGTACAGTGCGATGGCGGCGGCAGTCGCGCTTCGCAATCAGACCGCGGGAGGCGGTGTGAATGCGTTTTCGCTCGGCAGCGTCGCTGGAACGACCGGCACGAGCGCCGCGGAACGCGTGGCGCGGGTGATCGAAGCGATCGAGGATGCGCCGGCGCGGCCGCTGTCGCAGATCACGATGAACGTCGACGCCGGCAACGGACTGTCGGACCGCGTTCAATTGTCGATGCGAGGCAGCGCGTTGAATGCCACGATCGACGCCGCCGACGCGCGCGGCGCACAGGCCTTGAGCGGGCGCGCCGACGAGCTCGCGCGCGCACTCACGCGCGACGGCATCGATCTGCAGTCCTTGCACGTGCGGTCGGCCGCAACGGCGGTCGCCGGTGCGCTGACGACGTCGTCGGCTCAAACGTCGTCGGACTCGTCGACGAAATCACAGTTCGATCGTGGTCAACCCTGGCAGCAGCAACAGGATCGCCAACGATCGCAGCAGGAACGACGCAACTCACAGCGCGACCAGCGCGGAGGTCAGCAGCAATGATCACGGTTCCCACGCAGCGCTCGACGACGGCAACGGCCGGCAGCGGCGCGACGGCGCAGACGACCCAAGCCCCGCCCCCAGCGCAACCCGGCGGAGAGATGGGCAAGAACGAGTTCATGAAATTGCTCATTGCGCAAATGAAGAATCAGGACCCGATGAACCCGATGCAGGGCGATCAGATGGCCGCCCAGCTCGCGCAATTCTCGAGTCTCGAGCAGCTGCAGCAGATCAACGAGACGCTCACCGGACAGTCCTCGAGCTCGAGCACCTTGCTCGGTGCGATTCAGGGGACGGCGGCCATCGGCATGATCGGCCACTCGGTGCTTGCGGCAGGCAACCAGGTGCAGGTCGGCACCGGGCCGAGTACGGTCACGGCGAGCTTTGCGTCACCGGCGGCCGGCGCGACGATCCACATCTACAACAGCACCGGCGCCGAAGTCGGTACGAAGACGCTCGGCGCGGTCGGCGGCGGCCGTCAGCAATTCGACATCTCCGATGCCACGAAGAGCCTCCCGCCCGGCACGTATACCTACTCGATCGACGCACAGGACACCGCCGGCAAGAGCGTCGCCGTCACGACCTACATGCAGGGCGTCGTCGACGGCGTGAGCACGGGCCAGAATGGGCTGGTGCTCACCTCCGGCGGACTGTCGATCCCATATGGAAGTGTGATTCAAATCCTCAAATAGCGGCTGCTAGCTACTGGCGACTAGCGACTGGCAAGACCAGAGCGCTTCGCCAGTAGCCGCCAGTAGCCAGTAGCCAGTAGCCAGTAGCCAGTAGCCAGTAGCCAGCAGCCGGTAGCCAGCAGCCAGTAGCCCAAACCCAGACTCTTTCCTCCTCTAGGAGCTCTCCCCAATGCTTCGCTCCCTCTCGTCCGCCGTCAGCGGCCTGCGCAATCAGCAGGTCAAGATGGACGTCATCGGCAACAACATCGCGAACGTCAACACCGTCGGCTTCAAGGCCCAACGCGTGACGTTCAAGGAAGGCTTCTCGCAGCTCCTGTCGGCGTCGACGCGACCCGACTCCACCACCGGCGGTCTCGATCCCGTGCAGGTCGGACTCGGATCGCAGATCGGCACCATCGACACGATGTTCACGCAGGGCAATCTCGAGACGACCGGCAACAACACGGATCTCGCCGTCCAGGGCAACTCGTTTTTCATCGTCAACAACGGGGCCGAGAGCTTCTACACGCGCGCCGGCAACTTCACGCTGGACGCGAACGGCACCCTCGTTTCGGGCGTGAATGGCTACAAGGTCCAGGGCCGCATGGCGACCGCCGGCAAGCTCGGCGACTCCCTCGGCAACATCACCATTCCGACGCACCAGACGATTCCCGCCTCGCCAACGAGCAAGGTCACGCTGTCGGGCAACGTCGACGCAGCGGCCGGCGTCTTCGACAAGGGCACCGCAGCGACCGTCGATCCACTCGATCCCGTGCAGCGCGCGCTGCCGCAGAACGCGAGCTCGTACAAGGACATGTCGATCACCGTCTACGATTCGCTCGGCGCAAAGCAGGAGCTCAAGATGGTGATGTGGAAGACGGGCGCCGATCAGTGGGACTGGAAATTCGACGACTCGTCGATGGACATCAGCGGAAAGCTGTCCGAGGTGAAGGGCACGCACCCCATCACGTTCAAGCCCGACGGCTCGGTCGACACGACCGTCGCCGGCTTCGCTCCGCCCGAAGTGACGTTCACCCCGAACAGCGGCGCCAACGACGTCGACATCAACATCGATCTCGGCACCGGGATGGCGGGGCTGTCGCAGTTCGCCGGCTCGTCCACCGCGGTCATGCGCGAGCAGGATGGATACACCAACGGCCTGCTCCAGAGCTTCACCGTCGACGCGACGGGCACGATCGCCGGCTCGTTCACGAACGGCGTCACGCTGACGCTTGGCCAGGTCGCCCTCGCTGACTTCAACAATCCGGCAGGTCTCGCGTCCGTGGCGGACAATCTTCTCAGCACGACGGCGAACTCCGGAATGCCGATCGTCGGCTATGCGGGCGAAGGCTCGGTGTCGAGCATCGCGAGTGGCGCGTTGGAGATGTCGAACGTGGACCTCGCGCAGGAGTTCACCGACATGATCGTCGCCCAGCGTGGCTTCCAGGCGAATAGCCGCGTGATTTCGACGAGCGACCAGATGCTCCAGGAGTTGGCGCAGCTCAGGCAATAACGACTAGCGGCTACGGGCTGCGCGCTACGGCGCTGACCGGGGCGGCGAAACGCAGGTTTCGTCGCCCTTCTCATTGCCACCGGCAAGAAACGCCATGTTCTGGGCGGAAATACCTGCCGAGCGGCAGCATGATGGACGATTCTTCCCTGCGGGATCTGCGGGAGGCGCGGTAGTAGAAGTCCTTGCTGCGATTGATGTTACGCCTCAGATGGCACCGCGCAGCTGACAGCTGGCAGCTGGTACAGGCCCTGCCTTTCTCGGTGGCGTTCCTCCCGCCTCGGCCAAGCGCCACGCAGTCCTTCCCTCCGCAACAGTTCCCGCCTGACTTCCCCAATGGCGACCTCAGCAATCGATCAACTTCCTCAAGCGGACGGCGCCGAAGCCGTTCCGGCTGCCGCAAAGGGCAAGCGGACCGCGCTCCTGATGGGCGTGGGCGGACTCATCGCCGGAATCGCCGTCGGGCTGTTCGTCGTTGGGCCGATCTTCGCAAAGAAGAAGGCCGTCGCGCCGGCGCCAAAGCCCGCCGCGGAAGCTCAAGCCGGCGGCGTCTCGCACGAGGTTGCGAACCTCGTTCTCAATCCCGCCGGGACCGGCGGCGCGCGGTTCCTCATGGTGACCGCGACGTTCGATCTCAAGGACGGCGCCTCCGAGCAGAAGATGAAAGACCACGACGCCGAGGTGCGCGACCGCATCCTGAGCGTGCTCGGTCGGAAGACGGTCGATGAGCTCAGCGACATCTCGCAGCGCGAGAAGATCAAGAAGGAAGTGCTGGAGGGCGTTTCGACGCTGCTCCCGAAAGGCTCGATCCTCAAGGTCTTCTTCGCGCAGTTCGTCATCCAATGACCGCTCCTACCTCGCGCAACTCCGCTTCCTCGCAGCAACTGTCGCAGTCCGACATCGATCGGTTGATGCGCGGCGAAGTGCAGCCGGATCGCTTCGACCAGTCGTTGTCGTCCGTCGACGTTCAGACGTACGACTTCCAGCGTCCGCACCGCGTCTCGAACGACCGCCAGCGGACGATCGAGGCGATGTACAGCCGGCTCGTAAAGTCGTTCGAGGGCTGGCTCATGGGTCGCGTGCGCTGCGTCGTCGATCTGCGCTTGCAGAGCGTCGAGCAGATCGCGTTCGGCGATTATGCGCTGTCGCTCCCGGCGAGCTGCAACTCGTTCATTCTCGACATCAAGGACAACGACGGCGCGAACGCCGTCGGCGAGCAGGCGGTGATCGACATCGGCCGCGAGCTCGCCTACTTCCTGGTCGACCGCCTCTTCGGCGGCGGCGCTGAGTCGACGATTCTCGATCGCGCGTTGACGCCGATCGAGCGCCTCGCGGTGCGCGTCGTCGCCGAGCGCATCATGCAGCTCATTCACGAGATCTGGCAGGATCACGTCCAGCTGGATCTCGAGCTCTCCGGCTTCGAGTCGATTCCGGAAATCATTCAGGCCGCGCCGCGTGAAGCGCCGGTTCTCGTGACGAACATCGATGCCTCGTTCGCTGGAACGACGAGCCTCGTCTCCATCTGCTTGCCGCTCTCGGTGCTCGAGAAGTTCTTCGTGATGAGCAACAACGCGAAGCAGTCGGCGGGCCACGCGCCGCGGCGCGACACGAGCGGCCAGCGCGTCGTGACGGAACGAGCGCTGCGTGCGACGCGCGTCGAAGTCGCTGCACGCCTTCCGGACTTCCGCCTCTCGATGCGCGACATCGCGGGCCTCAAAGTCGGCAGCATGCTGTCGACTGGCATCCCGGTCGATTCTCCGGTCAACCTGCTCGTTGGCAATCAGGCGCGCTTCCGCACGGCGGCGGGGCGCGTCGGCCGCAAACTCGCCGTGCGTGTGCTCGACTCGCTCACCGCCGAACCCGTCCCGACCTCACTGGAAGACGCCCCATGACCCACGTAGCCCCAGACCTCGCCGAGCTTGGTACCGGCGTCACGAGCGGATCGGAAGTTCCGATCGCCATGCTCATGGATCTCACGCTGCCGCTCTCGATCGAGCTCGGTCGCACGCGGATGACCGTGCAGGACATCCTGCGCCTCGGCCGCGGATCCGTCGTGCAGCTCGAGCGCCTGGCGGGTGAGCCGATCGACATCTACGTCGCCGACCGCCGATTCGCCGAGGGTGAAGTGGTGGTGCTCGGCGAGCATTTCGGTGTGCGAATCACGCGCATCATCTCGAACGTCGCCGGCGCGGAGACCGCCGCGTGAGCATCAGCTCGATCGCGGGCGTGCTGCTCACGCTGGGATTCGTCCTGGCGCTGCTGGGCCTCGCTCTCAAGCTCCTTCGTCGCTTCGCACCGACGTCGACGACCGGCACCGGCTTCCGTATGGAGGTGGTGCAACGACTGGCGCTCGGTCCCAAGCAGGGGATCGCCGTCGTTCGTCTTGGAACGCGGCTCGTCGCCGTGTCGGTCGGCGAGGGGGGAGTTCACCAACTCTTTGAATTGCAGGAATCTGAAGTTGCCGCGCCGGCTGCGGCGCCGGTTCACACGCCGTCGACGACGGCTATCGCCGTGACGCCGCCGCCGGTCGCTGCCGCGGTCGACTTCAAGACGGCGCTCAAGGGTGCCTTCCGAAATGCCGGCTTCGCGGTCCTCTTGGCCGCTCTGATCGCCGGCAGCGCGCATCGCGCAGTGGCGCAGGCGCCGGCCACGCAACCGCCGGCCGCGGCGCAACCGCAAGCGACTCGCGCCGCGTCACGCTCGGCGAACCAGGTTGCCAAGCCGGCGGTTGCCGCTCCGGCACAGCCCGCGCAAACGGGGACGGCGATCACGAAGCTCGTTCCGCAGATGGATCTCCGCGTCGGCAACGGCGACGGGCTCCGACTCAGCGGCACGGTTGGCATCGTGGTGATGATGGGCCTGTTGACGCTCTTGCCGACGCTGCTGCTGATGATGACGGGTTTTACGAGAATTCTCATCATCCTCAACTTCCTCAAGCAGGCGCTCGGGACGCAGAGCGCGCCGCCCAATCAGCTCGTCGCCGCGCTCGCGCTGCTGCTGACGGGCTTCGTGATGGCGCCGACGCTGAGTGAGTTGAACAAGACCGCGCTCACGCCGTGGATGGACGGCAAGATCGACCAGGTCCAGATGATGGAGATCGGTCAGAAGCCGTTTCGCGCGTTCATGCTGAAGCAGACGCGCCGGCAGGACCTCGAGACGTTCGTGCGCATGACGGCCGGGCCGCGTCCCGCCACGGTCAACGACGTGCCGCTCGTGACGCTCACGTCGGCCTTCGTGGTGAGCGAGCTCCGTACCGCGTTCCAGATCGGCTTCGCGCTCTTCCTGCCCTTCATCGTGATCGACGTCGCCGTGTCATCGGTGTTGATGAGCATGGGCATGTTCATGCTGCCGCCGGCGATGATCTCGCTGCCGTTCAAGCTGCTGTTGTTCGTGCTCGTCGACGGATGGTCGCTCGTCATTCAGAGTCTCGTCACGAGCTTCCGCTGATGTCACACGCCCTCGTCGTCGACCTCGCTCGGAACGCGATCATGCTCGCGCTGTTGATCGCCGGTCCCATGCTCATCGTTGCCTTGATTGTCGGCTTGACCATCAGCGTTCTGCAGGCCGTCACGCAAATCCAGGAACAAACATTGGCGTTCGTCCCCAAGCTCATCGGCGTGAGCGTGGTGTTCCTGCTCGCGCTGCCGTGGATGATCCAGCTGCTGGTGAAGTACACGACCGAGTTGTTCCGCAGCCTTCCGTCGCTCATCTCGTGATCGTCGATCCCTTTGCCCCCGGCTCTGCCCAAGCCCTCGCCCTCGTCGCGGCTCGCGTCGGTGGCCTGGTGTTGATTGCGCCGGTGTTCTCGAGCAAGGCAGTGCCGGCGACGGTGAAGACGGTCATCACCATTCTCTTGACGGCGCTGTTGCAGCCGATCGCGATGCAGCAGATGCACACGATTCCGCCGATCACGCCGGAGACGGTCGTCGGCGAGACGCTCATCGGACTCGCGCTCGGATTGGGCGCCGCGCTGCTCGTGGGGGCCGCCAACGTCGCCGGCGACTTGATCGGCATGCAGGTCGGTCTGTCCGGCGCGGCGATCATGGATCCGATCAACAATTCATCAGAGAACGCGATCGGCGTCTTCGCGAACCTGTTTGCGATCACGCTGCTGCTGGCGCTCGACGCGCACATCGTGATGATCGATGCCGTCGCGCGCAGCTTGCACGCGCTGCCGATCGGTACCGGCCTGCATCCCGAGGGCCTACGCGCGATGGTGAAGAGCGGCAGCATGCTCTTTGGTCTCGGACTCCAGTTTGCCGCGCCGATCGTGGCCGCGGTGCTCGTCGCGAATACGGCGCTTGCGATCCTCGGCCGCGCGGCGCCCCAGCTGAACATTCTCTCGGTCGCCTTCCCGGTGCAGATCGGCATCGGGCTCTTCGCGCTCGCCGCGACGATCCCGTTCATCGGAGCGTTCTATCACGGTTGGTCGGGCGTGTACAACAACACGCTCGACCACTTCTTCAGTGCGCTCGCGCACGGTGGCGTCTGATGGCCGACGGCAGCGACGCAGAACGCACAGAAGAAGCGACCCCGCGCCGCCGCGACGACGCACGCAACGAAGGACGCGTGCCGAAGAGCCCGGAGCTCACCGTCGCGATGTCGCTCCTGGGAAGCGCTGTTGCGCTCACCGCGCTCACGCCCTTCGCCGCGCACGGCCTCTTCTCGATCATGGGCCATGCACTGAGCAACCTCGGCAACATGACGGTCGATCGTGAGTCGGCGGTCACGATGCTTCGCGAGACGGGCTATCGCACGTTCCTGGCGATGATCGGCCTCGTGCTCGCCATGGGCGCGGCGTCCGCGGCCATCGCCGCGCTACAAGCGCGCGGCGTGATGTCGCTCAAGCCGATCACTCCGCAGTTCTCGCGCATCAATCCGCTCAACAACGTCAAGAACCTCATCGGCACGCGGCAGATCGTCGAGCTGCTCAAGTCACTCGGCAAGTTGGCGATCGTCGGTATCGCCGTGTGGGGCGCGATCAAAGCGGCGATTCCCGATGCGCTCGCGCTGTCGCAGATGTCGCAGATCGGCTTCCTCTTCGTCGTGAAGAAGTACGCGGTCCGCATGCTGGCGTCGGCCGGCGCCGCGTACCTCGCGCTCGCCGCCGCGGACTACATCTACCAGTGGTGGCAGTTCGAGAAGCAGATCCGCATGACCAAGGAAGAGGTCAAGCAAGAGTTCAAGCAGAACGACGGCGATCCGCACATCAAGCAGCGTCGACGGACGATCGCGCGGTCATACGCGCGCCGCCAGATGATGAAGGACGTTCCCAAAGCCGACGTCGTCATCGTCAACCCGACGCACATCGCGATCGCCATCAAGTACGATCCGTCGATCGCACCGGCGCCCATCGTGCTGGCGATCGGCCAACGCAAAGTCGCCGAGCGCATCAAAGCCATTGCCGCCGAGCACGGCGTGCCGATGGTGGAGAACAGACCGCTCGCGCGTGCGCTGCTCAAGACCGCAAAAGTGGGCACGCTCATTCCGTACGAGCTGTACATGGCCGTCGCCGAAGTGCTCGCCTTCGTCGTGAAGACGCGTGGCACGCGCGGTAACTGGGCCGGGAGCACCGTCGCATGAGCACCGCCGCGATGCCGCTCCCCGCCGGTTCCGGCAGCACGAGCAAGCGCTACGCCGAGATGGGCCTGGCGCTCGCGGTGCTGTTCATCGTGGCGCTGCTCATGGTGCCGCTGCCCGGCGTGATGCTCGACCTGTTCTTGGCGACGAGCATCGGCATGTCGATCGTCGTGCTGCTCGTCGCTCTCTACACGACGGATCCGCTCGAGTTCAGCGGCTTCCCGTCGCTGCTCCTTCTGCTCACGCTGTTCCGTCTCGCGCTCAACGTCTGCACGACACGCCTGATCCTCGGCTCGGGTCACGCGGGGGCGGTCATTCAAGCGTTCGGCGAGTTCGTCATCGGCGGCAACTACGCCGTGGGACTCGTGATCTTCCTGATCCTCATCGCAATCAACTTCATCGTCATCACGAAGGGCGCCGGGCGCGTCGCCGAAGTGGCCGCGCGCTTCACGTTGGACGCGATGCCCGGCAAGCAGATGGCGATCGATGCCGATCTCTCCGCCGGCTTGATCGACGAGAAGCAAGCCCGGAAACGCCGCGACGAGATCTCGCGCCAGGCGGACTTCTACGGCGCGATGGACGGGTCTTCAAAGTTCGTGAAAGGAGACGCGATCGCGGGACTGTTGATCACCGCCATCAACATCGTCGGCGGCATCTTCATCGGCGCGTTCCAGCGCGGTCTCCCGATCGGACAGGCGCTGTCGCAGTACACCATCCTCACCGTCGGCGACGGCCTCGTCACGCAGATTCCGGCCCTCATCATCTCGACGGCTGCCGGCATCATGGTGACGCACGCCGCCGGCGGCACCCGCATGGGTCCGATGCTCGCCAATCAGCTCAGCGCGCATCCGCGGGCGATGACGATGGCCGGATCGGTGCTTGGCGCGTTCGCGCTCGTTCCAGGTCTTCCGAAGATCCCATTCCTGATCCTCGGCGTGAGTCTGGTTGGACTTGGCCGCGTCGCAACGAATGCCGAGAAGAGACGTCAGGCCGGTGAAGCCGCGGCCAAGCTCGCCGAGCAGCCCGCGACGCCGGCGAACGATCCGATGTCCGATCTTCTGCAGATCGATCCGATCGAGCTCGAGGTCGGCTACGCGCTGATTCCGCTCGTCGACGAAAAGCAGGGCGGCGACCTGCTCGACCGCATCTCGATGTTGCGCAAGCAGGCGGCGCAGGAGCTGGGCATTCTGGTTCCGGCCATCCGTATTCGCGACGACATCCGTCTGCCGGCGAACGAGTACGTCATCAAGTTGCGCGGCGCCGAGATCGCGCGCGGCGAGCTGATGCCGCGCTTCCTCCTCGCGCTCGATACGGGTCGCGTCATCTCGAGCATCGACGGCATCGACACGCTCGACCCGAGCTTCGGGATGCCTGCCAAGTGGATCGCGACGAACAAGCGCATGGAAGCCGAGGCGATGGGGTACGTCGTCGTCGAGCCGGCGACGGTGATCGCGACGCACTTGATGGAAAAGCTCAAGTCCAACGCGTCCGATCTGCTCGGACGGCAGGACGTGCAGGAGATGCTCGACACGATCAAGAAGACGCATCCCGCCCTCGTCGCCGACGTCATTCCCGCGAAGGTCACGCTCGGCGTCCTGCATCGCGTGCTTCAGAGATTGCTCAAGGAGCGCGTGCCGATTCGCGACCTCGTCACGATTCTCGAAGCCGTCGCCGACGCGTCCGACCAGACGAAAGATCCGGAAGCGCTCACCGAGCATGCTCGGCGCGCGCTCACCAACACGATCGCTCGCTTGTACATGGATGAGTCGGGCGCGGTCCGCGGCATCACGATGGGCCAGAAGCTCGAGGCAGCGCTGCTTGGTCTCTTCAGCCCGCGCGCCGGTCAGACGGCCGCGACGCTGCTCACGCCGGACACGCTTGGCGCGCTCCTCCGCGAGCTCGATCAAGTCGCGACCGCGAACACGATCGAGGGTCGTCCGGTGCCGCTGCTCGCGCCGCCGTCCCTGCGGGTCGGTCTCCGCCGATTGATCGAGCCGGTGCTCCCCAGTCTTCCAATTATCTCGCTCGCTGAGCTGCCGGCGTATGTGCGGCTCTCCAGCGTGGCGACGTGGGAGGTCGCATGACGACGCTGCTCGTTGCGAGTGGGAAGGGCGGCGTCGGGACCTCGATCGTCGCCGCATTGAGCGCGCTTGCCGCCGGCGAACGCGGCGAGCGCGTGCTGCTCGTCGACGCGACGGAGTCGGGCGGAAGCCAGCACCTGCTGTTCGGCGTTCGGCCGACACATAGTTTGTGGATGCTCGCCGATGCGAGCGTGAACGCGGGCGACGTTCTCACGTTGTTGGAGTGGAACATCACGCTCGTTGCGGGTGGAACCGCCGGCGGCGCGACGCCGCCGACGAACGACGACGATCGCCGCACGGCGCTCACGAAGGTCGCGCAGCTGTTCTTCGAGTACGACTGCGTCATCATCGACGCCGGCTCGCGCCTCGACACGATCAGTGCGGTGACGCGGCTCGTCGACACGACGATGCTGCTGGTGACGTCGGCCGACCGGCTCGCGCTCGCCGCGAACTATGCGCTCGTGAAGTCGGTGAGCGCGTACAAGCCGAGCGCCGCGATCGCCGTGATCGCCAATCGGCACGGCGAGTCGGTCGCGCAAGAGGCCTGCGAGTTCCTCACCGGCGCCTGTGCGCATTTCCTGAAGCGAGAGGTCGACATCGTCGGCGCCATTCCCGACGACCCCTGTTTGCAAGCGGCTGTCGGCGCGGGCATGACCGTGCGCGACGCGCTCGATGGATCTCCTGCCGCGGAGACGATGCGCGGCGTGCTCACTCGTGTCATCCCATCGCGGGCCCGTGAACCGCGTGCCCCGGCGATGTCACACCCAATTCCCTCCTTTACACGACGTTGGAGCTGATCATGGATTCCCGAGCCCACTGGGCCGCATTCGCCAAAGGCGATCTGGACGCACGAAACATCCTGCTGACCGAAAACCTGAGTCTCGTCCACCACGTCGCGCGACAGCTCGAGCGCAAGCTGAGCAACGAGCTGGATCACGACGAGTTGGTCAGCGCCGGGACGCTCGGCCTCATGTCGGCGATGAACTCGTTCGACCCGAACCGCGGTCTCGCGTTCAGCACCTTCGCCGTTCCCCGCATTCGCGGCGCGATCCTCGACGAGCTCCGGCGGCAGGACCACGTTCCGCGATCGGTGCGCCGAAAGACGCGCGACATCGCCGCGGCACGCTCCGCACTCGCGGCCAAGCTGTGTCGGATGCCCGAAGACTCGGAGGTCGCGTCGGCGCTGGGGATCGACGTCCACACACTGTGGAAGTGGGAGTCGGACGTGGAGGGCGCCGTCCGGGTTCCGATCGACCGGCCGGCGAACGACCGTGGCGAGACGCACTCGACGCCGCTGGATCTGTTGCACACCGATACCGAGGATGGGGTCGACGAGCGCCTCGGCCGCGAGCAGGAAGTCGCTATGCTGCGCGAGGCGATCATGAAGCTCAAGGAGCAGGAGCGGACGGTCCTGGCCCTCTACTATTTCGAAGAGCTCAAGCTACACGAGATCGCCGAGATCCTCGGGCTGACGGAGTCGCGCGTGTCGCAGATCCGGTCGAAGGCGTTGCAGCGGCTGCGGGAGACGGTCGGGGTCGCGCTGGCCTCATAGCGTGGCTGATAATCAGCCATGTTCTGGCTGATTATCAGCCATGTCGTGGCGGATTATCAGCCATCTGCGTAGATTAGGGGACGATGACGTCCCCGCTCCCCCGCATCGCAACCGCCCGGCTCGACCGCGCACTGTCGGCGATGCCGGTCGTCGCGCTCATGGGCGCGCGGCAAACGGGCAAGAGCACGCTCGCCGGTGAAGTCAGTGCGCTGCGCGGACACGCGCTCCAGTCGCTCGATTCGCGATCGTCGCTCGACCTCGCCCTCGCCGACCCCGAGTCGTTCATCGCCCAAGCCGGTCCCACGGGTCGTCTCACCATCGACGAAGTGCAGCGCGCCCCGGAGCTGTTGAGCGCGATCAAGCTGGTCGTCGACCGGTCCGGCCAACGGGTACCCGGGCAATTCCTTCTCACCGGTTCGGCGAACCTGCTCCTCATGAAGCACGTCAAGGAGTCGCTCGCCGGTCGCGCTTCCTATATCACCATCTGGCCAATGACGCGCCGAGAGCAGCTGGGACTCGGCTCCGCCGGTCTTTGGAGTGAGCTCCTAGACGTACCGGTCGCGCGTTGGCGCGAGCTCGTGCTCGATCAGCCCGCACCATTCGAGGATTGGCGCGATCTCGCCAGACGCGGCGGATACCCCCGCCCAGCAGTGCATCTCGACTCGACGAGCGCTCGGGACGAATGGTTCGCCGGCTACGTCGACACCTATCTCGAGCGAGACATTCCCGAGATCTCGGCCGTCGCGAGCATTCCTGATCTCCGCCGTCTCATGCGTTCGTTCGCCATTCGCACCGGGACGTTGGTCAACCACACCCAGCTCTCCCGCGACACCAGCATCCCGCAGACGACGGTCCGGCGCTATGCGGACCTCCTCGAGATCTCGTGGCAGATCGCGCCATTGCCGGCGTACACCGCGAGCCGGGTGAAGCGACTGATCAAAGCGCCGAAGGTGTATTGGAGCGATCCTGGACTGGCGATGCATCTCGCGGGCGAAACGACGCCGCGCGGCGAACATCTCGAGTCGATCGTGGTGCAGGATCTGTTCGCCTGGCGGCAGACGCTCGCGCCGTTGCCAAGTGTCTCGTATTGGCGAACGGCGAGCGGACAGGAGGTCGATGCGGTGATCGAGGCGGGTTCGAGGCTGCTGCCGATCGAGATCAAAGCGACGGCGCGGCCATCGTCGGGCGATCTGTCGGGACTGAAAGCGTTTCTCGAGGAGTACGACGACGCCGTCGTCGGCGGACTTCTGCTGCACACGGGTCAGGACACGTTCTGGATCGCGAAGAACATCCTTGCTGCGCCGTGGTGGGCGGTCGTGTGATCCGCGCAGTTTTCTTCGACGTCGGCGAAACGATCGTCGACGAATGCAGGTGACTGGCCGGAGGACGTTTTCGCTCTGACTGACTTCGGCCTCTCGGTGGACATCATTGCGTCATCCCAGCGGTGGGGGATTGAAAAACCGTCGAGGGCGTTCGTCGAGCGAGTCGTGAAAGAAGCTGCTGTCGCGCCGGAGGAGGTCGCGTACGTCGGCGACCGGATCGACAACGATATTCTTCCGGCGCGGGACGCTGGCCTGTATTCCGTATTCATCCGCCGCGGTCCATGGGCTGCGGTCCACGCCAGTTGGCCAGAGGCGACGTCGGCGCACGCGCGAATCGAAAGCCTCGCGGAGCTACCGGAATTGCTCGGACGCGTGTAGCTGCCCGGCAAATCCGGCCGAACCGGCAAGATCTTCCGTGCGGGCGGCAGGAAGAGGGAAGCTGGAACCACAGCAGTAAGCCGCTGAATGACATCGACTTACATGGCTCGAATAGATCGCCATGGCTGGGCACATGGGTTGCCTTTCCTGGAGTCGCAATCAGGACCGAGCGTGCAGTTCCCTCCCCTCTCGGTCCGAACGCTTCTCACTCCCCGCCGCCCGTGCCCAACCTCAACGGTCTCGACTCTGCCGCCAGCGCGCTTCGCTACTGGGAGCGCAAGCAGGAGGTCGTCGCCAATAACCTGGCGAACGTCTCGAGCGACGGCTTCAAGGCACAGCGGGTCTTCGCGACGCTGCTCGACGGCATTCGCCCCGAAGCGCAGACGACTCCCGACCTGTCGACGGGCAATCTTCGGCAGACCGGCAACGCGCTGGACGTGGCGGTCGACGGACAGGGCTTCTTCGTCGTCTCCACGCCGAACGGCGAGCGCTACACACGCGGCGGCTCGCTGCACTTGAACGAGAAGCGGCAGCTCGTCGACAGCGACGGCCGTCCGCTCATCGGAACGAAGCAGAATGGACCGCTCACGGTGCTCGACGGCCCGATCGACATCGATGCCGCGGGCAATGTGAAGCAGGGCGGCCAGATCGTCGACACGCTGCGCATGGAGCGCGCGCCAGCGGGTGCGCAGCTCGAGCGCGAGGGGACGTCCCTCTGGGTGCCGTCGCAATCGAAAGACGTCATTCCGCTCGCCGACCGGCACGTCAAACAGGGCTACATCGAGGAGAGCAACGTGAACTCGATGACCGCGCTGATCGACATGGTGTCGGTCCAGCGCGCGTACAGCTCGGTGCAGAAGAGCATCGTCACGATGGATCAGATCAACGAAACCGCCGTCACCCAATTGGCCAAACCGCTATGAACCCGGCTCTCTCCACCGCCGCCACCGGCATGTCCGCGCAGCAGACGCGCACCGAGGTCATCGCCAACAACCTCGCCAACGTCAACACGACGGGCTTCAAGCGGAGCCGGGCGCAGTTCGAGGATCTCTTATATCAGAACTTGCAAGGACCCCAGGTCCTCGGCAGCTCGGAGACGAACACGGCGCCGGCCATTCAGGTCGGCCGCGGAACGCACCTCACTGCGGTGCAGCGGCTCCATACCCAGGGCGCGCTGGAGCAGACCGGCCGGTCGCTCGACGTGGCGATCGACGGCGAAGGTTTCTTCCCGATCACGCTGCCGAGCGGCGGCACCGCGTACACGCGCGATGGGAGTTTCCAGATCTCTGATCAGGGCGTGCTGGTGACCTCCGACGGCTACCAGGTCGGCTCCGGCATCAAGATCCCGAGCGACGTCACCGAGTTGAGCATCTCGCCGACGGGCGTCGTGAGCGGGTCGAAGGGGCCCGGCAGTGAAGCCACGGAGCTCGGCCGCATCGAGCTCGCGCGGTTCGCGAACCCCAGCGGGTTGATGGCGATCGGGCAGAACGCATACACCGCGACGCCCGCCTCGGGCGAAGCGACGGCGGGCTTCCCGCTCGACGAGGGCATGGGACGTCTCGTCCAGGGACAGCTCGAGGGCTCGAACGTCGAGATCGTGCAGGAGATGGTCGACATGATCAGCGCGCAGCGCGCCTACGAGTTGAACTCGAAGGCGGTGAAGGCCGCCGATGAAATGTCGCAAACCGCAACGGAGCTCGTGCGATAATCATGTCTGCACGCGTGAAGTACGTCGTCTATTCGCTCGCCGTCGGGCTCGGGTCGCTCGTTCTCATCGCATCCTGCGCGTCCGCCCAGGCGCCGGCGCCGATCGTCAAAGCCCCCATCGCATCGCGAGCATTGGCGCGAGGCGCGGTTCTCACCGCCGACGACATCGTGTATCGCGACACGGTCGTCCGCATTCCGCTGGACACCAATCACGTGGGCCCCGGCTGGGTCACCCGCCGCGTGATCGCCATCGGCGAAGTGCTTCGGTCACCCGCCGTGGTGCCGCCGGCCGCGGTGCAGGCGAATCAGATCGTCACGATCGAGTGGGCCGAGCCCACGATCAAGCTCACTCTTCGCGGCACGGTGCTCCGCACCGCTGCCATCGGCGAGCGCGTGCCGGTTCGCACCGAGGCGGGCCGCCGCATCGACGCCGTCGTCATCGCGCCAGGCCGCGTCAGAATCGATTGAGGATTCTCGAAATGAAGCTCTCCCCCTCGCTGGCTCTCTCGCTCACCGCACTCCTCCTCGGCGCGTCCGTCGTCCTCGCACAGGGAAAGGACGACGCCAAGGATGCGCCGCCCAAGCGACGCATCGCGTCATGGACCGCCGATCGCCGCGAATATCAGGTCGGCGACGTCATCACGGTCCTCGTCAGCGAGGCAACGCTCGCCAGCGCCACCAAGTCGCAGAACGGCAGCGATCAGCAAACTCGAAAGAACGGCCTGGGCATCGAGCCGCCGAAGATCGGCACGTCGGCGCTGCCATCCGTCGACGCGTCCATGAACATGAGTAAGAACTCGCAGTCGAATCAGAGCGGCGACGCCAAGCGCAACGTCAGCTTCAAGGGCGACATCAGCGTGCGCGTGGTCGCGGTCGACAAGACGGGCCTGCTCCAGGTCAAAGGAAGCAAGACCGTCGACGTCGACAAGAACAAACAATCGCTCAACCTCAGTGGATGGGTGCGGCCGGAGGACATCACGCCGCAGAACTACGTCGCGAGTGAGCGCATCGCCGACGCACAGGTCACCTACCAACTCTCGGGCGACCTCGGCAAGACGCGCGGCGGATTGGTCGGTCGGCTCCTCAACGTGTTCTGGCCATGAGACGAGGCCTTCGAGACGTGCGACGTCCGCCGCGCGTCGCTGTGGCTCCGGTCGGCCACGATCTCATCGACCGCATCATCTGGATCGCCGTCGGCGTACTGGCCCTCATGCTCACGGACGCGACGATCTCGCGCCTCGGCGCTCAGGAGATGATCCGCGTTCGTGACCTCACCATCGAAGACAAAGCCGTTCCCGTGCGGCTCATGGGCTATGGCCTCGTCATCGGTCTCGACGGCAGCGGCGACCGATCGAGCGGCGGCAAGGCCGGCGGCATGACCGTCAACTCCGTCGTCAATTTGCTTCGCCGGTTTGGCATTCAACTCCCTGTCGAAGCACTCAAGACGCGGAACGTCGCCGCCGTCATCGTCACCGCCGAGATCTCGCCGTACCTGCGATCGGGCGGACGATTCGAGGTCCATGTGTCATCCGTCGGCGACGCGCGGTCGTTGCGCGGAGGCGTCCTCTATCAAACGCCGCTGCAATCCGACGCCGCGAGTGAACCCGTCGCGACCGCGCAAGGCGCGGTGTTGATGGCGGATCTTGGCGGAAAGGGCGGCACCGCAATCGAGAACTCCGCGCGAATCCCAACGGGTGGTCTCCTCGAGGTCGACCTTCCACGGCCGCAGTTCGCGACGAGCTCGAAGCTGTTGCTCCGCGAGCCGGACGTGACCATGGCGACGCGCATCGCGACGGCGATCAACAAGGAAATGGGCGACGGGAGTGCGACGGTCGAAGACCCCGGATCCATCGCATTGTCATTCAAGGATTCGAAAACCGACAAGGCGACGCAACTCGCGCGCATTCAAGACATGCGCGTTCAACCGCAGCGGATCGCGCGGTTGATCATCGATGGACGCGATGGAACGATCATCGCCGGCGGCGACATCACCATCGGCGAAGCGACGGTGAGCCACGGCGGAATCACGCTGTCCATTGGAGCGGCCGATTCGACCGCTTCCGCGGGCGCAAAAACCGGCAACGTCTACATGGCGCCGGGCACACCCGTGACGCGCGTCGCTGCCGCCCTGCACGCCGTCCAGGTACAGCCACAAGAGATCGCGGCAATCTTTGAATCACTTCGTTCCATCGGCGCCATTTCCGCCGAGATCGTGATTCGATGACGATCCTGCCCGCGGCGGCGCCGACGCTCACTTCGATCACGTCGCCGGGAAAGCCGGCGCAAAGTGACGATACTCGCCTCAAGAAGACGGCGCTGCAGCTCGAGGGTTTGTTCGTGCAGCGGCTCTTCGCCGCGATGCGCGACACGGTTCCACAAGACGGGCTCGTCCCGCAAAGCGACGCCGAGAACACGTTCACGCAGATGTTGGACGAAAAGATGTCAGAGCAGGTGCCGTCGCAGTGGAATGGCGAACACTCGCTCGCGCAGGCGCTCTATCACCAGCTTCGCCAACGCCTTTCGCCGGCCGCGGCATCGACCCCCGCAGCTCCGAGCACGGACGTACCGCGATGAATCCGTCTGAGTCACCGAGCCAACCGACGCCCGCCTCGTTCGACGAGACGTTCGTCAGTCGCACCGTCATGTCGCCGATCGACTCGCTCGTCGACGCGTTCGCGACCGAGCGACGGCTGCTCGATGAGTTGATCACCGTGATGCGCCGGCAGCGGAGCGCCGTCGGCGACGACGATCTGCAGGGCATCGACGACAGCGTCTTCGCCACCCATCGCGTGCTCGTCACGCTCGGCGAGTCGCGACGACGACGGCGGACGTTGAACACCCTCATCGGCCACAGCGAGGACCTCGGCATCCATGCGCTCGACGACGCCCTCGGCGCGCGGATGACACCGGCCTTGCGCGCCGCACGCGACGAGCTGCACAACACCGCGCGCACCCTGGCGCGCGAGGTGTCGCTCAATCGCCGCATCTTGCGCGAAGCGCTCGCGTGTGGCGATGCCTTCGCCCGCGCGCTGACGGGCACCGAGCAGTCGCCCGCGTACGGCACGCCGAAGACGACGCCCGCGCGACTGCAATCCATCAGCCTCCTCGACCGGAGAATCTGATGAGTCTCCTGGGCGGCGTGCTCAATACCGCGCGAACGGCGATGACTGCGCAGCAGATGGCCATCACCGTCGCGTCGCAGAACATCGCGAACGCGCAGACCGAGGGATACTCGCGCCAGCGCGTCGACCTCGCGACGACGATGCCCACCGTCTTCCCGTACGGCTCGGTCGGCACCGGCGTGAGCATTCAAGGAATCTCACGGTCGCGCGATGCGCTGCTCGACACCACCTTCCGCCAGGCCGCATCCGGGTCCGCCGGCGCCGACGCGAAGAGCTCGGCGCTCGGTCAGATTCAGTCGATCTTCGGTGAGCCGAGCGATTCGGGGCTCGCGGCGTCGCTCGACAAATTCTGGTCGGCGTGGAGCGACCTCTCCTCGGATCCGACCAACAGCGCGGCAAAGAGCGTGGTCCTCGAGGCAGGTCAGAATGTCGCGAGCACGCTCAACCGGTTCGCGAACCAGCTCGACAAGCTCGATTGGAGCAATCGCGAGGCGATGAGCTCGGACGTCAACAAGACGAACGAGCTGGCCGGCCAGATCGCAAAGCTCAACACGCAAATCGTGTCAGCGGAGTCGAACAAGCAGACGGCAGGCGACCTTCGCGATCAGCGCGATCGCCTGCTCGATCAACTCTCGAAGATCACCGGGGGACAGGTGGTCGAGCACTCGAACGGCAGCGTGGCCTTCTACATCGGCGGCCGCATGCTCGTCGACGACACCGCCGTCAAGCCGCTGCAGATGAACGACGGTCAGCCGCCGACGATCAGCAACGTCGGCAGCCTCGCGCAGATCGACGCCATCGGAGGAACGCTGGGCGCAGAGCTCGACGTCTCGGCGAAGGTCATTCCGTCGGTGATGGGCCAGCTGGATTCGATCGCCAAGCAGCTCGTGACGTCGGTGAACGCCGTCCACAACGGCGCTTCAGTATTCTCGAATACGACGCCTCCGGTCGCGAGCGTCGCCGGCAACTTCTTCGACGTGACGGTGCCGCCGCCTGCCGGAACGGATCCGTTGCTCACGGCGCGCAGCATTCGCGTCGTTCAGACGCTGACGGCCGCCGGCGTCGCCGCATCTGCGGCCGGCGCGACCGGCCCAGGCAACAACGACGTCGCGCTCGCGCTCTCACAGATGCAGACGAAGGCGTTCTCGTTCACCGACGCGAACGGCGGCGCATTGGGGACCGCGACCTTCGGGACGTTCTTCAACCAGACCGTCGGAACCGTCGCCGCAGCGACCGCCCAAGCGCAGGACGACTCGACCGTCGACAGCACGCTCGCGTCCAACGCGGACACGCGTCGCCAGAGTGTGAGCGGCGTGTCGACGGACGAAGAGCTCGTCAACATCATTCAGTTCCAGCACGCCTACCAAGCAGCGGCTCGTCTCGTCACGGTCGTCAACGAGATGACGGACACGCTGGTCAATCTCGGCCGCTGACCGCTTATTTTGCTGTCATCCTTCCCGTGACGGCATCGTGCTGATCCTCGGCCGAAAGGCAGGCGAGTCGATTCTGATCGGCGACGGTATTCGCATCGTCGTCATCGCATGCGAACGCGGCGGTGTGCGGCTCGGCATCGAGGCACCGAACGACGTGCCAATCCTTCGTGGTGAGATCGTCACCGACGTCGCCGAGGAGAACAAGCGTGCGAGCGCGTCCGGGTCAGCCGACAGTCAGGGCTGGCTGAAAGTCATCGGCGGTCCGCGGCGCGACGAGCCTTGAGCGTCGGCAAGCGCAACGCGGCTACGCCGGGCTTCCGTGTCACGGTGCCGCCAAAGGTCAGCGCCAGTCGGTCAGCGTAAGCGCTCTTCACCGGCAGCGGCGTGCCCGCCACGAGCGGCGTTCCCACCTGAAATTCGACCTGCACCCATTGTTCGTCCGACTCGGTGAGCGCGCGCACGATGCTGCGGGTCGTCTGCGCAAGTCGCTTCGCGTCGCCGAGCAGAAGCGTCAGCGTGTGGACGAGCGCCCATCGTTCGACGCGCACCGGCTCGATGTAGCGCGTCGGAACGATCGTCACCTGGATGTCCCGGGCGTCGTGCAAGAATCGATGGATGGCAAAGCAGTCGGCGAGCACGTCGTCGAAGGCCAATGGCTCCTCTCCGACTGCCGGTGATCGCGGCAGCAGCCTCGCAATGCGGCTGCATTCCTCGAGTCGCGAAACTTCGGTGGAAATGGAGGACAGCGCCGGCGCATCGTCCCCTTTCGTGTCGGACTGATAGAGCTCAACTAAGGCCGAGAGTGAGCCGATACGGTTGTTGAGGGCGTGGTGCAGCCCCCTGAGTGCGTGGTCGACGACGTCCAGCCACTCTTCGACACCCTCGTGTATGGGTGGTAAGGCGTTGTCCTGCATCACCTTCCCGGTCCGCTGCAGGTTCGGCCCTCCCGTCCCGATACTGGATACAGGGCCCGTCGCCCACGTCGTTCCCCCGCCGTCGCCTTTGTCGAGTTATCCGTGTTTTTCATCGTCGGAATAGTCGTCGTCTTCGGAAGTATCCTGTTCGGATACACCATGCATCACGGGCACATCGGTGTCCTGATGCAGTGGTCCGAATTCATCATCATTGGCGGCGCCGCCTTCGGAGCGTTTCTGATCAGCAATCCGCTCAGCGTCGTGAAGGCCAGCATCACGGCGGTGCTCGGCCTTCTTAAACCTAATCCTTACAGTGAGAAGGCGTACGCGGAGCTGCTCAAGGTGCTGTATGACGTCTTTCAGAAAGCGAGGAAAGACGGACTCGTGGGACTCGAGCCACACATCGAAGACCCGCACAAGAGCGACATCTTCAAGAAATACGAATTCTTCAGTCATAATCATCACGCGCTGTCGTTCCTCTGCGACACGCTGAAAGTGTTGTTGACCGGCGCCGTCGAAGACCACCACCTCGCCGAGATCCTCGATCTCGATCTCGAGCGCCAACACCAGGAGGCGCACGCGATTCCAACCGCGCTGTCCAAGGTGGGCGATGGTCTCCCCGGCTTCGGAATCGTGGCCGCGGTGCTCGGCGTCGTCATCACGATGGGATCCATCGGCGGCACGGCGACCGAAATCGGCGAGAAAGTCGCCGCCGCACTCGTCGGAACATTCCTCGGCATTCTGTTGTCGTACGGCCTCGTCAATCCAATCGCCGGCGCCATCGAAGCACGGCTCCGCGCCGAGCATGGCTACATGAGCTGCATCCGCACGGCCCTGCTCGCGTTTGCCCGCGGCGACGCTCCGCTCACCTGCGTGGAATTCGCCCGCCGCAACATCGAACCGGTCGACCGCCCAACCTTCGCCGAGCTCGAGGCGCTGACGCGCAAGGCAGCGTAGTGTGAAGGGCGACAAGCGGCCGATCATCGTCGTCAAAAAGAAAGTCGTCTCGCACGCCGGCCATCACGGCGGCGCGTGGAAGGTGGCGTACGCCGACTTCGTGACGGCGATGATGGCGTTCTTCATGGTCATGTGGATCCTCGGCATGGACCAGACGCTGCGCAGCTCGATCGAAGGCTACTTCTCCAATCCGATTGGGTTCCGAAAGGGCTACAGCGGCGGCAAGAGTCCGATCTCGTCGGGATCGTCGCCGGCCGCCGTGAAGACGACCCCGATTCTTCAGGTCAATCGCAGCCTCGAGGAGATGCAGCTCGGCAGCGTCGGCGGAAAGATTCGCTCGAAGCTCAAAGAGGCCGGTCTCACGGCCATTGGCGATCGCATCGAGATCGTGAAGACGCACGATGGTCTGCGAATCGAGCTCGCCGAGGGAGCGGCGGGGTACGACTTCTTCGGCATGGCGTCGTCCACGCCGACGGCCGCGATGAAGAAGACGCTCGAGGTCATTGCCCAGGAGCTGACGCCGCTCCGGAATGGCGTCATCATCGAAGGCCACACCGACGCCGCGCAGTACGCCGGCATGTACAGCAATTGGGAGCTGTCATCGGATCGCGCAAACGCCGCGCGCCGAATTCTCGAAGCGTCGGGTCTCGATCCGTCGCGCGTGGTTCAGGTGCGCGGCATGGCGGACCGCGAGCTGCGCAATCCGGAGAATCCGCTCGATCCTCGCAACCGACGGATCACGATCATGCTTCCCTTCGTCACGCCGTCGAGTGATTCGACGGCGGTCTCCCCAGCGCCGCCGGAGACCCCGGCGCGAACCGCCACACCGGGTAAGGGATCTTCCGGAACCTGAGCGTCCCTCTGGTTGGCGATTGCCCCGCGTGTGAGATTGTTGCCGCGGACTCGACAATCGGAAGGGAACGCCACGCGGCGCTTTCCGGTTGATAGGGGGTTGATCGAAACGCGGCCGTTGCAGCGTGAACGGCTTCCACCCTGAATCCCGGAAACGGCATGCTCGCCGTTGGTGTGTTCCTCCTCGTGATGGGCTCGCAGGACCTTTCCGTCGTTTCGGACACCGCCGCACGCGATTCCGTCGCGCCGGCGAAGATCGTGCTCGCGCCGACGGATACGCCGACCCCTCGGCGACGTCCCAAGGCGGTCGAGGTCAGCGATTGGTACTCGCGCCGGCTGACGATTCATCGCGACATCGCCTACGCGACGATCCCGGTGTTTGGACTGCAGTGGTTGGCCGGCGACCAGCTGTACACGAAGGGAGCGGCCGCGCCCGAATGGGCGAAGACGACGCATCGCGCCGGCGCGACCGCGCTCGCCGGAATGTTCACGGTCAACACGGTGACCGGCGTGTGGAATTGGTGGGACTCGCGATCGTCCCCCGGCCTGTTGCTTCGCACGGTGCACGCGCTCTCCATGCTGACGGCGGATGGCGCATTCACGTACGCCGGGGTGAAGCTGTCGAACGAGGCGGAGACCGACGCGCAGAAACGGCGTCTGCATCACACCATCGCGCTCGAGGCCATGGGGCTCACGGTCGTGAGCGGCGTCGTCATGAAGCTGTTCAACAAATGAACGCCGGTCTGCCTCCGGCGAAATTCAACTTTGCTCATGCTCGTTCCTGAATCGCTCGTTCATCTCTTCAAGCCGTGGGCTGACTTCTACAGCCACTCGAAAGCCGCCGAGACCGTCGTGCAGGGGCTGCACATCGGTGGATTGTTGTTGGGTGGCGGGATGGCGGTCGCCCAAGATCGCGCGACGCTTCGCGCGCTCAAGAACCCATTCGCGGACCGCATGCGGTACCTGAAGGAGCTCACGACCGTCCACCAATGGGTGTTGACCGGGCTCGGCATCGTCGTCGTGAGCGGGCTCGCGCTGTTGACCGCCGACATCGAGACGTTTTTCGGGTCGTGGGTGTATTGGACGAAGATGGCGCTCGTCCTCATCCTGCTCGCGAACGGCTATGGGATCACGAAGGCGGAAAAGCAGTTGGCACGGGACGGCGCGGAAAGCTCTCCGCAGTGGGCTGCGCTTCACCGCACCGCGGTCGCGAGCCTCGTGTTGTGGTTCACAATTACCCTGCTTGGGGTCACGTTGGTCAATGTGTCATGACGAAATTAGAGAATACTGAAGGCTGCGGCGGCTGCGCGCTCGTCGGCCGCCGCGATTTCTTCCGCGACGCGGCGGCCGCCGCCGCGGGCGTCTTGATGGCGCTCGGCGCATCGCCGGCGCGCGCACTCGCCGAGCCGGTGGAATTCATCCGGGCGATCGGCGGCGGGCTCGAGGACAAGTCGTACGCCATTCCGGGCAAGGACGGAACGCAGATCGACAAGGACAACTCCACGATCGTGACGCGCTGGCAGGGCAAGGTGTACGTGTTCTCGCTCGCGTGCCCGCACCAGAACACGGCCCTCAAATGGTCGGACAAGGACGGAGGGTTCGAGTGCCCGAAGCACCATTCGCGCTTCGTCGCTGACGGCACGTACATCAAGGACAGCGGGCGCGCTACGCGGAACATGGACCGGTTCGCCGTGCGAAAAGACGGGAACAATGTCGTGGTGAATCTGGATAAGCTGTTCCAGGAGGACGAAGACGAGGCGCAGTGGAAGACGGCCTTCGTAACGATCTGAGGAGCTCTATGTCCTGTCAGGATTGCTTCAACCGCCGTGACTTTCTCGCGAAGAGTGCGCTCGCCGCAGCGGCGCTCGTCGTGGCCGAAGGCTGTGGTGATGGACAGATCGGGCCACCGATTCCCCACGTGACCGGCGGCGGTGATCCCACTACGCCGACGGAACCTGGACTGACCATCACGCTCGCCAACTTTCCCGGCCTCGCGAACGTCGGAACGCTCGTCGACATCCAGCATGAGCGCGCCGTCGTTCGCACGGGTGCGACGACCTTCCTCGCGTTCTCGAAGCTGTGCACGCATCAGCAGTGCGAGACCGAGATTCGAAATAACCGCTTCGAGTGTCCGTGCCACGGTTCGATCTTCGCGAACGACGGATCGGTGATTCGCGGACCGGACGTGCAAAACAATGGCATCGGCCCGCTCCACCGACTCGCGGCGACGCTGAGCACCGACGGGACCAAGTTGACCGTCGCGTAACCGTTGCCGCGGACCACGGCGCGTTTAGCTTGTGCGCCATGTTGATCGGCGTCGCTGGGATGGTTGGCACTGGAAAGACCACGCTCTCGCGCGCGCTCGCCGCGCGCTTCGGGCTGCAGCTCGCGCTCGAGAGCGTCGACGCCGACAATCCCTGGCTCGAGAGCTTCTACGGCGGTCCGGACGAGATGCGCGCGTACGCGATGCATCTGCAGCTGCATTTTCTCGCGACGCGCTTCGCAAGCATGCGCCGCATGCGCGGGCTCGGCGGCAGTTGGATTCTGGATCGAACGTGGTACGAGGACGCCGACGTGTTCGCGCGCGGAGCGTACGAGCAAGGTTTGATGACGTCGGACGAGTGGGGGCTGTATCGCAGTCTCTATGCGGAGCTGTTGCATTCGCCGGCCGCGCGTCCGCCGCGATTGCTCGTCTATTTGCACGGACCGCTCGAGACCATTCTCGACCGCATCGCGACCCGTGGACGTCCAAAAGAGCGGGACACGTCGGCGGATTATTGGGCGGCGCTTCACGATCGCTACCGCCGCTGGATCTCGCAGTTCCGAACGTGTCCGGTGTTGGAGCTGGATGTGCGCGAATACGATCTGCTCACGGACCCTGACGCGATCGAAGACGTGGCTGCGAGGTTGCGAAATCGGCTCGAGGGAGAGCTGCCGCAGACGGAGCTTTGGCCGCCGGTTTCCCGAGCGCGCGCCTTCGCCTAGACCGGCCAAAATTGCCGCGTAGAAAATCCTCTGCGGGGCGCGGGCTGCAGAGTGTTGTGAACGCGCAACAACGTTGCAGCTTGGAAAGATTCTTTTCTGCCGCGTCCGCTAGGGGCGAATTTCAACTATACCAACAACTTACGATGGTTGAAACGGGTGATCAACATCACACGTTTTTGCGCATTGGAATTGCTCAAGCTCGCTGGGCCTGCCACCCCTTCTCGCCCACAGGTAAACACGTGGGCATCCAAGCACGCTCTGTCGGAGGTTGAATGCGTAGAGTTTTTCTTGGTTCGCTTGCCGTCCTCGGCCTTGCGGCGCTGGTCGCCGGGCCCTCCATCGCGAGCGCCCAGACAGCTTCCGATAGCACGAATGCGCGGATCAATGGTCTTCCGCCGACCTCGCCCGCAACGCCTCCGGCCTGCGATACGCCGACGGGAGTTTTTCACACAGCGACCGGCGGCGCTCCGGTTCCCCCGTCGAATTGCGCCGGCGGCATTCCTGGTGGCGATCCTGGGCTCACGACGGCGACTGGCAACGCGACGTCCGGTGTAAGCGCCAACGCCAGCACGCACTTCGACGGCGACAACACGGGCGGTCCGATCGTCGCGCACGCCTTTGGTACGTACTATCGCATCTTCACGTTCTACGGCCAGCTCGCTCCGAACGTCCAGGCAATCGTCCTCACGTCGCAAGCCACGGCGGATACGCACATCGAGCCGTCCACGGCTCACGGCGTCAACCGAACCGTCGCCGGCGACTTGGCGTGGTACAACTACACGTCGCCTGACTTCACGAATCCCGATGACGAGGATTTCAAGCAGTCGATCAACGGGAGTAACGACCCAGGATTCACGCTCCAGGTGATCATCGCCCGGAGCTCGCTGGGATCGGACATGTCGCTCTTCTACTCGGTCGCCGCCTCGTCGGACATCTCCGTGTCGAACACGGAGCCGATCGCGTTCGCCGACATCAGCGTGTTCGATCCGATCGTCACGTTCCAGGACGCCGGCGGCAACGATCTCAACTCGCTGCTTCAGGCGCCCGGCACACCGACGAACACCTGCCCGGTGAACACCGTCTGCTATCAAAACGCACCGGCGGTCGCCGCTACGCCGGAACCGGCATCGGTCGTCCTGCTGGGAACTGGCCTAGCCGGCGTGGGCGCGGTCGTCCGCCGCAAACGCAAGCAGGTCGCGGCGTAAGCCTTTCGATTCTGTCGACAGAAGCCCCGGCGAACATGCCGGGGCTTTTCTTTTGCGCTCGCGGGTGACGCGCTAACCTTAGCAAATGGGCCTTCTCAGCAAACTCCTCTTCTTTCCAGTGACCGGACCCGTCGCGGGCATCAAATGGTCGCTCGGCAAGGTCCAGAGCGTCGTCGAAGAAGAGCTCACCGACGACACGCCAATCAAGCAAGAATTGATGGAGCTTCAGATGCAGCTGGAGCTCGGCGATATCGACGATGACGAGTACGTGCGCCGCGAAGGCGAGTTGATGCTCCGCCTTCGCGAGGTTCGTGCGTGGAAAGAACGGCTCGGCAAAGCGACGAGCGGCGGCCCGGTACGAGTGGCTCGCGAAACACCGCCAGCCGAGGAGTGAGCGCCCTCGAGGCTCTGCTCGATTCACTCCCGAAGACTGCGCTCGTCGTCGGCAAAGGCGGCGTTGGGAAGACGACGTGCGCAGCTGGAATCGCGTCCGCGCTCGCGACGCGCGGCCAGAAGACGCTTCTCGTCTCCACCGATCCGGCCGCAGCGCTCGGCAGCGTGCTCGGCGAAGCCGTCACGACGTCGGCCATGCCGCTCACCGAGCATCCCTTGCTGCTCGTCCGACAGCTCGCGGCGTCCGAGCTCCGAAAAGACTTTCTCGATCGTTGGCGCGACGTGCTCGTCGACATCATCGATCGTGGGACGTATCTCGATCGAGCGGAGATCGACGGAATCGTCGACGCAGCGCTTCCAGGTGCCGACGAGATCTTTGCGCTCCTCGCACTCGCTGACCTCATCGCTGAATCGAGTGACGTCCAGCGCATCGTCGTAGACACGGCGCCGACGGGTCACACGCTCCGGCTGCTCGCGCTGCCAGACACGTTCAGCGCGCTCGTCTCGATGCTGGATCTCATGCAGGACAAGCATCGCTTCATGGTGCAGACCCTGATGCGCCGCTATCGCACCGATCGAGCAGATGAGTTTCTCGACGAGATGCGAGGGCGAATCGATCGGCTCCGCGCCGCGCTCTGTGACGAGCATGCCGTCGCCGCCGTGGTCGTGACTCGCGATGAGCCCGTCGTGCACGCGGAGACTGAACGGTACATCGAACGGCTGCGCGAGCTGCACGTCCGCGTGGCCGCAGTCGTCGTCAATGCGGTGCGTTCGTCGACCGTCAGCGTTCGCTACGACGTCCCCACGTTTACGGTCGCGGCGCAATCGGAGCTGCCCGTCGGTTTGCCGCGAATCGATCGGCTGTTGTCTACGCTCAGAGCGGCGTCGTCTCGTGCCGTCGCCGCGAAACCAAAGGTTCGTGCGACGAGACGAGCGCCTGAGCAGCCTACCCATGTCGACGTCGCTTCGCTCGTTCGCACGCTGACGATCGTCGGCGGCAAAGGCGGCGTGGGCAAGAGCACCGTGGCGTGCGCGCTCGCAATTGCAGCGGTGGATGCGGACCAGGAGCGGACCTTGCTCGTGTCCACGGATCCGGCTCCGTCGCTCGCCGATGCGCTCGATCGCCGAGTGGGGTCGTGGAACGACGATCATGAGGAAGCTTTGGCCGAGGTGCCGGGTCTCGTGATGCGACAGATGGACGCGACGTCGGCGTTCAATCGTCTTCGCGACGAATATCAAGCTCGCATCGACGGGTTGTTTTCGGCGCTCGTCGGTCGTGGCGTCGGCGTCGATCTCGAGCGAGATCGCGCCATCGTGCGCGACTTGCTTGCGCTGGCGCCGCCGGGCATCGATGAGCTCTACGCGCTTTCCATTCTTGGCGATGCGCTCGATGAAGGGCGCTTCGCTCGCATCGTCGTCGATCCTGCGCCGACAGGGCATTTGCTTCGCCTGCTCGACATGCCGGCGATGGCGCTCGATTGGACGCATCGACTGATGCGTCTCATGCTCGAGTATCGCGAGGTCGTCGGACTCGGCGAGGCTGCACGAGAATTATTGAATTTCGCAAAGCGGACGCGGACGCTCGATGCGCTCCTGCACGATCGACAGCGCTCGTCGCTGACCATCGTCGCGTTGGATGAGCCCGTCGTCCGCGCTGAAACCGAGCGCCTCATCCACGAAGTCGAACGTCGCCGAATAGAGGTCGGAGCGGTCATTTGGAACCGTGCGTCAGTCGCACCGGCCCCTCTTCCTGGCGACACGACCGTTCGCCAGTTTTTCGCGAGCGAGGTGGTGCCGTCGCCGGTCGGCGTCGACGCCATTCGGCGATGGTCGGCGACATGGTCAACGAATTGAGCTCGATGTGGTACGTCTACGGCATCGTCCCGGGGGATGCGGCCGCGGTGCATGCGCCCGACGACAGCAAAGGCATCGACGACGCGGGCGTTTCGCTCGAGTCGGAGAGCGGTGTTGCCGCGCTCGTTTCCGAGCTGGATGCAGTGCAGTACGCGCCTCTCGTGGTCGAGCGATCCAGCGGTGACGTCGACTGGCTGAGTCCCCGTGCGGTCGCGCACGATCGCGTGCTGACGTGGGCGAGCGATCGCGGACCGGTGATCCCGTTACCAATGTTCTCATTGTTCAGCTCGCGCGACGCGGTCCGAACCATGCTCCGAGAACGGGCTTCGCAGCTGCGCGTCACGTTGGAGCGCGTCGGTGCGGGGCGCGCTCGCGAGTACGCGCTCCGCGTGTATCGCGTGGATGCGGAGATGATGGACGTCATCCCGTCACTGAGTCCGCGTCTTGCCGAGATGGCGACGGCGGCCGAGCGAGCGTCACCCGGCCAGCGGTATTTGCTCGAGCGAAAGCTCGAGACGGAGAAGAAGTCGGAGGTTCGTGTCGTCAGCCAACGCTTGATGGATGAGATCGTCGCCGAACTGTCGTCGATCGCGCGCGAGGTGGTGCGTTCGCCCATTCCGCGGGCGGCGACGACGGATGTCGCGGCACGGGGGACGATGCTGCTCAACGCCGCCTTCCTCATCGCGGCCGACCGGCTCGAAGACTTTCAGAGAACTCTCACAGCGATCGTGTCGCGCTACGATCAGCGTGGCCTGCGATTCGATTTCACCGGGCCCTGGCCGCCGTATCACTTCGTCGGCGAGGCCTGAGCATGGAGCAGGATGATGCCATCGATACGGAGCAATTGGTGCTCGGCGACTTGCTGAATCACGTTCTCGACAAAGGGGTCGTCATCTCGGGAAGCGTGACGATTTCGATCGCCGACATCGATCTGGTTTCGCTGGATCTGCGCCTCGTGCTCTCATCGGTCGAGACGGCGCTCGAGCGCCTTGGCGGTGGAACAGGAGAAGGCAGCCGATGAGTATCCATTTGTATTGCGTGATGCCGCAGGAATCGCGCGCTGCATTGCCGCCCGGGTTGAGCGGCGTGGCAGGCGCGAAGGTGCGCGCATTGCCGGTCGAACATCTGGTGGCGTGGGTGAGCGACATCGAGCGAGGCGTGCGCGTGAGCGTCGACGGCGTTCGCGCGCACGATGCGGTCGTCGAAGCGGCGCTCGGCACCGGAACCACGCCGGTGCCTGCACGTTTTGGCCAGCGCTTCGACGACGATCGCGCGTGCAGCGAAGCACTCAGCAACTATGCGGCGTCGGTCGAGACGCTGTTGGCGGACGTTCAAGGATTCTTCGAGATGACGGTGCTGATCACGCCGTCGACGCGCCGCATGTTGCGAGATCTCGAACCGGTGATTCCGGAGACCTTGGAGCCGGCCGCGGGTGGTGCGGGTCGCCAGTATCTGGAGACGTTGCGCGCTCGAGAGCAGGCGACCGGTGCGCTCAAGCGCGCCATGGACGAGCTCGCCGATCGTCTCGCACAGAGCGCGGAGCATTTGGTGCGTCGATGGGCGGTGCATCAGTCGGCGACGCCGCTTCCACTTCGCACGATCTCGCATTTGGTTGCGCGCAAGGATCACGCGGCGTATCGCGCGGCGCTCGAGACGGTGCAGTCGGGACCGGAGCTTCGTTTCCTGGTGATCGGACCCAGGGCGCCTTACAGTTTTTGCGCGCTTCGATCGACGGATGGAATGCACGGCATGAATCTGGCGGACTGATCTTTGCTCGAGAGCTCGGACGAGTCGACAGAAGCGGCGCTGCACGCCATTGCACGCGCGCTGCCGGATCGCATCAATGCCGATCCGGAGCGAGTGGAGCAAGGGCTTGCGCGACTCGTATTGACGGTGATAGAACTGCTACGCCACGTACTGGAACACCAAGCGATTCGACGAATGGATGGTGGCTCGCTGAGTGAAGAGGAAATCGAACGCGTCGGTCTGGCGCTGCTCAAGCTCAATCATCGGATGGACGAGTTGAAAGCGACGTTCGGGTTGACGGACGCCGACCTCAACATCGATTTGGGACCGTTGGGAAAGCTGAGATAGCCAGCGCAAAAGACCGTCGTTGTCCGATGGCGCCGTCGATTCATCGCCTAGTCCGATAGACATGCCTGAGTACGTCAACCCGTCACGTTCGCACGGTCTCGTCGACATCCTCGACCGCGTCCTCGACAAGGGGCTCGTGATCGCGGGCGACATCAAGATCAATCTGGCGAACGTGGAGCTGCTCACGATTCAGGTGCGGCTGCTGGTGTGCTCGATCGACAAGGCAGAGCAGATCGGCCTGAACTGGTGGCGGAACGATCCTCGACTGACGATGGCGGGCACGTCGGCGGGGGCGCTGCCGTCGGGTGACATGGAGGCGCGGCTCGCACGGATCGAGGAGCAACTGACGCGGCTCGCGCAGCAGGCCGATGCGCTGCCGCCCGCCGAGGCGGGCCGGCGAACGAAGAAATGAGAATTCTGTGAAGCGGGTTTCGTGGTAGGACGCGTGTCTCGCAAGACATACTGGACCCTCGGCTCAAGGATGGAACACCATGGCAGTCGAACGCACACCCAGTGGCAGTTCCCTTATCGACGTTTTGGACCGCGTCCTCGACAAGGGAATCGTGATCGATGCATGGGTGCGAGTCTCGCTGGTGGGCATCGACCTGGTGACGGTCGAAGCTCGTATCGTCGTCGCGTCGATCGACACGTACCTCAAGTACTCTGAGGCCGTGGGCATCACTGCCCCGATCTCGAGACCGCGCGAGGTCACGGCGGGTGATGCGGAGTTCGATCGCATGAAGGCCGAGAATGCCGACTTGCGACGCCGGCTGGGTGATCGGAATGCCTGAGCCGGCGGGCACCGAGTAGCATGACGCACAGTGGAGACCGCGCGGTCGCCGGTCTCCTTTCCGCGCTGGCCGAGGCGCCGGACTTTGCCGCGGCTGCCTCGTTTCTTCTGACGCATCTCGCAGAGCTTACGGGAGCGCCGCGCGCGTACATGTTACGCCTCGACGCGCCGCAAGAAAGTCTTGCCCTGGTCTCCGCCATCGGCATCGACGGCGGACTGCCGGTCATCAACATCTCGATCAGCAGTCTCTCGAGTCCGCTCGTCGTCAGCGCACTCGCGATGGCGACGGTGCGCGGCACCAGCCCACTCACGCAGTACGGCTTCAGTCCGCTGAACGCGTGGGCGGCGATTCCGATGTCGCAGCCGCGAATTCGCGGCGCGCCGGAAGCCCTGCCACTTGCTCGCGCCGCCGAGCTCTTGTCCGCGGCCGGCGCGACGCTCCTTCCCGTCGTCGAGCGACGACTCGGCATGGCGCCGGCAGGTGTCGTATTGCTCGAGGGAGAGGTCGCCGACGCAGCGTTGAACGAGGCCACCGAGCTCGTGACGTTGGCCAGCGCCGTCATCGCGCGCCTCGCCGCCTTGCAAGACAGCCGAGATCTCGCCGAGCGACTCAGTCAGCAGCGCGACCGCCTCACGCTGATGGTCGATTCCCTGCCCGACCCGGTCGTGATCACCAACGCGGCGAACGACATCATCGCGCAGAACCATCGCGCCGATGGACTATTGCACGTCAAAGAGGGTGACTCGCCCGGGCGCCGGCGAGCGCTCGAGTTGAACAATCTGCTGTTCACGTCCTTCCTGTCGAAAGCCGCCATGACCGGCGGCCAACAAGCGGGTCCGCGCGAGCTCAATCTCGTCGATCCCGATGAAGGGCACGATCTCCTCTTCGAGGTGCTGACGCATCCGCTCGGTGAACGCGTCGGTCCCGAGGACGCGGTTCTCTCCGTGCTGCGCGACGTCACGGATCTCCGCCGCGCGGCGAATGAGTTGGAGCGTCAAGTCCAGCGCGTACGCCAGGCCGAAATCACGGTCCGCGGCGAGCGCGATCGGTTGAACCTGGTGCTCGAGAACGTCGCCGACCCCATTCTGGTGACGAACGAGCGGTCGAACATCATCCTGATGAACGACCAGGCCGAGCAGCTGTTCAACATCGGCGACTCCGAGGGGAAGTCGCGGCGCGAGGTGGCCGCCGTCCGCGGCAACGACACGAAGTTCACGTCATTCATCTCCGAGTTCGGCCTCCTCGACGACGACGGCCGCCGAGAGCGCATGTCGCTCGTCAACCCGCGGAACGGCACAGTGCTGCCGGTGGAAGTCGTCGCCGGCAAAGTGAAAAACGAACGCGGCGAGCCGATCGCCGTCGTGTCGGTCATTCACGATCTCACGAAGCAGGTCGAGAACGAGCGGCTCTACGACGCGCTCAAGCGACTGAACAGCGAGCTGGAAGAGCGCATTCGCGAGGCGACCGCGGATCTCGCCGAGCAGAACGCGCGGCTGCAGTGGCAGTCGCAGGAAGTCGAACGGGCAAATCGGCTCAAGTCGGAATTTCTCGCGAGCATGTCGCACGAGCTTCGGACGCCGATCAACGCGCTCATCGGCTACTCGGCGTTGTTGCTCGACGGCGTGCTCGGCGACGTGAATCCCAAGCAGCGCGACGCATTGTTGCGCGGGCGGACCGCGGCCGAGCATCTGCTCGCGCTGATCAACGACATCCTGGATCTGGCGAAGATCGAAGCGGGCAAGATGCCGCTGCACCTGGAGGACGTCTCTCTGCGCGACGTGACGCTCGAGGTGACGCAGCAGATCGAGCCGATGGTGCGAAAGAAGCAGCTCGACTTCGTGATCGACGTGGCGCCCGACTGTCCGGTGATTCACTCGGATCGAACGAAGATCAAGCAGGTGCTGCTGAATCTTCTCTCGAACGCGGTGAAGTTCACGAACCGGGGCCGGGTGTCCGTCGAGGCGAGGGCGGCATCGGGCGGCGTGCGGATCGACGTGGTCGACACGGGCATCGGTATCCGTCAGTCGGACCTGCAGGCGATCTGGGAAGACTTCCGCCAGGTGGATCAGTCGCGTACGCGCGAGTTCGGCGGAACGGGCTTGGGGCTGAGCATCACGCGAAAGCTGCTCGAGAGGTTGGGCGGGTCGGTCACCGTGCAGAGCAGCTACGGTGACGGCAGCACGTTCTCGGTGTATCTGCCGTTGACGGTGCCGGCGACGAGCATGAACGAATTGAATACGACGGTCGAGACTTCGGCCTAGTGCGCGGTGGGAAGGCGGACCCTGGACAAGGACCCGGGCCGTGACGACCGTGTATGAATAGCGTCTGACGTCTGACCACCGAAAACAGCCAATGAACACCACATCGCATGGTCGGCGACGTGCTGCGAGCGCTCTCGTGCTCGGCGTCGCTGTCGCCCTTTCCGCCTGCCGCGGCGGCGACTCGAAGAATCTCGCGGACTCGACGTTGTCGAAGGATCTCGCCCTCGCGGGTCAGCAGACGACGCAGCCGACGACGTTCAAGGACACGGTGCAGTCGCCCGCGCCGACGCCGGCCGCGGTCGCGACAAAAGCACCGCCCGAGCCCGTCCGGACGCCAACGAAGAAGCCGCAGCCGAAGAAGGAGCCGCCGCAGGTCGTGGCTCAAGCACCGGTTCAGGCTCCGCCTCCGGCACCCGCGCCCGCGCCAGTACAGCAGGCTCCAACGCCCGCGCCCGCCCCGGCTCCGACGCCCGCAACCATCGGCGCAGGGACGGGTATCGCGCTCACTGGTGGATCGAAGGTCTGCTCCGGGACGAACATGCCGGGTGACAAGCTCGTAGCGACGGTGGCGTCGACGGTGACGGGATCGAACGGTGCCGTCATTCCGGCCGGCTCGAACGTCGTGCTCGAGGTTGCCGCGGTGCAGCCGGGCGACAACGCCGAGAACGCCAAGCTGCTGCTTCGCGTCCGTTCACTGATCGTGAATGACAAAACTTATAACGTCGACGGCGAAGTGTCGCTGCTGTCGCCGCTCGACAAGACCAAGGTCAACAACGGCGACAACGATCAGAAGAAGAAGGTCATCGGTGGCGCGATCGCCGGCGCGATTCTCGGACAGATGATCGGCCACAACACCAAGGGAACGGTGATTGGCGCGGCGACGGGCGCCGCCGCTGGTGCGGCGGTGTCGAAGGCGGGCGAAAAGGAGCAATGGCAGGCCTGCTTGCCCGCGGGCGCGCCGATGCGAATCACGCTCAACTCGCCGCTGGTGCTGACGACGTAGCGGTGCCGCGAGCACCCTCCCCACTCGCTCGATTTCACCCGCGCGTTCGCGCGTGGTTCAAGGAAACGCTCGGCACGCCGAGCGCGCCGCAGCAGCGCGGATGGCCGGCCATCGCGACTGGCGCGAGCACGCTCATCCTCGCGCCGACGGGCACGGGTAAAACGCTCGCGGCGTTTCTCTGGGAGCTGAACGCGCTGATCGTCGACGGACTGCGCGAGCCGCTCCCGAATGCGGTGCAGATCCTCTACGTCTCGCCGCTCAAAGCGCTCAACAACGACATCCAACGCAATCTCGAGGGTCCGCTCGGGCAGCTGCGCGATCGGTTCACGGCGGCAGGGAAGCCGTTTCCCGAGATTCGCGTCGCGGTGCGCACGGGCGACACGCCGGCCAGCGCGCGTGCGCGCATGCTGCGCAAATCGCCGCACATCCTCATCACGACGCCCGAGTCGCTCCACATCATGCTGACGACGCTGCGCGGGCGCGGCATGTTCAGCGGCGTCCGCGCGGTAATCGTCGACGAGATCCATGCGATGGCGGGCACGAAGCGCGGCGCGCACCTCGCGCTCACGCTCGAGCGGCTCGATCGGCTGTGCGCTGAGCCGCCACAGCGCATCGGTCTCTCGTCGACGCAGCGACCGCTCGACGAAATCGCACGCTTCCTCGTTGGAGTGGAGACGGACGGCGAGCAGCGGCCGTGTACGATCATCGACTGCGGGTTGGTGAAGCAGCTCGAGCTCTCGATCAAATCGCCGGTCGAGGATCTCGCGCATCCGGACGGAACCATCTGGAAGTCGATCACGCCGCTCGTGCTCGACTACATGCGGGCCGCGCGGACGACGCTCGTCTTCGTCAACAATCGCGCGCAGGCCGAGAAGATGGCGGCGCGCTTGAACGCCGCGGCCGGCGAGGAGCTCGCGTTGCCGTATCATGGGTCGTTGTCGCGCGAGCGACGAATGGCCCTCGAGAATTCTCTCAAGTCCGGATCCCTTCGCGCGCTCGTGAGCACGAGCGCCCTCGAGCTGGGGATCGACATCGGGTCCGTCGACCTGGTGCTGCAACTGCAGTCGCCCAAGCGCGTCGCGAATGGGCTTCAACGCGTCGGACGCGCGGGACACTCCTTGAGTGCGGTCAGCCGGGGCGTCTTCCTGCCGACCTTCCGCGACGATGCGATGGAGCTGCTCGCCGTCGTCGCTGCGATGGGCCAGGGCGACGTCGAGCCGACACGCGTCGTCCAGAATGCGCTCGACGTGCTCGCACAGATCATCGTGGCGATCGTGTCGGTCGACGACGATTGGACGAGCGCGGCGCTGTTCCAGCTCGTTCGCCACGCGTATCCGTACCACCAGCTCACACGCGCGGCGTTCGACGAAGTGCTGTCGATGTTGTCGGGCAAGTATCCGTCGGACGTTGCCGCGGAGCTCGAGGCACGAATCACGTGGGATCGCGTGAACGACACGCTCACGGCGGCGCGGTCATCGCGCATGGTGGCGGTCGTTTCGGGCGGAACGATTCCCGATCGCGGCCTCTACGCCGTGAACCTCCCCGACCGCACGCGACTCGGCGAGCTCGATGAGGAATTCGTTCACGAATCGCGCGTTGGCGACGTCTTTCAACTCGGCTCGTCGACCTGGCGAGTCAACGCGATCGAACACGACCGAGTGATCGTGACGCCCGCGCCGGGCGCACCGGCGCGAATGCCGTTCTGGCACGGTGAGTACTCGGCGCGATCGCCGCATCTCGCGGCGCGCGTCGGTGCACTCAGGCGCGAGCTTGCGTCGGTCGAGTCGGACGAGCAGCAGGCGACGCTCGCCGAGCAGTACCACTCCGATCGCTCGACCATCGAGAGTTGCGTCGAGTACGTTCGCGAGCAGCGCGTGGCCACCGGCGTCGTGCCCGATGAGGAAACACTCATCGTCGAGCAATTTCGCGACGAGATGGACGCCGTTCGACTGATCATACACGCCCCATTCGGGGGCCGCGTGAATGCGCCGTGGGGAATGGCGCTCGCCAATCGCGTTCGCGAATGGCTGTCGCTGCAGGGGCGTTCCGTGCGCGAGGGACCGGCATTCGAGGTCCAAGTACAGACGACCGACGACGGTGTCATGCTGCGGCTGCCAACGCTTCGTGAATGGTTGCCGGCCTCGGTGATCCGCGATCTCACGGCGGACGAGGCCGAACGCCGAGTGCTCGCGGAGATCGGTGCATCGTCGCTGTTCGGGTCGAGATTCCGGACGAATGCGGCGCGCGCGCTGCTTCTTCCGCGCGGTAATCCGCGCCGGCGAATGCCGCTCTGGCTGCAACGGCTCAAGGCTCTCGATCTGCTGCAAGCGGTGCAGGAATTCCCGTCGTTCCCGATTCTCGTCGAGACGTACCGCGACGTGATGCAGGACGCGTTCGATATTCCCGCACTGCGCTGCGTGCTCGACGACGTCGCTTCCGGGAGCGTCGGCATGCGGCACGTGGAAACACAAAAGCCGTCTCCGTTCGCGCTGTCGCTGCAGTTCGGGTTCGTGATGGATTGGCTGTATGCCGACGACGCACCGCGAGCCGAGCAGCGGGCTGCACTCCTGTCGCTGGACCGGTCGCTGCTCGACGAGTTGATGGGCGGCAGCGGCGCCGATGCGTCGACCGTCGCGGTGCTCGAGGACATGCTCGCCCGACGCCGAGGAACTGCGCGGTCCACACGAGCGCGAACTGCCGACGAGCTGTCGGTCCTGCTCGACCGCGCGTCGGACTTGACGATGGACGAGTTGCGAGAGCGCGTCGCGGCAACCGAAGACGGCCGCCGGGGCGATCCGATCCACGAGCTGATCGACCGCGGCCGCATCGTCGAAATCGACGTGCCGATTCGCGGCGGCAAGTCCGAACGGCGCTTCGTGCTAACCGAGAACGCGGCGCGATATACCGCGGCCTTCGACGAAGGCTCGCAGCTCGCGCGTCGCGAGCTGCTCGTGCGATTCGTTTCGCTCGCCGGTGCGTTCTCGGTGGATGACGTGCTCGCGCGTTATGACTTCGATCGCGCGTGGGTCGAGGAGCGGCTCGACGACTGGACCAAGAACGGCAGGCTGATTCGCGGCACGTTCGCCGGCGATGCATCGCAAACGCGCTGGTGCTCGCGACGCTTGCTCGAGCAAGCACGTCGTCGAGAGCTGGCGCAGGCACGCAAGAGCATCGAAGCCGTGGATCTCGATCGCTTCTCGCGGTTCATGTTGCGGTGGCAGCACGTGGATGCGTCGACGAAGCTCTCCGACGATGACGCCGCGAAGACGGCGCTCGATCAGCTGCTCGGCATCGCGCGGCCGATCGACCAGTGGGAGCGCGAATACTTGCCCGCGCGTCTCACGCACTACGACGCCGACGTCCTTTCGCGCATGCTCGCGCTGGGTGAGCTCGTTTGGATCGGTGGCGGCGCTGCCGGTCCACACGGCGAGCCGCCTGAGCTGTCGTCGGTTCGCTTCGTCCGGCGCGGCACCGCTCGCGCTTGGGTCGACGCGACGCAACCGCCACCACCGCTCGGCGGCGGTGCGCAGCGCGTGCTCGACACGCTGCAACGAGATGGCGCGTCATTCTTCGACGAGCTGCTGGCGTCGACCTCACTGTCCGCTCGCGCGCTGCGCGATGCGCTGCGCGAGCTCGTGGGTGCCGGGCTCGCGACGAACGATACGATGGAGTCGTTGCGGTTGGTCGCTCGCTGGCGGCCGCTCGTGTCGCCGCGCGATCGCCATCAGCCCGATCCAACTCGATGGCTGCCGGCTGACTTCACTCGATCCGCAAATCGGCCCGTCGTACAACGTCGGCCGAACCTTCGACGACTCCCGAAGTGGAAACGACCAGATCGAGTCGACATCGACACCGGCAATTGGCCTGGCCGGTGGTCGCTGGTTCGCACTGGACGACTGCTCGGCCCAGAGGCCGAGGAGAGTGCGTGGGCGGAATCGATCGCGCGACAGTGGCTCGCGCGGTATGGCGTGGTCTCTCGTGAAGTATGGCGCCGGGAGCGCCCGCCGATTTCGTGGCGCGCGATCTATCGCGAGCTCAAACGGCTCGAGTTTCGTGGAGACGTGCGGCGCGGCTACTTCGTCCGCGGCTTGTCCGGTGCGCAGTTCGCACTGCCGAATGCTGTCGAGGAGCTTCGAAAGCCGAGCGCGACGGATTCGCTGCCGGTCGTCGTGAGCGCGAGCGATCCGGCGAACGTCTTCACGCTCCCTCTTCCGGGAAGCTCGGCGCGCGACGCGTTCGTGCGGCCGCGCAGCCGGTCGTCGCTACTCGTCGCAATCGACGGCGTCGTCGTGATGATTGCCGAGCGCCGCGGTGAGAGAATTCTCATCCGGCCGGAGACGTCGGATGATTCGGTGTCAGCCGCGGCGCTTGCCCTCGCCAAACATCTGGCGGCGCGGGCGAAGCGCGATTTCATCGTCGAGACGATCGACGGCCAGCTTGCGAGCGGCAGCCGGTACGTCGAGGCGTTTCAAAAGGCGGGGTTCAAGCGCGGGACGTCCGGCTTGCGATACTACGTGACTGTGTAAGTGCAGCGCGTTATTCGCAACCAGGCGAAACGGAGGCTACGGTTTGCGTTTGACTGCCGTCGGCTCCGTACTCTGCGTCTTCGGCTGCGAGCCCGGCGCGAGGCGAAGCGTAACGCCGGACGAATCCCCCGCCACCGGCGGCGCTTGTCGTTGCTGCTCGAGGCCACGCACGACGCCGTCCAACTGCGTCGCATGGGCAACCTGAATCGTCGTGCTAAGTACCGCCGATGACTCCTTTGCCCGACCCATACTTCGCAGCGCCTCTCCCAACTCGGCGCCCATCATGATGTACATATAGGGAATGCTGACTGATGGACGGTCGATCCACTGCCCTTCCTTGATCACCGACTGTTGTCCGCCAAAGACGTTCGTCCACAACTCGTGCGAGCGGTCGGTGTCGAACCAACCGTCGCCGTCGATGAAGACGGTGTCCTTCGCCTGTGATGCGCTCGTCGGAGGGACGAACAACTTCGCGGCAAGACCCTGCGTCAACACGTTGTTCTCCAGCCCGAGCGCGTGCGGGTATCCGACGGCGGACCGCGCGAAATAGACCGGCCGAGCGGGCCACGCGTCGTGAATCATGCGCAACACGAAGAAGTCCGCGCGCTGCAACACGCCATACTCGAGGTTCTTCGCGTCGATCGTCGCCTGGAAGTACGGCGTCGTGAAGAGCATGGGTTTAGGAAGTTGATAATAGGGCGGAATGGCGTCGGCTTCCTCGAACGTCATCTGGATAGGAGGCGTCGTCGGCTTCGGCCAGTCGCGACCGCGATAGATCGCCGGTCCGCGAGCCGCGTCATAGCTGTAGATGGGCCGACGAATCAGCTGACGCACGTACCAGTCCGTGTTGAGGAGCGACGTGTTCGCGACCACGACATCCCGACGAATCCCCTCGACCTCCTGGGCGTACCAGAGAGGAAAGGTGTCGTTGTCGCCCACCGTGACGAGCACGCCGTACGGCTCCACGGAGTTCAGCATGTCGGCAGCAACGTCACGTGTCGCGCGATGCGTGTGCCTCGATGCCGCCGACCAGTTTCCGCCGAGCGGAATGAGCGCGAGGAGCACCGCGGGCGATGCAAATCGCCAACTCCTGGCGGACGGCGCGTCGGTCGTCTCGGTACCGATCATCGACGCGATCGATTCCCACACGAACGCGAGTCCGAGAGCCGCCCACACGCTCCACGCCGAGTAGCTCCAGAGGTAGAAGTAGTCGCGGTCGCGGACCTCGTGCGGCGCTTGCGATCCGGCGTCCTGCGACCACCCGAGCTTGAAGTTGAGATAGTAGATGAGGAGCAGCGTCATCGTGAACATGAGCGGTCCGAAATACCAGAACGTCTCGGGATCACGACGCCAATGCACCCACCCGCCGACCGCGCCGAGCACGAAGAAGGTCGCGGCGAGCAGCGCCTGCGTGAACGGATGCGCCGAGAGCGGGTCGCGAAGCCACTGCCACTTGAAGTACAGCCACCACATGCCGATCTGCTCACCGAGCGATGCCTGCCGGTCGGAAAGATCCGGCTTGCCGTATTGGCCGCGGTTGAAATTGTAGCTGAACGCCTCGAGTGTGCCTTTCGAGAATGTGCATGAGACGGCGATCGTCGTCCGGCACGCGGTAGGCTCGCCTTCGTTGAGCGCCGGGAAGTAGGCTGCCCGAATCGGCTGGGTCGCGAAGGGTGTGACGCCCAGAGCGAGCGCACCGACGCATGCGAGCAAGAGGCGCGGCCGCATGAGCGTCGACGGCCGGCGCAGCAGAACGACGAGAGCAATCGCGGGCGCCGGCAGCATTCCCGCCATGTGGTTCGCGTAGCCGAGTCCGCAGAGATACGCGATCATCACGAGCATGGCATCCGCGCGATCGCCATGCGGCGCACTCGACCACCGCACCGCAAGCCACGAGACGAGGGCGATCCCGACGAGCGAGACCGTGTACACCTTCTCGTTCACGACGGATTGATTCCAGACCGTGAACGCCGTCGCTCCGATCAGCGCGGCGGCGCCCGCGACGACGAGACGGACCCATCGCGTCGTGAGCCATGAGCGAGTCACGTGCTCGGTGACGAGAAACCACAGCCCGGCCGATGCAGCGCTGCAGACGGCGGCGAGCATGTTGATCCGCGCCGCGACGGTCGCCGCAATCGGCAGCAGCGAGAACACGTGTCCGACGATGACGAAGAACGGATTCCCCGGTGGATGCGGGAGGCCGAACGAGTAGGCGGCGGCGATGTACTCGCTCGTGTCCCACATCGCCGTCGATGGCGCCATCGTCGCCACATACAGCGCGAAGACGAGCAGCGATGCGACGGTCGCGGCGCGATAGGACGGCGTGGCGTCGTCGTCCGTGCGTTCCGTGCGGGCATGCGACCACAGGGCAAGGGGAATGAGCACGCAGTACGCGATCGTGAGCAGCAACGCGGAGATGGTCGTGCCGCCGCGGGCGAGGTCGGCATAGCCGGCGGCGAGGACGACCGCTGCGGTTAGATAGAGAGAAATTTTTGTCTTCTTGGTCCGCGAGAGAGGATCCCGAACGGTCATGAGCATTCTCACATGTCAGTCGTGAAGGATCGCGCGGACGTCCGGACGCTCGGCCTGTTCGCCGAGGGCGTAGCGCGCCCACGCCCGCACGCGCGGGCTCGGGTCGCGCTCGGCGGCACTGCGCGCGACGGCGATCGAGTCCGGTCGCTGCGCGAGGCCGAGCACCGCATAGGCACGCGATTCCCATCGCGTGTCCTGCATCAGGGTCGTAAGCACTTCGCGCGTCGGCGCGAGTTGCACGGCGCTCATCGGGCAGACCAGCGCGAGTGTGAATCCCGTCGCGACGATGGCCCAGCCGCGCCAGAGCGGCCGAACGTCGTGCCGCGCGTCGAGCACCGCGGCGAGTCGCGCGCGCAGGCCGCTGCGCTCCGACAAGGCGAGCGCGCCGACGGTGCGGCCGTCGCCAAGCAGAGACGTCGCCGCCGAAACCAGCAGCTCGGCGTAGTCGCTGCGACGCACGCCCGATGCAATGACGCGATCGTCGCACGCGAGCTCGCAATCGTCATGGAGGCCGCGAGCCACCCACCAGACGCCTGGATGGAACCAGTACAGCGCACAGACCATCCGCGCGGCGACGTTGAACGCCCAATCGCCGGCGTGAACGTGCGAGAGCTCGTGGAGCATCACGATACGACGCTGCGCGTCGTCCCAGCTCCGCGCGATCGCCGGCATCACGATGACGGGACGGAGAATCCCCCAGGTCACCGGGACTGCGGCGCGATCGTCGACGTAGAGTCGGACCGCTCGACCGATGCCGAGCGACGCGCGAACGTCGTCGAGCGTGCGAAGCCATCGAGCGTCCGTGACGGCCGTCGTCTTTGCCAAGCGGCGACGGCGGCGGAAGACATCGACGATCGTTGGACTTGCGACGACGAGCACGCCGACGACATATGCGGCAAGCAGCAGCGCGACGACGACGATCGCGACCGAACCGCTCGCATGGTCCATCGACGCTCGCGCCGCCGCGGTGTCGAGCGCACCGGCCATCTGCGCTCGTCCCAGCACGACGAGCGGAGCCGCGAGCGCTGAGGGAACCACCCACGCGATCCAATGGAGTGGCAGCTGCCGTCCGACGAACACGAGCAGGATTGCCGTGACGGCGGCCCGCCAAACGAGCGAGCGCGCTTCGGCACCGTGGCGACGAACGGCGAATCCCGCGACGGCGGCCGCAAGGACGGCGAGGGTGGCAAGGAGCGTTGCCGTATAGATCGTTGCGGCGACGTGCGCGACGTCGAGTCGATCGACCAGTCTCGCGATCCACCACGCCGCCGGCACGCTCTACTTCTCCTCGGCGCGCAATCGCCGAATCGCGTTGTTGATCTGCTCGCGCTCTTCCGCGGTGAGCGGGCGATCGGACTCGTCGAGCAATGCGGCGACCGCGGCCGACCGCGAGCCGCTGAAGAAGGTGCCGATGAGATGACGGACGGCCGACCGTTGCGCGACGCTGCGCGGCGTGGTCGGGTGGTAGACGTGCCGTGGGCCGTCTTTCTCGTGGCGCAGGTGGCCCTTCTCTTCGAGAATTCTCAAGAGTGTGCGGACGGCGGCGGGGACCGGTGGCTCAGGGAGTGCGTCGCGGATCTCGGCGGCGGTGGCGTGGCCGAGTCGGTAGACGACGTCCATGATCTGCCGTTCGCGGCGGCTGAGTTGGGCGGGCGAGGGTCGGGAGGATGGCATTCGAATACGAGACAAGGACTTCTCTTTTGGGAGAATATTTTATCTCACGGCAAATGTCAACGGGGCTCGGCTACGGACACAAACGGGAACTTCGTAACGCGGCGACGCAGCACGGCTGCCGTCGTGACATGCTTTGACGTCGCAGGCCATGATCGACGAGCCGGCCAAGACCACTGGCTACGGACACAAACGGGAACTGATTTCGGACACAAACGGGAACTACCTAGCCCTCGACGGCAGATGGGCGTGTCGCTTGTTACGTGCGTTGAAGTCGGTGCGTGGTGCCAGTGCTTGCAATCCTTTCGCCGATGTTTCTTGCAGTTTGTGTCCGACATCAGTCCCCGTTTGTGTCCGTAGCCAGAGGTTTGTGCCCGTCGCCAGAGATTTGTGGTCCGTAGCCAGAGGTTTGTGTCCGTAGCCGCACGGACGACCGGCAACACGACGACCACGGTCAACGCAGCGGCGAAGTGCCAAGTCCACCGCGAGTCGCACCGAGCGCTCGCTAGCCGAGCGGTCGGGCCGGTCGTAGGTTCGGGCATGGAGGAGAGCCTGACGCAGGCGGAGGTCGCCGCCGTCCTCGGCGACCGATATCAGATCGTCCGCCGCCTTGGCGCCGGAGCGTTCGGCGCTGTCTACCTCGCGCGAGAGATCCAGCTCCATCGCCTCGTCGCGATCAAAGTGCTCCACACCGAGCGCGCCTCCAACGCCGCCGAACGCGAGCGCTTCCTTCGCGAAGCACGGACGGTTGGACAGCTGAGCCATCCGGCACTCGTGCCACTCCTCGCGTTCGGCGAGTCGGCGCACGCCGTCTACATGGTGATGCCATTCGTCGCGGGCGAGAGTCTGTCCCGCGTCCTTCAGGAGACGCCGCGCCTCGACGCGGACAGCGTTCGAAGAATCCTCATCGAAGTCTGCGACGCGATCGCCTACGCGCATGCGCAAGGGGTACTGCACCGCGACATCAAGCCGGACAACCTCCTGCTCGAGGCGCCGGCGCCCGGCGACGATGCTCCACCGCGCGTTCGCATCATCGATTTTGGCGTCGCGGCATTTCCCACACGCGACCTCGGCGTCGGAGCGGCGACTGAAACGTGGGGAACCCCGCGGTTCATGGCGCCGGAGCAAGCGTTCGGCGAGCCCGAGCTCGATCCGCGCAGCGAGCTGTATTCGATCGGAGTGCTCGGGTACTTGATGTTGGCCGGACGGCTTCCGTTCGAAGGCCTGAGCCCGGCCGAGCGACTCTCGCAGCAGCGGTCAGGACCGATCGTACCGTTGTCGGTGGCGGCCGCGGGGGCGCCGCAAGATCTCGTCTCCGCCATCGAGCGCTGCCTCCGATTCGAGCCAGAGGAGCGTTGGCTTCGCGCCCGCGAGTTGCGCGACGCACTCATCGCCGGCACGGCCGGCGCGACGGACGCGTCCATGCCGCTGTTGCGTGCGCGGCTGCGAGGCAGACGACGCACGCGCGCGCGCGCGGCGTTCTTCAACGCGAGCGCCGTACGCGGCTTCACATTTCGCGGCGTAGGGGCGGACGTGCGCTTCGCGCTCCGGAGCTTGCGAAAGACGGCGGGCCTCACGCTCGCGGTCGTGCTGACGTTGGGCGTCGGAATCGCTGCGACGAGCAGCATGTTCAGCCTCCGCGATGGGTTGCTGCGGCCACCGCCGGTGGCGGATGCGTCGTCGCTCGTCGAGCTGGAAGAGCGGCACGACCAAGGACACTCCATGGAGATGGGCGCCACCGCCTTCTCCATGGAGCGCTACCGGGCATATGCCGACGCGATGCGATCCGTCTTCACCGGTTTGGCGGCGCAGACGATTCAGAGCTTCTCGATGCGCTCGAAGGAATCGGTCGCGGCCGTCGGTGGATTAGTCACATCCGGCAACTATTTCGAGGTGCTCGGCGTTCGACCGGCCTACGGACGGTTCTACGACGCGCATCAAGACGATCCCGGCGGCGGCGAGCCGGTCGTCGTCATCAGCGAGGGACTCTGGCAGCGGCTCTATCATCGGGCACCGGACGCGATCGGCAGCCGACTCGTGCTCGACAGCCGCGTGTTGACCGTGATCGGAGTCGCGCCGCGCGGATTTCACGGTGCGTTCGGCGGTCTCTACGTACTCGACGTGTGGATTCCGGCGGCGACCTATCGACGGCCGCCTGCAGGCCGCGCCGCGCGCACGACCCTCGATCTCGGAATGACGGTGTTCGGCCGGCTGCGGCCCGGGATCACGATCGAGCAGGCCGACGCGGCGTTGACGGTCGCGTTTCCACGAATTCCGATGGAGGATCGAGCGTCGCATGTGCTCGACGCGTGGGTCGAACCGTTGAACCGGCTCACGCGCGACAGTCGCGATCTCACGAGCGCGTTCACCAAGATGCTCCTCGGCATCGCGGCCGTGGTGTTGCTCATTGCGGCAACGAACGTCGCGGGGATGTTGTTGGCGCGCGCCGCCACGCGCGGGCGCGAGATGGCAACGCGGCTGGCCGTGGGCGCAACGCGTCTGCGGCTCGTGCAGCAACTCCTCGTCGAGAGCGTGCTCTTGTCCGCGGCGGCGGGAGTCGCCGGACTCGCGCTCACGGCCGGCGTTACGAGATTACTCAATCTCATTCCATCGCCATATCCGTGGGCGATGGACGTCGGCATTCGCGTCGACGTTCGCGTGTGTCTCGTCACGGCGCTCGCGGTTCTTGGCGCATCGCTCGTGTCCGGCATGGCGCCCGCGCTCCACGCGACGCGCGTGGACCTCGCGATTGCAATGAAGGCTGGAGGCGCGCAATCCACTGCGAATCGTTCGCGGCTTCGGAGCACGTTCGTCGTCGTGCAGCTTGCGCTCTCCGTCGCCGTATTGATCGTTGGCGGGCTGTTCCTCCGGGGCGTTCGGCGAGCCGTCTCGATCGATCCCGGCTTCGATCCTCGCGGCATTGCCGTGGGGAAGGTCTCACTCGCCGCGCATGGCTACGACAAGACGGCGAGCGCCGCGTTCATCAACGAACTCATACTGCGGCTGCAGAACCGTCCGGAGATCGCCCGCGCGGCCGTGGCCACACTGGCGCCGCTCAGTGGAAGCCAGGTCACGGACGACGCGCGGCCCGCGAATCAGCCAGACGCCAAACCGATCGACACGCAGTTCACGCCGGCGGGGCCGGGCTTCATGGAGCTCCTTCGGGTCCCGTTGCGTGCTGGACGTACGATCGCCGCCGCGGACGACGAGCGTGCGTCGCGCGTTGCCGTCATCAACGAAACACTCGCGCGGCGACTGTGGCCGGATCGCGCGCCGACCGACGTCATCGGATTGGCCTTCACGCTTGGCGATACGCGGTTCGCCGTCATCGGCGTTTGCGGGAATGGCAAGTACCTGGCGCTCCAGGATGGCGACCGCCCGTTCGCCTACATCCCGTTCGCGCAGCACTTCAGCAGCAATCCGACGGTGTTCGTCCAATGGCGCGCTGGACTTGCTCCAGCGTTGCGCGCGATGCGTGAGGAGCTCGGCGCCATGAACCCGAATGTCGTGTTGGACGGCGCGGCCGCGTTGCAGACGTGGGTCGACAAGTACATCTCTGGCCAGCGCGTTGGAGCACTCATCGTGGCGGCGTTCGGTCTCGTCGGTCTCGCGCTCGCCGCGGCCGGCATCTACGCCGTGCTTGCATTCAGCGTCGCGCAGCGCGGACGGGAGCTCGCGGTGCGGATCGCGCTAGGAGCAGACCGGCTCGACGTCGTGCGCCTCGTCCTTCAGCAAACTCTCATACTGGTTCTTGCCGGCATTGGACTTGGTCTCGCGGCTGCCCTGGCCGCTGGGCCGGTCGTCTCGAGCGGGTTATTCGGCCTGTCCCCGCGCGATCCGGTGACGTTCGTTCTCGTTCCGCTGATCCTCGGCATCACGGCGTTCGCGGCGAGCGTCGTCCCTGCTCGACGGGCCACTCGCTGCGATCCGATGGTTGCGCTTCGCAGCGAGTAGCCCGCCTCGGTTCACGAGCCCGTCGTCGACGCGACCCTACGCACTGCTCTCCATCGCCAACTCCGCATTCAAGCTCTCTTTGTCGCGGAAGATCGTCGCCACGGCAAGCGGTTTCCCGTTGCTCACGAATCGAACCGCGACGTCCTTGTCCTCCGGCGACCCGTCGACGTCGATCCGATCCCACTTCTCCGCATGACCGACGTAGTTGATGCCGACGTCGTAGTGCATGCTCCAGAAGAACGGCGCCTGCGCGAATTTTTCACGCGCGCCGAGGATGTTGCGGGCCGCGGTCTGTCCATGGCGCTGCGCGAGCACCCAGTGCTCGACGCGAATGCGCTCGCCGGAGTGCGCGTCCGGCCAGCGAGCGATGTCGCCGGCCGCAAAGATGCCCGGAACGCTCGTCTGGAGGTATTCGTCGACCGACACGCCGCGATCCATGGCAAGGCCCGCGCGTTCGGCGAGCGCCAGCCGCGGCCGAACACCCACGCCCATCACGACGATGTCGGCGTCGAGCGTCGAACCGTCGTCGAGCGTGACGGATTTGGCGTCGATGCGCGCCGGCTTTCGCCCGAGGTGAAAGTTGACCCCTTTGGACTCGTGTAAGGATTTGATAAACGTTCCGAGCTGCGGACCGAGCACGCGCTCGAGCGGAAGAGATTCCGGTGCGACGACGTGAACCTCGACGTTCCGCGCTCGCAGTGACGCTGCAACCTCGAGCCCGATGAAGCTTCCGCCGATGACGACCGCGCGCTGTGCGGACGACGACGCCCCGATGATGGCGCGGCTGTCAGCGAGCGACCGGAGCGTATAGACGTGCGGCTGATCGCTGCCGGGAATGTCGAGCCGAATCGGTTCTGCACCGGTGGCGAGCAGCAACGCGTCGTAGCTGGCCGGCTCGTGGCCCTCGACGGTCACGCGCTTCGCCGTCGTGTCGACGCCGGTCGCCTTGCCCCTGACGATGTCGATGTCGTGCTGTTCGTAGAATCCGCTGGGCCGAATCGGAATCCATTCCTCGGGCGCATTTCCGGCGAGATAGTCCTTCGACAGATTCGGCCGGTCGTACGGAGAGCCGTTGTCGTCGTCGACGATCGTGATGGTCCCGTCGAATGCACATCGTCGCAGCATCTCCGCCGCGGCGGAGCCGGCAGCCCCGGATCCAACGATCACGACGCGGCGCGGCGCCTTCGACCGGTCGACGTCGATCGGGTATGTGGGCGCGAGCGGATCGCGCTCTCGTTTTCCCGTTATGACAATTTTGTCATCGCGCTGCTCGACCGTCCAACACGCGACGGGGGACAGCGCCGGCGAGCGCAGCGCTTCACCCGTCCGAAGGCTGAAGCAGGCGTGATGCCAAGGACAGCGCACCTCATCGGCACTGATGGCGCCCTCGGCGAGCGGTCCCCCGTAGTGCGTGCACGTCGCGCTGATCGCGAGGACTTCGTCGCCGCGCCGGACGACGAGCACCGCTTCACCATTCGCGTGGCCGAGCAGCGGTTCGTTTTCTTTGATGCTGCGCGCGTCGACGCCCGCAGCGAGGTCAGGTCCGGTGAGTTGTGCTTGTTCTGCCATGCGACCCTCCGTTCATTTTGAAAAGCTTCCTTCCCCCGACGCTCGACCTCGACCCTCCACCCTCGATCTCACAATGGATCTCGCGTATCCGGTTGGCCGCCATGTCCGGCCCGAATCGCTTTCTCCTGACGAACGTGCGCAGATGCTCGACGTGCTCGCTGCCGCGCCGGCAAAGATGCGCGCCGCGGTCAAGGGCTTGAGCGACGAGCAGCTCGACACGCCGTATCGCCCCGGTGGGTGGACGGTGCGGCAAGTCGTGCACCATGTACCCGACAGCCATATGAATGCGTTCATTCGGGTCAAGCTCGCGCTCACCGAAGACAACCCGACGATCAAGCCGTACGATGAGGCCGCGTGGGCACATCTCGAGGACGCGAAGTCGACGCCGATCGAGGTGTCGCTGCGGTTGCTCGAGGATCTTCATGATCGCTGGCTTCGGATCTTTCGGGCGATGTCGCCATCGGACTTCGCGCGGACGCTGTACCATCCCGAGAATGGACCGATGAGCATGGATCACGTGCTCGCGATGTACGCGTGGCACAGCCGGCATCACGTCGCGCACATCACGAGCTTACGGGAGCGAAATGGCTGGACGTGACCAATCTCCGGTCGCAACTTCAGCCCTGTCATCCTTGGCGAAGCGAAGGATCCGCTTGTCCCGTCACGAGGAACTCATGCAACGAATTCGATATTCGATCGCGACGACGGTCGCGCTCTTCGGCCTGGCCGCCTCGGCGTCTGGTCAGACCAAAGTGCTCACGACGGCCGACTACGACCGCGCCGTCAAAATGCTTCAGCCCAGCGTGCAGGGGTTGGTCACCGGCGGAAATGTGACGGCGAATTGGCTCGCCGACGACCGGTTCTGGTACCGCGGCGAAGGCAACGAGATCGTCCTCGTCGATCCCGCGAAAAAGACGCGAACCGTTTGCTCGGCCGATCGGAGCAACTGTCCCGGCCTGCCGTCGAACGCCGAGTCCGCTGGCGGGGGAGGTGGACGTGGAGGACGAGGCGGGCGTGGAGGCGGTGGTGGTGGTCGCGGCGGAAACGCGGCTGCGGGGGTGACGTCGCCCGACGGCAAGCGCGCGGTCTTCATTCGCGATTGGAATCTCTGGGTTCGCGACGTCGGCACCGGCCAGGAGCGGCAGCTCACGACCGACGGCGTGAAGGACTACGGCTATGCGACGGACAACGCCGGCTGGGCGAGCAGCGATCGCGCGATGGTGCTCTGGTCTCCGGACTCGAAGAAGATCGCGACGTCGCAGCAAGACGAGCGGAAGGTGGGCGACATGTACCTCGTCGAGACGCCGATGACGAATGCGGCGGGCGCGAAGAATCCACATCCAACGCTCAAGGAGTGGAAATATCCGCTGCCCGGCGATTCGGCCGTCGCCATGCTGCGTCGCGTGATCATCGACGTCGACGCCGGCAAGGTCATCCCGCTCCAGCTGCCGCCCGAGTATCACCGCGCCACGCTGGGCGACAACATCTCGATGAACGACTACAACTGGAGTCCGGACGGGTCCAAGCTCGCGCTCGTGTCGACGTCGCGCGATCACAAGTCGGCGACCTTCCGGGTGGCCGATGCGGCGACTGGCGCCGTGACGACGCTCTTCGACGAGACCGTTCCGACCCAGTTCGAGTCGCGGACCGGCTGGCGCGTGCTCTGGCCGACGAACGAGATCATCTGGTACTCGCAGCGCGACAACTGGGGCCAGCTCTATTTATATGATTTGAATACAGGAAAGCTCAAGCGGAAGATCACCGACGGTGAGGGCCCGGTCACGCGGATCGACCGGATCGACGAGAAGACCCGAACGCTGTGGTATGCCGCGAACGGCCGCGAGAAGGGACAGGACCCGTATCTGTCGCATCTCTACCGCATTGGGCTCGACGGTGGAACGCAGGTCTCGATCACGCCCGACGACGGCGATCACAGCACGCAGATCTCGCCCGACGGCAAGTACATCGTAGACACGTACTCGAAGGCGGACACGCCGCCCGTCGTCGCGTTGCGCGACGCGGACGGCAAGCTCGTGATGCCGCTCGAGAAGGCGGACATCTCGAAGCTGCTCGCTACGGGCTGGAAGCCGCCGATTCTCATCAAGGTGAAAGCGGCCGACGGCACGACGGATCTCTACGGTCAGATGTTCGTGCCGACGAATCTCGATCGGTCGAAGAAGTATCCGATCATCAACAACGCCTATCCTGGTCCGCAGAGCGGGAGCGTCGGCTCACGCGCCTTCTCGCCGGCGCGCGGCGACAAGCAAGCATTGGCCGAGCTTGGCTTCGTGGTGGTGTCGATCGATGGTCGGGGCACGCCGGGTCGCTCGAAGTCGTTCCACGATGCGTACTATGGCGCGATGGGCCGGGACAACACCGTCCCGGATCAAGTCGCGGGAATGAAGGATCTCGCGAAGCAGTATCCGTACATCGACATCGACAAGGCGGCGATGTGGGGTCACTCGGGCGGCGGCTTCATCACGGCCGACGCGATGTTCCGGTTTCCGGACTTCTTCAAGGTGGGCATCGCCGAGTCCGGCAATCACGACCAGCGCGAGTACGAGGACGACTGGGGCGAGCGCTATCAGGGTTTGCTGACGAGGAACGCCGACGGTTCAGACAACTACGACATCGAAGCGAACGAGTCGATGGCGAAGAACCTGAAGGGGCACTTGCTGCTCGCGCACGGGACGATGGACAACAACGTGCCGCCGTACAACACGCTGTTGGTGGCGGATGCGCTGATCAAGGCGAACAAGGATTTCGATTTGCTGATGCTGCCGAACCAGCCGCACGGGTATGGCAACATGTCGAACTACATGATGCGCCGGCGGTGGGATTATTTCGTGAAGTATTTGTTGGGGGCGGAGCCGCCGCACGAGTATGAGATCAAGAATCCGGGGACGAGGCCGGGGGCGGTGACGCCGTGAGGTGAGGCTGGGGACACAAACCTCGGGCTACGGACACAAACCTCGGGCTACGGACACAAACCTCAGGCTACGGACACAAACGGGGACGGATTTCGGACACAAACGGGAACTACGGTACGCGGTGTACGGGGCTACGCAGGGGCTGAAGGCGGCGGCGTGGTGTCCCGTTTGTGATGGGGTTTGAAGCGGTTCTCGTGAACGACTCGATATGACCTTGGCTCGCGTCCGAAGTGCAGCACGAGGCCGACCTCGAGGTCAGTCGACGTCAGATAGCTGAAGAGCTGCTCGGTCGCATCGGCGGGGAGTTTTTCGCGGGCCTTGTTTTCGACCAAGACCTTCTCGTTGACGATCATGTCCATGCTCTGCGTCGTGAGCGGCTCACCGCGATAGTAGACCATGACTTTGACTTCGCGCCGGACGCGGTGTCCCATCGCCTCCAACTCGCGCTGCATGGCCAGACTGTAGATGTATTCGCGGTATCCGAAGCCCAGCGCTCGATGAACGTTTCGAAAGGCGGTGAGAACTGCTCCCGTGGTCTCGGATTCGAGAAGAGGTCGGCGCGGTTGCATTGCACATGATGCACCGGCAAGCCGCGATCAACGTCACCGAATCGTCTCACGCGGCATCGTTTCATTTCCGCGGCGTTCGGCGGTCGTTGCTGGTCTTCAATTCGTGTCTGTAAGATCACAACCACAGGGGCTACGGACACCAACGGGAACTGACTTCGGACACAAACTGAAGACCACAAGAAGAATCGATCTCCAAACGTTCCTGTCGGCGCTACTCCGCTGCCGTGCGCTCACGTCGTTCCAGTTTGTGTCCGAAATCAGTCCCCGTTTTTGTCCGTAGCCCGGCTTTCTTGGTCTTCAGCTTCCGTCCGATAATCAGTCCGCGTTACGTGCGTAACCACGCAGTTACCGTCATGACTCGTTCAGCGCGACGACAGGCGGAACGCGCATCGCTCTGAGCGCAGGGACACACGTCGCCACCAGGCCCACGATCGGCAACACGATGCCGACGACGGTCAAGGTCAGTGGATCGTGCGGGCTCACGTGAAACAGCTGGCCACGGAGCACCGTCGTCGTCACCAGCGAGAGACCGAAGCCCAGCACGAGCCCGACGACGATCGGCGTCAAGCCAACGCGCGCGACGAATTGCCAGATGCGCCGCGGACTCGCGCCGAGGGCCAGACGAATCCCGATCTCGTGCGTGCGCTGACTCACGAAGTACGACGCGACGCCGTAGATCCCCACCATCGCCAGCGACAGTGCAATCCCGCCCAGAAGACTGAGCAGCACCGTGTTCATGCGGGCGGTCGCCTGCGTGTCATGTAGATAGCTCTGCATCGTCTTGGCTTCGGCGATCGGCAGCGACGCGTCGACCTGCAAGATCGCTTTGCGCAATGGGCGCTCGAGCGTCTGCGCGTCCATGCCCGGGTTCGCGGCGCGCAACACGACGACGAGCGATCGCTGCAAGAAGGGCCACAGCACCTCCGGCGTCTGCGCCACTGGAGCGTAGAACTCCGGCAGCGCCGGCGTGTTTAGACTTTCCTCATGGATATCGCGAACGACGCCGACGACGTCCATGAGGTGCGGCTCGCCCTTCTTCGATCCGGGCATCGCGTCGATCCGCTTTCCGATCGCATCGCGCGTCGGAGCGTTTGGCCACAAGGTCTTGGCGAGCGCTTCGTTGATCACGACGACGAGCGGCGAGGCCGCATCATCATGCCGGCTGACGTCCCGGCCCGCCAAGATCGGGATGTGCATCGTCGCGAAATATCCGTCGCTCACGAGGCGGAGGTTCACCGTCGGCGGTCGCGTGCCCGGGTCGGGGTGCTCGAGGCGCACCGACGAGTGCATCGAGCTGCCCGAGAGCGGAACTACCGACGCGATCGAGGCCGACTGCACACCGGGAATCGCCGCCGCACGATCACGGATCTCTAAATAGGCTCGGCTGATCGCGTCGCCCGTGGGATAGCGCACCTCCGGAAGCACGAGCCGAGCAGCGAGCACGCCGCGCGGGTCGAAGCCAGGGTCGACGTGCTGCACGAGCCACGCGCTTCGAATCAGCAGCCCCGATCCGACGAGCAGCGTGATGGCGAGTCCGACCTCCACCGCGACGAGCGCACCGCGCAATCGATCGCGACCGCCCGTCCCTCGGCGTCCGCCCTCGCGCAGCGACGCTTGTAACCGCCGACCCGCCGCGTGGAAGGCCGGCAACAACCCGAACAGCAGACAGCTCGCGACGCCGACCACGAGCGTGAACGCGAGCACGCGCCAATTGATCCGCGCTTGGTCGAGCCGGGGAACGTTCGCCGGACTCACGGCCAGAATCGCGTGCACGAGTCCATACGCGAGTCCCAGTCCGAGCACCGCACCAACGAGTCCCAACACGAGACTCTCCGTCACCAGCTGTCGGATGAGACGCGCACGTCCCGCACCCAGGGCGGCACGAATCGCGAGCTCCTTCGCGCGAACGGTCGCTCGAGCCAGCAGGAGATTCGCGACGTTCACGCAGGCGATGAGCTGCACGAAGCCAACCGCGCCGAGCAGGATGAAGAGCAGCGAGCGATAGTCGCCGGCCATCTCGTCGGCCAGGCGATGCACTTCAACGGCCCAGTCGCTGACCGGATCTTTTCGCTCCGGCATGCGCTCGACCGCCGTTCGCTCTGCGGCCGTGGCGACGCTTTGCGCCTGCGCGATGCTCATGGTGGCGGGCAAGCGCGCGAACAATTGGAGATAGTGTGCGCCGAAGTTCGCCGCCTCGCTCGCGGGCAACGCGAGTGGAATCCACAATGCTTCGCTGTCGTTCGTGAGGTCGAACGACGCGGGCATCACGCCGATGATGAGATGCGGCACGCCGTCCAACTGCACGCGCCGGCCGATGACGCCGCGGTCCTGATTGAAGTGACTCGTCCACAGACGGTGACTGATGACGACGACCGGCGGAGCGCCCGGAGCGTCTTCCTCGGGCGCAAACGTGCGGCCGAGCTCAGGTCTTACGCCGAAAACGGCGAAGTACTCGCTGCTGACGCGGCCATCGTCGATCGTCTCCGGCACGTCGGCGAGCATCATCGTGAGGCCACCGCCGAGCACCGCTGCGGACACGTGGCCGAACGCGTGGCTGTCGCGCAGCGCGAAGAACTCGGCAGGGGTCGCGCCGCTGCGCTCGCCTCGTCGTGTCGGCGACAGCGTCACGATGCGATTCGAGCTCTCGAATGGGAGGGGTCTGAGCACGACGGCGTCGATGGCGCTGAACACGGCCGCCGTCGCGCCGATCCCGAGCGCGAGGGTGAGGACGGCGACGGTGGCGAAGCCTCGCGCGCGAGCCAGTTGCCGCGTCGCGAAGACGATGTCCTGCTGCAGCTCATCGCGATATTCGGCGCGACGCGCTTTCCGGTCACGCTCGGTTCCCAGTCGGCGGCATTCGGCGCCGACTGTGGTGCGATCGCCGAAGCGGCGTTCAGCTTCGGCGCGTGCTTGTTGTTGGGTCATCCCGCCGGCCATCAGCTCGCGCGTGGTCATCTCGAGGTGGAACGCGAGCTCGGACTCCACCTCTTGCTCGACGTTCTTGCGCCAGACCATCGAGGTCAGCTCGGCAGGAGGAGCGGAGCGACGGCGGCGACGAAGGTGGCAAACTCTTTGGTTTGCGCGCGGAGTGCGCGGCGGCCGGCTTCGGTGATCGAGTAGAATTTCGCGTTTCTGCCGAGCTCGGACGTGCCCCACTCGGCCTGGATCCATCCGTCGCGTTCCATGCGGTAGAGCGCGGGATAGAGCGAGCCTTCTTCGACTTGGAGGGCTTCGCCGGTGTGTTCGCGGAGCCAGCCGACGATGGCGTAGCCGTGTCGTGGGCCGAAGGTGAGGGTTTTGAGAATGAGTGCGTCGAGCGTGCCGTGGAGGCGGTCTTTCGAGGGGGGCATGAGCGGGCTGGTCCCTTAGCCTAGGTGTCTAGGGTAAGTGTGTGTCCGCGTTGCCTAGATGTCAAGGGTTGAGGGCGCGGGGTGGGCGGAGGGCGCGGGGTGGGATTGCGAGAACACCAGAACTACAGGAACTACAGGATGACAGAACTACAGAACTACAGGACTACAGAACGACAGAACGACAGAACGACAGAACGACGGAACAGCAAAAAGGAGAATCACGCGGAGGGAACTGAGAGACGCGGGGGGCGCGGAGAACAGCCGCGAGGGCCAAGAATGGCCGCGCGAAAGTTTTTTTGAGTTCTCTTATGTCCGGCTGGGGCGAAGCGACGCTCGCATCTGATGGCGCGATGTCGGCGGCGCGAATCGTCAGTGCGCGAACTTATTGAGCGGTAAGCCAAAGGGACACAAGGCGCCGCGGAACCGCGGAACAGCAAACGAGAATCACGCGGACCAGACTGAGAGACGCAGAGGCTCGGAGGCCAGGCTGCAGGCGGGGATCGTGTGTCGCCGAACTTATTTTAAAGTTCTCTCATGCGACTGCGCTAGGCGACAACGTTTCGACGACCTTGCGACGAAGTCCCCCCGCGCCTCCGCGTCTCTCAGTTTCCTCCGCGTGATTTCTTCTTGTTTCTGTTGTTTCTGTTGTTTCTGTTCTTTCTGTTGTTCTGGTGTTCCCCGCCAACCCCGCTCCTCCAAAACCTACCGGTACTCGGACATCAACTCCTCCAACGCCGCCGCGCCGGGGCACAGAGATTCATACGGCAAATCGACGAGCGGCGTCTCGACCGTCCCACTCACGTCATGCATGTCGCGACCACCCTCGTCGATGTGCAGCAGCCCCGTCACCACCTCGCCCTTCGCCTGACGCTCGCGCACATACGCGTACGCGGCGTCGCGATTCGTCGGATCGTAGTCCGATGCCACACGCCGGAAGCGCACCACGCTCCCGTCATGCATCGTCACGCTCACCACGGCCGCCTCACCCGTATCCGCCGAGATCTCCCGCCGCAGCGGAACGAAATCGACCGGCGCAATCTCGTTGTAGTGGTCCCGCGTGTAGCGATAGCTCTTCGTCGACGCCTCGTGATCGTTGAAGCTCACGCACGGCGAGATCACGTCGATCAACGCGAAGCCCTTGTGCCGAATGGCCGCCTTGAGAATTGGAATGAGTTGCTGCTTGTCGCCCGAGAAGCTGCGGGCCACGAACGTCGCGCCGAGCGTCAGCGCGAGCAGCACCGGATCGATGGGCGGCTGGACGTTCGCTTCTCCGCCCTTCGACTTGGAGCCGACGTCCGCCGAGGCCGAGAACTGGCCCTTCGTCAATCCATACACCCCGTTGTTTTCGAGGATGTACGCCAAGTTCACGTTGCGGCGGATCGCATGGCACAGCTGGCCGAGCCCGATCGACAACGAGTCGCCGTCGCCGGAGATGCCGATGTAGACGAGCCCCTTGTTCGCCGCATTCGCCCCGGTGGCGACCGCCGGCATGCGTCCATGCACCGCATTGAATCCGTGCGACTGCCTGAGGAAATACGCCGTCGTCTTCGACGAGCAGCCGATGCCGCTCATCTTTGCGGCGCGATGCGGCGGAACGTCGAGCTCCCACAGCGTCTGCACGAGCGCCGCGGTGACCGAGTCGTGGCCGCAGCCGGCGCAGAGCGTCGACATCGCGCCCTCGTAGTCGCGCTTGGTGAAGCCGAGCGTGTTCTTCGGCAGCGAGGGATGTCGGACGGGAGGCTTTGTTATGGCTTTCCAGCACATTGGGATCCTAAGCTTAGAATTCCACGTGGACAAGTTGTCGCG